>Ga0315288_10000035_pt1 | contig 153978 bp, 155 predicted proteins | sample YL17G11_20_MG_FD_203454 | JGI IMG/M metagenome (GOLD analysis project Ga0315288, IMG submission 203454) | Sediment microbial communities from Yellowstone Lake, YNP, Wyoming, USA - YL17G11_20 | ecosystem: Environmental > Aquatic > Freshwater > Lake > Sediment | place: USA: Wyoming | collected... | reverse complement strand
AAAGCTTTGATCCTCCGAGAACGACTAAAGATACGACAAAGTAAATAATCAGGATAAACATTGCCATAACTAACAGAAGGTGAGGCTGTTGGAAATGTTGAAAGTAATCAACAATAACAGTTATTGGCCTATAGTAAGTAACGTATTGTCCGTTATTATATTGCTCTCTTAATATGGGTAAACATAAAACGAAGAAAGTAAGCAAAACATTAATTAGCCGGGGCTTTAAAAAGTGGAGGTTTTTATGCACTTTCATTACCATCATTTTAACATAGCCTGCAATTCGTATTTTAAATGCAATCTGGCCCCGGCGGCAGGATTCACATTCGACTCCTTTCAGTCGCTCAGTGTAAACTTCTCATCCTGCCGAAAATGTTTCAACAGCCTCACGCAATGGTGAGCCTGTCGAACCATGCTCCCCCTAAAGGACTTATTCTGCAACCACAAGTTAGAGTTTGATTTTACCTTACAAAACATCAAAACCGTCTTTGAAACACTCCAATTACAACCAGTTTATGCTTAATAAAGAAAATTAAATAAATAACCAATAAACATAATCCCAAAAATGGTTATTCCAAAAAAGGATATAAGAAGTGGCCACTTCATCAGTCTTTTTAATATCAATGCTTCTGGAAGTGACAAAGTAACGGTTGCGGTCATAAAAGCTAGGGCAGAACCCATAGGAACACCCTTACCTACCAATGCTTCTATAACAGGAATTACGCTTACAGAATTAGCATAAATAGGAACGCCAATTAAAGTAGCAAGTGGAATTACATACCAGCTTTTGATAGATAAATACTTAGTAATTAGACTTTCTGGAATGAACCCGTGTATTAACGCTCCAATGGCAACCCCTAAAACAACATAAGGAAAAACTTTCTTAGTAATATCCATCGCTTCACTTATCCAATGTTTTATCAAGCTCTTAAGAGGAACTTTCTGATTGTTATATTCAGCCTCAACTTGCTTTTTTGATTTGAACTTAAGAAACTCTGGCTGGATATATTTTTCCATATTTAGTTTTTGTATCAACATACCACCCAAAACACTGACGCCAATACCAACTAAGTTGTATAAAATAGTGGCTTTCAAACCAAATACTGCTGGAAATAAATAAAGAGAAGCCTCATTTATCAAGGGGGAACTAATAAGAAAAGCAAAGGTGACCCCTAAAGGTATTCCTGCTGACAGAAAACCGATAAAAAGAGGGATTGATGAGCAAGAACAGAATGGAGTAACTACCCCCAATAATGCGGCAAGTAAATAATCTAGTCCATACCATCGTCTTTTAGTCAAAATGTCTTTTACCCTTTCCATCGGGAAATAATAACGGGTAATTGCCATAATGTAGTTGATTACAATAAGTAAAAGCCCTATTTTGATTACATCGTAAACGAAGAAATTAACCGTATTTGCAAGGTATGTATTAGGAGTTATTCCCAACCATTGAAAAGTGACAACATCGGCTAATGATTGAACAGGAGCAAATATATTCATAGGTTATTTAACTTCTAATGTTTTTTTAATCTTTTCTTTTATAGTTTCTACATCGGGTGTAAATCCTGTCATAGCAATATAACCATTTACCGCTAATACTGGACTACTCATAGCTCCAAGTTCAATAATCTTTTGTATTCCTTCATTTCCAGTAATATATTCAACTTCAGTCTCAAGTTTCATTTCATTAACTGCTTTTTTTGTTATTTCAAATAGGTTTTTACAGGTTGCACAACCCGAACCCAATATTTGTATCTTCATAGCGACACCTCCTTTTTAGTTGATGTTGCTAATGCTTGCATTCCACCTATAGATATACTTTGACTATGTAAATCTATAACATTTTGGCAGTGGTGTTTCTCTGCTTTCTTAATCCCTGCAATCCAGTCCCGGCATAGACTTAGTGGAGTTGAGCCATTAGGTGTTTCAACACCGTATTCCCCAACTAATCTAATTGCTTCCTCTATATCACCGTCAGCAACCGCCATTTCAAGAAAATATCTATCTTGAGGCTTTAACCCTAAAGGAAACTGAATAACAATGCCTTGTTCTTGTTCTTTCATATCTCTTCCAATAAAGCCATAATCTTAGAACCCATCTTGGTCAATCGGTAATAAACTTTTTGTCCTCGCTTTTCATCTATTACTAATCCAGCAGTCTTCAAATCGGCTAAATGATGAGAAATTAGACTTTGGGTTATATCTAAATGCCCCATAAACTCATAAACACAATGTTCTTTGTTCTTCAAAATGCACAACAATTTTAGTCTGCTTCCTTCAGCGACAATCTTCAAAAGAGAAGATAAGGAAGTTATTCTATTGAACTCACTCTTGTCTGGATTACAACAATTATATGAACTCATGTTCATATGTTAAATGGGGATGTATTGAAAGTCAATAAATAGTTCTAGAAATCATAATCCATGGGCTTTCCGAGGCTAGCTCCGTGTTCCTAGTTTCGCTCTGACCACTGCGTATCGGCTGAATGGTTCGGCAAGCTCACCATCCTAAGTGTAATCGAAGGACAAGCACGAGAAAGGTTGAAGCAAATAAAATTGTTGACTGTAATTTCGACCAATAAGCACAACGCCGTTACTCCTTAGAGATTACCAAAGTGTGAATTAGCAAAGATTATTATGCAAATAATAGAAATTTAAAATAACAATATATCTATTCTCCATCTCATATTGGAGGAAAACATAAATTAGATTTTTCGTCCATATTTAAACTATACTTTATTTGATCATGGTAACAAAAACCAGAAAATACAAGAAAAATCTAATTACTACTGCTATCTCATTTCTCTCAAATCCAAAGCTCTGGATCGTTCTAACGATCGTATTTTTTCTGATAATATCTTCAGTCTATGCTGTTATGTCTCTAGTCAAACATAGTCATTATGAGACTTTTGCTGATTTAGGGATTTTTAATCAGGGAATATGGCAATTTAGCAGATTTGAATGGCCGATAATTACTTTTCATCTGAATAAACCATTTTTAGGTGATCATTTCGATCCAATCTTAATTGTTCTAGCTCCTTTTTACTGGATTTATAGTAGTGAAAAAACACTTCTTTTTCTTCAGCCGTTTATTATTCTTTCAGCAATTATTCCTTTATACCTAATAAGTTACCGTCTTACCAAATCAATATTATTCAGTTTTTCTATATTAATAGCTTATTCCTTCTATCTACCCCTCCAATACACTATATTTTATGATTTTCATGATATCGTTTTTGTTCCACCTCTCTTTGCATGGGTGTATTATTTCTATCTTCAAAATAGAAAGCTACTAATAAGTCTTTTCTTAATATTATTATTGTTAACTAAAGAGGAAGTGGGTTTCTTTGTCGCAACTTTTGGTCTATATTTACTAATCTTTCAAAAAAAATGGAGACTATTTGGTTTATCGTGGGTTTTTATCGGGATAGCTTATTCGTTATTTGTCATGCATATACTTATTCCCGCAATTGGAGGAAATTATGGATATTTTAATTACGGAAAGTCTGGTAATACTCCAACTGATGTCCTAGTTAATTTTCTTAAACAACCTTCAGACTTTCTCTTACTTTTTTATGATAATCCAATTAAAAAGGAAACTCTTATTCAAACTTTTCGTCCGTTTGCATTTCTTCCTCTTATTTCTCCTCTGAGTCTATTGCTATCAGCTGAACAGTTTGCATCCCGTTTTATTGATTTACGCAATGTAGTACGTTGGACGATCGGTTATCACTATTCAGCCATAATGACAATTATTGTATCACTCGGTACTATATGGTCGGCAAATTTTTACACCAGGTTTTTACCGAAATATAGAAAGATTATATTAATACTCCTAAGTCTCATAATTTTAACATCAACTCGAGTTGAACAAATTAACCGGTCAGCAGTGCTTCTTATAAAAAGGCCACAATTTTGGGCACGTGATACATGGATGGATTATATTGATAAGTCATTAAAAATGATACCAAGTAATAGATCAGTTGCGACACAAAATAATATCATTTCTCATTTATCTACTAGAAAAAATGTTTATGCTCTAAATGATATGGATAAAGCGGAGTACATCCTAGTGGACTTTCATGAAGGACAATCTGGTTATAATTTTTTTGGCGATGAAAATTGGAAAATCATTGAAAACAAAATTAGAACCGGTATAAAAGACGGTAAATATCTGATCGTTTACAATGAGGCAGATGTTTTTCTTTTAAAACAACCAATCTAATCTATAATTCTTCTCTCTATTTTTCTTCCAAGTGTTCCTATAACCTCAAACTATCAATTTAACGATACTTAATCCAACTCAGCTCCGGCGGCAGGATTCACATTCGACTCCTTTCAGTCGCTCAGTGTAAACTTCTCATCCTGCCGAAAATGTTTCAACAGCCTCACGCAATGGTGAGCCTGTCGAACCTTGCTCGACAATCGTAACACTAATATAACCAAGCAATTGTCACATATTTACGAGTCTTTTTCAAACTTTAGGCTTGTAGCTCAAATTCGGGAAGAAATAGAGAAAGTGAAGATGTCTGAACAAATTGTGATAATATAAAAATATATGGAAAATGAAACTCAACCAAACGTCCCACCAGCTACACCATCCGCACAAATCCCAGTTTCGCCATCAAAGAGCTGGCTAAAAATTCTATTATTTATTTTAATAGAGTTGGTTATTATCGCTGGATCAGTTTTCGTTGGTATTCAAATTGGAAAAAGACAAATACCTACTCAAACAGCAGTTAACTCAACAGATTTATCCGTAACACCCAGTCCCACCACTAACCCAACAGCAAACTGGAAAACATATGAAAATAACCAATACGGCTTTACATTCAAATATCCTCTGACATTTACTTTTAAAGATAATACTGGAAGTGGTGGTGATTTAGCGAATGTCCCTTGGAAGATTTCATTGACTGGACCTAATTCTATTATTTCCTCAAGTATTCAAAAAAGACAGTGCAATAAGAACACCGGCTTAGTGGAAACACCAGTAACAGTGGCTAACAAAACTGGTATCAGATTTGTTCAAGAAGACCAAATGGATGGAAAATTATTCTCCATAGATAAAATCGAGGTCCAATTAGAAAACAATTTGTGTTTCACTATAGAAAAATATGTTAGCGATAAAGAAGCGTCATTGAATCAAACAGAGAACGTACCCATTTTGAAAGAAATGACAGCTCAAGACAAAAACATCTTCGAAACGATTATTTCTACTATTAATTTTTCGAAGTAATTCTCCTCTTCAATACTTACTTGAGGCTAAACTTGGTATATTAAGTGCCAATTTGCTCCGGCGGCAGGATTCGAACCTGCGACCTTGTCCTTACAGAAACCCTCTTGTTGCCAAAAGGTCTGGACTATCTCATATCCGAAATTCGGATCCAGGTATATAGTCTCTACACATTTACTTCGTTAAGAAGATTTAGCTCGGGATTATCCTTCGACTGGTTCGACTACGCTCACCACAAGTCCGCTCAGGACTTCCCCGAATTAGCCTGGTTTTTCAACTAACATTGCTGTTAGAAGCTGCGTTTTCCACAGGGACCCGCTCTACCACTGAGCTACGCCGGAATATCAACGAACCTGCAAATTATACCAATTAAGGCCAGTTTCTTCCAGTTGCGGGTTGCCTTTTTGGTTTTCACTGGGTAGTATTTAATGCATGAAGAAATTCCTAATTATCACTGCCCTCGTTACCGTTCTTATTATTGTTGGCGGTATCAAACTTCTCACCAAGCCGGAAACACCTCTTCCGGCTCCAACCAGCTACGAACTTTATGTCGGTGAGGGCTGTCCGCACTGTAAGATTGTGGAAGACTTTCTCGCCGGCTGGGAAGGAAAAGATAAGGTCAAGATCGATCAAAAAGAAGTCTGGTATAACAAGGAAAACGCCGGTATCATGCAGAAACGAGCCAAAGCCTGCGGAATCAATCCTTCAGGCATGGGAGTTCCTTTTATGGTTACCCCTGAGGGTAAATGTTTAGACGGCGACGAGCCTATCATTAGCCATTTCAAAAGTTTGGATTTAAAGAAATGAAAAAAATAAAATTAACTCTTTCAATTCTTTCTGTCGTTATTCTTAAATTGATATTGGTTCCGTCTGTGCAAGCTGTCTGCCCGATTTGTACCGTTGCTGTAGTTGCAGGGCTCGGTCTTTCCCGATATTTAGGAATTGATGACACCGTCTCGGGGGTGTGGATTGGCGGAGTAATCCTTTCAACTTCCCTCTGGCTGATTGATTGGTTGGGAAGGAAGAATTTCAAATCGCTTAAATGGTATTACAATTTTAAATACAAAAATTACGCCGTAATCTTTCTTATGTATGCACTTGTTGTCCTCCCCCTCTTAGAGGGCGAGGTCGTCGGACATCCGTTCAATAAACTGTGGGGAATCGACAAACTTATCTTGGGGATTGTTGTAGGCTCCGGAGCTTTTCTTTTGGGTATCTATGCCGACAAAAAAGTTCGTGAGCTTAAGGGTAAACAGCTTTTCTCCTTCCAAAAGGTCGCTTTTCCGGTTGTTTCTCTAATTCTTGCCAGCCTGATTTTCTTTTTAATTACTTCTGTTAAAATAAAGCTATTCTGATGGACAAGAAAAAGGTCACCGATCTTCTTAATAAGGTCGATAAAATTACCAAGGATAAAAAACTGGATCTTTCATCCGGCGAGGATCTCTCAATTGGAATAATGAATTTAATCTCGATTGAGGAGCATCTTTTCTTCTCGGCGCAAAAAACAGGTAAATCCGAATACCTGGACCTTCTGAATGAAGTCCGCCTGATGCGCACCGAGCTCTTGAAAGAAATTATCCCAGATTATGAAGGTGAGGTTTGGTGCATTTCCAAACACTTCTTGGCTGCCTCCATGAGGCTAATTGAGGTAGGAACTAAAGAACTTAAGAAGGGCGATAAAAAGAAAGCCTGGGGCATGTTTGAAAAAGCCTATAAACTCTATTCCCTTTTTTGGGGCCTTAATACCAAAATGGTTAAACTGGCCGAACTTAAAAGGGAAGCCAAAGATGTCTATTTTGTCGATGAAAAGGCCAAGAAATTTGAAAAGGTTTCTATTTTCGGAAAACTAAACGACTTCGTGCAAAAGGCCCTCGATTGCTGCCGCGAATAGGTTAATCTAGGTAGTCTTGGAGTTTCTTCCTTCTTGAGGGATGTTTCAGTTTTCTTAAGGCCTTGGCCTCAATTTGCCTTATTCGCTCTCTGGTAACCCCAAAAACCTTCCCGACTTCCTCAAGGGTCATTTGTTTGTTGCCTTCGAGGCCAAAGCGCAGTTTCAAAACCCTGGCCTCCCTATCGGAAAGAGTCGCCAAAACTTCATCCAAATGATCCTTCAAAAGCTGCTTTGAGGCCTGGTCAACCGGGGAAAGCTGGGTTTCGTCGGGGATAAAATCTCCCAAAAAACTTTCCTGGTCCTCTCCAACGGGAGCTTCCAAAGAGGTAACTTCTTGGGCGATTTTGAATATTTCCCTAACCCTATCCGGTTCCAGTTCAAGCTCTCCCCCTATTTCCTCGGGGGTAGGCTCACGGCCCAATTCCTGCATCAGTCTACGCGAAGTTCTGTAAAGTTTATTGATTGTCTCAACCATGTGAACAGGGATTCGGATGGTTCTTGCCTGGTCGGCAATCGCCCTGGTTATTGCCTGACGAATCCACCAGGTCGCATAAGTGGAAAATTTATAGCCTTTTCTCCAATCGTATTTTTCAACCGCCCTGATAAGTCCTTGGTTTCCCTCCTGGATAAGGTCCAAAAGCGAAAGTCCGCGTCCGATATATTTCTTGGCAATAGACACAACCAGCCTGAGATTGCTTTCCGTAAGTTTGTCTTTGGCTCTTTTCTCGGCCTTCTCGTATCTTTTGGCAAGTTCTACCTCTTCCTCCGCATCAAGAAGCGGAACTCTGCCGATCTCTCTAAGATATTGCCTGACAGGATCGGTACTTTCTATTCCTTCCAGCTTTGAAAGAATCTCGATTTCCCTATCAAGTTTTTCTTGGGCCTTTTCATCCGTTTCTATCTCCTCCGGCGTAACCGATTCAAAAACATCGATATTTTCCGAAAGCAGTTTTTCATAAAGATCGTCAAGCTCCATAACTCTGATTTCTGCGTCGGGAAAAACCTCCAATATATCATCTTGGGTCAAAAAACCCTGATCCCTACCTTTTTTAATCAATTCCTGTACGGGTTTACGAATCATATTATTTCTCCTGAAGAATTATACCCCGCCCGCCTCCTCCTCCAAGCTTGGAAAGCTGCAGGGAAAAATCGCCAAACTTTTTCTGGGCATCTTTAAGTTTATCTTTTTCTTTGGCTTCTTCAAACTGGCGAATTCTTGCTCCCAACTCTTCAAGTTTGTGTCTTATTTCCATTATTTCAAGCTCCCTTATAACCAAGGCCAGTTCTTTGGAAAAAGCCTCTTTATCCTCCACCAGCCCCTCGGTATCTCGTAAAACCATCTCAGCGAATCCTTCTATCAGCTCTTTGGGTAATTTCTCTGCAAATTCCGAAGGGCTAAAAACCTTACCTTCTTGGGTATATTTTGCATACTCCTCGACGATTCTTTTGGTTAAAGGTGCTGAGATAAGCTTGGAAATCTTTACCTCAAGTAAGGTTTTGGGGTCCGATTGAAAAGTAAGAGTTAACAATCTTTCTTCCAAAAGCTGGCGTCTGCCTTTTTGCTTTTGAACGGGGGCAATGGACTCCAATTTCGCTTCGGTTTTTTCAGTCTGCACTCCTTCTACCTCTTCGGAAACAGCAGTTGTCGGAACTCCCAATTTCCTCGCCGCTACTTCGACATAATGGGCCTGAACAATCTTATCGGGAATCGAGGCAAGAATAGGAACTATTTCTCTACTTATCCTTTCCTTACCTTCTGCCGTCTTAGGATTGTGTTTAGAAAAGACAGATTCAACCACAAAATCCCAAACTCCTACCGCCTCTCCTAAGGCCTTTTTATAACTTAATGGGTTCTTTCTGGCTGCTTCATCAGGATCTTTATATTCTCCCAGCCTGGCAACTTTGACCTCTAAACCTTGATCTTGGGCAATTATTACACCTTTCCTGGCCGCCGCATCTCCCGCCAAATCGCTATCTAAAGCCAGAGTTACCTTTTTGGAAAACCGGCTAAGAAGCCTTACCTGTTCATCGGTTAAGGACGAACCTTTAATGGCAACCACATTTTTAACCCCCGTTGCCCAAGAAGAAATCATATCAAGTTCTCCCTCGACTACAACCGTGTCCCCAGCTTTCTTAATTTCTTCCTTTGTTAAATTAAGGCCAAAAAGAAGGTTCGATTTGTGGTAAACGGGCGTTTCCGGGGAATTTATATATTTTGCCAGCTCTTCGCTTCTGGGGCCCGGCATTATCCTTCCGGCAAAACCGGCAATATTGCCCCGGTGGTCAAAAAGCGGAAAAATTATTCTTCCTCTAAACTTATCGATGGCCCTTCCTTCCAGAGAAACGACCAGCCCTAATTTTTCCAAATCTTTTAAGTCAAATTTCTTTTTGTCGACCAGAAATCTTTTAAGAACATTGGGAACATCGGGAGAATATCCCAGCTGGAATGTTTTTATGATAGAAAGAGATAATCCTCTTTCTTTAATTAGATAGTTAAGGGCTGTCTTTCCTGCCCGGTGGTTAAGAAGAATGTAACTATAAAACCTTGAAACGAGCGTGTTTATCTGATAAAACCTCTCTTTTTCTTCCCTATCTCCGGGCCTTAAGGATATAAGTTTTACTCCAACCCTGTCTGCTAAAAATCTTAAGGCCTCGCCAAACTCCATTCCTTCAAACTTCTCCAAAAAAGAATAAGCGTCGCCTGCCTCTCCGCAGCCGAAACACTTATACATCTGCAATTCCGGAGAAACCATGAAGGAGGGAGTTTTTTCGCCGTGGAACGGGCAAATGGCTTTGTAGTTTCTGCCGGCTTTTTTAAGCTGAATATACTCTCCAATTAGGGAAACGATATCGGTTTTTTGCTTGACTTCGTCAATCTGGTCAGCCATCTTGGCCGCATTTTACCACAAAATTCCGAAGAAAAACTGAAGAGTGAAGCGATATCGAACCCCATACCGAACGGCACGTAATCGTGCGGTGAGGGTGGGATTCGAACCCACGGTAACTTTGCAGCTACACTCGCTTTCCAAGCGAGCCCGTTCGACCACTCCGGCACCTCACCTTTACTTTTTCTTTTGTGCTTTTTCCCACTCCCTTAAAACTTTTTTGCCGCTTCTGAGAATATCTTTTTCTCTTTTAAGGAAGATTTTCTTGATTGCTTTGCCATATTCTAGCCATTCAAAATCATCAAATCCTAACATTTCTCCGGCTGATTTCTGCAACATAAGGTAGTAATAGTACTTAACCGGAACGGACTTCCCGTTTATTAAAGTGGCTCCGGTTGCCCGACCGGCCTCCTCTAAAACCCTGGCGTCCATTCCTGCAACTTCGCTGGTCATTCTAATGGACGCTCTGACCGAGGATTCTCCTTTGCGAACGGTTACTTTGGGTATTTCCCAGTTTTTTGCTCCCCCTTGTTTAACCAGAAGAAAACGCCTTTTACCGGCGTATTCTTTAAAGACCAGTGCCCCCGAAATTAATAGTTGACTATTTTTTGTTACCATAGGCGGTGGGGACGAGATTCGGCGATTGACCTCAAGCGATATCGAACGTCGACCCCAAGCAAGTTATACGAGCGGTGGGGGCGAGATTCGAACTCGCGTACCGATAAAATCGGTATGGTTTTCGAAACCATCCCGTTTGGCCACTCCGGCACCCCACCCTAGTGCACCCACCCAGAATCGAACTGGGACCAAAGGCTCCGCAAGCCTCTACTCTGTCCGTTAAGCTATGGGTGCGATTCTTAGCCTTAGTTATTTCCAGGCAGTTTGCGGGCAAGCCAGTTTGCTGTCTTATCGAGATATGAGGGTGGTGCCTCTTCTTCGGGAAGGTATTCGGAAAGGGCCTTTTTTAACCCTTCTTTATTTTCAGAATTAATCACCAATTCAATTCTCCCCGGAAGAAGAACACTTTCAAAAACCAAAAGCTCGTTATTAAACCTTCTACTAAACCAGTATCTTATCAAGAATTCCCAGCCGGTTCTTTTATCAGCAATCTTGACCCCTTTGTTGGTAATTTTATATTCAATATTTTCTGGTTCTACCGTACTCATAACATAAAAAAGGAAAACAAGAGAAACAATAAGTATTACAGGCATCCAACCTTCAACAAGGAAAAGAATAAGCCCGACAATTGCGGCAATGGCAATTATTGTTACGTAAAATTCTCGATCTCTTCTTTTGAAGGGTCTTGACGGAGCAGTCCAGGTAATCAGGTCTTTCTCGGGCTCCTTTCTAATTACCACCGGCCGGACTTCTTCTTCGGACGCAACAGAAACTGGCTCTTTTAAAGTGCTTTTTTCTTCACTTGCTATGTCTGTGGCAGGGGACATGGTTAAGCGTATTATACCTTAAAAGAGCTTTGGTTCCAAGCTAAAATCTGGTATAATTTCGTAGCCTGGAGGGTATGCCGAGCGGCTAAGGCAATGGTTCGCTAAACCATGGTCGCGAAAGCGGCCGGTGGGTTCGACTCCCACACCCTCCGCCGTGGTGGGTTGGCCGAGCGGTTTATGGCGCAGGTCCTGAAAACCTGTGGGCGCAAGCCCTCAGAGGTTCGAATCCTCTACCCACCGCTCGATGACTCGAGCTGTGTATGGGGTTCGATATCGCTTGAGGTCAATCGCCGAATCCTCTACCCACCGCTCGATTACGTGCCGTTCGCAATCTCAGCCTCTTGCTAGGGTTAGCCCCCAAACTTTCTTAAAACCTCTCCTTTTTAAAGACTTTGTGGCTTCTTTCAGAGTTGAACCGGTTGTCCAAACATCGTCGAAGAGGATTAATGATTGATGGTCAATGGGTAATGGATAATGTGGGTTAAGAGAAAAAACACCTCGAAGGTTTTTGAGTCTCTCTCTCCTTGCAAGCTCTGTCTGGGGTTGGGTTCGAACCTTTTTTGTTAATAAATCAGGGGTAAGTTCCCAACCCAAGGCATCGGCTAAAATCTTCCCAATTTCTTTTGCCTGGTTAAACCCCCGCCAATTTTCCCTATCTTTATAAATCGGAATTGGAACCAATAAAGCTTGCTTGGGCAAGGGGTTAAAATCTGCCTGAAGTGCCATAAGTAAATGTTGGCCCAACTCTTGGACGATATCAAAAGCAAATTGATACTTCAGGGATAATATTGATTTGCGTATTGCCCCGTCATATTTCCAGAAAGCCACCAGTCCGTCTAACCCCAATGGTCTAACGCAGTTCGCGTGGGTCATGCCGTCCACCGAAGGTTTCCCACACATTGGACAAATTGGCTTTACCAGTCGGGTGTTAGATAGGCATTTTGGACAAATATAAGCCCCTTCCCTGCCGCACCCAAAGCATTTCCGCGGAAAAATAAGGTCAATTAAGTCCATCTAGACTATTATTCCACCAAAAAGCCCGCCTACCAAAGCGGGCTTTAGAAGACGAAACTTGGCACTATCAATTCACGAAGCATCCACGAACAAAGTGAGTGGAGGCGGAGGGAATTGAACCCTCGTCCGAAAAGCCAAATAAAAGACTTCTTCAAGCTAAGTTGATTTATTTAATTTCCCCTAAATCTAACCAATCAACAGGACGGCTTAGGGTAAGGTTCAATATCTTAGGCGAATATCCTGTACCAGAGATAATCGCGGCATCCCGACTGGTTTATGCCTGGCTGGTGCGGTCGGGAGACGTTACCAGTAGACAGTAGCCTAAAAACGTTTTTTAAGCGTAGGCTACAGCGTAACTATTTGAGTTGACGCTTAGTTTTGATTCCTTTTGACAAGTGTGAATCAAACTTGGCTTGCAGCCTTTTAAAAGTGCTTCCCGTCGAAACCGGTCGCCCCCTAAACCGAGTAAGACTCGGCAATTATCAATTCTTAATTTTCAATTCACGGGCAATTTCCCGCTCAATATCTTTACGCTTAATCGCTTCTTTTTTCTCAAACTTGCGTTTGGGTTTACCCAAAGCCAGATCGAGCTTGATTAAGTGTCCTTTAGTATACAACCTTGTAGGCACAAGAGTCAATTTTTGCTGCTTAACTGCGGTTGAAATCGAAACGATTTCCTCCTTGTGGAGAAGAAGTTTTCTCGTCCTGGTGGCATTATAGTTTTTGGCTCCCGAAACCGGAATGTTGGCATTTATCAGATAAGCCTCTCCGTTAAGAACCCTGGCGAGTGCCCGTGACAAATCAGCATGTCCGGTTCTGACTGCCTTGGCCTCTCCCCCGGTAAGGGCTATCCCGACCTCAAACCTGTCTCCCTGGAGCTGGTATTCGAAGTTAGCCCTTTTGTTTGAAATTCGCATCAACCAATTATAGATGCTTTATGGCTATTGAGTAAATTTTACTTCCCGAAAGAAGAATAATCTTCTTCTCTTTTTCCGATACCGCCAGATCCGCTACCTCGGCAATCTTATCCGACAAATACTGAGCTTTGTATTTAGCATTTTTGTCTAAAACGACCACTCTTTTCCCTTTTTTATCCAGAATATAAACAAAGCTCAGTTCTTCATTCGAATAAATCGCGTCTCCGGAGATAATCTCCGGGAAGGTGCCTGTCCCAGAAATATTCTGGGGGCTTCCTTGATTAAATTTAAGAATTTTTCCTGATGCACTTAGTACCCAGATAGAGCCGTCGATTGTAACTGAGGTGGTTTTGGAAAAATCCGGGGCTACTCCCGGTCCAAGCCATTTTTGTTTGGAGCCAAAGGTTTTACCTACTCCGGCAAACCGCCAAATCATTCTGGCGCTTGTATCCAGTAGATAAATATTTCCCGCATAGGCATAGGGAAACACATCGCCTTCCCAATCCTTGGCAATTGCCTTGCTTTTTTCTTCGCCTATCTCAAAAATCCCCTCCGAGGTTAAAATAAAAACTCTATCTTCATAAGAGGCAAGCGAGATGGCTTCGCCTACCTGGTCGGGGCCGGCTACTACCTCGGTCTTTTTGGTCGCAAGAGCTATGCCGACAACCTTTTTGCCTTTCTTGTCCAAAACATATATCTTGCTCGCCGAGGCCGACATGTCGTCGCCCGAAAGCCCGTCGCTTAAAATTGATAAATCTAAAAACTGCTCGGGTTCGACTTTATATTCCCCAAGAATCGCGCCTTGGTTTCCTTCGAGCTTTTTTATCAAATCATTTAAAGTTTGGTCTTTAACTCCTTCCTCTTTAAGCTTATTGGCAATGTTTCGGCTACTGGCAAAAAGCTCCCGGGCCCTTTCGGGGTTTAGAGTAACTAGTCCAATTGCCTCGTCGGCTTCCTCTCGAGCTTGAGTCAAACGGGACTCATAACGGCCTTTCTCTTCGTTTATCTTCTTCTGCCTTATACCAAAGGCAATACTTATAAGAAGAATTGCCAAAAGTACTATCCCCACGGTAACCATCGTCTTTTTCCTTTGGATGGGAACCTCTTCTTCCTGCCCTCCACGAACATAAATTCTTCTCTCCGGAAGCTTTTTTACAAGGGAAGAGATTTTATTTTTGAGTTTGGCAAAACCGCTCGTCCCCATCCTAACATCCTGACCCACCCCAACCTCTTTTACTTCAGCCATCTGGGCAAGTTCGGTCTTTGCTTGAAACTTGATAATGACGGCACCTAAACTTCCGGAGTCGGCTCGGGAATGAACAGACGGGGCAATTGCCTCGGCCGCATTTTCCGGTTCTCCCACCTCAAGTGAAGCTTTTATTACTCCGTTTGGAACAACTTCAAAGAAGAGTTTTGTGGCCAGAAGAAGCATATCGCCTTCTTTTGGATAGCCCGAGGCGGAGACCACTTCTTCTCCTCTGCTTTCCAAAATCTTGGCCAGCATCCCGTTCCTAAAAATAGTAACCTGCGCCCCGCCTCCAGCCGCCGAATAAACTACATTTTCCAAAAAAGCGACGGCCGCAACCTCAACCTGTCCCCAAGACCCCTTAAACTCTTCAATTATCTTTTCGACCGAGCTCTTGAGAACATTAAAAGGCTCCCCCTCAAGCTTCCCAAAATATTCTTCGTGTAATCGGGAAAGGAGTTCTCTTCCGGCAATAACGCTGTCGACTCCTTCCTCTTGTTTACCGGTAGCCACCACTGCGAAAAGATGGCCTCTTTTTGCCAGCTTGATCTCATCGTCCGGCTTAAATTCATGAACCTGCGCCCAGCCGGAGGCGCCCGGATTCCCGGTTAGCTTTGCCGAAGTAATTGTCAGCTTGTTCACCTTGAACCTCTAAAGAATAATTAGGGCAAGGCAAAAGACTATAATAGCAAAAACCAAATGTAAATAGGATGCTGTTTTTAAAGGAAATTCAAGGCCAACCCGTAGGGTTTCCGTCATCAGTTTAACTTGTCTTATAACTACCAAGGCAAAAAGAATATACAGAAAAAGGGCAATTAAAACAAATATTTTAGCTATAAGCCAAATGGATATGCCGAGAAAAGGAACCGTATTCATAATTTAGCCTTCTTATCTTATTCTTCCTTCCACAGCCTCCTGCTGCTCCTCGAGCCTTAAGTCCTGCAATATTTTGGCCACCCTGTCGGGAGCGGGAACTGCCAAAAACTCAAAATTCGGAACCTCCGAGGCGGTCTGGACAAAAACATCTCCATAGTTAAACATCGTTCTGACAACCCCGCCCATTTTATAGGTAACATCCTGAATTTTATCGATGTTGGCATCGGAAACTTCTTTATAAACAAGGTTGCTAAAATCTATATCCACGATTCTTTCGTCGGTAAGAATATCGACATTGAAAAACCACCCCAAAAAGTTCTGGAGCATATAAGCCGAAACAATTAAGTACCAAGCCAGGACAGCAATAAAGCGGAAGCCGGCGGGTAAAAAGCTTAAAATCGGAAAGGCGGAAAGGGCAATAGGGGCCAGGGCCATAACAATGGCAATCACAATCCAGCGAATATTGGTAATGAAATGCCTGCGAATAAGAAGGACTATCTTTTCCTCTTTTTCTCTGGTCTCAAAATTTACATTTTCTGGAAAATAGGAGAATGAGGAAAAAGGGTTGTATATCTGACCCCGTAGGGGTTTTTTAACCGTCGGCTCAGGGGCTTCTTCCGAGATAAAAATGTCAGACATCCTGACCCGATTATATAACATAATCGGGAAATTCGAAATTCGAATATCTAAATTCGAAAAAATTCCAAATTAGAATTCAGAAAATTCAAAAATTGTTTTGGGTTTCGGATTTCGTGCTTCGGATTTTCTGCTTATAGTTTCTCAATATTAAATAGAGAGCTCTTAAGTCCAACATACCCCGGGGCCCTTAAGTTAAAGGCTTTTTTAAACTCCGTCCCGGAAATTGTTACATCTCCTTTGTTGGTAGAAAGCCTGACCGAAATTGTTGAACCGTCATTTCCGTAAATGACCTGGGCAACACCGTTAACTCCGCTATATCCCCCGATTGTCTTTAAATCCGCCATTGAGTAAGGATTTCCCCCCCAACAATTCGTATCAATTGGCGTAATTCGAGAAGTGTCGCCCCCGCCTTGATACAAAACGTGCCAGGCGTTGATGATATCCGCCATCTCCTCGGAATTTAGCCAAGGATGGCTTCTCCCGCAGGTTGCCCCACTTCTGGCCTTAAACCAACCTTTGTAAAACCAAGGTGAACCGGCAATTTTTTCATAAGCCGTACCCGGCCAATCTCCCTGGGTATCTTTAATCCCGGTCCATCCCCACTGGGAAATCGTAAAGCCCCCCGCGGTTGAGGCGTAATAAGTCGAGGCGGGAGAGCCGCCCTTAACTATTACCCAACCGCGAGTAGCCCGGACAGCCTCGGCCCACTTTCCGGTTTTTAGCTGGGATTTATAAACTTGACAAGATTCGGTCGTACAAATCGTTCCGGCTCCATTATTGGTTACCGCTAAAGCATAACTCCTGGCGGCAACCGCCTGGGCCTTAAGAGCCTCATATCCGCCGCTGTCCCCCCATGACTCCGGGACCTCATAAATTCCCAAGAGGTAATTGTCCTCAAAGGGAATCCTTCCATAACCGCTTACGCCAATTGTTGCCGGAGAAGGATAATCTTTTCTTAACTCTCCTCCCTGAAAGTAAGCAGCCAGAATCGTCTCTGCGGATTGACCGGATTTACTTCTACCATAGGCCCCATATTGACTCATCCCTGTTCTGTGGGGAGTGCCAAAGGAAAAAGCGGCAAAGGCGGGTCTAAAAGGCGGGTCGCAAAAGTTGGATGACCCGGGTGCACCGGAACAAGGTTCTAAAGTCGGAGGTGTATCGCCAACCGAAGTTTGAAATCCACCTGACTTGGCGGCGATGAGTTCATTCTGTTTGGCAGTTAAACTTGCCAAGTAAGACTCAACCTTGTTAACTTCTCCTTCAAGAAAGGTTGCTTTTTCGTCTACTTGTTTCTGAACTGAGGCCAAACTTGCCTGATTTTTTTGAAGATTGGCCTTATCGTTTTTCAGTTCAAGAAGGTCCTGGGCATAGCCCTCCATCACCTTTCTGTCTTCATCGGCGGCTTTTTGTCTAAAATTTATTTCCCTGAAGGCGGTAGCGGCATCGGAGGAAAGGAAGGGAAGAAGGGGATCGTAAAGACGAATAAATTTGTAATGATTATTCGCTTTCTCTTCAAAAATTGCCTTGGCAAAAGCCAAATCCTCCTCTCTTTGATTAATTTCGCTCTGGACTTTTTTAAGTTGGCCGGAAAGTGAGGCAATTCGTTTATTTAAATCGGCAAGTTGTTTATTAAGATTGGCCAGTTCTTGTTTATTTTTCTCGTGGGCCGGGGAGAGGGCATCGATTTCTCTCTGAATCTGAGCTATTTGACAATCAATATCGGCTCCACAGTCTTGAGCTCTGGCGGTCATATCTAATGACAAAAACCCAATGATCAAAAGTGAAATTAATAGTAGTAAAACCCTTAAAAACCTCATCGCATTATATTATAGCAATGATTCACTCCTTGCCAGCTTTGTGGTAAACTCAAAACAAAATGAGAAAAGTTTTGATAGCCGCTGCCCTATTTTTTTTGCTATTTATTGTAACTCCAAAAAACGCTTTTGCCCAAAATAGCCCAACTGATAACTGCTCGGACCAGGCTATTAATACCGCCATTGGCTGTATCCCTTTCGGAAACATGAATGAGTTCACCGGATTTATACTTAGATGGGCCATTGGAGTTGGCGGAGGAATTGCTTTCCTTCTAATAATTTATGCAGGATTTATGATAATGTCCTCTTCGGGAAATCCGGAAAGACTTAAGGCCGGACAAGAGCTAATGACTTCCGCCATTGCCGGGCTTATCATGCTTATTTTCTCGGTTTTTATACTGAGAGTTATCGGGGTTGATATACTACAACTACCGGGATTCGGACAATAATATGCAGTTAGCACAAAACCTAGATGAAATTCAAAGAAACGCAATGCCGAACTTTAAGTTTGCCGGCCAAAGCATTGGGGATGTCGTTGCCGGTCTTCTCCCTTATCTTTTTGCCGGGGCGGGCCTCCTGCTTTTACTCTTCCTTTTATATGGAGGTATAAGTTTAATGCTTTCGAGGGGCGATCCTAAGGCCATGCAGTCCGCCAAAGAAAAAATTTCAGGAGCTTTAATTGGGTTTATTGTCGTCTTTGCCGCTTACTGGATAGTCCAAATTTTAGGAAGGATGTTGGGAATTGAGGCGGTAATACAAACTTTCTAGTTTTTTGCTAAACTGGTAGCCATGAATAATCTTGCGGTAGATATCGGCGGGGCTTTTGGCTCTCCTTTCGGACAGGGCAGAACATTGGGAGACTTGGTTTCTCTTGTTTTGAGAAGCTCTTTCGTTCTGGCCGGAGTAATCATTCTTTTCTTTTTTGTTTTGGGAGGATTCCAGATGATTGCCGGGGCCGGACAAAGCAATCCGGAAACTGCCGCTAAGGGAAAACAGGCAATCACATCTGCCGTTATTGGGTTTATTATCGTCTTTGTTGCATATTGGATAGTCAGAATTATAGAATTGATTGTGGGTACGCCGTTTATAACCGCGCCAGGAACGGGAATTTAATATGTTTCAAATTTTCGGCCAAATTCCTCAACCAGAAGCACTTAAGAATTTTGGTGGCGTGGAAGAGGGCGGAATCGGAAAATTCTTAAACCTAGCTCTGAGGGCTTTAATTGTAGGAGCCGGTGTTTATGCTCTTATAAATTTGGTAATTGCGGGGTACTCTTTTATGTCCGCCGGGGATGACCCTAAAAAAGTTGCCGGGGCTTGGCAAAAAATTTGGCAAACTCTTTTGGGACTGGCCTTTGCCGCCGGGGCATTTGTCCTGGCCGCTATTTTCGGACAATTGATTTTCGGAGACCCGACTTTTATTCTTAATCCGCAAATTCCTACACCATGAAATTTTTGGCCGACATACCATTGGGTCCGGGTTTTTCCGGTTTTGGCCCGTTGGGAAATCCTAAAGGAACCGGAATCGAAACTTTTAGCAGGTTTCTTTCTTCCGTTATTGGCCTCATGACCATTATTGCAATTATCTGGTTTGTCTTCGTATTTATAACCGGAGCAATTGGCATGATTACCGCCGGGAGCGATAAAGCCGCCCTGGAATCTGCCAGAAAAAGAATTACCACCGGACTTATTGGTCTTGTCGTTGTAATCGCCGCAATATTTATTCTCGACTTTGTCGGAACTCTAATAGGAATACCGGATATCTTAGATTTGCCGGCTCTTTTTGCCAGAATCCAAGGACTGCCCAAATAAAATGCTTGCTCAAAAAATTACCAATCCAGCTTTAGGACCGGCGCTTCAGGGGAAAACCGGACTCGGTTTTTTCCAGACACTTCTTCCCAACCTGATTGGTTTGGCTTTCGTCGCCGGGGCAATTATTTTTCTTTTTGTCATGATTGTGGGAGCGATCGGCTGGATTGCCTCGGGTGGAGATAAGGCAGCCATTGAGTCGGCCAGGGGGAAAATTATGAATGCCATTATTGGCCTCGTTATTCTTCTTTCGGTCTTTGCTTTTATTGGAGTTATCGAGGACTTTTTCGGCATTAGCATTCTAGCTCTTGACATCGGGCCATTGCAAATTCAATAATATATAAGATGTTAAATCTATTGGCAGCCGACATAAATCTTCAGCCGGGCGGAGATTTCGTAAAGCTTGGGGGTCTTACTTTTGGAGGAATTGTTTCGGCGGCTATCAGATTAATCCTCGTTATCGCCGCTCTTGTCTTTTTCTTCATTCTTGTCATTGGAGGAATTCGTTGGATTGCCTCGGGTGGAGACAAGGCCCAGACAGAAGGAGCCAGGAATCAAATTACGGCTGCTTTGGTAGGACTGGTTATTGTCTTTGCTGCTTGGGCTATCATTGGGCTTATCAACACCTTCTTCGGAGTCAATATCTTCGAACTTACGCTTCCTTCGGCGGTTTAGGCTTGCCTCGCACACTTCATTGGGTTAAACTTATTTAAGATGCAGTTTTTATCGGATTTTTCTGTCCACGCCGCCGAAATCGAAACCCAAAACGATGTTGCAACCCTAAAGGGGTTCGATGGACTTTTTGAAAACGTAGTCCAAATTGTCTTAGGCTTGGCCGGAATTGTACTTTTTATCATGCTTATTGTGGGAGGTTTTAAATATATTACTGCCGGTGGAGACCCGAAGAGCATGGAGGGGGCAAAGAAAACCCTTACCTATGCTATCGGCGGAATGGTATTTCTGGCGCTTGCTTTCCTGATACTTCGTTTAATCGAACAGTTCACGGGGGTAACGGTAACGCAGTTTAGAATTTTCCAACCGTAACCAGAACTCAAAACTTAAATGTCAGATGTCAAAACTGCACCTCAAATCTCAAAATTTTCCTAGACTCCTAGTTCTTCTTTTCTCCTTCTCTTTGTTATTAGTTCTTAGTTCTTCGTTATTAGTTAGTCCTGTGCGCGCCCAAATTCCTCCTCCTCCATACGTTTCCTGCGACGATACGGACAGTCCTGAATTTCAATCCTTAAGGCCCTACCAGAAAAGTCCCTGCAATCGCCAAGTTCAAGAAACCGCCAGGTTTTGCGGCAACAGACTGGTTTTAACCGACAGTGTCGCCGCTGTTTCAAAAATCCCGCCTTGGAATGCCAAAAACTGTACCTCTATTGGAGTTGGAAGATACCGCTGCAGTTATAACATCTCGGGACAAACCGCCAATTACCAGATTGATTTATCCGGAGCCAACTTCCCAATCATGGGCAATACGGAAGATGTCATAAATAGCCAGCAACAAACAGACTCTTTAGATAGTGCCGATAAGACAAATGAATACGTCAGTTGGTATCTTCAGGGTGTAACCAATAAGGCCGAATATCCTTTTGTCGACCCGGAAAATCCCGAGGATATTTCTAATCTGGTAAACTTTTCCGGACCCTTAAGAAAGCTTCTTCCGGAAAGAATCCAGAGAGACGCAAGAGAAGCAACGATTGAGAGCGCCGGGGAAACAAGACATGACCAGGTGGTAGGATGTGTTTATAATTTGCTTAAGTTTGACCTCTCAAAAATAGGCAAAATAGTCGAGTGCTACCCTGGGTCGCCAAATAAAAGTGAAGTTAGGCTATCTGACTGGCTTACAAATAACCATCTTCCTCCAAGAGAGGAAAGATACAGAACTTTTCAGGATTATTGGTTAGCGTATGAACGCTGGAGAGGAAAATCCTGTCTTAGACTATTCGGGATTTCTCTGTGCGTCGATAACCCATTTAAACCCAACTATTGGGGAAACCTTTTCCAAAACATTCCCTTTTCCTCAACCGAAGACAGGGTGGGAGAGGTTTCTGTAAATTCCCAAAGTGTTACACCGGCATCGGAAAATCTGACTATTGCAAATGTCAGACTAACAACAACTCCGGCTGAGCTATATTTTGCCCATACAGAAGAAGTGGCTGACCTGGCCAACCTCCTACAGCTAACCTTTGTTCCCGAGGGTCTTTCAACAACCGGACAAGGAGGCGGCGTTTCTCCGTCTGAGGATTGCGATTTAAAAAATATCAGAACCAATAAGGGCGATGACCTGTTTGCCGAAGCAATCCAAGGAACCCTAAGTTATGATGCAACCTTCACCTGCGATTTTGATGCAAAAGCCACCTCTCAAAGCTGTAGAAAGGATGTTTCGGTCGGACTTGGGGTAGTGACAAAAACTCCTAAAGCCGATGAGCTTTGGTCACGTCTGGTTGGCGGGCCGGCCTCGGTTTTCAAACGCATCTTTCCTAAGGTTGGCGTCGGCGGCCCGATTTTGGGACTTCTGGACATGCCGGCCGCCACCAAAGTCACTTACTCCGGGTCAGGACTTGTCTCAGCCGGAAATCCCGGTGCCCGTGCGGGGACATCGGCGGAGCTTTACTTTCCCCACATCGGAGGAATCTCCGAATATTTCTTAAAGGGAATTCAAACCATACTCCGGCCAAAGGGCTTCGGGGAACAAGTTGTCTCGGGAGAGCCCGGAACTTTCACTTCAAGCGGGGATATTAACTGCGACCAGAATGCACCCGACGTTTCTCTTCGCAATACCATCGGCAGACAAGACTTTTTCCAGCTGGCCCTAAACTGGGTGGGTGGACAAACGGGAACTCATGCGCTTGAGTGTTATAACGATACGGTCGGAAGGGCGAGGAATGCCGGAATAAACCCTGCCTTCGCCTTACTAATCTGGGTACACGAAAGCGATGCCAGCAACTACAACATCTCTATTCAGGATTTTGGCGTAGCCTCTCCTGCGCCCGTTGGCTATGTTGACCAGATAAATGAGTTTTTTGCCCGGGCCGGAAGATACACCCCGAGTAGCCCTCTCTGCGCCGGAAGAAGCGTAAATGCTATGCAGGCTTTTGCCTATATCTATCGCTCCGGGGTTTGCGATCCAAACGGAGCCGGCGGTGGAGCTCAATCCTTTTATGAAGACTTGGTTGGCGGATGGGGTTTAATATCCGGTTGCCCATTTCCATCAAGCCCAACCGACACTTCCTGTCCCTGAAACGCTGTAGTATGATTTAAATAAGCCAAAATGCCCAAAACCTATTTGAAAAAAATTATTTTAAGTTTCTTCGTCTTTTTAATTTTAAGTTTTTCTTTCGTCCCTGCTGCCCGCGCCCAAACCTGGTACAACCCCGGCTTCCAAGAATGGTTTTTGAAGGTCTACGATACCTCAAACCCTAACGAAATTTTTGGAGAACGCTATACCGCCGCACAGGTTCAGTGGATATTTTATACACTCCTGTCTGTTCCTTTTAAAATCCTGGGGTATGATATTACCAAGTGTCTTTTTACGCTGGATATTGGGCCTTGCATATCGGCGGCACTAACTTCGACCGTCCCTAAGCCTATCGCTATACAGGCGACTCGCTCTAATCAAAGCATCGTTCAAGAGATATTTAAAGACAGGTCGCTTTCCGGAATAACTTATTTTAAAAACGTTTTAAGAAAGTTCCAAATAATCCCGCCCGCTCATGCCCAAACAGGTTTCGGGTTTAATGCCTTGGACCCGGTTCTTCCCTTCTGGAAAGCCACCAGAAATATTGCCTATGCAATTATGGTTCTGGTAATTTTAGTTTTTGCCTTCATGATAATGTTTAGGGTTAAAATATCCCCCCAGGTAGTTATCTCTGTCCAGTCCGCCCTGCCTAAGGTAGTTTTGGCAATAATTCTTATAACGTTTTCCTATGCCATCGCGGGCTTTTTGGTTGATTTAATGTATGTCGTAATTGGCCTTGTCAGCCTTATGGTTACAGGCTTCTTTCCCGCCGGTACGGTCAGACCTATCGATATATTCTCCTTACTAACCCTAGGCAATCCTTCTGGTACTGGTAATCCACCCTTGGGGGTTTTTGGCCTATTTGTGATTTACCTTGGCTCTTTTATCCTAGTTGCCGCCCTTGTGCTCTTTACCATTATTGGCGCACTAGGCTCTTTCCTCCTTGCGCTTGCCGCCATTCTTCCTTTGTGGATACCTGGGGTAGCGGAAATTGCCCTTATTATAGGTCTGCTTGTGCTTCTTATTATACTTATTCTTCTCGCCTTAATGTTTGTAAAAATAATATGGATGCTTTTAAAGGCATTTGCGTCCGTCATGCTTCTGACGATCTTTGCGCCCCTTTATTTGGCAGCCGGCGCGCTTGTCCCCGCCTTCAGTTTTGGTTCGTGGGTAAAAAGTTTCGTCTCCCATTTGGCAACATTTGTCGTTACCGGAGTTCTCTTCGCACTGGCTTTCCTGTTTTTAATCATGTCTATTGGAACCATAGATCAACTTATTCCACAAGATCTTCTCTCAAGAATAATTGCCCTGATTTTCGGAACAGCGGCCACCGGTTGGGCCACCTCTTCGTTTAGTGGCTGGCCGCCCCTCATTTCTTTCATTGATCGAAATAGCACCAGCGCCTTGCTATTTTTGGGGGCCAGTCTGGCGGTATTCTTCATTATTCCTAAGGCGGCTGAATTAATACAATCATTCATTACCGGAAAACCGTTTGCTTTTGGAATGGCAATTGGCGAAACCGTTAGCCCTACCTTAACAAGGACAGTTGCCGGCTATGGCGCCGGCTACTTCGAACGGAGAGTCGACACGAGGGCGCCGGGGGGCGAGGTAGTAGGTCCAAGGACTGCAGGCTTTTTCAAAGCTATCTCTACTTTATTGGGTCAGTATTCGCGGGGCGGGCGCAGATAAAAATGCCGGAAAAAGAAACTAATTTGGGATTACCTAAAATTATTGGAGGCCATGTTTCTGGTTATTTCAAGGAAAGGGCAAAAGGGGAAACGCTTCCTCGGAAAAGAGCTTTTATTTATAGAACTATTGGCTGGATTTTTGAGCAAGCTTCAAAAAAGAAGGGTTAATCCCACCAGTACCCAGATTTTTCCATGATATCTTTAGTCAACCTATCCTTGTCTGGCTTCCCCATATTGCTATACCAACCCGTAATCGACTCAACAATCATCTTCTTCCACCTTCTCCTTTCGTTGGCTACCGCCTCTCTAAGCGTTCTGGAAGCGGCTTGTTTCCTGGCATCCTCCATGCTTTTCTTTTCCGTATGTCTTATCTCAGCGGCATATTTCGCTATTGCAGGCTCTCTTTCGGCAAACCATTTTTGAAACTGTCCGCCTGTAATCAGCTGGTCGCCCACAATAATATGAATCCATCTCCTTACCTCCTTCCAGTAGAAGGGGTCAAAAAGCGCATCTTGCCTCCTGCCCCTCCAGTCATCGCCCCTGATTACATTCAATATTCCCCCCGGGCCTGTTTCGCCGGGTTTCCTTAGCAGGAGAAAAGCCCTAAGAAGGTATCCTCTCATGGCAATCTCGGAAAGTCTATTCCAGGAAAGCTCTCCAATTTTTCTGCCATCTACCCAAAGCTCTTCCCACAAAGATCGGGTTTTCAGCTTGTTCTTCGGCTCTACCAGGTCAGGAACTGAGTGAAATCTTAAGAAGGGAACGTGCATTCTTTCGGGAAGCCCGGCCATTATTGTCGACGTGTCGGACGTGAATTTAGAGCGCGCACCCGCAAAATAGCCAGACTGGTTTCTGTCCAGTGCCCACACCAAAGGGCTAAAAATCTCGGCAAAAACGTCGGAAACAGGATAACCCTCAAGCGTATATTCGAATTTACTACCCGAAACCTCGACTTCCGAACCGTAAAAAGCTGCCTGGCCCAAGAGGAAAGAGGAAAGGAAACTTAGCTTTTCGGCTATTTCTGCCTGTTTCCTCGCCAATGTATTCTCGGAGTCCTCTACTCCCAAGATAAGTTTTTGGATGGCCGTTTTGGTTGCTTCCCTCCTCTCCGGTCTTAATTTTGAAGCAAACCTGCTCAAAACACGCTGCTCTCGTACCTTCTGTTTCTGCTCCGGGGCCAGTTCATCAAACTTCTTTCCTTCGAGTCCCAGCTCCTTTGCCCAAAAGGCCAACTTCAATTCATCAATCCAGTTTTCGGCATTCTCTTTGTTCCCGAACAATCTCCTAAAACCTTCCGTCCCCTCCACATAGGCTGTCTCTGTTACTCGTCTAGGGTCGGACCTAAGAGCAATATATTCATAGGCCATCATTGCATCGCCAATTTGGTCTCCTAGTTGGGGCCAACCTTCTTTCTCGTTTTTAAAACCCGGTAAACTAAAAACTCTTTGCATAAGGTCCGGGGTAATTTCAACAGTAGTGGGGTTAATGGCCAGGCCGGGAAGATATTCTGTGCTGCCCCTTGACCTCATGTAGTTTCCTCCAAAGTCCAGGAATAACTTCAAGATATCCTTTGTTTCTTTTTCGCTTGCTTGAAACTCGGTAAGTAAGGCTCTTTGTTCACCGTTCCCTTTTCCGCCTCTTTCAAATGCCGCAACATAAGGGTCTACCTTCTCCTGAAGTTCCGTTGTCTTGGAATGAAGCCTGTCCTTAAGAATTCTGGCGGTATAGTCGTCTCCTTCGTCTAATATTCCTTCCAGAAGATTCCATAGCCTCCAGCGTACCACCTCGGGCCTTTCGGCCGAAATAAGTTTTTCAACGAGGCCGGGGGCCCATTCCCTTCTTTCCCTCTCGTGGGCTTCCGGAGTTTCCCCTCCTTCGGGTGACACTGAACCTCCACCTCCGGACCCCTCGGGCGAATAATATATTTTTGGACCGCCTTCTGGCATAATCATATTTTAGCACCTAAAACTTCGGCCTGACAAATGGTTGTGAAAAAGGCTTCTACTTGAATTAGCTTCTTCACGCAGTAACCTAGATTTAGGGTATCAAAATACTTCCTTTTACTATGGAGCAACACGCCGTACCGCAACAAATTTCTTCTTACCAATTCCGCTTGGTAGGTGATATGACCCTAAAACAATTTTTCCAGCTTGCGGGCGGTTGCCTGGTCTCGCTTCTTTTTTACGCCTCTCCTCTGCACCCCCTCATTAAATGGCCTTTTATAATTTTCTTTGCCTTGTTAGGGGTTGCCCTGGCTTTTCTGCCTTTTGAGGAAAGGCCATTGGAAAAATGGATTATTGCTTTTTTCCGTTCGGTTTATTCCCCTACCCTTTTTTTCTGGCAAAAGGCCCAGGCCGCCTATTTGTTCTTCCAAGAAGAGGCGGCGACGGAGCTTGCCCCGGAAAAGCGGATTGCCTACGGCTCTCCTCCTTTCCAAACCGCGGCGGTTTTTTCCAAGCTTGAAGAGGCGGAAAAATCTTTTCTTTCTTCTATTGCTCAGCTTTTGATAGGAGGAATCGCCACGGTCATCCCCTCCACAGCAAAGCCAACGGAACCCCTAAGGCCTGCCAAAAAGGAGGGGGTACAAATTCCCCAAAATGCCCCTACCTCGATTACACAAACAGGTCTTGGTCCCAATGTAATTGTGGGGGAGAGGCCCATGGCAAAAGCGCCCGCACCCGAGTTAAAACTTTCAAGGGTAGGCCCAACAATCAGTGAGGCACAAATTTCAGGACAACAAGCCCAATTTGCCGTTGAGGCCGCTCCCCCTAACCCTCCCACTATTCCAAATATCATCGTTGGCCAGATTTTCGATACACAGGGAAAAATTATAAACGGCGCAATACTGGAGATGAGAGACGCGGCGGGGCGGCCGGTCAGAGCTCTTAAAAGCAACATGCTGGGCCATTTCATTATCGTCACCCCGCTTCAGAACGGAACGTATGAAATCATTATCGAGAAGGAGGGTTTTAATTTCGACCGAATAACTTTTGAGGCCAATGGCGAAATTATTCCACCAATCGCAATAAAAGCAAAGGGCGCTCAAAAGATTTTGACAACCGAAGAGATTGTCAATAGCCGTCAGTTAATGGCGAGCTCATGATAACTAATAACTCAAAACTAATATCTAATAACCAGAACTTAAAGCTAAAAACTGATATAAAAAGATGAAAATTCCTTATCTTTCCACACCGGATATGCCTCTAACTGCCGCTTCCCAGGCCCACCTCCCTATCGCCGATATCGTTGATGATGTGGTTCTTTACAAAGACGGCGGCGCCGCCATTGTTATGGATTCGACTTCCCTTAATTTCGGTCTTCTTTCCGAAAAAGAGCAGGAGGCTGTAATTGTTGCCTATGCGGCACTTATGAATTCACTGTCTTTCTCCATACAAATCGCCATCAGAACGCAAAGGAAGGATATTTCAAACTATATGAAGTTTCTAGCGGCCGCCTCCCAAAAAATTCGACACCCCAAGCTCGCCGTTCTGATGAAAAGCTACCAAAAATTTATCCTGGACTCAATCAAAAAGAAAAACGTCCTTGGAAAAAAATTCTATCTAGTGATTCCCTTTAGCCCTCTGGAGCTTGGAGTAGCCAAATCAATTCTTTCAACCACAAGAAGGAAGGGCCCTCTCCCTTTTCCCAGGTCTTACATATTAAAAAAGGCAAAAATAATACTTTATCCCAGAAGGGACCACTTAATCAGACAGGCCGGACGGCTTGGCCTAAAGCTTAGGCAGCTTTCGGCCGCTGCCTTGACTGAACTTTATTACGATATCTATAATCCCCAAGTTCCGGGAGTAAATAGGGAGGAGGCGGTTAAGAGCTAATGCAAAACCCTGCTACCGGCCCCTCCCCGCAAGGCAGCGCTCCTGCCTTGACGGGCAAGCCCAACCTGCCCAAGGCGGTAATTTTGGCCCGACCCAATTTCCACATCCTGGATATAGTCGCCCCCCAATCTTTGGAGGTTGATTTTGACTATATTAAGATAAACAACGTCTATTTTAGAACCCTTTTTATTGCCGGATACCCCAGGTTCGTTTCCCCCGGTTGGTTGGAACCAATTATTAATTTTGACAGCTCTTTAGATATTTCCTTTTTCCTCTACCCCGTTGAGGGGAAAACGGTTCTTGATAGCTTAAGAAGAAAGATTGCCGAAATGGAGGCCGAGATTGCCACCGATTTGGAAAGAGGAAAAATAGTTGATCCGGCAACTCAGGCAAAATTGGAAGATGCAAGAAACCTCCAAGAACAGCTGGTAAAAGGGGCCGAGAGGTTCTTTGAGTTTTCCTTCTATATAACAATACCCGCCGCAAACCTTGAGGAGTTAAATCAGATAACCAGACAGGTCGTGTCAACTTTGGGTTCGCTTCTAATTGTTGGCAAACACGCGACACTCGATATGGAAAACGGATTTATATCCACCGTTCCTTTTGGCATAGACAGGCTCGCCATAACCAGAAATATGGATACCACTTCCCTGGCGACAACCTTTCCTTTAACTTCGGCCGAGCTTTCCTCCGACTCGGGAGTTTTATATGGCACAAACTCCGAAAATGAATCCTTTATCATCTTCGACCGCTTCTCCCTGGAAAACGCCAACATGACTATTTTTGCCACCTCCGGGGCCGGAAAAAGTTACTTCGTCAAACTTGAAGCCTTGCGCTCCTTAATGCTGGGAACAGAGATTATCGTTATTGATCCCGAAGCGGAATATAAGGCCTTAGCCGAGGCAGCGGGAGGTGAATTCGTTTCATTTTCTTTTTCTTCTTCTTCAAAAATAAATCCTTTTGATTTGTCGCAGATTTATGAAGAAGGGGAAAACCAACTGGGACTTAAAATTCTTTCCCTGCATTCACTTTTCAAGGTAATAATGGGCGCAATTACCCCCTCCCAAGAGGCTCTTCTTGATAGAGCCCTAGTGGCAACCTATAGAGGCAAAGGGATAACCCAAGACCCCGTAACCCAAAAGAAAGAGCCTCCTTTGATGGAAGACCTTTACAAAACCCTAATTGGCATGGAAACGGCCGAGGCAATGGATTTGGCGGCCAGGATTGAAAAGTTTGTTAAGGGTAGCTTTGTGGGCATTTTTGATAAACAGACGAACGTTAATATCAAAAATCCGTTTACCGTTTTTTCGGTAAAAGACCTGCAAGACGTGCTAAGGCCAATTGCGATGTTTATAATTCTAGATTTTATTTGGACCAGGGTCAGGAGAGATTTAAAAAAGAGGCTTTTGATAGTTGATGAGGCCTGGCACATGATGCGCTATCCCGACTCCGCCCAATTTTTGTGGTCAGTCGTTAAAAGGGCCAGAAAGTACTTCCTGGGGCTAACCACAATTACTCAGGATGTGGAAGATTTTTTGGCTCAAGATATAGGAAAAGCAATCGTCACCAATTCGGCGATGCAGCTCCTTTTAAAACAGTCACCGGCCGCAATTGATAAAATTACCGAAGTGTTCTATCTCTCCCAAGGAGAAAGACAGCTTTTGTTGGCCGCCAACATCGGCGAGGGAATTTTCTTTGCCGGACCGCACCATGCCCCAATCAGGGTGGTTGCCTCCGAAGAGGAACATTCTCTTATTACAACCAAGCCGCAAGAAAGGGGAGCTTAGCATTTTAGATGGCCGAAATCACTTTTAAACCTCCGAGCGAAAAGGCAGTCAATTTTTTATACGACGGAATAGTCGCCTTTTATCCCGACATCGCCAAAGAAGTTTTTAGGCTTGGCAAAACTACTCTTCCTTTCCACGAAGCCTGGGGTGGGTTTAGAAGACTTGATTTTTTAGATTTCGCCTTAAACACAACGCTTTCCGAAACTATTGAGCAAGCGGCGTCCATTGTCAGGGCCTGGAAAGAGGAGGGTCTCCCCGAAAGAACAATTCCGGAAAGATTGGACGAGCTGGTTGCCCAACTCGAGGAAGAGGATCAGAAGGAAAAGGTTGCGACGCCGACCGAAACCTACCGAAGACAAAAGCTGGTCAAAGATGCACTTCTGGAAAGCCAGAGGGCAAGAGAGGCTGCTGAAGCGGCGGCTGCGGTTCCTCCAACCGAGAGCGAGCCGTCTCCCGGCGAAGAAGTCGTTCCTCCCGAAACCGCCTCTTTAGGCATCAAAATTACCCCAGAAACAGGAAAAGCCTTGGGGAGGTTTGCCAACAGAATTATCTCCGCCCCTTTCAGGCTGGCTGTCGGTTGGGCATACCCTACTGTGGCCAAGGAGCAAGGAGAGACCCCGGCTGCGGCTTTGGCCCTCTGGTCAAAAGGAATAACTAGTAAGGCATTTGAAGAAAAAGCCTCGACTCTTCAGGCTAGCCTTGAAACCAAAGAAGCAAAAAGGATTGAAACTCTAATACGGGCAATCCGGGGTTTGGAAACCGGTTATCCGCTGCAAACCCGCCTCTTACAGCTCTCTTTCCCAATCAGAGATATTACTTTTCTTTTGGGCCCGGAATCCGGCTTAACACAGGCCCAAATAGTTCTTTTCTTCTATCCTCCCCAAGAGGGAGGCTTTGTTGTTGAATCAAGACAATCTTTTTTCGGTAACATTATTAACCAAGCCGGCAGACAGCTTTTTGGCAAGCTTTCCAAAAAGGCAATAAAGGGTCTTGTTGCCCGGGCTGCCTCCTCCGCGGGTGTAGGTGCCGCAGGGACAGCGGTAGGGGCGGAGGTGGGAGCTGCGGCAGGTGTAACAGCAGGGGCCGCTGCCGGAGCCGGGGCAGCAACCGGAGCCGGGGTTGGAGCTGCGGCCGGAGGGCCACTCGCTCCCATCACCGCTATTGTCGGGGCGGTAATTGGTTGGCTCGCCAGTAAAATTCCGGATGCCGTCTCTTGGCTTAAAAGACACGCTAAAGAGTTCGGAATCGCGGCAATTGCCCTATTGGCCACTGGAATATTCTTCGGAAACCCGATAGTTATCTTTTTGGGAGTTGGAGCAGGCATTGTTTCTTTAGGAGCCGGCGGTTTAAGCACAATAGGGACAAGTGTTGCGGGTTTTGCTCAAGGAACAATGGCCGTATTTACCAGCCTAGTCGTTCCTACGGTAGGAACCCCTATACTTATCACCCTTCTGGTAATTCCCGCCGCCATAGCCATCATTCTTTTTATAATCAACTCCGGCGCCTATATCGTTCCCCCTCGACCCGGCTTTCTGCCGGGGGCAATAGAATCCCCTTATATAGGAATAGAAAAGACGGCCACCCCCGAATGTATGCATCGCTCTGGCTGTCCGGGTTTTGGCCCGGTTACCTACAGGGTTAAGATTTGGGCCAAAAAAGGGACCTTAACCAATATAAGAATAACTAACGAATACAGAGTTATTAGCAGCAGAAACCTAACAATCGCGCCTCCTGCCGTTGCCGAAATAACGACCCCGCCAACCCTGATATCCCCGACTACACCCCTTGAATTTACCTACACCCTAAACATTACCTCCGCCTACGACGATTCAATAATTACGGACAACTTAACCGTCACCGCCGACGCCCCCGAACAGCGGGGGGCCGTTGCTAGCCAAAGCGCGTCGGTCGTTATCGGCAATCCGCCAATTTCCTGTCCTCTTCCGGGAGGAACATCCGAACCAAGACATTGGTCTTATTATCCAGGAAATGAGTCGGCGGGGCACGGAAGCAATGACTACTGGCAGAGAATGGGCGGCGTTCCTTGTGATTATTCCCTCCCCCAGAGGGCAAGCTGCTTTGGACCAACAAATTCCGGCAATGTCTGTTCCGGCCGTTCTTCTGTCTGTGATTTCTATGGTTTTGCCATGGACGCCTGGCCGTCCGGCTCAAATCAAGTGCTGGCACCGACTGTTCGTGGCCAACCTGTTACCTGGAGTTATGATGGAGGGTTTTCAAATCCAGACTCCGGCTTAACCTACATTTATCGCTCCGGTACTTATTATCTTGTTTTAACCCATCTTTCCTCGGGAGGAAACACTTCGGGGGCAATTCCCTCCGGGGCAACAATCGGACAACTTTTTCCGCAAGGTTCAAATACTCACCTGCATATTGAGTTTCAGGTTTCAGGACGATATGTGCGTCCGGAGGAATATTTCTGTCGCTAGTGTAAAATACTCTTATGGCCAAAATTCTCGGCTTTATCAAAAAATACCGTTTAACAATTTTTGCCGTCTTGCTGATTGCCGCTATTGCTGCCTTGTTTTATAGTAGAAAGAGCCACCCTCCTACCACTCCCGCAACGCCCACCCCTACCACCTTCAGCCTGATAAAGTTTTACCCGCCTCAGGGAGAGCAAGAAATGGCCCTTCCCTCAACAGCCCTTTCTTTTACTTTCTCCTCGCCCGTTGATTTATCGACGGCAAATATTATCATCAAGCCGTTTGTCAGCTTCGAAATCTCAACCGACGCCACCGGCAAGACTCTTTATATAACACCCTCTCCGCGTTGGGAGTATGATACAGAATACAAAGTAACAATTAATATCAAGGCAAAAGGCAATCAAATGCTCTCTTCCCCTGTAGAACACCTTTTTAAGTTCAAGAAGGTTGCCCAATCGGACCTAGACGAACACTGGAATCAATAGCTTCTTAGCCTTGGATTCTGACCGGCATGATTAGGTGGAGAAAGGTAGAGTCTTTGGGATCGGTGAAAACCGCCGGAAAATTTGGAGAGGAAAGCTCAATTTTGACCGTACCTCCGGCTACGCTATGCAGAAATTCTTCTAAAAACCTGTAATTAAAGGCAATCTCAAAGCCTTCCCCGTCAACCTTGGCTTCAATCTCTGTTTCTTGGCTTCCCGCCTGAGAGCTTTCAGCAAAAATCCTTACCGAACCTTTCTTAACAAGGACCTTAACAATGTTCGCCGAATCCCTAGCAAAAACCGAGGCTAATTTTGTGGCTCTTAAAAAGTCTTCTTTGTCAACTTCCACCTTAAGGGGCAAATCTTTCGGCATTATCTTTTCAAAGTCGGGGAACTCCCCTTCAAGGACCCGAGAAGATAGAACCATGTCTGTAAAAGAGAAAATTGCTTGATTTTCGTTTTCTTTATGTCCAAAGAGAACCTCTTCCTCCTCCCCCAAAAGTCTTAGAACTTCGACCAAGGCGCTTTTGGGAAGAATAAGTTTTGCCGTTTTTGTCCCGCCCTTAAAAGGAATTTTCTTCTGGGAAAGCCTGAATCCGTCGGTGGCGACTAAAACCAAAGCGTCTTTCTTAAAAAGGAAAAGTATTCCCGTCAAAACAGGTCGGGTTTCATCAATTGAGGCCGCAAACATTACTTGGGTCAAGGCTTCTTGTAAATCGTCTTTAGTAAAACGATGGGTTACCTTAGTTTCCATCCTTTCGGGAACAGAAGGAAAATCTGAGGAGTTCATGCCCCCAATCTTTAGAACCGAACCTTGGGTTTGGATAGTTAATTGTTCTTTCTCCGAAGAAAGAGAAATACTTCCGGGAAGAAGATTGGCAACTATTTCTGTAATAACCTTTGCAGGAACCGTAATTTCTCCTTCCTCCTTTATCTGAGCTCCTATGGAAATGGATATTGAAGTTTCCAAATTTGTCGAAATAATTGTCATTTTCGTTTTTGCGGTTTTAAGAAGGATATTGCCCAAAACAGGGAGCTGAATTCTAGAACTTACAAAACGAGAAGCGTTGGTTAGAGATTTGTAGAAATCTTCTTGTAAAACATTTGATTTCATTTTGTTTTTCAGTATAACGTATTTTGTTTATTTGAATAGTAGAGGTAGTAGTAGAGGTTGTGGATATGTGGACTTCCGGCTTTAGGAAAGCTCAGCGTAGAATGTTTACAATGAGCCTGCCGAATTGTGGAAAAAACTGTGGATAGTTTTAGCCTTAGTGTTGATAAGTGGATATTTTTTCTCATTTTTCCTCAAAGATAATTTTTTATCCCCACGATATCCTGACGAATCTGCACATCGGACGAAAGGAGAGTGCTTATTTTATCCACAGCATACATGACGGTCGTGTGGTCCCTTCCGCCGATAAGCCTTCCTATTTCGACCAGAGGAAGGCCCAATTGGGTTCTTAGGAGGTACATAAGAACCTGTCTGGGTCTGGCCACAGGCCGGGCCCTGGATTCTCCCAAGAGGGCCCTTTTCCCAACTGAATAATATTTAGAGACCGAGGAAATTACTTGGGCTGGACTTGCCTTTATAACTTGTCCATTTTCTTCTGTCGATTTTCCGAGGAGGGAGGCGGCCAGCTCTTGATTAATCTGGGTATTCCTAAGCCTTGCCTCTGATGCAAGTCTGATGAGGAAACCTTCGATTTTTCTGGCCGAATCAAGGTTCCCGGCGATAAGTTGGACGATTTCCATTGGAAGCTCAATTCCTCTTTCCTTAGATTTTATTTGCAGAATTGCACACCTTAATTCAAAGTCGGGAGAGGAAATGTCTACAATTAGCCCCGCCTCAAAACGGCTCCTGAGCCTTTCTTCCAGTTTTGATATATCAGAAGGCGGCCTGTCGGAGGTTAGTATTACCTGTCCGCCGGCGCCAGTGACGGCATTAAACGTATGAAAGAACTCTTCCTGCACAGCATCCTTTCCGGCGATAAATTGGATATCATCAACTAAAAGTGCATCCAACACTCTGTATTTATTTCTAAAGATTTGGGTGGTTTTGTTTCTGATTCCCTCAACTATACCGTTTGTAAATTCCTCCCCCGTGCAAAAAAAGACTTTTGCTTCGGGACCCTTTTTTAATATGGCGAGGCCGGTTGCGTTCATAAGGTGTGTTTTTCCGACTCCCACCCCGCCCCAGATGAAAAGGGGGTTATAGGCGGTCCCCGGATTTTTGCAGACAGCCTCCGCTGCGGCCCAGGCCATTTGGTTTGAGGAAGAGACAGCAAAATTTTCAAAGGTTAAAGATGGTCTGATCCGAGCCTTTTTGCTTAAGTCCGGCAGGATACGTTCCTCTCCTTCCTTGTTTTCAAAAAGTGGAGCAGACAAGTCCTCTTTAGGCAAGAGCCGGGAAGGGTCTTGTTTTACCAGGAAGACCAAATCGCAATGTTTACCCAAAGAAGTGGTCAGGCAGTCCTGTATCATTCCAAAATACCTCGATTCAATTGTTGATTTAACATATGAGGAGTTACATCCCACAGAAACCACAAACTTTTCTTTATTCTTCTCAATTTCTATAAGGTGGGTTTGAGAAAACCACGTAGAAAAAATTGCCGGAGAGACAGACACCTTAATACTTTCCAGGATGTCTCGCCAAATTGTTTTATTGTCAAACATTGTTTATATAAAAACCCGCCATGCACTATTAACAAAGTTATCCACAATTCGTCAACCCCCAAAAAACACGAAAGATATAATTGAGTACTGGAAACCTGAAAGCGGAAACTATATAATCTCGAATATGTCTACAAAGAGAACTTATCAGCCAAGCAAAAGAAAGAGAAATAAAACACACGGTTTTAGAGCCAGGAATAGTTATCCAAAAGGAAGAAAGGTTTTAAGAAGGAGAGCCCTCAAAGGCAGAAAAAGAATTACTCCTTAAAATAGTTACAATGTTAGCAAGCGAGTTTCACCTTTCCGGTAAACAGAATTTTGAGAGAGTTCTAGGTCAAGGACACTTTTTTCAGGCGGAGTCCTTCGGCCTTGCCTTTTTTGACAGAAGAGACGGAGGTAGTTCGAAGTATGGCTTTATTGTTTCAAACAAAGTTTCAAAAGAAGCAGTTCAGCGCAATCGAATTAAAAGGGCCTTGAGCGAAGCCGTTAGGTTTATAGCTCAGGAGGTTAAACCCGGGCTTGACGTGGTTTTTTTGGCTAAGCAAACAAGTACAAAGATGCCCACCGATGCGATAATGAGAGAGGTAAAAGAAGCTTTTGGCAAAACAGGTTTACTTAAATGAAAAAAGCGACGCTATCTTTAATTAGATTTTACCAAAGATTTTTCTCAAAAGCTCTTATAGGCCTTTTCGGGGGAGGCTGTAGGTTTTCGCCTAGCTGTAGCGATTATTCTTATCAGGCAGTGAAAAAGTTTGGCGTTGCGAAAGGAACGGTTTTAAGTCTAAGAAGATTAAGTCACTGTCACCCGTTTTCTCAAGGAGTAACTGACCCGCTTCCAATAAAATGAACATTTTTCACACGTTCCTTATTCAACCCTTAACTAACGGACTGCTACTTTTTTACAAACTACTGGGAGCTAATTTGGGGTTAGCGATTATCGGTTTTAGCGTAGGCTTAAGGTTTATCCTTAATCCCCTAACCAAACCATACATGGACTCGATGAAGAAAATGAAAGAATTCCAACCACAGCTGGATAAACTCAAAAGAAAATATGCCAACGACAAAAAGAAGCTTTTAGAAGCCCAAACCGATTTCTATAAACAAAAGGGAATAAATCCCGGAGGAGGATGCCTCCCTTACCTTTTGCAAATAATAATTCTAATAGCACTTTTTAACGTTTTCACTAGGGTTCTTGCCCCCGGGGTGGGCATAGAGAAGATAAACGAACTTTTGTATAATCCGCTAAAATTTGAGACAGGAGCAGTCCTTAACACGCGATTTCTCTACCTAGACCTGACCAAACCTGACATTTTTAGAATTCCTTCTTTTCCGGTTCCCATACCCGGTCCAATTCTTATTTTGGCCGCGCTTATACAACTTATCTCGGCAAAGATAATGGCCCCACAAGCCAAACTGGAAAGCAAGATTGCAAAAAAGAGCCCGGGGGTTGCCGATGACATGCAAACAATGATGCAGCAATCGATGACTTATACATTTCCCCTTTTCACCTTAATTTTTGGAATGAGCTTCCCTTCGGGGCTGGCACTTTATTGGCTTTTGTTTTCTCTATTCCAAGCATGGCAACAATATAAATCTACGGGTTGGGGAGGATTGACTTCTTGGATTTCTAAACTGGGTTTGTTAAAATCCCAAGAGAAATAAATTATGGCTAGAACAAAAAAGGTAGACAAGGTAGTCTTGGTAGAAAAATTAGCAAACGAGCTTTTAGCTCTAATGCAGACCAAGGCTAAAGCATCTGCAAAAGAGGACAAGGAAAACGAGGCGATTGAAGTTAATATCGAAGACGAAGAGGAACGAGGTCTTTTAATCGGCCACCACGGCGACACCATTAATGCCGTTCAGGCCGTGCTCGGAATGATGGTTAGAAAAGAGGTTGGGGAGTGGGTAAGGATAATAGTTAATATAGGGGATTGGCGCGAAAAGCAAGAGGAACACCTTAAAAAGTTGGCCCGAGAGGTGGCTGAAAGAGTGAAACAAACAGGGGAGGCCCAGCCGCTTTATAACCTTACGGCAGCGCAAAGACGGATTGTTCACCTCGAGCTTTCGGGGGAGGAAGAAGTCACTACCGAGTCAATAGGGGAGGGACCCGAGAGATATTTGGTTGTCAAACCGAAATAGTGATTAGGTTAATTAAAACACCTGCAAAAACGCTGCTTGTGCTACTTATCCTTTTTCTCCCCACCCAACTTGGCTATCACTTTTGGCCTTCATGGTCATATATTTTCGGAATAAGGGTGGATTATCTTTCTCCGACAATTTATCTCACCGATATAATCGTATTTTTTTTGGCAGCTTGGTGGCTAGCCAAGGAACTTCCTGTCTATCCAAAGAAGCAAAAGGTGATATTTGTAAAAATTGCTCTAGCCTTCTTTGGCTTTGCTGCAGCCAATATTATATTTTCTCTAAACCCTCTTGTTGCCTTGCTCAAATGGGTTAAAGTGGCCGAGTTTTTACTACTGGGTTTAATAATTGCCACATTGCCTAAATTAGATTGTAAAAACTGGGTGCCTTCTGTTGTCGGAATCTCGGTATTAATTTTTTCGGCAATAGGCATTTTGCAAGTTATCATAGGCAAAACCATTGGTGGACCTTTATACTTGTTGGGGGAAAGAACATTTACCGGTCTAACTCCGGGAATTGCCTTAGCAGACCTTTTCGGGAAAAGCTTTCTTCGTGCATACTCGACTTTTTCTCACCCCAACTCTTTGGCAGGATTTTTAGGCGTTGCCCTATTTTTGCTTTTAGTAACAGAAACGAAAAACGTTTTAGCCCAGAGGATTAAAATTCTTGCTATTGGCAGCGGTTTTATCTGTTTCCTGTTTACATTTTCCTTAGGAGCGTTTATCGCGCTTGGTCTCTCTCTTTTTATTTACTTTTTGTGTAAAGGTAAGGTTTTTGGTAAGACGTTAGCGAAAGCTACTGTTTTAATCTTGGTTACTGCAAGTTTTATTCTTCCTATCGTTTCCAGGTTATATTTAGCCGGAGAGGGGTCTCTTCCCGAAAACTTGTCTAAAAGGCTAGCTCTTTCCGAGATTTCCGGAAAAATGTTTTCAAAAAAGCCTTTTTTCGGAGTTGGGCTAAACAACTTTTTTGTCCAATTACCCAAGGAAAGCGATTACCCGCAAGTTAGTTGGTGGCTACAACCTGTCCATAATATTTTTCTTTTGGTTTTAGCCGAAACCGGCATGTTAGGACTTTTGTTTTTTTCGTTTATTTTACTTGCCGCATTGAATCATTTATTAAAAACTGAAAACTGGAAATTAATAATTCCAATTCTGTTCATTTTGTTCACAGGAGTGGTAGATCACTACTGGTTAACTCTTCAACAAAATCAAATTATATTTTCAGTTTTATTAGGTTTATCCTTTAGAAAATCTGATTAATGTTATCTCTCATTCTGCTAAACTTACTTCTATGCGGCAAAATTTGAAAATTTATTGCGACGGTGGTGCCAGAGGGAATCCTGGACCGGCAGCGGCGGCTTTTATCGTTGAAAAAAACAGCCGTGTGATATATAAAGGGGCCAAGTTTTTAGGAAAGACGACCAATAACGTTGCAGAGTATAATGCTACAATAATTGCCACCCGTTGGATTTTAGAGAACCTTAAAGAATTTTCCGGACAGATTACTTTTTATCTTGATTCGGAACTGGTAGCCAAACAACTCTCGGGAAAGTTTCGGGTTAAAAACGAAAACCTTAGAAACCTTTTCTTTACTATCAAAACCCTTGAGAAACAAATTTCAGCAAAAGTTAATTATTTGTCGGTCCCACGAGAAAAAAATAAAATCGCCGATTTTTTGGTCAACAAGATTCTTGATGAAAACTCCTGAGAGTTTCACGTTCAGAAAGGAATTTTATAGCATCCTGCACTTGAAAACAAAAAGTTTTACCGATTTTATCGATTAAAGCGTTTACTGAAAAATTGAAATGCTGCGGTAATTGGCCTAGCATAGAAAGATGTCGAGCCCGCCATTTATTGACATAAGCCTAAGACCCTCTGTCGCTTTTTTTTCAGAACCCTCTTCGTTTTCGTTATGTATTCTTGAGGTTCTTGTTTCTAATTTTTGTCGAGTTGTGGTTTTTTCCGACGCGGGGGAAAAATGGAAACAAATAACAGAACACATAAATCTCGAGAAGTATTTGGACTTTACGAATTATTCGAGCGAAAGACTCTTGGGTGGTTACGACTATGTAATAAGCGTACTTGAAGATTTTGGCCAAGAGACACAAAACGAAAAGGTTGGAAAAATCTTTTCCTGCTCCAATGTTAATTTGGCCAAAACAATCTTTGTTTTGCCATATTCCTATCGTTATAGCCAAACAGAGAGTACCGTTGCCGTTTTGAGAAACAGGGCCGAGACGGCCCACTTTTCCGTAATTCTCTGTTTCGTGGGCGACATTTTGGGGCCAAGGATGAATTTTGAGCCCAAGTCGGAGCTTTTTTCCGTTATCAAAGAAGTTGCCTCCGGAGTTTCCATTAGAATTCCCGGGCCGGAATTTTTCTTCTATCCGACTTTTGCCCCTGATGCGGCAAAGGAGATTGTTAGATCGCTTTTTTCCTTTGGTCCACCGGCCGAGGAATTTGTGATTTTTGGTCAGGAAGTAAACGGCGAGGGGCTGAAAGATATTCTCTCGACAATTACAGGATCCGAAAGATTTACCACAATCGGTTTTGCCCCCCGCAAGAACTTTGTGATCGAGAAGATTGTAAAGGCAAAAACCCCGGCGGAGAATGCAATCAAAGAAAGTCTGGCCTGGTTTAAGGACATTCCAAAAATTAGGCCTGTGGGAAAAGCTGCGTTGCCGCCGCCAATCCCTCCAATAAAAGAGCGGGTTAAGCCGAAAAGAAACAGGAAAGTTTTCCTGAAGATTATTCTTTTCGTCCTTTCCCTTTTGCTTTTGCCGTTTTTTTTGCTGGTTTTTTCCGGAGGCATGCTTGTCTCTGGCGGGAAGTTTCTAGAGAAAGGGAAAATCACTTATGCAAAAACCCCTTTTATCCTCGCTTCTTTTTCCGCAGGCATGGCGAAGACAGGTTTTTCTTTTCTTACCGCGCCACCGGTTTTGGGTCAGGCTTTTTATCCTCTCTACAGTCTTTCTTCGTTCGTTAAAAACACAGCCGACACAGGAACTCACGGTTTGGTTATTCTTAACAAAACCACCGGACTTCTGGAAAAAATATTGGGAGACACCGTCTATGACCCCAATTTATATTCACAAGATATCTACTTGAGCCTTGGAGCCTTATATCAAGAACTGGGTTTTCTTGAAGGGGAAGCAAATTCTTTAAAGGGCCTGCCGGCAAATCTGGTTAAAAGGGTTTTGAGAGATAACCCTTTTTCCGGAATTAGAACAAAAACCCTTGCTCTCAGGGATATTGCTCACAGCGCCTCGATTATCTTGGGGGCGGGGAAACCCGCAACATATTTGCTGCTTTTTCAAAACAATATGGAGTTAAGACCGACAGGCGGTTTTATAGGTTCGTTTGCTCTGGTTACTTTCGACGGAGGCAGACTCGTTGATATAGGCGTTCAGGATGTTTATTCAGCCGACGGGCAGCTTAAAGGTTTTGTGGCTGCTCCAGAGCCTATTAAGTTATATCTGAATGAGGCCAATTGGTTTTTAAGAGAATCTAATTGGGATCCGGATTTTCCCACCTCAGCCTCTAGGGCCGAATGGTTTTTAAGTAAAGAGATTGGGCAGGCCGTCGATGGAGTTGTTGCCATAGACCTTGAGGTAGCAAAATCAATGCTTAAAGTTATCGGGCCCGTAAAGATTCCCGACTATGACTACGAAGTTAACGCAGAAAATCTTTATGAGGTAATGCAGGGGGAAGTTGAAGAGGATTTCTTTCCGGGTTCGTACAAAAAGACGAATTTTCTAACCGCTGTTGCCAGACAGCTTTTGTCGGAAATAACCGGAATAGAGGAATCGAAACGCTTACCTTTAGGCAAAGAACTAGTCAGAAATCTGGAGGACAGGCATATTCAGATATTTCTGCACGAGAAGGAAGTACAGAAAAGTATCTCTGCATTGGGTTTTGACGGCGCCTTTCTCGTTCCTTCTTGCAGCGACAATTGTTATTCCGACTGGCTGGGCATAGTGGAGGCCAACTTGGGTGTTAATAAAGCCAACTATTTTATTAAAAGAAATGCGACCTTTTTTGCTGAACTGGAAGGGGAAAGTATCGATAGGAGGTTGGAGGTTGAGTATCAAAACCTAGCCAAGCCCGAACTTGGTATAGATGCACGGTATAAAGTTTATGTCAGAGGAGTTATTCCTCAAGATGCGCAGCTCATTTCTGCCGAACAATTCTCACAAGGAGAAAGAACAAACTTAACCCCCGACATTAAGGAAGTTCGAGGCAGAAAGGAAGTTGGGGTCCTTCTTGAGGTTTGGCCCGGAGAAACAAAGGCCTTGAGCTTGAGTTGGCAAAGCAAGTCCCCACTTGATTATAGCGCCAGCGGGGAATATCGCCTGTATTGGAGAAAGCAGGCGGGGACAGCCAGTGACCCGATTGTTGTCAGTATTAAGACTCCAGCCCAAATTAGCCCTAGGTTCAATCCGAAATTTTCCTTGACGCAAGAAGGGGAGTACGTTTATAATACAACTCTCGGGAGAGATTTATTCTCTCTTTTTTCTTGGTAATGAAAATGGATAAGCAAGTTTTAGAAGCAGAAAAAAGAAAAGTATTTGGCCGAAAGGTAAACGCCTTAAGAAAAGAAGGGTTATTGCCGGGGAATATCTATGGCAAAAAGGTCAAATCCGAGGGGGTAGCCGTTAAACTTGCGGATTTTCTGAATGTTTATAAAGAGGCCGGAGAAACCAGTCTTATCAGTCTGGTGATAAAGAACGGAAAGCAGGATACAAGAGCGGTTTTAATCTCTAATGTTCAGAAAAACCCCGTCAGTGATACCCCAATCCATGTTGATTTTAGACAGGTTGACCTCAAGGAGAAAGTTTCCGCTTCAATCCCTGTTGAATTATCAGGTGAGGCACCGGCCGAAAAGCAGGCCATAGGTACCGTTGTCCAATATCTAAACGAGATTGAGGTTGAAGCCTTGCCGACCGATTTGCCGGAAAAGTTTGTGGTTGACATTTCAGCTCTGGGAGAGGTTGATCAGGCAATCTTCGTTAAAGATTTACCTATCAAAAAAGGCAAGGTCGAGGTTAAAACCGAAGCCGAGTCGATAGTGGTTAAAGTCGAACCTCCGCAAAAGGAGGAAGTGGTGGCTCCACCGCCTACCGAAGAGGTTCCTGTAGAGGGTGAGACGCCGGCCGAAGGAGTAGCCGAGGGGAAGGCAGCAGTAGCCGAGGGCGAGGTAGCCAAAACAGAAGAATCGAAAGCCGTAGGAGAGCCAGCCAAGGGACAAGCTTAATATCCCAGAGATTCCTCAAGCATTTTTAATTTCTCCGAATTTGGATTTATTTGACGCGCCTTATTTAAAGCGGAGTATCCGGTTTCTTTGTCTCCAGCCTCAAAACTCAAACCGGCAAGCTCTATCCAGCCGTCAAAATAGGTCGGGTTTTTGGCAAGCAACTCCTGCCAAAAGGCTATTTCGGAAGAGACGTTTCGGACGGGTTGTTCGTAGGAAACACCAAGAACTCTTTTATTATCAACAAACGAGTTTAGATTGATTAGACTAAGGGTTAGGAGAATTAGGCAAGCGCAGCACGCGCAAAGAAACATTATTTCGCGCTTGAGGCCAAACCTTTTCTTGGAAGACTTTTTGGTTTGAGCAGAATTTTTTGGCATTGGACTAAAAAAAGAATTTTATGTTAGACTGGATTATAGCGTTCTGAACGCAATCACATTATGGAGGAAACAACCCCCAACCCGCAAGAGGCTACCGGGCAACAGGTAGCACCCCAAACCGCAGTGCCGGAAGTGCCCGCCACGCCATCTGCGGCTCCGGCCGAGATGCCGCCCGTTCAACCGCAACCAACGGAAACTCCAACTCCCATGACCGAAGAGCAGCCTCCCGTTATACCGCCCCAAGCCCCAGGTAAGGGAAGGAAAAGCATTTTATTTCTTGCTTTAGGACTTTTATTGCTAGCCCTTTTAGCGGCAGGTGGGTACTTCTTTGTAAACAAAGGATTTCTAACTAAAGAGAAGGCTTGTACCCAAGAAGCAAAAGTTTGTCCGGACGGAACAAGCGTTGGCAGAACCGGGCCAAATTGCGAATTTGCTGCCTGTCCCACCCCAACCGAAGCCCCCGACCCGACTGCAAACTGGAAAACATACACTAATACCACATACGGGTTCTCAACCAAATATCCCGCATCCTTTGCTACACAAGATATTGATGCGGTTAGCGAAACAAATAAGGAAGCGGGCCCAACGGCAAGAAGTCTATTTATCTATCAATCAGGCGCACCAGAACCATATTTAGAAAGATACATCAGCCTTGAAATGTTCCAAGTAAAACCAACTCACAATCAAGGGGTGGCCACCGAAACAACGCTCGATAATCGGACCGCGACAAAAGTAGCTATTCCCAATACAAAATTTGATATTTACTCTGTTCAACTCAGCAATAGCGGTTTCATGGAAATTTATGTTTCAAACGATCCGACCAAGAAAGACCTAGCTGACCAAATCCTCTCCACCGTCAAATTCGTTGAAGCAACTCCTTCCGCCACCCCAACAAGTTCTCCTTCGGCAACTCCCGCGATTTAAGTTTTGGGCCAAGCCGCCGACATAAAGGACAACTGTATATATTCAGGATATAATCAAAACTATATATGGCCGAATCTTCCGAAGAAAAACTTTCGAGAAGGAGTTTTTTGAAAGTCTCCGGAGTGGGCCTGGGTGCCTTTTTTCTTGGTAAATTTGCCCCAAAAAAAGAAGAACAAAGCTCGACTGGAAGTTTTGAGAAAATTCAACCCAATGAACTTATCTTCGCAAACTCCAAAATAGAGCTAAAGGCAAGCCCCATAGAGGGCATCGTCGACATAGTCGATGCCCGAACAAAAAAACTCGTCAATAATTTGGTTGTGCTTGTCTCTTGGGCTGACGAAGAAGGAAGAGTTCATTACAACAACTCGGAAATACAGGCTGCCCCGATTTCCATTACTCGTGAGGGCAAGCCCCTGCTTATTTATGGATTCGTAAGTAGCGAAACCCGGCCGGCACAACAACCTGCCTCTGGACTGATAGTTGAACTTCGATTCTCCGACAAAGAAGGTGATATCGCAATTCACCCGCAAGTCCGAGGAAATCCGAACAACTTAAATGATGTAAAAATAGGGATAGGTTGCTTTTTTGGAATCAACCAGGGGGTCAATCGGGCAAGAATCTTACGAGAGGGTCGAGAGCAAGAGGTCTTACCTAATCCGGATTCAGATACAAGCCCAAGGCAGCTTGGAGAATTCGAAACCTTCGAGACCTCACAATGTTTTACTCTAAGATCTGCCTATCCCGATATGCCCGCACTTTCGCTTTCTTTGGATCCTGCCCTTGGGTCTTACGGAAGAGTCGATATCGAATCAAGGAATGTGCCTTATAACCCGGAACACCAAGGGCTTCATGAGAATTATATTCGACAAACCGGCCGGCCCGAGTGGATAGAGGCAGGAATTCTATATGCTCCCGAGAACCAGACCTTTCTTCTCTCTCTGAACTAAAAAACTTGAACAATAAGCCTTTTTCGTGAGATACTAAACTAATGGAAAATCCAAATGCCCCCATCGCCCCCCCGTCCGAAACACCTCAGCCGCAACCTGAACCCAAGACTGCAAAACCTTCATTACTAATTGGATTAGGGGTCCTAGCTTTAATTCTCCTTGCCTCTACCGGATATTTAGCCTTCCAGAATTACCAGCTAAAAAAAGAAATTTCCCAACTCCAATCCTCTCCTTCCCCAACTTCAACCCCCGACCCAACGGCAAGCTGGAAAACATATAAAGATAATAAGCAGGGAGTTGAATTTAAATACCCCGATAATTGGTATACAGCTCTATGTGAACCGGATACTTTTTGTGTTTTTCTTGACGATAAGCCTATTAAAATTCCAGAAGCTTCAGAGTTTATTACTCCTATCCACGTTGGTTTTAATGAGGCAACAAATACAGTAACTAATAAGAAATATTTTGAAGAAAAGACACTAGAAGAAGGCATAGAGAGGTATAAAGCGATCTTTGATAGTAAAACAGTTAAAGTAGTGGAAGATTTATTGGTTGGAGGTAAAGAAGCGGCTCAAGTATCTGGGAATTCAGGTCCAGGGATGCTTGAGGGTGAATATTTTGAATATACTCTTATACAAATGGATAACAAACTTTTGGTTATACAACTTTTCGGAGAGAAATACCAAAACATATATAACCAAATCCTTTCGACATTCAAATTTGTTGAAGCAACTCCTTCCGCCACCCCAACAGGTTCTCCTTCGGCAACGCTTACGCCTTAGGCCACGAAGCGTTAATCAATAAATCCTGTTTACCACGGAGTGGCAAGCCTTGCTTGTCCCGAGCGAAGTCGAGGGACCAGATTACCTCGGTTACGAACGGCATAAAAGGATGTAACAGCCGCAAGCTGTTATCTAGAACCCAATAAAGAGTAGAAATTGCGCTTGCGTCCGAATTTTTAATTCTCAATTTACAATTTTCAATGTATTTGTCGGCAAATTTATGCCAGATGAAATCATAAATTTCTTCAGCCGCTTCGTTTAAGCGGTATTTATCCAGGGATTTTGTAACTTGTTTAACGGTTGTCTTTAACTCCGACCGAATCCACTTATCATCCTCATTAGTTTTGAGTTTTGAGCTTTGAGCTTTGACCTCGCTTTGTAAAACAAAGCGCGCTATATTCCAGAGCTTATTGGCAAAGTTTCTTTGTCCCCGGATGTTATCTTCCGATAAAGCGATATCGTTTTCGATTAGGGTTCCCCAGACAAGGCTCATTCTGACCGCATCGGCTCCATACTTTTGGGCCATATCAATCGGGTCAATGACATTTCCTTTGGATTTTGAAATTTTTTGGCCTTCCTTATCCCTAACCAGTCCATGCAGAAGAACCTCTTTAAATGGAACCTCGCCTGTCGCAAAAAGTCCCAGCATAATCATTCTTAAGACCCAGAAGGGGAGGATGTCATATCCGGTTTCCATCACCGAAGTGGGGTAGAAGTAGTTAAAATCCGAGTTTTGAGTTTTAAGTTTTGAGCTTGAGCCAGTCATTAGAGTGGCGAACGGCCATTGTCCTGAAGAAAACCAGGTATCAAAAGTATCTACATCTTGTGTGAGTTTGTCATGTCCGCACTTGACACATTCGATGGGAGGGGTACCGCCTGTTATGGCCCACTCCAGACACTTTTCACAGCGCCAGGCCGGAATTCTGATGCCCCAGACAATCTGACGGCTTATATTCCAATCCCTTAAATTTTTAAGCCAGTGCTTGGCGATTTTTTCAAACTTATTACTCGTGAATTTTATTTGGCCGGAGGTAATCGAGGCAAAAGCTTTTTGGGCCAGAGGCTTAATTTTAATAAACCACTGTTTGGAAACCACGGGTTCGATTAGGCCTTTATCTCTGTAGCAAACCCCTACCACGTGATGGAGTTTATCCACCTTCTTGAGTTTTTTGGCTTCTTCAAGGTCTTTGACAACCAGCTCGCGAGCCTTGTCTGCCGTAAGGCCGATATAGCGCTGGGGCGTATTTATCATTTTGCCCGAACCATCGATGACAGAAATGGTGGAAAGACCGTGTTTTTGGCCAATTTCGAAGTCCATGGCATCGTGTCCTGGAGTGATCTTTAAAGCCCCGGTGCCGAAATTTATATCTACCAGGCCATCGGCAATTATTGGCAGCTCTCTTCCTACTAAAGGAAGCTTCGCGGTTTTTCCCACCATGTTTTTATATCTTTCATCGTTTGGATTAACCGCCACCGCCACATCGGCAAATATTGTTTCGGGGCGGGTGGTGGCAATAACCACCTTTCCATAATCCAGATAGTAAAGATTGTCGTCTCTTTCGACAGAATCTACCTCAAGCTGGGAAAAAGAGGTACCGCAGCGGGGGCAATAATTAACGATTCTTTCGCCGCGATAAACAAGACCTTCGTCATAGAGCCTTTTGAAGGTGGCGTAGACTATTTTGATAATTTTGGGGTCGAGTGTAAATTTGTTGCGGGTCCAGTCACAGGATGCCCCCAGGGCCTTAAGCTGGTTTTCCATGTTTGCCTTGTTCTTTTCAACATAGTCCCAAATCATCTTGTAAAGAGTCTCCCTGTCGAAATTAAACCTGCTTTTACCTTCTGCCCTTAGCTTTTTCTCAAATACGAACTGGGTTTCTATTCCGGCATGGTCGGCTCCGGGCAGCCAAAGAGTTGGCTCTCCCTTCATCCTGTGGTAGCGGGTAAGGATATCCTCGATAGCGACGAAGCGAGCGTGTCCGATATGCAGATTGCCGCTGGCATTGGGCGGAGGCATGATGATAGTGAATGGTGATTTGTGTTTGGTGATTTGTGGGGTGAACGCACCGGAATTTTCCCAGAGAGTATAAATTTTTTCTTCATGCTCTAGGTGATTGTAAATTTTATCCATGAGAATAGCTAAATTATACTCGAAGCAAGCTTGAAAGTTAAGAAAGGACCTTGTTCAAAAAAAACGAGCCCGGCGGGGAGGTAAACTACCCTAACCGGGCTCAAGTTCGGCAATTTGCCGGCCTTACTGGCCTTCCGAGTCACCAGACTCATCGAGGATCTTGCCGACGATCGGCCGCAGAGGCTCCGCGAATTCATCGATACCGAGATTTAGCGTGATCATGCTACCTTCGGTAGCCACAGTCGATTTGTCGCCCAGGTTGTTCTCGACGATTTCGGCGGCGTTGCGAGTGCCCTCTAGGTGAGCATGCTCGATTTCCACGGCATTGGCATCGCCGGTTGCCCGTAGGGCGTTGATTGCCTTCTGGGCGGCGCCGGGGAAGTTGTCGCGGTCGAACAGCCAAGGATCGAACGAATCTTTGCTGATGTCGACCTTCATGACCCGACCCATCAGGTAGTCGAAGGAAAGCCCTCGCTCCTTAATGGTCTGGGCGGCCTCGGCCTCGGTCATGGGCTTTTCATCGTAGTGAAGGAAGCCGAGACCCTGCGGATGGCTTGCGTTGTAAAGAGCTGCCAGAACGGCGGCCTTTGAAAGGCCCCGAATCGAAACCTTATCAGACATGGTAACCTCCTTGGGGTTAGTCTGATTTGCTCGACAATAACAAGCAGTATACAGCTAAACAAAGCAAAAGTCAAGAATTATGGGGTATAATTAGAGGCTGACGGGTCGCGGTCAAAATCGAACCTGCTTTTACCTTCTGCCCTTAGCTTTTTTTCAAAGCGGGCATATCCATTGGCGTAAATTATACGAGAAGTTAACTTAAAGCTCAAAGCGCAAATGTCAAATCTAGACTTGACCGACAATGGTTAATTCTGGCCTGGTATCAATTTCCTGCCAGAGGGAAGGGGAGTAATTATAAAAAGCGTAGGAGGCGATATAGGCGGCATTATCGGTGCAGAGTTTTGGGGGAGGGACGCGGAAGTCAATGTCAAATGCTAAATGTCCAATGCCAAATTTAAATTTCTCGGTAAGCCTTTGATTAGCGGCAACACCGCCGGCAAGGAGTAGGGATTTGGGTTTGAACTTATTAACTGCACGCAATGTCTTTTCAACCAACACATCAACTATTGCCTCCTGAACCTCGGCTGCAAGCCGAGAATGGCTAATGGTTAATGGTCGATGGCTAACTTCTCGTAAGACAGCTGTTTTTAAGCCCGAGAAGCTCCAGTCGAAGTTTTTCTCGCCAATCATCGGACGAGGAAACATTTGTAATTTGTCATTTGAAATTTGACATTCCATTGCCGTTTTGGCAATGGATGGACCGCCCGGATAAGGAAGGCCGAGAAGGCGCGCGCATTTATCGAAAGCCTCACCCGCGGCATCATCTCTTGTTCCTCCAATCCACTCAAGGTTTCCATGTCCAGCCATTAGAACCAAATCTGTATGACCGCCGCTGACAACAAGCGCAAGGGCCGGGAAAGTCGGTGGTTGGTGGTTGCCCGCCAGCAACGCTTGAAGCGTAGCTTCTGCGGGCTGGGTGGTTGGTGGTTGGCTAAGCCAATTAGCATAAATATGGGCAACCAGGTGGTTAACCGGAACGATTGGTTTTTTCCAGAGACGGGCCAGTGTTCTGGCTGTTTCTGTCCCGACAAGCAAGCTTCCGATAAGACCGGGTCCAACCGTAACGGCAATAGCATCAATAGTGGTTGGTGATTGGCGACTAGCAACGAGAGATTCATTTATTACAGGTATAATCGAGAGAACTTGCTGTCGGGCAGCTTGTTCGGGAATTACGCCTCCTGTTTTGGCGTGCATCTCCGCTGACGTGGCCACGATATTGGATAAGATTTTTGTTCCGTTCTCTACAACGGCCGCTGCAGTTTCATCACAACTAGTTTCGATACCAAGTATCTTCATTTCCCAATTATACTATTGAATCTGCCTTCCCGGTGCTAAAATTTAGTTCATAACATCCTCCGCCCGCCTGAGGTGGACGGTTTCCCTTGAGGGAGGATGATACTTCGGCAAGCTCAGTATCATACTGAGTGTCATCGAAGTATGGTATATCAGGTGAATAACCAACGCTTTGCGTTGTCAATTCCTTCACGAATTAAAATTCGTGGTATCCTTGAAACTGTTATGAAAGAGGAGTGGAGAGACGACGACTGTATGAGCTGGCTTCGGGGAGAATCTTCTGTCATTCCGGAAAAGAGGGTTTTGAGTGACAATTCCCGACCTGCCCCAAAGGAAGAGTTAACAGGCGGGGACGCATTTATAAGGGTTGTTTTTGACAAGATTGATAATCTAGTATTTCGACTATCGCGATATAAACATGAACACATTCGAGGATATTCGACCATAGAAGGGGAATTCATTATAAGCCCGGATGTCGCAAAAAAAACTTTGAGTTTTTTAGGTTTAGACCAAGAATCTTTCGGGGTCGGAGAGATAACGGTTGGTGTTTCTGTTTTAGATATAAAAGGTAAACAGGATGGAGCGAAAATATCAGTGAGAGCCCGGGACAGAGAAGCAATTTTTGCCTTTCAGAGAGATGCAACCGGTTCCAAAATTACTTTTAGCTGTTCTTTCTCCGGCGATGATGCTTTAAGGGGAGACTCTACTCAAAAAGCCCTCGAGGTCGTGGAGGAGATAGAGAATTTGTAAATAAATCAGTTTGCCGGGCCTACCCCGCGAAGAAAAACCGCTTGCCAAGGCCGGTAATTTGAAACAAACATCTTTTTATAGACTGTTTCGCCACCCCGCTGTACAAGATAGTTAAAAGTGACTTTTGCGCCCCAGGCCTTGTAATCTATTTGTTTGACTGTCCCCGCAGGAAGAGTCGGGTCATCCACATACAAATCTTCAGGCGGGGCGACCTGGTCGCTAACCACCGGCTTTGAGGTCGAGGCGACTCTTCCGTCCAATGTTCCGTAAATTTCAAAGGCGAGTGTGGATTTTTTAATATCGACGTTTGATTGGATAAGAATGTGACCCGGCGTATCGTTTTTAATCTTTAAATCAGGATGGGGCGAATAGACGGTAGCATCAAAGCCGGGAGGAGAATCCTGCTCATAATAACCGACCCGATACGCATGAGCAGCCCTTTCCATAATCGGCAGGCCGGCATTAAGAGCCGCCCTAAAAAAGGTAGAGGATACTTGGCAGACTCCGCCTCCGTCGCCCAAAACTGTTTTGCCCTCCTTGATAATATATGCCTGTTTAAATCCGGTCAGCCCAGAAACATCCCCCAGAATGTCGTTAAAAGAAAATGTTTCACCGGGAGCAACAAGAACCCCCTTAAACTTTGAGGCGGAAAGGACAATATTATGAACCCTGTTGGGAATTGAACCAACGAATTTTGAGGTTCCTCTTCCAATTAGCTCCCTGACGCCTAAGTTGTTTATATCCCCCGTTGTTATTTTGGAAGGAGTTCTGGTAACAGGAATTTCGACAAGGATAGCAGTTTGGCCCGAACTTTCGAGGTTTTTTAGCCCTTCGGTTATAATTTCTCTTAGAGAATCTTCTCTAACGGCCACTCCGTCTTTTGAAGGTTCAAATTCCCTTACCCGGCCTTCCTGGAAAATAAAAACAGGCTCTTGGGGAGGTCTGTTTATTTCGGAGGTTAGTTTTATTATCAGGTCGCCTATGCCCTTATCGCTATAGCTGTCTTTGGGGTCCAAGAGAGCAAAAATATCGTTATTTTTAAAGGAATAAGTCTGGTATTCGAATTTGAGATTGAGGGTTTTATCTATAAGAATCTCGGCTCTTTTGGCATATTGTTGGGCCTGAGCCTGGGCAATACTCGGGTCAATTGTTTTAAGAGGGATATCTATCGGTTCATCCTTGGCGAAGGCAAGGTTTTCTCCAATTTTTATTCTTGCCAAGGCCAAATCAAGCTCAGCTCCGGCCTTACCTTTATTTACAATCACCTCTTTTTTTACCAGTTTTAGCGAAGGATAAACCGGCTCTGTTGAAACTTGCCCGTCGATTATTGAAAGGGATTTACCCAGACGCTCTTCATCAAAGGAAACCCTTAAACCCATGTTTTTCCCAGAAAGCGGTAGTTTTATTCGTTGCCAGAAATCAAAAAGGATATTGCCAGTTCTGGGCAACTCGTAGGCCGCCATTACGGAGTCTATAAAATCGTAAGAAACGCCGATTTCCTCATCAGAAATCTCGAAGTTCTGATTTTGGTAAATTAGGGTAAGGCCAGTAGGAACTTGAATGTTTTTGGTAACCAACTCAATTGCTTGACTTGGGGTTTTTCCTCCAACATAAACTCCGGCAATATAAATACCCGGGAAAATTTTCCCCAGAAAGTAGAGATTGTAGGCAGTGAAGGCAATAAGAATAAGCAAAAGGGCAACTGCCGGAATCAGCAAAATTTTCTTTTTTGTTGCCTTATTAAGCTTCTTAAACACAACCATGGTTGTATGATAACATTAAAGGAGAGAGTAGCCTACCCAAGGCCAGAATTTTTATGGCTGATATTAATATAAATCCGAACATCCCTCCGGCAACCCTTTACCCCCAGCCGCCGGAACTTAACGTGCCCACCCCTCCGCCGGGTATGGTAGCAACCCCGCCTCCTCCCAAACGGGGCATTCCCAAGCTAATTTTGCTTTTTGGGGTAGGAGTTTTGGTGATTTTGCTTGTAGCCTTTTTAATAAATAAATTTGCGGGGGGGTTGGGCAAGGGTGGTTCGGGGAATATAGTTTGGTGGGGACTCTGGGAGGATGAGAGCGTTGTTGCCCCCCTTATAGCCGAATATCAGCAACAAAACCCCAAAGTTAAAATCCAGTACATAAAACAATCCCAACAAGATTATAGAGAAAGGCTTACAAATGCCCTCGCCAAGGGAACCGGACCGGATATTTTTAGGTTTCATAACACTTGGGTTCCGATGCTTGCCCGGGAGTTGGATTTTGTTCCGGCGTCTGTCATGAGTGCCTCCGAGTTTGCCCAAACCTTTTATCCTGTTGCTTCCTCCGATTTGGCAAGCGGAACAGGTCTGGTTGGAATTCCTCTTGAATACGACGGACTGGCCCTTTTTATCAATGAAGATATATTTGCCGGAAGAACTCCTCCAATCACTTGGGATGATTTAAGGCAGACGGCAATTGCCCTGACAATTAAAGATGAGCAGGGGACAATTACTCAATCAGGAGTTGCCCTAGGAAGAAGTGAAAACGTTGACCATTGGCAGGAAATTTTGGCCTTGATGATGTTGCAAAACGGTGTGGATCTTACCAACCCCACCGGGCAATTGGCTGAGGATGCCTTAAGATTCTTTTCTATTTTTTCCACAGTTGACGGTGTCTGGGACGCCTCCCTTCCTGCTTCCACGCTGGCTTTTGCGGCCGGAAAAGTGGCCATGTATTTTGGGCCTTCGTGGAGAGCGTTCGAAATTCGCCAGCAAAACCCAAACTTAAAGTTCAGAACCGTACCTGTTCCGCAGCTTCCAAAAACCAATCCCAAAGAGCCTGATATGGGTTATGCAACCTATTGGGTAGAAGGAGTTTGGGCAAGGAGCAAGAATAAGACCGAGGCTTGGAAATTTTTGAAATTTCTCTCCTCAAAAGAGTCTCTAGAGAAGATGTATCAAAATGCGGCAAAAATAAGGCTTTTTGGAGAACCATATTCCAGAACAGACATGGCCCAACTGCTTTCTGACGATCCGATTGTCGGGTCGATAATTGCCCAGGCCCCGGATGCCCAAAGTTGGTTTTTGGCCTCTAGGACTTTCGACGGAGCAACCGGAATAAATTCCCAGATTGGCAAATACTTTGAAGACGCGGTCAATTCCGTAAATGCAGGAAGTCCCGCCGCCAAGGCCCTGGAAACAGTCGCGGCAGGAGTTGGCCAGGTTATATCCCAATATGGACTTACAGGTAAGTAGGGGCAAGACCCAGTCTGCCACATTATCCCCAAAATCCCTTTATTCCCTAATCTACCACGATATTTTTGATTATCCCCTGACTTTGGGCGAGCTTATAAAGTGGGAGGTGGGGAAAAGGGGAAAAATGAAGAATTACGATTTAACAGTTAAAGGGCCAAAAAACGGATTTTATTTTATTCAAGGCAGAGACGGAGTTGTACTTAAGCGTTTAATGCGTAGAAGGATTGCGGCCCGCAAAATCAAGGTTGCCAACGATGCCGCCAAGATTCTTAATCGCATTTCCACGATAAAAATGGCGGCTGTTACTGGGGCTTTGGCGATGGAAAATGCTAGCGAGGGGGCCGACATCGACTTTCTAATTATTACCCGCAAAGGTACGCTTTGGACAACCAGGGCAATTGCCTTCCTTACTCTTAGCCTAATAGGCTTTCCCTTAAGAAGGTTCGGGGACAAAAAACAGAAGGATAAGCTTTGTTTGAATATGTGGCTTGATGAGAAAGCTTCATCTTGGCCCAAAAAAGACAGAAATATCTATACTGCACACGAAATTTGCCAGATAATTCCCTTAATTAACAAAGAAAGTGCTTACGAAAAGTTTATCTGGAGTAATAGATGGGTAAAAGCCTACTGGCCGAATGCGATAAAAATTCGAAAATTTTTTAAACCGATCACTAATCACCCAGCCCGCAGAAGCTACGCTTCAGGCGTTGCTGGTGGGCGGTCATTAATCACCGTTTTTGAGCCTTTGGCGAGAACTTTGCAGTTTTTATATATGAGAAGAAAAATTACTCGGGAGGTTGTTGGCAAAAGGAAAGCGATTTTTCATCCCCGCGACTGGTCGGAAGTTGTTAAACTAAAACTAATTAATTTTCAGAGATAAAGCGGTCTGATTTTCGCCAGCGCTCTCCGTGGCTATCTCGAATGAGGGGATTGACAAACCACAGACTCTTTGTATAAAATAGCACTCCCTGTTGGGGAATGCTAATCCTTCGACAGCGGGCGAAGTCGAACTGCTCAGGATCGATTACAACAGTTTTAATTTTAAAGATATGGTGAAAAAGGTAAAGAATTCTAAATTAAACCTAACCCCGGCTGCGGGCTACCTTCTTATTGAGCCCGTGGAGGCCGAGACCAAGACTTCATCCGGTATTTATCTTCCCGATAGCACATCGGAAAAACCCGTTAAGGGGAAAGTTTTGGCGGTGGGAGAGCCTGAAATTACCGATTCCGGAGTAAAGAAAACCGCGCCTGCTAAAGTTGGGGATATCGTAATTTACAAAAAGTGGGGAGGAAATGAGGTAAAACTTGGGGGCAAGGAATATCTTTTCGCGAAATTCGAAGACATATTAGCCGTTGAAACGGCCAAATAATAAATTTCTAATATGGCTAAACAGCTTAAATTTTCCGATGACGCAAGGCAGTCCCTTCTAAAGGGAATAGATATCGTTGCCAAAGCGGTGGTTACCACGCTTGGCCCCAAAGGTCGCAACATCGCACTGGATAAGAAATGGGGAGCCCCGAATATAGTTCATGACGGGGTTTCCGTGGCCAAAGAGATAGATTTGGCCGACCCATTTGAAAACATGGGCGCCCAGCTGGTTAAAGAGGCAGCCTCAAAGACTAATGACGATGCCGGAGACGGAACCACAACCGCCACACTTCTTGCTCAGGTAATAACTGCCGCCGGAATGAAGAATATTACCGCCGGAGCCAATCCGATGATTGTTAAAAAAGGTATTGAAAAAGCAGTAGTAGCCGTTGTTGATGAACTTAAAAAGATTTCCAAGCCGATTAAGAATAGAGAAGAGATTACCCAGGTTGCCACCATTTCGGCGGGAGATGAGGATATCGGCTCAAAAATCGCTGAGGCCCTCGGCAAAGAAGACAGGGTGGTGACGGTTGAGGACGGAAAAGGCTTAACCATCGACATCGAATATAAAGAGGGAATGGAGTTTGACAAGGGCTATGTTTCTCCCTATTTTGTCACCAACCCCGAGAAAATGGAGGCCGAAATCGAGGATGCCTATATTCTTCTAACCGACAAGAAAATTACAGCCATCGGTGACCTTCTTCCTCTTTTGGAGAAATTTGTCAAAGTTTCCAAGAACCTGGTAATTATTGCCGATGAGATAGAAGGTGAAGCTCTGGCTACCTTGGTTGTCAATAAGCTTCGAGGCACGTTTAATGTTTTGGCGGTTAAGACCCCCGGATTTGGAGACAGGCGCACAGAGATGCTTGAAGATATTGCCATACTAACCGGCGGGACCATAATTAGCGAAGATACGGGTATGACTTTTGAATCGGTAGAGGTCGAGAATTTGGGAAGGGCGGATAAGGTTTGGGCGGATAAAGAAAACGCAAGAATAATCGGCGGAAAGGGCAAAAAAGCCGATATTGAGGCCAGAATTAGCCTTCTTAGGAAGCAGATTGGCGAAACAGATTCGGATTTTGATAAAGAAAAGCTGGAAGAGCGCTTGGCAAAACTCTCCGGGGGAGTGGCCCAGATAAATGTCGGGGCAGCAACAGAGATTGAACTTAACGAGAAGAAAGAAAGGGTAAAAGACGCGGTTGGAGCTACCAAGGCGGCTGTCGAGGAAGGAATCTTGCCGGGTGGGGGAGTTGCCCTGCTTAAGGCAAGGAAGGTGCTTAATAAGCTAACCTTTGCAAATGAGGATGAAAAGATTGGAATTGAAATTGTTAAGGAAGCCCTGGAACAACCAGTTAGATGGCTGGCCAGAAACGCAGGTGAGGATGACGGCTATGTTCTCAGAAAAATAGAAGAAGCGCCCGATGGAGATTTTGGTTTTAATGCTTTAACCGGTGAATTTGGTTCCATGACTAAATTTGGAATTTTGGACCCTCTTAAAGTAACCCGTTCAGCAATCCAGAATGCAGCCTCGGTTGCCATGATGGTTTTGACCACCGAAGGTTTAGTGACCGATATCCCCGAGGAAAAGAAAGAAAATCCGGCCGCCGGCATGGGCGGAGGAATGGAGTATTAATTAGTTTTTGCTAGGCAACGGATAAACCCCCAAGGGGGCAGAATAAATTCTTTTATCTTCGCTTACCCCAAGATCTCTGGCAAGTTTTTCTATTTCCTGCTTACCTCTCACTGCGTGTTTTGGTGAAACTAAATGACCAGAATCCGGATGTCGCGGATGGGGAGAGACAAGAGAAAGGAAATCATATATCTGTTCAGTTGCTTGCAGCTCGTTTTTAACATGCTCTCGGCCATCGTGGATGGGGGTAATCATATGTGGTTGACCGAAAGGGTCTTCGGCCACAGGATAGTAGTTTTTGATTCTTTCCGGCATGGGTGGATTATAATATGGTTTCTATGTCAAAAGAAAGAAAAAACGATTTTCTACCCCAGGAAACCTATGGCGACACGCCGGCAACAAGACGCTGGTTTGTGATTTCCATATGTGAGGTGGCCAAGCATAAACTTAAGGTTAAAGGTGTTCCTGAGCCTTCTTGTGAGGAAATTGAATCTTTCGTTAAACGGATTAAAGAAGAGCATCCGGGAAAGTGGGCGGTGTGGTGGAATGAAGCCTCGCAACTTCGAAGGGACGAATTTCTAAGAATAAAAAGAGAGCTCTTTGGGAGGGCCGCGTTTTCTAAGAATGTTAAGATAAGCGTTGGCGAGAAAATACAGGAAATTTATCAGGAAATAGACAAAGATTCGTCAAGGAACTGTGCCTTTTTAGATAAAATAATCTTTCCCGAACAAGAGGTAGAAGAATAGGAATTTTACTCAAAAAAAGCATTTAAACCCCTAAGTTAGGCGGTAATCGGCAATAAAGATAACCAAGAGAATTGCCCTTGTCGGAATAATCTGTAGGTTATTGAAAAAGACCAAATTCCTGCTAAACTGCGGGGGCGATGAATACGGAGAGAAAATCTGAGTCCTTAAGACCCGGGATAGCGGTAGGGGTTTTAGTTTTAAATAGCGACGGCAATGTGCTTTTGGGGCAAAGGTTTTCAAGGGTTGGTGAAGGAAGATGGGCATTACCGGGAGGTAAAGTAGAAAAAGATGAATCTATTTTAGAAGCGGCTCAAAGAGAGCTTCGAGAAGAAACAGGGATAGAATCTTCAGCCGTGCGTTTTATCTCGGCCGCCTACGAGAGTTTTTACGGCCTGGAGTTTCTGACTTTCGGCGTGGTGACGGTAGCCTCAAAACCGCCTCGGCTTATGGAACCGGATAAAATGGGCAATTGGGGATGGTTTAGCTGCAAAAACCTACCCAGACCCCTATTTGAACCCCACAAAAGAATTATCCAGAATTTTCTCGGTCGAAGGATGCGCTCTAGAGGAGCCTTGTATGTTGGCCCTTAACGGGGTAAAACCAGGTAGGGGTTGATTGGTATTCCGTGGTCGCGAACTTCTAAGTGCAAATGGTCTCCGGAAGCTTGCCCCGTTGCACCCATTTCTCCAATTTCCGTATCGGTCGTAACCTTCTGACCCTCGACAACGAAAATTCTGGAAAGGTGGGCATAAAGGGAGGAAATTTTGTTTCCGTGGTCAATTATGATAGCGTTTCCATAGGCGTATTTAGAAGTAGAAATGGCCTCAACTACTCCGTTTTTGATGGGTTTGATAGTATCTCCCGTAACTCCGTCCAAATCGATTCCGGGGTGCAAGAGCCTAAAACCCTGGGTGATTTTAACCGTGCTAACAGGGTATTGAGCAGACTTTTCGGTTCTAAGAGGAACAGCACCCTCGCTGAATATTGGTTGTTCCACCTCGGTACCGGCAAAAGTATTGGCAGGTAGAAAAGAACTGGCGATAAGCATTAAAGCCAGATTGGTACCAAGAACTTTTCGAATGTTTTTGTGCTCGAAAATATGTCGGAAATAACGAGAAACCTTATTTCCGGAACGGGTATTTTTAATAGCCCCAAGTTCTGGAAGTAAAGGTATATCCTCCGAAGAAGCCCGCCTTTTGGTTAGGTTGATATGAAGGCGGTGTTTTGGCAGATTTAATGTGAGTGTAATCATTGTACCCCGCGTGGCTGCCCGTGAGGTATGGCATTCTCGGGATGGCCGAGAATTCAAGCTCAAGCTAGGCTTGAGCAAGGCCAAAAAAGCCCAGGCTTGAACCTAGGCAAGAAAAATCCCGCTTTTCTGCGGGACTGCGTATTCTACCCGATAAAACCCCCAAAAGTCAAGCCCGGCACCATTTTTAAGGTGCGGGGCGCAGTCCCGCAAAATCGCCCTACAAGCCGTGAACGAATAGTTCTGTAAAAGGCGAGTAGTAAGATTCAGCGGGACAAGTTTTTGGGGAAATTTTTGCGAGAGACCTGGGAGGGAATCGTGTGCACGGCACGAAGTATCGAGTCCTCGAGAGACCTGGGAGGGAATCGAACCCTCGCATCGCGGTTTTGCAGACCGCAGCGTTTCCACTTCGCCACCAGGTCAAGTAAGGGTTATTTTATCTTATTTAGCTTTGAAACACAAAAGCTTGCGTGTTAAACTTCATCCACATGAGTAAGTTTAGGGTTATCCTTATTGCGCTTGGCGTTTTGACCTTTATGGTAATTGCCACATTTTTTATAGTTGGCCTTACCCAGCCAAAAGGTGCGGGAATCCTGATCGAAACTACTCCGCCAGCCTTGGTATATATAGATGGACAAGAGGTTGGAAAAACTACATATGAAGCTTCAAGAAAAGCCGGCGAAATAGTTGTTAAGCTTGTTCCCCAGGCCAGCGATAAACCCCTCGCTTCTTACGAAACAAGAGTAACCTTAAACCCAAACATAAAAACGATTATTATTCGAGAATTTGGGGAGAACGAGGAAACCTCTCAGGGAGAGACGATTTCTTTTGAGAAAGTAGGCAGAAAGGAGGCTAGCATCGCCGTTGTTTCTATCCCTGATAATGTCCAAATATCAATTGACGGTAAATCATGGGGATTTGCCCCCGTAAAAAGTTCGACCTATTCTGCCGGCCAGCACGAAATTAAAGTCGCGGCCCCGGATTATCAGGAACGGACCTTTTCGGTTAATATAGTTACAGGGTATAAGCTTATAGCAATAGTAAAATTGGCCCCTAGCGGGGAAAAAGCCGAGGAGACCCCCGCGGTGGAGGAAATTAAAGTCTCCATGGTGGAAATTTTGCCCACCCCAACAGGGTTTTTGAGGGTAAGAGCGACCCCTTCAATCGCCGGCACGGAAGTTTTTCAGGCTAAACCGGGAGAGAAATACCGATATATAGAAACGGATGCGACTACCGGCTGGTTTAAGATTGAATACCAGCCTGCGCGGGCGGGCGCGGAGGGGAAAGAGGGCTGGGTTTCAAATCAATATAGCCAGAAGATAGAAGAGGTGGTCAATCCCATTCTCTAGGCGAAGTTTGAAATTCCTCCATAGATTATCCAGATAATTATACCCATCCAGACGACAACCGAGGCAATAAGGGATTTGTCGGTTAAAAGGAGTTTTTCCGGGGCCTCGCTTCTTCCTTCAAAAATCAGGCTTTCGTACCTCATTATTCCGAAAATGACAACCGGAATGGTAATCATCATCAGCTTATTTATGGTGGTGGTACGGGAAATTTCCGCCAAGAAAAGCCAAACTTTCAAGGCCGCGGGCGGGGATTCGAAGAAAGTGAAGAGGGCCCAGCTCATCCAGGCTGCATTTCCGAACATGGTTACAAATGAATTTAGAAGCTCGTGTTTATAATAAGTGAGGCTTTCTCTGGTAACCACACTGGTTTGCTCCAAAATATTAAGTTCCGCCCGCCTCTTCCCGGAGGCCAAGAAAAGTGCCACGGATATTACGCAGAGCAAAAACCAAACAGAAAGGTGGGCATCGATAACAAAGGCTCCTGCATAAACCCTTATGATAAAGCCCGAAGCAATTACTAAAATGTCGATTATAACTATCTTTTTAAGTCCCAAGCTATAAAGCACTTGCAGGAGGGTATAGGCAAGTACCATAAAGAAAAACAGCGAGTTAAGAGAAGCGGCCAGATAAAGCGAAGCCAGACTAAGTCCTATTGAGGCGGTCAGAGCAATTGCTACAGGGAGCCTACCAGCCGCTATCGGCCTAAACTTTTTTATAGGATGGAGGCTATCGGATTTAACATCTAAAATATCGTTTAAGATGTAGGTGGCAGAGCTTGCCAGATTGAAAGCGATAAAAGCCCAGAAAACTCTTACGAACAAAATTTTGGAATAAAGCTCCCCGGTAAAAATTAAGGCAGCAAAAAGGGCCAGATTTTTAATCCAGTGAAGAGGCCTGGCTACTTTGATGATTTCGGTCGGTAAGTTAACCACATTATAAGGCCCCCGATAGCAAGGGCCACCCCGATTATTGTATAGAACTTTGAGGGGGTGTTCAAATTAAGAGCAATTATTCCCAAAAGGGCAGTGATGGCCCAATAAAAAGAGGCTACTTTGGGCTTGCTCCAGCCTGCGTCTAAAAGCATATGGTGCAGATGTCCGCGGTCACCCCAGACAGGAGACCTCCCAGCCAATATTCGTCGCACAATAGTATAACCGGTATCTACCAAAGGCACACCCAAAACGACAATTAATGTTCCGACTTTGGTTGTGGAAAGAATTGAAAGTACTGCCAAGATATATCCAGCCAGGGTTGCGCCACCATAGCCCGGCATTATTTTTTGCGGGTAAATATGCCAGGGCAGAAATCCCAAGAACGCTCCGGCGGTTATTGAGGCCAGTATAATGACCGGCCATTGTGTTATATCAGCCGAAAACCTCAAAGATAAGGCCGCAATTGTCGCGGCGGCGATGGCCACGACTCCCGATAATTGGCCATCTATACCCTTGGCGCCCATATTGAGCATGTTCATCATAAAAACTATCCAGATAAAGGCAAATAAATCCGAAAGAACCCAGATAGTATGCGCTTGGCCGAAAAGACTAAAGGCAATTTGGGGCTGGGAAAGGTCAACTACTCCGTGAGTAAGCGCATTCTGCGCGAAAGGGTTTGAGATAAAGGCAATTCCAATCCCGGCCGCAACCACGGCTCCGGCCGCCAGAAGGCCGATTAAAAGTCTTAGGTATGGATTGAGGTTATATTTATCATCCAGAAAACCCATTACGGCAACGATTGTGGCTCCGGCCAGGATTCCTTTTAGATGTTTATCAAAGGGTAAAAAAACAAGGGCGGTAAGGGCTATGGCAATAAAGATGGCTACGCCTCCGCCTCTGGGAGTCGGATAGGTATGAATAACTTTGGGGTGAATGTGCGTGGCGGGGTCATCTATAATTCCCATTTTTTTTGCCAGTTTTATTACCAAAGGGGTTAACAAATATGAGATAAGCCCTGCCATTATGGCCGGGAGAAATACCAAGTTCGAAAGGTTAGGCATTTTAGAAACTCCCCACCAGAAAAACAATTTTTATGGTGGTGATGCTTGCAAAGAAGGTGGCGGCAAGGGCGGTTAAGACAAGTGTCTTTTTCAAAAAATCATCTTTAGTAGAGGCTGAGATGGCCAGATTTACCATGGTTATTAAAAGGGCGGTAAGGTTAGGAATGGCAAGCGCCAGAGATGGGGCGAGCTGTCCTTCTCCTTCCGCAGTGCCATATAAAAGCGGAACTTGAGGGGGAAGGAACTTTCTTATGGAAAGAACAAGGAGTATTACGGCCAGGTTGGTAGCGAGCGCGGCCCAAATATATCCCCTAAAGGGAACAGAGGAGCCGAGTAAATCCCTATTTATGCTTAATTTTGCTAGTTTGGTCATAAATCTCCAGGTGACTGATTTTACCCGAATTTATGTGGCAGGAGCAATTATTTTGTAGGTTCAGCCACCCTTACGTGCCATATTTCGGCCCCATCAAGGGTTAATATCGGCACATAGGCGCTTCTCAGGAGCGGAATTATTTCCGGGAAAGGTTGGGCATCGGGTAGCATAATAATAAACTTAGGCTTATTTTTCTGAAGAACCCCTACCTCCTCGGCCTTGCTGAAGAAGTCATTAATGTGGTAGTCGATGACATACTTTCCTGGAGGAAGTCTACGGGATAGGGCATAAACCGCCGAACCATCTGGTCCCCAGACGAATACCTTGTCGGTGGGCCTTGAGGATTTGACCAAAAAATCGGCAAGCGCGTAATTTCGATTTACCTGTCCTCCAAATTCGGCAAAATAGGTAATTTTATCTGTCCTACCAAGGGCAAATTTGATAAAGCGAGCATAGTACGGCGCGGAAGGATAGTACCAGAATTTGTAGTAGACAGGCACAAAGAAGGTAAGAGCCAGAGGAATAATTACCAGAGATTGTTCGAGGGTCTTATCAACAAAAAGCATTCCCATAAAAAATGAAACGGAAGGCACTATCTGTAAAAGGTAATGCGGATACGGTCTTTGCGAAAGGGTTGCCGCAAAAAGTCCGAAAAGAAGCCAGAGCGTGAGGAAGATAAAATTTTTAGAGAGCCTACTCCTCTTCCAATAAAGGAGTCCTGTGCTGGTTAAAAGGACGGCCCCGCGGATAAAAAGCGGAAGGTTACGAATAAAGAAAGGTTTCCTAACTCCGCCGGTCCAACTCGAAAGATAGCCGATGTTTTGCAAAAAGGCCGCCACCAGATATTCTTTCAAGCCTCCGGCCGCAAAGTACCAGACTATTGTTAAAGCTATTGGGGTAAGCCAGCCCAGAGCCAGATAGAAGGTGTTTTTAAGGATTTCTTTAAGGTTTTGTTTTTTGACTCCCAGCGTAATCAGCCAGAAAAAGACGATGACGGGAACATCAAAAGCGGCGGGAACCTTAAAAAGGGTGGCAATTGAGAAAAGAACTCCCGAGGCAAAGATATTCTTAAAATTAAGATTCTTGGTAAAAAGTATTAGGAAGGCGGCGATAGTTGGACCAATCATAAAAATCTCTGCGTTGGCTATGTGGCCTTCCAGAAGCGGTATGGTTGTTAATATGGCAAAAATTATGGTTGAGACTTTCTGCAGCTTTTCTTTCTTGGGGAAAAGTGCCCGGGAAAGGTGCCAGAAAAGGGTAATCGTGATTAGACTCCAGATGGCAAGTATCGCTTTAAACCAGAAAAGATTTCCGGCAGCTGCCGCCAGAAGATATAAAAGCGGGGGTTTATTATCGTGAATATCTTTATAAAGAGTAACTCCTTGACGAACGCCTTCTCCTAGGGTTAGGTAAATCATTTCATCCCCATAGGAAAATGGTTCAAAAAAGGTAGGAATCCTAACCAGAAGTACTATTCCCAGAAGAATTGCCAGCCAGACGGGAATGTGCATTTTGGCAACCATATTCTTGATGGTTTCGGTGACTTTTTTCATCTTATTCTTAACATCCAGACAAACTTCAGGGGACCAAAAATCTCTTCTTCTAATTTAGTATAACCAGGAAGTGCAATCTCCTCAACAGGACCGCTGGTAATTACTCCTATACGATTTATTTTTTTGGCCTCCTTACCGGTTGGAAGTGAGTCGATAATGTCCTCCTTGGTCATAAGAGCCGTCCCGACGTAATAAGGAAGTATTCCCTTAGGGACATAAAGAGGAGCCGGAATTCCGTAATATTTGGATTCCCACAAGTGATGAGCCGCCGAGTTCCAATTGATAAGGTAATCATCTCCCCGCCTGGCCTCTTTTACGTAAGTTGCCATTTCTCTGAAGGGCCTTTTGGTTGGATGGGTAAAGTAGTATGCATCGGCCGAGAAAAAAGCGATAAGAGTGATAACAATTGCCACAAAGGAGATTTTTCTTCTTTCGGAAGCGGCCAGAAGCATGGCGGCAGGAATCGTATAAAGAAGATATCTGTCAAAGAAAATTGATTGGAACTTTTGCGAGACTGCCCAAGTTAGAAGGATAGGTCCCAAAAACCAGAACAGTAGAAATAGGCCTTTTCCAATATTTTTCTCCCAGCCTCTTACAGCCAGGGCAATAAGGCTGATGTTTAAATAGGTAAGAAGGAGCTTGGCTAAATCTTTTAGGTTTGGTGTTGCCAACCAAAATCCTCCGCCAACCATTTTGGTTTGCCTATAAAGAGGAATTAGCCAAGGCGAATATAAGATTCCTATGACCACAAAAGACTTTAGCATTGAATAGGCCACCGTTTTCTTACCCAGGAAGAACTCTTTGATAAACCAGACGCCTTGGATAGCCAGGGCGAAGACCGAAAAGTGGTGGGAATAAAGCGCGGCGGCTGTTGTCAGAACATACCATTTCCAATTTTTTGTCAAGAAGAAATACATAGAGGCGGTAACCGTTGCCGCCAAAATGGAATACATCCGGCCCTCAAAGGCATAAACAAAGAAAAATGGATTAAAAAAAGTTAAGGCAGCCGCCAAAAGACCTGTTTTTTTGTCCCAGAAATGCCTCCCGATTTTATAAACAAAAAATATGGCAATTAAGAAATAAAGGAAGGAAAGCGCCCGAATGGCCACTTCTGATGAGCCGAAAATTCTAAACCAAAAATGCTCGGTTAAATTATAAAGAGGGGGCGAGGTATCATGAATTATGGTCGAAATTATTCCTGAGACAGACTTTTGGGAAAGGATGGCCGAGAAAGCTTCATCTCCCCACAGACTGGCAGTAAATTGATTGAGCATTAATTCAGTTTAGCAGAACTAAGGAAGACATTGAAAATTTTTGTTTATATTTTTTCCGTGACCTTATACTCAAGATATTTCCCGAGCATGAGGCGGGTGTGGGCGTCAAGCCCCGGAAGGGCGGAAAAGAAAAATCCGGCGATAGGCATGAGGACAAACTCAAAGGGAGTCAAAAGAGCTTTCCATAAAGGAACTTCTTTGGGCCTTTTTGGTTTATAGATGTTATCAATGATTATCATTATTACAAGGAATATGAGGGCAAGAGACAGGACAAGCGAGGAAAGTCTTGGAACCGTATAGCCAAGAGCTGTTCTTCTAAAAGCCGGGTTTAAAAGAGACGGAATGGTTAACCCTAAGGTGATGATGAACCAGTTAACCGGCCAGAGAAAGTGCGACCAGAGGACATAAATAAGTCTCATTGTCTTATCCCAAAAAGGAACCCCGGGAGTAAGAAGATAATTTTTAATAATCCAGGGATCATCGGATACCCCCCAAGACCAGCGTTTATATTGTTCATATTGGCTTTTAAGAGTTTTCCAAAAAGATGTTGATTGTGCGGCATCGGCATGCAAAGGGAGATAAATCGGTTCAACCTCCACATCGCCCCGTTTTTTGTAATAAGCTTTAAAAAATATTCCCCAGTCTTCAGGAATTTTATCAGGGTCCCAGTAGCCTACTTCATCCAGAAGCTTGAAAGAAAGGGAATAATTTTGTTGATTGATGAGCCTGTCCTTTCTGGGGAGTTGAGAGAGATTCCAAATGGTAGAGAAAGTATTGGGGACTCTGGTGATTGCCGGAAGTTCCCAGATGTTATTGTAAAACATTATCGCCGGTTGCCAGAAATAGTTATAGCGCTTAGGATTATCCAGAAATCTGAAAGTAAGAACGGCAAAATGCTGCGGGTGATATTTATGGTCGGCATCGCAACTGGTGACGGTAATATAGTTAATATCCAATTTTTCCTTATCGATGAGTTCCTTTTTAACCCAAACGGCGGCGAAACGCTCGTTAGAGGCTTTCCCTGCGACCTCTCCGGGGATAAGCTCATGAACCGTTACGAAAAAATTAGCAAAAACATTTTTAAACTTAGACTGTAGCTCCCGGACTTTTTTGGCTCTATCTTCTTCCGGTTCTTTTTTCTCCATTGCCAAAACAAGTGTTATTTGCTTCCTAGGTAGGGTTTGGGCGGCAAGAGAGGCGAAGGTGCGCTCAAGAATGTGAACAGGCTCTTTATAAGTGGGGATTATTATTATGTGATGGACTTTTTGCCAATCAGGGAAAATTTTTACATCTTTTATCCAGTCGTATTGCATCGATGCCTGAATTCTTAGATGTGAGATAATTGCTGTCAAAGCAATTTGAAAGGATTGGTAAAACCAGTAGATATTAAAAAGAAGTACGAAGTAGGCAACTGCCGTGGGTATTACAAAAATTCCCCAGTAAGGAAAGAGAATTAAATTCCAAGAAAAAAATGCGGGAAGAATTTCCAGAAAACGGCGGACGAGCCTATCGTGCTTAATAATAAAATTGCGCATCTTATTTGATTCGGGGAAAAAGTGGGGCTCCCGATTTAATTTTCGGCCCTTCAAATTGTTTTTCGATTTTTTCGGCCGTTTCGGGAAGGAAGGGCTTTAGATCTACCGACAGACTTCTTATTTCTTCTACCCACCCGGAAAGAAGCTTTCCCAGGTCTTCCCCTTTAAGGCTCCAGGGTTCCTTCTCGTTTATTTCTTTGTCGATGCTGGAAAATCGAGACAAGATTGCATGGAGGGCTTCGTTAAATTTAAATTCTTTAAGAAACCTTATGACAGGTTGTCGAATTTCGTATCCTGCCTGCTCATATTGGAATTCCACCTCGCTTGTTTCGCATAGTTTAGCAAGCCTCGCCGCTGTATTTCCGATGCCGCTGGCTAAGTCGGCGTTAAAAGTATCTTTTAGTTTTTCCTCGGAAAAATCCCCATCAGAGAAGGGAGAAACTTTTGCCAAAAGATAATATCTAAAAGCATCGGCCCCGTATTTTTTGATGATTTCGAATGGGTCAATTACATTACCCAAAGTTTTGGACATCTTTTGCCCATTAACAGTAAGGTAGCCGTGGACGAAAATTGACTTTGGAAGTTTTAGTTTTGCCGAAAGAAGAAATGCCGGCCAATAAATTGCATGGAAGCGGGTAATTCCCTTGCCGATGACATGAACATCTGCCGGCCAGAATTTGTTATATTTTTCTTCGTCCCAGCCAAATCCGATTCCGGATTGGTAAATATTCAGGGCATCAAACCAGACATAGATTCTTTGAGTAGGATCTTCCGGAACAGGGACTCCCCAATTTTTTGCCCTTTCGTTGGTTCTCGAAATGCTGATATCCCGCAAGGGTTCTTTTAAGAAGGCCAACACTTCATTCTTCTTGGTTTCTGGAATAATTTTCAGTTCATCCGACTCGATTAGTTTTATAAGTTGGTCTTGATACTTTGATAGCTTGAAGAAGTAATTTTCCTCGGAAACTTTCTGCGGCTTTTTCCCGGGGTGTTCAAAACACTCGCCATTTTCATCCAGTTCCTCCGTGGTATAAAACGTTTCACAGCCGACGCAATAAAGGCCCTCGTATTTTTTCTTATAGATATCTTTTCCGCACAGTCTCCATAATTTTTGGACAGAAAGAAAGTGATGTTTTTCGTCACTTCCCTTTTGCCAAACACCAAATTCGGCATTTAAGGCAATAGCCAGTTGGCGAAAGGTCTCGGTGTTTCTGTCCACAAACTTTTGTATGGGGATTCCTTCGGATTCTGCAGCCTGGACATTTTTGACTGCATTTTCATCTCCTCCCGAAAGAGATAAAACATCCTCGCCTAAAAGCCTGTGATATCGGGCGATAGTGTCCGTTTGGACGAACTCCAAAGCGTGCCCGATATGCGGATTGGCGTTAACATAAGGAATAGCAGCCGTAATATAAAACTTGTGGTTTTGCGAGCTTCGCTCTAAGAACTTTTTCTTGGTCATGGCTTATTTTACAGCGAGACGGGGGTTGTGGCTACTTGCGGACGAACTTACGGATTTTTTTAGCCCAGACGTTGGCCCATTCTTCTGCCTCCATCTGGTTCATGGCCAGTTTAAATCCTTCCTTATCCATAAGGGCTTGGATGGTAGCTATAGTGGCGCTTGAAACCTTTATGTTTTCCTTGATGTTTGAATAACTTCTGCCTTTTTTAAGCCAATAAGCAACCGCCAGGCGCTTGGCAAAGGTTTCCAGCTCACTATCGTTAAAGAAGTCTTTAAAAAAAACCTCGACCTTATCAGGCTCCTTAAAATCAATCAGGGTTTGGGCGAAGGAGAAGATAATCTGTTTTTTAAGAATAGGGTTTATTTTTCTGTCGGAAGTTCTCATAACAGTTTCAAGGATACCACGAATTTTAATTCGTGGAGGAACTGAACCTGATATGTCATCCTCCCTCAAGGGAAACCGCCCACCTCAGGCGGGCGGAGGATGTCATGGCAACTTTGATTGATTAAATCGAATGCAAGGGCAGTATAGCAGGGAAAAATTAGGAGTCAAGAACTACGCTTTTTATGAAAATAGAGCTCGATGGTTATGGTAAGGCCCAAGATTAAAAAGAAGTTAATGATATTGCCTACGCCGAAGTATCTTAGGATAGTGAAAGAGGTTATCGCCAAAGACGCGAGAAGACCTCTCCTTGAATTGGCGAAGATTGTCGAGAAGGTAAAAAGAAGAGTAAAAAAAAGGGCAACAAAAAACAAAGGAATTACCCCGAAAGTATCCGGTTCAATAAAATAAACCAGGGTTGTAAGAGACAGCCAAAGGAATACCGTAATTACCAAAGTCGGCAGGAAGTTTTTCCTCAATTGAATTTTCTTTTTACGAATTTCATTTCTCACGATTTCATTATAGAATGTTTTGCTATGGACCCGATTATCTCTCTTGTTATTGTTATTGCCGCGCTGGTTATTATTGCTATTTTTATAAACAAAAAGCTTTCCGACCTAAAAGAGGCCCAAAAGCCATCGGAAGAACTTCTGGAAATAATAAAAATGCTTCAGAGCGGTTCCAAAGAAGACAGAAAAGTTCTTTTAGACTCTTTGCAAAAAAACACTCAGGCTCTAAATGAGCGGCTTGATAATGCAGCCAGAGTTATTTCCCAAGTCCAAAGAAATATAGGCGAGATGAGCGAAATCGGTCGGGGAATGAAAGATTTGCAGGAATTTTTGCGTTCCCCAAAACTTCGCGGAAATATTGGCGAACAAGTTCTTAAAGAACTTTTGGGACAGATGCTGCCCAAACAATCTTTCAATCTTCAATATACTTTCAAATCCGGTGATAAAGTTGATGCCGCCATAAAAACCCAAGCCGGAATCATCCCTATCGATTCAAAGTTCCCGATGGAGAATTTTAGAAAAATGATGGGCGAGGGGTCGGAGGCCGAGAAAAAAGCTTTTGAAAGGGAATTCGAGAGAGATGTAAAGACTCACATAGACACAATTTCCAAAAAGTATATTCTGACCGACGAGGGAACCATTGATTATGCCTTAATGTATATTCCCTCCGAGGCGGTTTACTACGAGGTTGCAAATAACCAAACTCTTTTTGAATACGCCGGAGTCAAAAGAGTACTTCCTGTCTCCCCAACCACTTTTTATGCATATATCAAAGCAATTCTTATGAGTTTTGAGGGCCAAAAGATCGAGGCCCAAGCCAGGGAAATACTGGCGGCCTTACGGGCTATCCAAAAAGACTACTCCAAGGTTGATGATAATCTCTCGGTTCTGCAAAAACATCTAAACAATGCCTACAACATGATGGGCTCAGTACTGACATCTTTTTCTCAGCTCGGCCAAAAAATTCTGTCAACACAAACCCTAGGAGCCTCGGCAAGTCAAAAAACAAAAGAACTAAAGTCCAGCGAAGGTGTAAAATAAAAACAAAATGAGAAAAGGATTTACCCTGGTAGAAGTTCTTCTGGTCCTGTTCATAATAGGGATAATTTCTGTCGCTATCATTCTGACGATAAACCCGGTTGAGCAGTTAAGAAAAACAAAAGATGCAAGCAATAAAATAAATGCCGGAACATTTTTAAATGCCGTTAGCCGTTACCAAGCAGTCGAAGAAAAAAGCCCTATCATTGTTAACTCCAGTGCCACAGTCAATTGTCAGAATATTATTAATGCCGGGCCGGTCTACGATTTTACTTCTTTAAGAAACGAAATTTCGGACTGGTTTTCCCTACAGATTACCCTATCCGGTTCCGAGCTCTATGCCGGCATCGATAAAGACGGAAGAGCAAAAGTCTGCTATAAGGTAGACTCTCTTGTTTCTTTATCTAAGGTATCTCAAAATGGGTGCAATATTTTTCCTTCTTCCTATCTCTGCCTTCCCGAATAAGAGACTTGCCTGATATAATTTTTAACGCATGGTCGATAAAAACGCTGACAAACTGCGCTTAAACAAAGAACAGCTAGCGGCAATAAAGTACACGAAAGGCCCCCTTTTGATAATTGCCGGAGCCGGAACAGGAAAGACCACGGTTATTACCGAAAGAATCAAATATCTTATTTTAGGAAAGGCCGCCAGGTCTAACGAAATTTTAGCCCTGACCTTTACTGAAAAAGCAGCCAGAGAAATGGAGTCCCGTGTGGATATTGCAATGCCGTATGGTTATACCCAAATGTGGATTTCGACATTTCACTCCTTCTGCGACAGGATCTTAAGGGCGGAGGCACTGCATATAGGACTTGATCCGAAATACAAATTAATGAGCGAGGCAGAAGCAACACAGCTTGTTCGAAATAACCTTTTTAAATTCGACCTTAAATATTTTAGACCTCTGGGGAATCCCACAAAATTTATCGGGGGGATGCTGCAGCACTTTTCCCGTCTTCAAGATGAGGACGTTAGTCCAAAGGACTATTTGAGGTATGCGAAAAAACTCCAAACTTCCAAGAAGCCAAGACTTCAAGAAAGCGAAAAATTAGAAGTTAAAAAAATAATGGAATTGGCGAAGGCTTATAAGACCTACGATGAATTGAAAGTTAGGGAAGGGCTGATGGATTTTGGAGATTTGATTGTCAAAACCTTAGAGCTTTTAAGAAAAAGGCCAAATGTTTTAAGAGAATATCAAAAACAGTTCAAGTATATTTTGGTTGACGAGTTTCAGGATACAAATTACGCTCAGAATGAATTGGCAATAATCCTAACTGGCAAGGCCAAAAATATTACCGTTTGCGGGGATGATGACCAATCGATTTATAGATTTCGTGGGGCAGCGGTTTCCAACATAATTCAATTTAGAAAAAGTTTTCCAAAAGCAAAAATTGTTGTTCTTACAAAAAACTACCGTTCAACCCAGAAAATTCTGGATAGGGCGTACGCTTTAATTCAGTATAATAACCCTGATAGACTTGAGGCAGTAGAGAAAATTGACAAAAGACTCTTTGCCCAAAAGGGTAAAGACGGCGAGGAAATTAAATTTATCCACACCGACAGAGTCGAAAACGAAGCAGAAGCCGTAGCCAAAGAAATAAAAAGGTTAGTTACCGATAACGAATCACATTTTAGCTATCGCGACATTGCGATTTTGGTCAGAGCGAATAATCATGCTGAGCCTTTCGTGCGCGCCCTTTACCGTCATGGGATTCCATCGCAATTTTTAGGTCCGGGAAGGCTTTTTAGGCAACCGGAAGTCGTTGATTTAATTGCTTATCTTAAAGTTCTTTACAACTTTGAGGATTCGGTTTCTTTATACAGGCTTTTATCGATTGATTTTTTTGATATATCGGCCAGGGATTTGGCGGCTATCGGTAATTACGCCAGAAAATTTAACCTTTCTTATTTTGAGGCCTGCGAAAAAGCAAATGATATTTTTGTTTCTTCCCAAACAAGGGAGAAGATTAAAAAGATTTTAGAAATAATTCTTAGGCACCTAAAACTTATCAGACGTGAAACAGCCGGGCAACTCTTGTATTATTTCTTGACAGACACGGGCCTTTTACAGAAACTCTTAAGTCCCGAAAGCCCCGACGCGGAAAGGAAAGCCGCCAACATCTCCAAATTCTTCGACAAACTAAAAACTTATGAGGTGGACCATGAGGATGCCACGGTGGCGGCGGCTGTAGATTGGCTGGAGCTTTCAAGCCAATTGGGAGAGTCTCCTTTGGCGGCGGATATTGATTGGACTGACGTTAACGCGGTAAGCCTTTTGACAATCCATTCAGCTAAGGGACTTGAATTTCCTGTTGTATTCTTAGTTAATTTGGTAGCCCAAAGATTTCCCACGGTAGAGCGGAGAGAACAAATTCCAATCCCCGATGCCTTAATTAAAGAAGTTTTGCCGGTTGGGGATTATCACATAGAAGAAGAACGAAGACTTTTTTATGTTGGGGCAACTAGGGCTAAAGATTTACTTTTCCTTACCGCCGCCGATTATTACGGAGAAGGAAAGCGCGAAAAGCGCCTTTCGCCTTTCATTTTCGAAACACTTGGGGAGTCGAGTGCTGCGGCCGAATTGCCAACGACTAATCTTCAGCAATTAAGCTTTCTTGATTATGCAGAAGCACCCTCCGAAGCCTTGGCAAAGGAGGGCCGACTACCACCATTACATGTTGATTATCTTTCATATTCCCAAATCGAAACTTTTCGAATTTGCCCCCTACATTATAAACTCAAATACATTTATAAAATCCCCACACCGCCCTCCTCCTCCCAAAGTTTTGGAAATAGTTTCCATGCAACCATGAAAGCCTTTTACGAAGCTATAGTCAAGGGAGAAAAGCCGACCGAGAAATTAATGTATAGAGTTCTTGAAGAAAGCTGGATAAGTGAGGGTTATTTAAGCAAAAAACATGAGTCCGGCTCTTTTGCAAAAGCGAAGAAGTTCCTGGCCCATTATTTGAAAAATACATATAACCCGAAAATTGTTCCTATTGCGATGGAACAGCCGTTTGTCGTAAAAATTGATGGCCTTAGGGTTGGAGGAAAGATAGACAGAGTGGATGTTCACGGAGAAACGCTTGAGGTTATCGATTACAAAACAGGGGCAACCTCACTGACTCAAAAAGAAGCGGATAACGATTTGCAACTTTCCATCTACGGCCTTGCCGCCACCTCCATTCCGGAATTTCCTTTTGCCAGAGCCCCCGAAAAAGTAAAACTCTCGCTTTATTATTTTGAAAATCCGCAGATTGTTACGACGATGCGAACAAAAGAACAACTGGAGGAAGCAAGGAAGATGATTGAGGATTATAAGAAACAAATAGAGAAATCGGATTTCAAATGTTCCGGCAACATGTTTTGCCAAAACTGCGAGTATAATCTTTTCTGTCGGGTGAGTGGGGAATAATCTACTTAAAGACAATTATTTGGAAGCAGAATACTTAAATACTATATAGTATTTAAGTAGACGACAGGGATATTTGGAATATTCCTAATTGACCTTTAACGGGAATTATTGGTTTTATCGGACGGATGTTTCGGAGAAACCAAGCGTAAGCCCCTTGATAAACTTTTATACAGGCTTTCCTTTCATGCTCCTTTTTCATTGGCTCAATATGATAAAGTTCTACAATACAGAGAGCGTATCCGGCCGGATAGATTTTAGGTTTTTGTGAAGAGCAAATTACTAAGTCGCCTCTATAATCCGTTTTCCATTTTCTCGTCTCAACGGTTTTTTCCCCGGACGCCACCAAATTCGCCCAGGGCTGTTTCAAAGAAATTGCTTTATGAAATCTTTTCATATGGGTATTCTACTTTTAACAAATGTTCCCGGATACTCAACCTCATATCCACCAAAACTTTTCTTAAAGTGGGTAAAACCGAGCCAACTTTTATTGGGGAAACGTTCATCATAAATTCCTTCAAAATCGAAAATCTTTGCCCCATTTTTCTTTGCCCATAAAATTCCTTCCCAAACAATTTTATATTGCGCCAAGCTCTTCCGCCCTTCCTTTTTAGTAAACGCCTGCCAATAATAAGCCATGTTGTCGGCTAATAAAAATATGGCACCCGCCGCCGCTCCGCTTTGGCGAGGCAAGCCCGTCGACAAAAACAGGCAGTTTTTCTTAAAGGATTTTTTAAGGGCAACTAAATGCGAAAGCGGCGGAATATACCTTTTTAGTCCGACGGATTTTTTCCATGCGTTTCGAAAAGTTTCTAAATCTACTTTTCTTGTTTTAATGTTTTTTGTTTTGCGCAGTGCCGTTTTTGTGTCCTTGGCAAACGCCCTAAGAATTTTTTCTTTTGTTTGGGTCAAGTCGATTTGTAAAGTTTTTGTCGGAAGATAGGGAGATTTGCTCGACTTAAAACCATTAGCCATTAACCATTGACCATTTAGCATATCCTTTGGTTCGATAATGATTTGCAAAGCTCGGTATCTTTTTGCAAGTTCCCTAATCTTGCCAATTCTTATTTCTTCTGGTCTTTGGATTTTAATTATTGAACCGACTAGGGGAAGTTTTTTAATAAAGTAATTTACTTCAGCTGACCTTTCGACTATCCAGCCGATTTTGCTTAAATAATTCGCATATTGGATAGTTTGGTGGATGTCTGTCATTAAATTCGAATTTCGGATTTTGTGCTTCGGATTTTAAAACGTTGGTTTAACCAATCTACTTTTCAGTCTAAGGAGCGGCCATCTGATAGACTCGGCTATTCGATATATCCAATAAATCGGTTTATTTATAACCAGGTCCCACGTTCCCAAAAATTCTACAACCTTTGGATTATATCCCTCTTTAAATTTGGTAAAACCCTTGCCTTCCTCCCGTCCCCACAAATCAAAAGTTTTAAGTCCAAGATTTTTGCCAAAACGAATTGCCTCCCACATCATTAGGTTATTTGCCATGACATTTTTATACTTTTCGGTGGATGCGCCATAGGGGTAATAGATAAAATCGTGCCAGGTAAAGATAATCCAGCAAGTTATAATTTCTCCTTTGTAAATAGCCGTTAGTAGGTGGGCGATTGGCGATTGGTGATTAGTGATTGGTGATTGGTAAAGATATTCCCACATTAGCCGGTGATATTTTTCCGTGTGGGCGTAAAAGCCTTGTCTTTCGACGGTTTCCTTTGTTAGTTCCAGATATTTTTCAAACGCTTTATCGGAATTGTCTTCGACAACGGTAACCCCATTTTTCTGGGCCATCCGGATGTTATAACGGGTCTTTGGATGGAAAGAGGAAAGAAGTTCTTCTTCGGATTTGGTCAAATCAATCCAGAAAGTCGACGGGGTAAAAAGAGTTTTTCCTTTAACCCCCCCGTTTTTTTGCAAAAGAATAGTTAACTTCTCGTTTCGGAGAACGTTAGACTCGAATTTGATAAAAATTAGGTTTTCTTTTTTGGCTAATTCTTTTAGTTCATCCAACATTTTTTGGAAGGGGGCCGGGCCTTTAATAAACATTCCAATTTTGAAAGGAGTAAAGGGAATTTTGTGTAAGGTCAATTGACCGAAGGGAAGTCTAATTACTTCATTGCCCCATTTTTCCCTAAACTCTCCCCATTCCCAGGATTGCAGAGGGTGAGAAGCGGCTTGATTAAACTCTTTTTTATCAACCATTTAATTAAAGGTATTTCTCTATGATATAGTCAAAGGTTCCCTTGATTTCATTGGGAAGTTCCTTATCAATAGTTTCTAACAGATTTTCCGGAATGTCTATTATAAAGCGTGAAGGGGGATTGGATATTTTTTCGCCAAAGTAAAGTCGGCGCGAGGCATATGTTAAATACAAAATGTTTTTTGCCCTAGTCATGCCAACATAAGCAAGGCGTCTTTCTTCTTCAAGCTGTCCCGCGTCCCATAAAGAACGGGAGTGAGGGAAAAGCCCCTCTTCCAACCCGACAATAAAAACCACCGGAAACTCTAACCCTTTTGCCGCATGCAGCGTCATTAAATTAACCCGCCCGTCATCGCTACGCTCAGGCGTTTGCGGGCGGGCTGCATCTTTTTCAACCAAAGAAACATTTTCCAAAAAGTCGTGGATATTTGGAAATTCTGTTGCTACAGAACGCAGCTCTTTAATATTTTCAAGCCTCGCTATATTTTCTTCGGTTTCTTTTTCATAAAGGGCCAGGTAATCTGTTTTTTCCAGTAGAGAGTCCAGAAGGTCAAGAGTTGAGTTGCCTTCAATATTCCCCGATTCGGCTTGGAATTTAAGGAACTTCTCCATTCTTCTTTTGCCTAATTTTTCAATCCTTTTTCTGGAAACCGTATCTTTGGGGTTAACTAAAAATCGCAAAAAAGAAAGAACATCTCTTATCTCTTTTCTGTCATAAAACCTTATTCCACCTACAAGTGTGTAGGGAATTCCCTCGTGCAAAAGCGCTTCTTCCAAAACTCTGGACTGGGCATTGGTCCGATATAGTACGGCGATATCCGAATAGTTAATGGCCAATGATTGATGGTTAATATTTAAGGAATGAATTTCCCTGACAACGAATGAGGCTTCATCCAAGCCGTTTCTGGCTGTATAAAGTTTAATTTTCTCTCCTAAGGGATTTTGGGTCCAAAGTTTCAAAATTGGGTGCGTAGTGTTTTTAGAAATCACCGAATTTGCGGCAGAGAGAATATTTTGAGTCGAGCGATAATTCTGTTCGAGGTTCACGACTTTAATATTTGGAAAATCCTTGACTAAATAATTGATATTGCGATAGTCGGCTCCCCTCCAGGAATAGATTGATTGAGAGGCATCCCCTACGGCCGTAATGTTTTTTGACTTAGCGACCAGAAGTTTTGCGAGGGTATATTGGATTTTGTTTGTATCTTGCCATTCGTCAACAAAAACGTGGGTGAATCTTTTTTGCCATTTTTCCAATACCTCCGGAACGTTTTTGAAAAGCTTAACGGTTTTTATCAAAAGATCGTCAAAATCCAAAGCGCCAACCTTCTTTAGAAGTTTTTCGTACTCAACATAAACCTTGAAAACCGCTTCCTGAAATTCTCCTTTTGCAAATTCGGCATACCCCGAAGGTGAGAGCATTTGGTTTTTTGCCTCCGAAATACCGTTAAGAACTGAGGCGGGATTGTACGAATCGGTTGGTAGGCTCAGTTTTTCAAGGATATCTTTGACCAGCTGTTTCTGGTCGGTTTCATCATAGATAATAAACCCGGGGGAAATGCCGATATGTCTTCCGTCAACTCTTAAGATTCTCGCACAAAAGGAGTGAAACGTACCGGCAAAACCGGGAGTGGTTCCGATAAGCTTTTCCACCCTTTGTTTCATTTCTTCAGCCGCCTTGTTTGTGAAAGTTAAAAGAAGACAATTTTCCGGTTGAACTCCTCCTTTGGCAATTGTATGAGCAACTCTGTAAGTAAGAACCCGAGTCTTGCCACTTCCCGCTCCGGCAAGAACCAAAAGAGGCCCGTTGTTATAAGCAACAGCTTGAGTCTGTGCAGGATTTAAATCCGAGAGGAGCTTGTCTACCTTCTTCCCTTGAAATACAATTGTCATAGCCGTGATTTATCAGAACAAGACTAATTCTAACACGCAGGGGATTCCTTCAATACCGCAAGACTATCATCCAAAATCCAGGTTTTGGCTAAGGCTAAAAAGAAAAATTCTTAGACACGTTTGGTTTGTCAGGACTGGGTTATTATTGGGTATTGTCGCCGGAGTTGGTCTTTCTTTTTTAATTTTAGGCTTTGTTCTCGGCAGACTGGGTATTCCAAACTACATTCATCTCCTGGGGGATTTTATCTTTACCCCTCAGGCCCAGATTAAACAGCAGGTAGGCAGAACCAACCTTCTTATTTTGGGCAAAGCAGGGGCCGGGCATACCGCTCCGGATTTAACGGATACGGTAATCTTTGCCTCCGTTTCTCATCAAGAGCCTTCGGTGGTAACCGTTTCGCTTCCCAGGGATATTTGGGTTCCTGCAATTAGGGCAAAGCTCAATAGCGCCTATTATTGGGGAGGCGAGAGGCAGCCGGGAGGAGGAATTATCCTTGCTAAGTCAATCGTTGAAGAGATTGTGGGAGAGCATATTCATTATGCCTTGGTTATTGATTTTTCTGGATTTAAGGGAATCGTGGATGTTTTGGGAGGAATAAATGTTGATGTCGAAAGGGCGTTTATAGATGAAAAATATCCCATTCCGGGTAAAGAAAACGATAACTGCGAAGGCGACAAAGAATATAAATGTCGCTACGAAACTATCAGATTTGAAAAAGGAATTCAAAATATGAATGGGGAAACGGCGCTTAAATTTGTCCGCTCCAGAAATGCCGAGGGTGAAGAGGGTACGGATTTGGCCCGGGCCGTGCGACAGCAGAAAGCTCTTGTTGCCATAAAGAATAAGGTGTTAACTCCGAAAGTTTTCCTTTCCCCCAAAAAGGTCACTGGAATCTTAAGAGTCGTCAGGGCATCTGTCGAAACGGATATCGATTTATCAGCCGGGGCCATCTTGGTAAGAAGAATTTTCGAGGCCAGAGAAAATTTGGCATCATACGTTTTGTCGGAAGAATTTCTAATCCATCCTCCAATTTCTCCTCGATATGACAACCAATACGTTTTTATTCCAAAGGGCGAGGGCTGGGACAAAGTTCACGTTTGGATTAGCTGTCTTTTTAAGATTAATTGTCTAGAAGGTAGATAGAAGTTTGCCCCGAAGAAAAAACCTTTTTGCCCAGTTTCAAAAACTTCTCCTCATAAAGCGTAGGAAACCTTTCTCTTTCAAAAGACCCGACAATTACATAGCTAACCGAATATTTTGCCAGAAGCATTTTGGCGATGGTTGTGCTGGAAGTTGTATAAATTGTGGAAACATCCTCAACTCGTTTTTGGTTCTCTTCGGGCGAGCCTCTCCATAACCATTCGTGGACAAACCAGCCCTGGATTGTCGGCAGGCCGGTATAGGAGGAGATAACATTATAATCCGTATAGCTATTTCCTGGGGCCTCCAGAATTACAGGTTGACCTTTAACTTTATTTCTAAAATAGTCAATTGCCAGGTAGGTTTCGGGATAAGAGGTTTTAAGCCAGCTGTCACCCGATAATCCCTGATAATTTTTCAACTTCCCGTAGTACGAATTTACAGCCAGAAAGGGGTAGATAAGGATGGAGGAAAAAAGTAAAGAGAAAAAGCCTATACTCAAAATTTGCAAAGGTTTTGTTAGTTTGGATAAGACCCTGACGGCGATATAGCCGGCCGATAAATAAAACATGATATAAGCCTGGTAGGTAAGCTTAAACATCGTATTAGCTCGGTAGTGAGAAGCAATATAGATATCTTTTACGAAGACCACTTCGGGTATCGCAATTAAAGTCCAAGAGGTTAAAAGAAGGGCCAGGATAAACCCATCAGCCATTTTTATTTTCCTTTTTATGACAAAAAGAATTAGCAAGACAAAAATTACGCTCATGATAGCAGGAAATCCCCAGAGGACTCCTAGTTGCCATATTGGAGACTGGGAATGGACAAGCCTTATCCCTTCGGCGATTGAAGAAAAGTGGAGGAGGAAGGGAAGGGCGAAGACAATGGCTGAAGCTATTAGAATAAAAACCCGGGAAGCATTTTTAATAATTACTTCTTCGATTGGATTTTTATTTATCAGGCCGGAGATTCCAAGAATCAAGATGGCGGCAAGTAGGTAACTGGCAAAATCCCAGGTATTTGTAGCAATCATGGTGGCTAGTAGCAAACCGGGAAAAAGTAACATCCCAATCTCCCTCCGAAAAGATAGATGTTTTCTGGCTTTATAGATAAAAGACCACATTAGGCCAAGAAAAAGGAGAGTAAAAGGTACATCCAAAAGATGGGCATGCAAATCCGAGACAACGAATGAGTAAATCGGGAATTCATGAATGGTTTTATCGTTTGTTTCCGGAGAATATCCAATAAAACGGGTTGCATCCGGGTACCAATATTTTTCCACGCCGTTTTTGATGATATAAATGGGGGTGTGCAGGTTTCCGGCGAATGCCACCAAAAGAAGTGAAATTACCCCGGCGGAGAAGGCTTTCTTGGCGTATCTTTTTGGAAGAGAAGCAAAAAGACTGCTCACGATTGAAAAGGTTGAGCCAACGATTATTCCAAGAAAAGTTCCCAGCATTAAGTTATAGCCAACCTCGGATGGAATTTGGGAAAGCTTTATAGGAACTGCCGCAAAAAGGTGTCCAAACCAGTAGTAATTAACGGCCTTTCCTGAAAACCAGATGTCAGCCGGAGGAAAATATTTAGAGCGAAGAATTGAATTGATAAACCCCAAGTCCATGAATTTTTCCAAACTTCTAATATCGGGAGCATAGCTGCGGACGATAGACCAGGCTACCAAGGCGGCGAGAAAGAGAAGCTCTTGGAAAAAGATAACTTTTAAGCTTTTATTTAAAGCTTTGGTTATTGAAGAATAATTTCTGGTTAGTATTACCAGGTTTATGATGGCTAGGAAAAATAGAATCAGATAAAGATTGAGAGACGAAAAAGGAAGTATTTTTATGGTTGCCCCGAAAAGCGCGAGATAGGCGACTAAAAGAAATCCAATTGTTTTAGAAAATCCGTAACCGATATCAAAAAAGCGTTTAAAGAAAAGATAAGTTAAAGGGATGTTTATAATCCCGACAACCAAGAAAAGCATCCACCACACGGTGATATAAAGAATGTCCATAAAGAAAGTATAGCAATTAGGAAAGCGGAAGGCAGATTAAAGGGCCAGGACAAGAGAAACGATAATAAGAATTGCTCCAAGAGCGATTCCCAATAGGGTTGGAGTTGAAATTCCGGCCACAGGCAAAGTTGGCGTAGGTGTACCTGTTTCTCCTGTCGCGATATATGTGCTTGTCGGAGTTGGTGTGGCCGTCGCCGTTGGGGTCGGTGTCGGCGTGGGCGTGGTTGTCGTAGTCGTGGTGGTGGTTGTCGGAGTAGGCGTTGCCGTCGGTGTCGGCGTGGGCGTGGTTGTGCTTGTCGGAGTTGGTGTGGCCGTTGCTGTCACTGTAGCGGTTGGTGTGCCGGTTGGCGTCGGAGTAGGCGTAGTCATGGTAAAAGTTAGGGATCTACAAGATACAGGTGGGGCAGCTTGGGGTTTGGACTCCGGTGCGGTTGGGGCAACTGCCTGTTGTCTAAGCTGGTAGAGCCTCCATGCGGTAAAGATGGCAACGCCGGCCAGTACGAGTGTTGCCAGAAGTATCAGTACCGTAACAAATTTATTTCTAAAAAAGTTTTTCATTTTTTAAATGGACCACCCCAAGGTTGTGTGATGGATTTGAGCATTTATGGTAAATGTTGTAACGCCGGACGGAATTATATATTCATCATAGAACTCCTGAGTGCCCGGTCTTTTCTGGATGACATCGGCTCTTTGAACTCCGTTAATCTTAAACCTGGCCATATCAAAGCTTCCCGAAGTGGCGGTTCCTGCAACTGTAAAGCGAACAATATCTCCTGCTTTAAGAGCGGAGAGCTGAGCAGAGGATAGCTCACTCCAGCTTGTATCGAAGGCTCTGATGTTAAGACATTGAGCCGTGGCCCCCGGCGGCAGAGTCGGGGTAGCAGTTAGAGTAGGAGTTGAGGTAACGGTTGGACCACCCGGTTGCGTGGGCGTGGCCGAACAGCTGGAATTATTGACAATTTTACTATCACACTGGGTAAGAGGAATACAATATACATTGTTGGTATCAACCGTATCAATTTGACCACACTGGTTGGCTCCAAGACTGTTCCATAGGCTTGAGCAGCTTCCGAATCTCCACCAGACACCACTGTCTTCGACGCCGCATTTCCCGTTGGAACCTAAACCGTTTGGACAATAATAAATTACGCAGTTTCCGGTAAAGCTCGCCGTGGTTCCGTCAGTATGCTTACACTGGCCGCTAGTAGTTGGCGCGTTAACACAAGAGATACCACTTCTGGTGGGAGTTGGCGTAGAAGTTGGAGTGGGAGTTTTAGTTGGCTCTCCGGCTTTAGCGCAGCAGACTTGGGACAAACTGCTACACCCCACACCTCCATTAATTGGTTTTCCGATATTGCTGCAATCTACCTTAACCACGCTGGTCTCGTAGCATAGCCCACCTGCCTTTTCGCAGGCATTTTGGGTAGCTTGAGTAGGAGTAGCCGTCGCGGTAGGGGTTTTGGTTGGGGTCGGAGTTTTTGTCGGGCTTAACACACAGGCATTGCTTTTATCGCATACATAGCCTGTTTTACAATCGGCATCAGTTTTACAGGCAGTAGCCGCCCTTTCCCTGATGTCTTGCTGTTGTTTGACCAGCACCAGCCCCGCTCCGAGTCCTCCAACCAATATCAAAAGCCCTAAAATTGTGGCAATCATTTTCTTGCCGCCAAATTTTTTCTTGGGCGCGCCATCGATTATTGGAGAAACGATATCTTCACTTGGCGCTGCCGAGCCTTGAGGGGGCTCTTCCGGAAAACCTCCGTCCGGAGCAGGCTCAACGATTGGTGGGGTTGGTGGCATATCGCTTCCTCCAGCAGGAAGAGATGAGGTGGAAACCTCTTCCGTAATGAGGGGGCCGGGGATAACCGGGGTTTCCAGAGGAGGAGGTGTTTGGGATAAGTTATCCGGTGGGGTGAGAGGTACCGGTTCGACGGGAGTTGTTACGCTTGGGTTGGTGATGCCCAACTTCGCCGAGGCATCGCTGGGTTGAAAATTTTGGTCGGGCATTTTTTAATAATTAATAATTAGTGGTTAATTTCTAAATTTTGGCCTGTTTCCAGAGCAAAACCGCAAAAGCGATTGTGCCTATTCCCATAATAGATAGTAGCAATGTGGGTGTCAAGCTGCCAGACTCGGGGACAGCGGAGGAGCTGGTGGGGGTTGCAGTTGGGGTTAGGGTGGTTGTAAGGGTGGAGGTTAAAGTTGGTGTTGCGGTTGGAGACGGTGTAGAAGTTGGAGTTAGGGTGGCCGACGGAGTTGCTTCAAAGGCCGGTCCTTCGGAAGCCTCGACAATAAATGTTCGGGTTAAGGTTCTTAGTATTCCGGATGCATCTTTCCAACTGATGGTAATTCTGTGGGTTCCCTCACCTAAGCCCGACGGAGGAGTCCAATTCCAGGCACCAGAAGAAGGAACCTTAACATTTTGAGTAACCGTATCCGATTCAACGGTTATTGTCAAAGTTGTCCCGGCCGGGCCTTCTCCAAAGAATTGGGGCTTTGAGGAGTTTACAACTTCCCCTTCGTCAACACTCTCGAGCGTTACCGTGGAAGAGGAAGGGGTAGGGATTTTTCCTTCTACTTCGAATCCCGAAGAAGGAGTGGCTGTTTGGGGCAGGTCAACGGAGGCCTTGGGGATTTCGCTCACTTCAGTTGGTTGAAGATTTTTAAAATCAAGAACCTGCCCGAGAATCAGTGGGGGAACTGGCTTTGCTGATTGCGGGTATATTTGTGCAGAGGATACCCCATCGGGCCCGGTATTCACCGAGATTTCAAGAAGAGTAGTTTTGTCATCAATATCGATAAGGGAGGCTAAATCGGAAGTTCTGGCCGAGGAGAGAGATAAAACCCAACTGCCGGCCTGCGAGGTAATTGTAGAAAGAGGACTTGAGCCTGCAACGGTGATATAGACCAAAGCGTTTTTGGCGGGCGCCCCGGTTGAGGTAATCACGGATCCGGAAACAAGGAGAGACCTTGTTGTTAGAGGAAGGCTTGGACCGGTTTTAACCTCCCAGGCAAGGTCATTATTGTCATAGTCTACCCCCGATGAGTTAATCTTGAAAAAATAGGATTTTTCAGGAGAAAGTCCCCTTACGGAAAGAGAATGGGTGAAACTTGCTTTTCCCACTTCATCTTCCTGGGTTCTTGTCAGAGAATTTTCGTTTTCCCCCCAAGAAATAAAACCCAAAGTCTCTTTCTCAGTCACCCAGGTTACACCGAAGGAGGAATCTGAAATATTGGTAATCCTTACATCTTTAGGTACGGCTTCTTGGGAAGCACCAAGCCTGAAGATTTGTCCATTTTGGACCAAAAGAACTCCCGCTGCCAACCCTAGTACCAGAAAGACTATTCCAATAATAGTTGGAATTTTACTTCTTTTCATTGTGTCAAACCTCCCGAGGCAGTGGCTGTAGGAGTAGGAGTTATAGTTACCCCGGGACTAGGAGTTGGGGTAGGCGTGGGAGAAGTTTGGGCACCCCCGAGTAAAAATTTTGTCTGGGGAATCTGACTATCTTCAAAGAAGGTTCTTGACTCAATTTTATTTAAGGTATCTGTATCTAAGGTTGGAGATAAAGGCTCAAGAATCTCCGCCGGAACAGTCGGTGATGGCTGTTTAGTAAAAACTCTGTAAATGCCAAAAAAGGCCGAGAAGACAACCGTGATGGTTGTCAGAATAAAGATAGTAACCAGGTTTGGAATTTTTGGTTTTTTCATTTCTTCCAGAGATAAGGTACTCTTCCACTGACCAAAAGCACAAGTTTAGTTCCCCCCTCCTCTGTTTTAGATGAAGTAAGGCCCGAATGGTCCACCCTAATCGGCCTTCTTAGATTTTCCAGTTCGGACAGGAACTGAGAAAGCTGAAAATATTCGCCTGTTATACTTAACGAGAACGAAAGAGGGGAGGCTCCTTCAGAAAGAGGTGTGAGTTCCGACTCGGGCATTTTTTTCTCCTCACCCGCCAGGGTAACTTCACCGATGGAAACCCCCAAAAGGTTTACGGAAGAGGCAAACGCCAGGCCTTCGACCTGGCGAACAAACGCCTCGGGAGTAGGGCCGGTAGGGACAGAACTTTCGGCAAGCGGGGTTCGGGGTTCTTCAGCAAAAATCGCCTGTGCCGCAGCAATGTTTTGAATTTTTTGGTCCATCTTGGCCACAATTTCTTCCTTCGATTTAATTTCTTTGTAAAGCTCGGTAATCGTCAAAATTGTTGGTTTTATGGCAAAGATGGTAAAGAAAGAAATAGTTGTCAGAGAAAGCAGGATTTCTAAGAACATTCTTAAGTCCTGCTTTTTTCTATAAAGCGCGATTATATTTAGGAATAATTCCTTGTATCTTGAGTACTCTTTTCGCCAGCCAAGCGCCATGTTTAAGTACCTCCTCTCTTGGGAGTCAACCTTAGTGTAAAGGATAGCATAGCCCCTTCTTGTCTACTGGAATCCAAATTTGTCATTTCTACTTTTTCGAAACTTCCACTTTCTTCAAGATTAACGATGAGTTGGGAAATGCTGCCTTCGGTAACGGAGGCAGCCTTAATTTGTAGAGTACTTCCGCTCCAGGAAAAGGTATCAAGTGAAATATCCGTGGGAAGATACGAAACAATAGTTCTTAAATAGGAAGAGATAATTTTTTCGTCAGTTGAGAGAGCAGAAAAGACCTTTAATCTTTTCTGTAGGTTTCTAAATTCCTTCTCAAAATCAGACGAGGTGGCTAGGACAGCCTGTTTTTGTTTAATAAGGTCGTTTAGGTCAACATTGCGGGCATCCAGCCAAAACCTTGATAAAAATGCCAGCATGACAAACATTTCCGTAACAATCACCATTATTCTGAATGTTGAGAGAGCCCAAAGAAGCATCTTGCCTAAGGTTGATCCGGCGAATTGCTCTTGGGGTAAGAGATTTATTTGATTTTGGCTTTTCGGGGCAGCCATAGGAATTTAAACGCAGTCGGCGTCTTTACCCACTATATCACAAGAACAAGGCTTGCTGAAGATTATTTTTTCTTTAGAGAAGTTTTCTTGACAGAAACTCGCAGCTTAGGTATCAGTTTGGAGAGGACACTTTTAATCCTTGCGGCTTTATTTTTATGAATTGCCTTTTTCTTGGCAGCTCTATCGGCTAAGGAGATTGCCGCTAAAATTATTGCTGGGGATTTTTCTTTTTTGGCCACCCTAACAGCAATTTCTAGCTGGTTCTTGATAAGGGTATTGACTCTTTGTTTTTTCCCGGAAGCCCTAAGGGCTCTTTTGGCCGTTTTGGTTACAGGCATGGGCAGAGTATAATCTAACAGGATTTAATTATCAATATAATAAGAAAGTATGGTCAATAAAATCATCGACAAAGGAAGAAAAATTCTTTTTTCTCCTCAATCGTCCGTTTTATCAGCTGCCACAACAATAATGATTATGGTTATGGCCTCAAGAATTTTAGGGCTTGTTCGCCAGCGTGTACTTGTTCATTTTTTTACTCCGAGTGAACTTTCTTTATTCTTTGCGGCATTTAGACTTCCTGATTTGGTTTTTGAGATTTTGGTATTTGGTACCTTTTCGTCAGCCTTTATTCCTGTTTTTACGAAAGCGCTGAAAAAAGGCCATAAGGATGCTTGGGAAATCGCCGGAACAATAACCAACATAGGACTATTGGCCTTTGTAGTTCTTGCGGGAATTGTAATTCTCTTTGCCAATAATCTTTACGGGGTACTGGCCCCCGGTTTTAGTATTGAGCATCGAGGGCAGATAGTAATGCTTACCAGGATTCTTTTTGCTGCCCAGGGGTTTTTTGTAGTGAGCTATGTTTTAACGGCAGTTCTGGAATCATCCAGAAGATTCTTATTACCCGCCCTTGCTCCTCTCCTCTACAATTTGGGAATAATTCTGGGAACTTTAATACTTGCTCCGAAATTTGGTCTTTATGCTCCAACAATAGGAGTGGTAATAGGTGCAGCCTCTCACTTTCTAATTCAACTTCCTCTTGCTATCAAACTGGGATATAGATTTACCTTTCGGGTACGGCTCAGTGAAGATGTCAAGAAAATCGGAAGGCTAGCCCTACCCAGGGTAATTGAGGTTTCTTTTTTGCAGATTGTCAAGTCCGTCGAGCTTTTACTGGCCTCACTTATCTCGACTGCCTCGTATACCTATTATACTTTTGGTAACACTCTCCAGCTTCTTCCGGTAGGACTTTTTGGAACTTCAATTGCCAAGGCAGCCCTCCCTACTCTTTCCAGGCAATCCGAATCCCCCGAGGAATTTAGGAGAACCCTTTTTGGAGCTTTATACCAAATTGCATTCCTGGTTCTTCCGGTTGCCACAGTTTTAGTTGTTTTGAGGATTCCTTTGGTCAGGCTTATTTTTGGAACAGATATTTTCAGTTGGGAAGCAACTGTCCAGACAGGCATGGTTGTGTCAGCTTTTGCCCTGGGAATATTTTTCCAGGCAGCGGCGGCCCTTTTGGCTAGAGGTTTTTATGCCCTTCATGATACAAGGACCCCGGTTGTTATTTCACTTAGCGCAATTACCTTAAATATTGTTGCCGACTTTATTCTTATTAAAGGTTTCGGACTTCCTGCCTGGGGGCTGGCGGCGGCATTTTCTCTGGGTTCATTCATCCAGGCAACGAGTTTATTTGTAATGCTTAATAGAAAAATAGGAGACGGGATGGGGTTTAGAGCAATAAAGCCTATCGTTAAATCAGCTCTGGCCTCTTTCGGCTCAGGAGCCGTTATGTATTTTATCCTTAAAGTTTTTGACAGGTCCGTTTGGGTAAAGAGGCTTTCTTTTTTGGGACGACTGGAGGGCGTGAGAACAATTGCCTTTGAGAAATTTGTTTTAGACACCAGATATACGATTAACCTTTTAGTTTTGACCACCTTTGTAGTTTTCGTAGGAGCCTTGGTTTACTTAGGCCTCTCCCTTCTTTTTAAGTCGAAAGAGCTTTCTTACTTCGCCTTCCTGGTCAGAAGGATGATAGTTGGCCGCAAGGCCGAGCCAATTCCTGCCAAGGAAACCGAGCCTGTTACCCCGACACCAGGGGATTCGACAACCCCCTAATAGGACGGCACTTATCCCTTGACATCTTTTAGCACTCATGGTAGATTACTGCTAATACGAGCTATGACCGACGGACTTACTGCAAGACAAACACAAATTCTCAAGGCCCTAATCGATGAATACATCGAAACGGCCGAGCCGGTAGGCTCCGAGGCTTTGGATAAAAAATATAACCTTGGAGTTTCCCCTGCCACTATCAGAAACGAAATGGTGACCCTAACCAGAGCGGGATACCTCAGGCAACCCCATACTTCCGCAGGTAGAGTTCCATCTCCGAGAGCCATGAAGTTTTATATAGATCAGCTTATGGAAGAAAAGGAGATGAGTTTAACCGAGGAAGTCAAAACCAAAGAGGATGTTTGGGACGCTCGAGAAGATTTAGATGAGCTCTTACATGAAGCCACTCAAGCCCTAGCAGAACGAACCAAAAACCTGGCGGTGGCGGCCACCGATGAAGGTAAAGTTTGGTATGCGGGTTATGCAAACATTTTTGCCAATCCGGAATTTTCAGATTTACATGCTTGCGCTGATCTTTTTGGTTTTTTGGAGGAGGCAGGAAGAATTCATGAACTTTTTTTTGAAAGGCCACTTTCCGGTTCCCCAATCGATGTTTTTTTTGGAGAGGAGCTGGGCTGGCCGGAACTTATACCGGTAGGTGTTGTGGCAACCCATTTTAGCGTACGGGGCAAAAACGGAGCCTTAGGGGTTATTGGACCGGTAAGATTAAGCTACCCAACCATAATTCCTGTTCTTAGATATTTCAGAAATTTGATTGAGGAGGTTAGTAAATAATGAGAATTCGGTCCAAGTCTAAGATTAAAGTAAACAAGGAAGAGGAGTTAAGAGGTCAGCTGGTGCGGGCTTTAGCGGATTATGATAATCTAAGAAAAAGGGTAGAAAGGGAAAAAGAAGAATTTGAAAAAGTCGCCAGTCTTAACCTGGCCATTAAGCTTTTGCCGGTTTTAGATGTTCTAAGGCAAGCCCAAGTTCACCTTAAAGACCATGGAATTGCCATTACGATTGGACAGTTTGAGGAGGCGCTAAAATCAGAAGGGATAGAGGAAGTAAAAGTAGTTAAGGGGACAAGGTTTGACCCAACCCTGTATGAGGCGGTAGAAAGTATTTCGGGCGGTAAAAAAGGAACTATTGCAGAAGAAGTGCTTCCCGGTTGGAGATTTGTTGACGGAAAAATCATCAGGCATGCAAAAGTAAAAGTGTATGGAGAGAAAGTAAATTATGTCTAAAATTGTCGGAATTGATTTAGGAACCACAAATAGTGTTGTTGCCGTAATGGAAGGGGGACGACCCAAAGTCATCCCGGCGGCAGATACCGGTAGGAATATTACCCCATCGGTTGTCGAACCAGTTAAAAACCTCGTTGGCGACGTGGCCAAGAGACAAGTCGTTCTTAATCCCAAAAATACTGTTTATTCGGTTAAACGACTTATGGGGCGAAGAGAGCAAGATAAAGAGGTTGAAAGAACCAAAAAGATGGTTCCTTACGAGATTGAATCAGGTAAAGATGGCGTGGCGGTTATCGAGATAGAAGGCAAAGAATATACACCACAGGAAATTTCCGCCAGGATACTGATGAAGCTTAAAAAAGACGCCGAGGCTTATTTGGGCGAGAAAGTTGAATCGGCAGTTATTACGGTTCCCGCCTATTTTGACGATGCTCAAAGACAGGCAACCAGGCAAGCAGGAGAGATTGCCGGTTTTAAGGTCGAAAGAATTATAAATGAACCAACCGCTTCAGCCTTGGCTTATGGAATGGATAAGAAAAAGGCGGAGAAAATTGCCGTTTACGACCTGGGGGGTGGAACTTTCGACATTTCTATTCTTGAGTTGGGCGAGGGAGTTTTTGAAGTAAAAGCCACCAACGGAGACACCCACCTGGGAGGAGACGATTTTGATGAGAAGATAGTTGATTATATCGTTACGGAATTTAAGAAAGACAATGCGCTTGATTTGAAAGCCGACAAGCAAGCTCTCCAGAGGGTTCGCGATGCTGCGGAAAAAGCAAAGATTGAACTTTCGGCAGCCAATGAGGTTGAAATAAACCAGCCGTATATTACCCAGAAAGACGGCCAGCCGTTACACCTGACGATGAAGCTGACTCGGGCAAAACTTGAAAGCTTGGTTGAAGATTTAATCGAGGAAACAATGGGGCCGGTTGAGGCCTGTCTTAAAGATGCCAAACTCGATCCCCACGATGTTGATGAGGTCATTTTGGTCGGGGGAATGACCAGAATGCCAAAGGTAATTGAGACAGTCAAAAATTATTTTGGCAAAGAACCCAACAAGAGTGTAAATCCTGATGAAGTTGTTGCTGTAGGAGCAGCCATCCAGGCCGGAGTTTTGGGAGGCGAGGTTAAAGACATCCTGCTTCTTGATGTTACCCCCCTAACCTTGGCGATTGAAACATTGGGTAGTGTGGCCACCCCAATGATTCCCAGAAACACCACGATTCCGACTTCAAAGACGGAAATTTTCTCAACCGCGGCCGATAACCAAACCCAGGTTGAGATTCACGTCACCCAAGGGGAGCGTCCAATGAGTGTGGATAATAAGTCTCTGGGAAGATTTATCCTTGACGGTATTCCTCCGGCGCCGCGTGGAGTTCCCCAGGTTGAGGTTACTTTTGACCTGGATGCTTCGGGAATTCTGACGGTTACCGCTAAAGATAAAGCAACGGGTAAGACCCAAAACATTAAAATTACCGGGGCGGTTGGACTTTCCGACGATGAGGTTAAAAGAATGCAGGAAGAGGCGGAAAAACATAAGGTTGAGGACAGCCGAAAGGCTAAGCTTGTCGAAGCCAAAAATAGGGCCGACGCGATGATTGCCACCGCCGAGAAAGCCCTCAAAGACGCAGGAGATAAAGTCCCGAAGGACGTAAAAGAAAAAGTCGAGGAAAAGATTAAGGCACTTAAAGATATTCTTGATAAAGGAAGTAAAGAGGAGCTCGAAGAAAAGACAAAAGATTTATCGGACACATTAAGTCAGGTTGGGCAAAGTATGTACCAACAGCAAGGTCAGGAAAAGAAAGCCGAAGGCGCCGAGCAGAGTCGAGGCAACGAAGGTCCTGAGCCTGCCGAAGGAAAAGAGGAAGATAAAGATAAGAAAAAGGAAGAGAAGGTTGAAGAAGGAGAAGTTGTAAATTAATAATGAATGGCCGCCAAATCCGATTACTATGATATTTTAGGAGTCTCCAAGGGCGCTTCAGCCGAGGAAATTGAAAGCCTTCGGCAATGATAAATGCTAAATTACCAATGCTAAATAGAGGCAGAGATATACATGATAGAATTTATAAATTTGTTCTTTCTATTCTTGGTGTTATAAAAATTATCCCCAAAACCCTAGAAAACCAGGTATTAGTAAAACAATTAGTTAGGTCGGCAACTTCTATCGGGGCAAATGCTTCCGAAGCCGATGGGGCTGAATCTAAAAAAGAATTTATCCATAGATTCACAATTTCTAAAAAGGAAGCAAAAGAGACTTTCTATTGGTTATCTTTACTATCTGACCATAATCCTACGATCAAATCCAGAATTAGTTCACTCTTAAGTGAAAATAAAGAATTGATTGCAATTATTAGTAAGATAATAATTAACGCGAAGGGAAAATAATTGGCCATTTATCATTTATAATTTGGCATTGTAATTATGGCTGCTAAATCTGATTATTACGACATTTTAGGAGTAAGCAAGAACGCCAGTTCTGAAGAGATTAAAAAGGCATATAGAAAGCAGGCTTTGGAGTGGCATCCGGACAGGCACAGAGACGATAAAGAAGCAGCGGAGAGACGCTTCAAAGAAATAAACGAGGCTTACCAAATTTTATCCGATTCCCAAAAACGTTCTGCCTATGACCAATTCGGTCACTCAGCGTTTTCGCCGGGAGGTATGCCGGGCGGTTTCGGCGGAGGCGGTGGTCCATTTGCCCAAACCGGCCGTTATGGCCCCTTTACCTATACCTACACTACCACTGGTGATGGCGGAAATCCTTTTGCCGGCTTTGACTTCGGCGACCCATTCGAGATTTTTGAGCAATTCTTCGGTGGCGGGTCACCATTCGGCGCCCGCCAAGGGCGGAGCATTCCCCGTTACGGCATAACGATTGATTTTATGGAAGCGATGAAAGGGGTTACAAAGGAAGTAGCAATAGGTGGAAAAAAACGAAAAATTAAGATTCCGGCCGGAATCGATGAGGGCACAAGGATTAACTTTGGCGATTTCATGCTCTCGGTCAATGTCAGGCCGGATAAAGTTTTTGAAAGAGACGGAGAAGATATTTATATGAAGATGGAAATTCCTTATTCTCTGGCCGCCCTCGGAGGGGATATCGATATTCCGACTATTGACGGAGATATAAAAATAAGGGTTCGCCCCGGAACGCAGCCGGGCACAATGATTAGACTAAGAGAAAGGGGAATTCCCCATCTTCGCGGCCGGGGTAAGGGGGACGAGTATGTGCAGATAAACGTCGTTATTCCTGAAAAAATTAACAGAGAACAAAAGGAGTTAATCGAGAAAATGGAAGAACAAGACCTCTAGATTGTTTGACTTCTTTTGGCCTCTGGAGTAAACTTTAGGCTGGATTTACTGATTGAATGGTGGGATTTTTGCCCGCCATTTTTTGTAATAAGGATATGCAGACACCCAGAACAGAATTTGCACAAGCCCTTAAAGCTATCGCCACCGAGCGAGGGCTTGATCCTGCCGTAATTTTAGACACAATTAAGCAGGCGATAATTGCTGCCTATAGGCGAGATGCCCGGGAGCGAGGAGACGAGACGGAGGAAACGGATTTTGATGTTGAGATAAATCCGGTAAACGGTGAAGCCAGAATTTTTGCCTGGCCTCTTGAGAAACCGGAAGAGAGGAAAGATGTCACACCTCCGGGATTTGGCAGAATTGCGGCCCAGACCGCAAAACAAGTGATTCACCAAAAAATTCGTGAGGCCGAAAAAGGCGCCATTATGGATGAATTTTCGGGCCGGGTGGGAACCTTAATTTCCGGAATGGTTTTAAGATTTGACGGTCCCAATGTAAGGGTTGATATTGGCAGAACCGAGGCTTTAATGCCGGCGGAAGAGCGAATCCCCAACGAAAGACTTAACCTCAATCAAAGGTTTTCATTTCTTCTAAAAGAGATAAGGGAGGGTATTAAGGGTAAAGAAATTATTCTATCCCGAGCCGACCCGGTCTTTGTTGTAAAGCTTTTTGCCAGAGAAGTACCCGAAATAGGTTCAGCAAGTGTAGTTATAAAACAGATTGCCAGAGAACCTGGTATAAGAACCAAAATTGCAGTTTTTTCCAACCAATCGGGGGTTGACCCGGTCGGAAGCTGTGTAGGCCAAAAAGGAGTTAGGGTTCAAGCGGTAACTAATGAGCTCGGAGGGGAGCGTGTGGATATTATTCCCTGGAACGAAGATGTGGCCCAGCTTCTGGCCGCCTCTCTTTCTCCGGCCGAGAATGTTAGCGTTACCCTTGATGAAGAAACCAAAGTTGCCAAAGTCAAAGCTCCGGAGGACCAGCTTTCCATGGCAATCGGTAAAGAAGGACAAAATGTGCGATTGGCAGCAAAGTTAACAGGATGGAGGATAGAGGTAGAACCCTCCTCCGCTAAAGCTACGGAAGGGCAAGGGGAATTAGAGAAAATTGAGAAGAAAGAGGTTATCACCAAAGACTCTGGTGCGGGAGCAAAGAGAAAAACCAAATCAAAAAAGGCTAAAAAATCAAAGCCGGCTAAGGCCAAAGCCACTTCATCCGGTCAAACTGTCGAAGTTCAAGAGCAGGTTCCACAGGTCGCCCCGGCACCTGCTGAAAAATGAGAAGGCTAGTGGAAAGGAAGTATTTTTATGGCAAAGTCAAATCGACCACCGATAGTCACCGTTCTTGGCCATGTAGACCATGGAAAGACTACTCTTCTTGATGCTATACGCAAAACCAGCGTAGCTATTCGTGAGGCAGGCGGAATTACCCAAAATATAGGCGCATCCGTTGTCACCACAAAAGACGGTAAAAGGATAACTTTTATAGACACTCCGGGACATGCGGCTTTTGATAAAATGCGCTCAAGGGGAGCAAAGGTAGCCGATATTGTAATTTTGGTGGTAGATGCCAGCGGTGGGGTAAAACCGCAGACTCTCGAATCACTTCAATTGATTAAAGAGGTAAAAACTCCTTTCATAGTTGCTATTACAAAAATTGACCTACCGTCGGCCGATATCGAAGGAGTGAAAGGGCAGCTTGAAAAACAAGGAATTTATTTTGAGGGTCGTGGAGGAAATGTTCCAGTCGTCGCTGTTTCGGCAAAGACAGGGAAGGCGATAGAGGATTTATTGGAAACGATTACTTTGGTCTCCGAGGTTACGGGGCTTGAGGGAGATGCCAAAGCTGAACTTGAGGCGGTGGTTATCGAGACCCAGAAAGGCAAGGGAGGACCGACCGCCTCGGTGGTCGTAAGAAACGGAACCTTAAAAACCGGGGACAGCATTTTTGCGGAGGAAGTTCTTTGTAAAGTTAAGAGTTTATTTAACAACGAAGGAAAAGCCGTAAGAGAAGCTTTACCCGGAGAAGCGACCCAGATATTGGGTTTTGAGGAGCTTCCCCATATCGGTGCGCTCATTAAATCCTCTCCCACCAAAGAAGTCCATCCTTTAGAGAATAAAGTGAAACCCATCAGATTCAAACTGGCCAAGGGTCAGATTCCGGTTGTGGTTAAGGCAAAAAACGCAGGGGCTTTGGAGGCGGTACTTTCGGGACTGCCTTCTCAAATTGTGGTGGTTGAATCGGGAGTGGGGGATGTTTATGAATCAGATATTCTTTGGGCTAAGGCCTCGGGGGTAGGCAGAATTTTTGCTTTTGAAGCCAAGCTTGCTCCTGATGTGGCCAAGTTAGCTGAGGCAGAAGGAGTAAAAATAGAAACCTTTGCTATTATTTATGAACTTTTTCAGAGGGCAGAAGAGCTTATTAAGAAGGGAGAGGTAGAAATTCTGGGAAAAGCGGAGATTGTTGCTTCCTTTCCTTTTAACAGCAAGAAAATCGCGGGATGCAAAGTTGTTGCCGGTAAGATAGGAAAAGCTGATAATTTAATCCTTAAGCGTGGTGAAAAGGAGATGGGAAGATTAAAGGTAATTTCTCTTAAAAAACAGAAACAGGAAATTGCCGAGGCCAAGGCAGGAGAGGAATTTGGGATTTTATTTGAACCTCAGCTTGATTTTGCCAGTGGGGATGTGATATTATCCGTGCGCAAGTAAAAAGGCGCCAATGGAAAATTCTTTTGCTTCGATAATTTCTTCTGCCAACTCTATTCTTATTCTTTTGCCGTCAAAACCCTATTTTGACCAGGTGGCCGCCGGAATGGCCCTTTACCTGGGACTTAAAGAGAAAAAGGAAACTTCGATAGTTTGCCCGACCCCAATGCTGGTTGAATTTAACCGGCTGGTTGGGGTAAACAAAGTCGCCTCCGAAATGGGAAGCAAGAATTTGGTCATTGGCTTTGCCGATTGTAAGGCAAACGAAATTGAAAAGGTTAGCGCTGATGTTGAAAATGGAGAACTAAAACTGACAGTTGTACCCAAGGCAGGATTTACTTCGCCCAGGAAAGAGCAGGTTCAGCTTTCATATTCCGGGATTTCAGCCGACACGATAATTCTTATCGGCGGGGGGAACGAGGTCCACTTTCCGGCCCTTTCCTCTTCCGACTTGGCAGGAGCAAGAATTCTTCATGTTGGTACCCGAGCCATTTCCTTATCCGGAGGTAAAACTGTTTTATCTTTTGCCAGGCCGGCCTCTTCGATTTCGGAGTTGGTCGTGAGCCTATTGGGAGAAAGCGGTTTGGGTCTTGATGCCGATATTGCCACTAACCTTTTGGGTGGGATAGAGGACGGAAGCAGAGATTTCAAAGGGCCGGATGTAACAGCGGAAACTTTTGAAACCGTTGCCAATCTTTTGCGCGCGGGCGGAAGAAGGATTCCCAAAGAAAGGTTCGATAAATCCGCATTTCCTCCGGGGGCAATTCCTGGAGAGGTAACCCAGCAGGAGCCGGAGAAAAAGCCTGCCTCGCAAGGCGGGGAAGAGCCTCCGAAGGATTGGTTGGAGCCCAAAATCTTCAAAGGAACTTCAATTAGTTAACTTTTCAGACAAAAAAATCCCGCGGTAGGAAGCTTGTGGCTTCTTTCCCGCGGGAAAAGGACTCTCAGTTGTTGATTATTACGACGGGCGGTGGTTGATGCGGTGGTAGATATTGCGTCAGGACTTCGATGGGTACTCCTCCGGTAGCCCAAATTGTCGGGAATATCCACTTTGTCCAGTCCCGATTATAGATGGGTACCATCTCTATGCCGTACCCGGCGTTGTAGTTAAAGGAGAGTGCCCAAGCAGGCTCAATCTTTGCCTCGAAGATGCGCTCGAAAGTGCAATCCTCAGGCAAGTATTCCCCTGAGCGGGCGCAGGATTCGAAGTGGATTACCTCGAAGGCCACTCTTCCGGAAGGAGGAATTGGGTATAGCATATGCCAACCCCAATATTGCTCATTTCCGGGCGGGCCATACCAAGGCTCCACTGCCTCACCGCTTTCTGCATCGACAAGGCGATAGTCGACAAAGCAGCAGTCGGGCATCCCCCAAGGGTTGAAGAAGAGATTGTACTCTTCCATGAGGTTGGTAAGAACGTTGAGTCTTGCATAAACTTCGGGAGGAGAGTAATAACTAACGTCGGGAAGCCAGCAAGGGGGATACAAGAAACCCTCCCACCTGATACCGCAGTAGCTCTCGGGTAGCGGGGGTTGTCCATTCAGGATACTTATAGCCCCGCAATCTCCATCGCCGCAGACCGGCGTATCAAACCAGAATGCTACATCGCGGGTCCACATCGCAAAGGCTGCTTCAATTAGGGTCCAGAGCTCTAGGCGGTTTAGGCTGCGGACAGATTGGCTTTCCTGACCGTGGAAAATCTCTTCTCCATCGACAGAAAGAGCCAAAAGCTCCGCTATTCCTTGATAGATTCTTTCTCCATACCCGCGCTGAACGACAATCCTTTCCCGGCGAATGACTCTGACGGTAGCCTGAATCTCGTGTTCTCCGGGCAGCAGTATCATATCCCAGAAAGGAGTATCAAACCTTTGTCTCAGAGCCTCGTTAAGGAAACGATGTTGGGCCGGTGTGGTAGTGACATACCAGTCCCCACAGGTGTGGATGGAGGTAGTGCCTTGTGATTGCCACTCCTCCCGGCTTAGGCCGTAGTGGGAATACTCGTACAAGCTGTTGTAGTAGGCCAACTCGAAATCCTCGCAGACAATCTCCTCAACTTCCGGGCCAGAGGGAGTTCCGTTGGCAACTCTTGAAGCCTGAACCAAAGTGCCGATAGCTTCGCTGGAACTGGGGCTCGGTGCTTCAGGGATGGGAGAAATTGTCTCTCCGGAACGGGATGAACCACAAGCGGCAAGGATGGTACTGAGAAAAACGCAAGCAAGAGTGCCTCTTATCTGGGTATTCATCACATCCTCCTTTTAGATGTTTTTCCAACAACTGATTTGTTAAGGTGCCCTTTTGGGCAAGTGAGGAATTATATTCCAAAGAACCTATAACTGTCAATTTTCAGACAAAAAAATCCCGCGGTAGGAAGCTTGTGGCTTCTTTCCCGCGGGAAAAGGACTTTCAGTTGCTGGTGTAGCAATCCAAAGGCGAGTGGCCGATCTGATAGAACGTCAGCTCGTCCCAGGGGATGGAGTCAGTGATTTCCGATGTCAGATTGTCTAGGGCTACAATGTAGGCATCCCCGGGAACAGATGTAGAGCGTACGCTACCGTCGACGTCTACATAGACCATGCGCATCGGCCAGACCCAGTCTTCATCCTCAGGCTCAGGTTGCAAAGCAACCATCTGAAAACCGGAGGAGGAAAGCGAGTCGCAGGTAAGCTCACCCGCCGACTCCACCTGAGGCGGAAGGAGATAGAGAATGGCGTAATCCGATTCCAGCCAGCCGCCGTATTCATAAGCGGTGTCGTACCATGCGTAGTGTCTTTGACAAAGAGGCTGGACTTCTTCGGGCAGTTCCGGTTGGAACGAGGAGGCAAACTCGTGATAGCACATGGTTCTGACCATATCCCGCGGGCCATATGAGTCGAACCACCAACTGTGGAGATACTCAGGCAGATCTTGCCGCAGGTGGGTGGTGAATTCGACCCAGGCAGCCTCAACTGCCGCATCATTGCGTGCCGGGGCCGAGCCGTTTGCCAGAACCGTGAGTAGGTAGTCTCCTTCTTCCAGATATTCCCAGCCGGGGTCTGAAGCCGAATAGACAATGAGGGTTCCGGTAAAAGAGCCGGTCCAAGGTTCGTACGTCCCTCCCGCCCAGTCATACGAGAAGTAACCGGCATCCGCCCAGACAGTTAGGCCGTAAACCTCGAGGGCAACCGGTATGCTCAGTCGAATATTCTCGGCCACGGCCACGGTTTGGCCATTGGAGAGAACCAAAGTGCTCTTTGGTCCCTGCCCCTCGATATACTCGATGCCGGTAACGGTCACTATCTGGCCATCGATGGTTAGAGGGTCAACAAAGGTTGGACCCTCTTCTCCACAAGGCGCCGGGGTGCATTCTGGCACCACAAGAACGGTTGTCTGGGTCGGGGCCGGGATAGGCTCAGTGGGGGCAACGGTCGCGGTTGGGGTTGCGCTTGGAGCCTCTTGCCCACAAGCGGCAAGGATGATGCTCCCTGCCAGCAGTAGAACAACGAACAAGCGCTTCTTAGCCATCGGTTTCCTCCTTTTGGCTAAATATGGGATTTTTCCAACAACTGAATTGTTAAAGTGCCTTTTTAGGCAAGTAAGGAATTATAGGTTAGAAACCCATAGTTGTCAATATGGGCTGCTATTGCAGATTCGGCTAACCTATGATATTATTCACCAGATGTAAACAAGGTTCTTCGTTTAATCGAATTACTTTGTTTGACACGGCTTATGGCTTTAACCCTTGAAGAAAAGAAGGATCTAATCAAAAAGTTCTCACGAGAATCGGGCGATACAGGCTCTCCTGAGGTGCAAATTGCCCTTTTGAGTCTTCAGATTGATAAACTTACGGCTCATTTGAAAGAGCATTCAAAAGATGTACACTCAAGACGCGGACTTTTAAGTATGGTTGCAAAGCGAAGAAGGCTTTTGACTTATCTTCGAAAGCGCGACGAAGAGCGCTATAAAAAACTCATCGTAGAATTAAAATTAGAAAAGTAAACCACATTTGATGAAAAAGGCAGAAAAATCTATCGAGCTAGGTGGACGGAAGTTGACTCTCTCCACCGGAATCTTGGCTGAACAGGCAACAAGCGCCGTCCTTGCTTCCTATGGGGAAACCGTTGTCTTAGCAACAGTTGTCGCCGCTCCACCAAAGATTGACCTGGGATATTTTCCTCTAACGGTTGAATATCAGGAACGTCTTTACGCCGGCGGCAGAATTAAAGGAAGCCGTTGGGTAAAGCGGGAGGGACGCCCTTCCGATGATGAAATTCTTTCGGCCAGGCTTATCGATAGATCCATCAGGCCTCTTTTCCCCTCAAGTTATAAAAAGGATGTTCAGGTAGTTATTACCGTACTTTCGGTTGATATTGAAAACGACCCCTCAATCCTTTCGGCCATAGCAACTTCGGCTGCCTTGGCGATTTCTCATATTCCTTGGCTAGGGCCGATTGGGGTTTTGCGTGTTGGAATGAAGGATGGAGCCTATATGGTTAACCCGACGGGTTCGGAAATGGAGTTTTCGGATTTGGACCTTGTGGTTTCAACCACCAAAGACGCCGTGGTTATGGTCGAAGCAGGGGCCAGAGAGGTTTCCGAAGAGCAAGTTTTAGGCGGAATTGAGTATGCAAAGACCGAAGGAGAAAAGGTAATCGAGCTTATTGAGGGGTTGGTTAAAGAGGTAGGAGCCGAAAAAGAGATTATATCGGAGAAAAAAGATGCCCAGTTGATAGCCAATGTTAAAAAGTTTGTTGGCAATAAGATAGACGGACTTGTCAAAAGCACCTCATTTCATGAGGGAGGAAGCGAAGTTTATGGAGAAGTTAGAAACGCTTTGGTCGAAGAATTTAGTAAAGAAGACCCGGCCGAGATTTCTAAGATTTTGGATAAACTGGTCAAAGAGAAGGTTCGAGAAACGATTCTTTCCGGAGTAAGGACCGATGGCAGAAAGCCCGGCGAGATCAGAAAAATTTCTACAGAAGTTGGGATTCTTCCTCGAACCCACGGCAGCGCAATTTTTCAAAGAGGACAAAGCCAGGTTCTTAGCGTTACCACGCTGGGAGCACCTTCTTTGGAGCAACTTATCGAGTCAGCAGAGGGCGAGGTCTCAAAGCGCTATATGCACCATTACTCAATGCCGCCTTATGCATCGGGCGAAACCGGGAGAATGGGCTATCCTTCAAGACGCGAAATCGGACACGGGGCACTGGCCGAAAGAGCGCTTCTACCCGTAATTCCTTCCGAGGAAAAATTTCCGTATGCCATTAGAATTGTTTCCGAAGTAATGAGCTCTAACGGTTCTACCTCTATGGCGGCTGTTTGCGGCTCGACGCTTTCTCTGATGGATTCCGGCGTTCCGATTTCAGCCCCGGTTTCGGGTATTGCTATGGGGCTGGTTATCGAAAATCCCAAGAAGTTTGTCATCCTCTCTGACATTATGGGGATTGAGGATTTTATGGGGGATATGGATTTTAAGGTGGCAGGTACCCAAAAAGGAATCACGGCGCTTCAGATGGATGTTAAAACCTTAAACCTTTCTACCTCTATCCTAAAAGAAGCCTTGGCTCAGGCAAAGGAGGGGCGCGAGAAAATATTAAAGACACTTATAAAGGCAATCCCTGCCCCAAGAGAGAAAGTTTCGGCTTATGCTCCGAAGATTAGGGTCATAAAAATCGCTCCGGAGAAGATAGGGGAAATTATTGGCCCGGGAGGAAAGATGATAAGGAAAATTATTGCCGAAACCGGTGCTCAGGTAGAGGTAGAAGATGACGGAAGCGTAAATATTTCGGGAATAAGTGCCGAGAGCGTGGAGGGAGCGGTTTCGAGGGTTGAGGCTTTAACCAAAGAAGTGTCTGCGGGGGAAATTTATGAAGGCGAAGTTAAAAGAATTCAACCATTCGGAGCCTTTGTGGAGATTCTTCCCGGCAAGGACGGATTGGTTCATATTTCCGATATGGCGGAAGGATTTGTTAAAAACCCGGAAGATATCGTCAAACTTGGTGATAAGGTAAAAGTTAGGGTCAAGGAAATCGATGAGTTGGGAAGGATTAATCTTTCCCTGAATATGGACCCTTCCAAGGATAAACCCAGAGAAGAAAGGCCACGCGGGAGTTTTGGTGGAAGGCGAGAAGGTGGATTTAGGAGTGGTCGTGGCGGATTTTCTCGTGGCGGGAGAGGTGGATTTTCGAGAGACAGAAGCGATCGTGGCGGAGATAGTGGTGGTCCCCATTTCCCAACCAGTAGGTTTCTTGGTGAGAAAAAAGACTTCGGGAGATAATCTGCTACAATTATTTCTAAATGGATACCGCTGCCCAAGAAGTTATTTCCTTAAGCGAACAAGTTAAAGAGGCTTCTTTGCCCGAGAAACTCACTGAAAGTGTTCTCGTTAGACTCGAACAGCTTTCCAAATTGACAAACTCCCCGACCTTTTTGCCCGAATTTGACAGAATTAACCGCTATATCTCTTGGATAAGAACGATTCCTTGGAACAAAAAAACTCAGGACAATTTGGATTTGGTTAACGCCAAGAAAATTTTAGACAAAAATCATTATGGTCTGGGGGAAGTTAAAGACAGAATTTTGGAATATATGTCAGTCATGAAGCTAAAGCAGGAAAAAGGCGAAGGAGCCGACATTATGAGAGCGCCGATACTTTGTTTTGTGGGCCTTGTCGGAACAGGAAAGACGACCATTGCCTTTTCAATTGCCGAGGCTTTCGGCAGAGCCTTTTTCAGAATTCCTTTCGGAGGAATGGGGGATCCGTTGGATTTAAGAGGACAATCGAGAATGTATGCCGAAGCAGAGCCGGGGAAAATTATTAAAGCATTAAGGACTACTCAAACTAAAAACCCCGTTATTCTTTTAGATGAAATTGATAGGGTTACCGATAGCGGAAGGGCGTCAATTATGGGAGTTTTAATAGAGCTTTTGGATCCCGAACAGAACCATGAATTTATTGACCACTATATCGATTACCCGGTTGACCTATCGGAGGTACTTTTTATTACGACCGCCAATAACACAACTAATATTTCAACGGCAGTTTTGGATAGAATAGAGCCCATCGCTATGCCTTCATATTCCGATAGCGAAAAAATTACCATCGGGACGTCGTATATTTTTCCCAAGGCAATCAAAGATGCGGGCATTCCGGAAGGAGTTTTATTAATTGACCAGGAGGTTTGGGCAAATATTGTTAGACCTCTAGGATATGATGCCGGAATAAGAACATTGGAGCGGACAATAGAGGGAATTGTTAGAAAAGTTGCCAGAATGATTGTTGAAGGAAAGGGTCAAACCTTTAGAATTACTAATCAAAACGTCAGGGAGTTTATCCCACAATAGTACCCATAGTTTTTACCACTCTCTATAAGTTCTTACAACATTGAGGTGCGTAAAATAATAAGTTTTTCATACTTGTAAAAATGAACAAAAATCAAAAATTGGAAAAATTGAGGCAAAAGATGCTTCAAGATAACGGTCTTCCTCTTAGAAAAACTGCTACCAATTTGGTTTTTGGAGAAGGGAATCCCGAGGCAAAAATTTTTTTCTTGGGGGAGGGCCCGGGCTATTGGGAGGATATAAAAGGACGGCCCTTTGTTGGCAACGCAGGAGCCCTTCTTAATCAACTCCTTCATTTAATTAAAGTACCACGCGAAGAAGTTTTTATCACAAATGTTGTTTGTTTTAGACCTCCGGGAAATAGAGACCCGTTCCCCGAAGAAATAGAGGCTTTTAGAAAATACATAGACGAAATGATAGAGGTAATTAACCCCAAGATAATAACTAGTCTTGGGAGATTCTCTATGGCCAAATTTATTCCCGGAGTTAAAATTAGTCTTGTCCATGGTAAGCCCCACAGTGTAGACTGGAATGGTAGGAAACTGGTGGTTATTCCCATGTTTCATCCGGCCGCCGCCCTAAGAAGCGCGGAAGTTATGAGAATGATAAAGGAAGACTTTCTAAAACTTCCCGAAATTCTAAGGGAGGCAGTGAAACCGGAAGTTAAACAAATGCATTTATATGAATAGTCTAAAATTTATTGCTTTATCGGGCACCACCGGTGTTACCCAGAATTTCTATGTTTATGAATACGGGAACGATTTGATAATTGTAGATTGTGGAGTGGGATTCCCCGAGCAGGATATGTTTGGGGTGGACTTGGTCATCCCCGACTTTTCTTATATCAAAAGAAATGCCGCCAGATTAAGAGGAGTCTTGATTTCGCACGGACACGAAGACCATCTGGGAGCTTTGCCGTTTTTGTTAAAAGAAGTCAGGGCACCGATTTATGCGACTAAATTGGTGGCGGGTTTTATCGAGGATAAATTTGCCGATTACCGGCTCCCTCCGCCTAAGATTAATGTTTTCAATCCCGAGCAAGACATCCTTTCGTTGGGAGTTTTTAAGGTTACGCCTTTTCGGGTTACGCATTCGGTTCCGGATGGAGTTGGTTTTGCCATCGATACTCCCGAAGGTAAGGTTTTCCATGTGGCTGATTATAAATTTGATTGGACACCGGTTGACGGAAGACCTTTTGATGTGGCCAGAATGGTTTCTTTAACTTCGGAAGGGGTCTTAGCCGTTGCCTCCGACTGTCTGGGAGCTACCACTCCCGGCTATACAGAAAGCGAAAGAGAAATTGAGGACAAAATAGAAGACATTATCAGAAAGGCCAAAAGACAAGTTTTTTTCACCACGATCTCCTCCAATATTTCGAGAATGCAACAGGCCTTAAATGTGGCGCTTAGGCTGGGAAGAAAAGTTACCTTTATTGGCCGCTCGATAGATAAAAAAGCAGAGATTGCTCGGAGCCTGGGGTATCTTCATTACCCAAAAGAGCTGGTTATTTCTTCAAAACAGGCCAGAAAACTACCCGTTGATAAGACAATGTACATTATTTCCGGGAGTTATGGTCAGCCCGGGAGTGCTTTATATAGAGTGGCCCTGAAAGAACATGACTTTTTGACCATAGAGCAGGGCGATTTGGTGGTGTTTTCGTCCGATCCTGCTCCACCGGGGTCGAAAGCCAATGTCGATTTTGTGGTGGATAAGCTTATCGAGGTAAACGCGGATGTTCATTATTACGATGTCCAGGAAGATTTGCATGTTTCAGGCCACGGTAGCCAAAAGGATATTCTTATGCTTCTGGGGCTACTTAAGCCCAAATATTTCATTCCAATCGGAGGAACAATAAGACATATGAGGGCGTATAGTCTGTTGGCTCAAGGAATGGGAGCTTCCCCTAAAGATGTTTTCGAATTGGTTTCCGGAGAAACCATTGAGTTTAGAGGGAGAACGGCCCGTAAGGCCGGTAAGGTTCCTGTTAAGAATATTCTGGTTGACGGTCTGGGGGTTGGGGATGTTGGCCACGTTGTTTTGAGAGATAGACATATTCTTGCCAAGGACGGAGTGGCGATAGTACTACTCCAATTTGACGGGGTACAAAGAAAACTAACCTCCGATCCTGAGATAATAAGCAGGGGCTTTGTCTATGAAGAGAGGGAAAAAGGATTTTTAATTCGAGCAGGGAAAGAGCTTAAGCTTTATATAGAAAGTAAACATAAGGCAGACAGTAAGTCTATTCGTGATGCCACCTTGGATTTCTTGGAAAAATATTTCTTTGAACAAACAGGCAGGCGCCCAATGGTACTTCCCCTGATAGTAGAGGTTTAGATTTTCAAGCTCTATCGAGATTTTAGTAACTTCGATATAATGTATAAACGATGAGCAAAAGCCGAAGACGTATTACTAAAAGAGCCTTCAATTTAAAACTCAAAAAGGGAACTGTCTATTCAATAGTTCAGATTTTCTTCTTTGCACTTTCCGGCCTTATCATCGTTTCCTTTTCCAGAAAGGGCCTAATCTTAGTTGAACTTAACGATTTTTTGATGAGGGGCCTTTCTTGGGCCACGTTTCTTTTACCTTTCCTTTTTCTTACCTTTGCCCTTCTGGTTTCCAAGGTAAGAAATCCGCTTGGGCAACCCAATGTTGTTGTCGGAGGATTACTCTTTTTTATCTCTATCGCCACCCTAGGAAGAGCCGGAATTTTTGGAAGAGCTGCTTGGGAAGGAACCACCTCTTTGGTTACTCCGGTCGGAGCGTTCATTGTTCTTCTGGGAATAACAATTGTCGGACTGATAATACTTTTTAATACTTCGGTTGAGCAGGTTATTCAGATTCTCTCCTTGATTTTTAAACAGGTAAGAAGATATTTACTTGGGGAAAAGGAATTTGGAAAGGCTCTTACGCGAGGACCCCTGAAGGTTTCGGGTGGAGCACCTTCTTTTTCTTCTGTTGCCTCAAAATCCGCAACTGAGAGAGGCCAAGCTCTGGCGCCGAAATTGGTCAGCAATGTACCTGGAGAGGAAAAAGTTTGGAAGTATCCACCTTTAGAGATTTTGAGCGATTTGGAGTCCGGTAAGGCCGACCGTGGAGACATAAAGGGGAACGCTGCGATTATTGAGAAGACACTTGAGTCTTTTGGAATTACTGCCAGAGTGGTTGAGGTTAATCTTGGGCCCGCAGTTACTCAATATGCCCTTGAGGTGGCCCTGGGAACAAAGCTTTCCAAGATTACTTCTCTTGAGCGGGATTTGGCTCTGGCTTTATCCGCGCCTACCGGGACCATCAGAATTGAGGCTCCCATTCCCGGAAGGAATCTGGTTGGAATAGAGCTTCCGAATAGAAGTCCGGAGCTGGTACCTCTTAAAAAGATGATGGAAGCAGATATTATGCGGGCAAACGATTCCAAATTGGCGGTTTCTTTAGGATTGGATGTTTCCGGCAAACCGATAGTGGCCGATTTAGGCAGAATGCCCCATGTGCTTATCGCCGGACAAACCGGTTCAGGAAAATCGGTTTGTATAAATGCATTTTTAGCCTCTCTTCTTTTCAGGGCTGCCCCTTCCGAGGTAAAACTAATTCTGGTTGACCCCAAAAGGGTAGAGCTTACTCATTACAACGGTACGCCCCATCTTCTTACACCGGTTATCGTTGAACCCGAAAAAGTTATCTCTGCCCTACGTTGGATTCTCTCCGAGATGGATAGGCGTTATAAACTTTTTGCTCAGGCGGGGGCAAGGAACATTGATGGATATAACGAGATGTCCGGATTTCAGGCCCTTCCCTATATAGTTTTATTCATAGACGAGCTTGCTGATATTATGCTTTTCTCCCCGGTCGAGGTGGAGGATGCCGTAACAAGGATTGCCCAGATGAGCCGGGCAACCGGAATCCATATGGTTTTGGCAACTCAGCGGCCATCCGTAGATGTTATCACCGGCCTTATTAAGGCAAATATTCCTTGTCGAATTGCTTTTGCGGTTGCTTCTCAGGTTGATTCAAGAGTTATCTTGGATACCCAAGGAGCGGAAAAGCTTTTGGGAAGAGGAGATATGCTCTATCTTCCTCCAGAGCAGGCAAAACCGATAAGAATTCAGGGTGCCTTTGTTTCTGACAGAGAAATTAGTACTTTGGTATCCTTCCTTAAAAACCAGGGTGTTACCCCGCAATACACAGAGGAAGTTACCACTATGACCAAGACAGGCGCCGCGCCTATTCCGGGCCTGGGGGGAGAGGCAGACCCGCTATTTGCTGAAGCGATAAGAGAAGTTTGCCAATACGAAAGGGCAAGTGCCTCTCTTCTTCAACGCCGTCTCTCTATTGGTTATGCTAGAGCCGCTCGTATAATAGACCAGCTTGAGGCAGCCGGCGTAGTTGGTCCGGCCGAGGGTTCAAAACCTAGAGATGTTATGGTTCAAAATGCAGAGGAGTTTTTGGCATCTGCCTCACAATCGCAAGAATCTCCTACTAATTAGATCTGAAAAGCAATGAAAACGATAGGCGAACTTGTCAAAGATACCCGTGCCAAAAAAAGGTATTCTTTGGCGAAAGTCGAAGACGCCATAAAGATAAAAAGGGAATTTATCGAAGCTATTGAGAAGCAAGATTGGAAGGCCCTGCCTGAGTACCCCGTTGTTGTCGGATTTGTCAAAAATATTGCCCAATACTTAGGGATTAACCGTAATCAGGCAGTGGCACTTTTAAGACGGGATTATCCGCCCCAGAAGCTTTCGATAAATCCGAAACCGGATGTTTCAAAAGGATTTACCTGGAGCCCTAAACTTACTTTTTTGGTCGGCGTTGCCACTATCGTGATATTGGTTTTAGGGTATCTTGCTTTTCAATACAGCAATTTTATCGGTCCTCCAACCCTCGAAGTTATTGAGCCGAAGGAAGGACAAGTGGTAGAGAACAGAAGCATAAAAGTTTCAGGCAAAACCGACTCCGATGCGGTGGTTAAGGCCAATAACCAACCGATTTTAGTAAATGATGAAGGGGCATTTGCAGCGGAAGTTCAGATATTCGAAGGAACCACGGAGATTGTGATAAAGGCCACATCTCGTTCTGGAAAAGAAACCATTATTCATCGCAAGATTAACGTGCGACTAAATAACTAATTGACCTAATTAACCTAATTTCTAAAAAATGTTTAAAATGAGATAATTGTTTAGAATAAGTTTAGAATAATTAGAAATTAAAGTATGGACGGTGTACAAAAACTCTTAGTCGTAGTTGTAATTTCCCTTACAGCCCTTCTGGTTATTGTAGGGGTTCAGGTGATGCTGATTATTATTGATTTAAGGCGCGCTATAAAGAGACTTAATAGTATCTTGGAGGATGCGATATTGGGTGGTGGCTTAATTCGTCCGGAAAAGTTAACGGGAATAATCGAAATTCTTCGCAAGACCAAAAGGCTCGAAACCCACGGCCAAGGTTAATCTTCTGCTATAATCTAGCCATGACCTCGGATGAAATCCGCAAAAAATATATTGAGTTTTTTAAGGTATCCCCGAGAAATCACAAAGAGATTGCTCCCTCTCCTTTAGTTCTTGAGAGTGACCCAACAACACTTTTTACTTCCGCAGGCATGCAGCCTTTAATTCCTTATCTGAAGGGTCTACCCCATCCGAAAGGAAAAAGACTTGTAGATATTCAGCCCTCCTTAAGGCTTCAGGATATAGAAGAAGTTGGAGATAAATCTCACACCACTTTTTTTGAGATGTTGGGGAATTGGTCTTTGGGAGATTATTTTAAGGCCGACCAGCTTTCGTGGTGCTGGGAGTTTTTTACGAAAGAGCTTGGCCTTGACCCTGAAAAATTTTATGTGTCCGTATTTGAAGGCACAACAGATATTCCCAAAGACACAGAGTCTGCCGAAATCTGGAAGAAAATTGGTATTCCCGATGAAAGAATTTTTTATTATGGAGTCGAAAACAATTGGTGGAGCCGTTCCGGAACTCCGGAATCGATGCCGGTAGGCGAAATTGGCGGGCCGGACTCCGAAATATTTTTCGATTTCGGTACCCCCCACGATACAAAATTCGGGAAAGAGTGTCACCCCAATTGCCAATGCGGAAGATTTTTGGAAATCGGGAACTCCGTTTTTATCCAGTACGAAAAGACAGAAGACGGAAAACTAAGGGAGCTGCCTCAGAAAAATGTGGATTTCGGCGGGGGATTGGAAAGAATTGCTGCAGCCGTAGACGGCCAGCCGGATGTTTTCAAAATCGATATTTTTAAACCGATAATTGATATTTTGGAAAAAGAGACGGGTTTTAGGTACGGTTCTAAAGACGAAGAAACAAAAAGTTTCCGAATTATCGCCGACCATTTAAGAGCTGCTTGCGCAATTGCCAAAGAAGGGATTAAACCTAGCAACAAACTCCAGGGCTACGTCTTGAGAAGGTTAATAAGACGAGCAGCTGTTAAGATGTCTAAACTTCATATTGTTTCAAAAGTTGAGCTGGCGAGAAAAATCTGTAGTGCGATCGGAAGCGTTGCTGTTTCAGCAGATATCGGTCAAGAAGTCGACAGATTTGAAATGATTCTGAACAAGGGGGCGCTTCTGGTCGCGAAAGATTTAACTATTCGGCCCTTCGATCTTTATCAGAGCTATGGTTTACCTTATGAAGTTTCTGAAGAGATATTTTCTGGTCTGGGGAAAAAGCTTAGCGAGACTGATAAAAAAGATTTTGAAAGAGAATTTGAAAAACATCAGGAAAAATCCCGCACAACTTCGGCTGGAATGTTTAAGGGCGGACTTGCAGATTCGTCGGCTGAAGTGACAAAACTTCATACAGCCACACATCTTACACATGCGGCACTTAGGAAAGTTTTAGGAGAGCATGTCTCTCAAAAAGGCTCAAATATAACCGGGGAAAGGCTACGTTTTGATTTTTCTAATCCGGAGAAATTAACGGATGAGGAGATTAAAAAGGTTGAAGATTTGGTCAATGAGGCGGTTGAGAAAGATTTGCCGGTCACTTTCGAGACAAAAAGCCTTGACGATGCAACTAACGAAGGCGCTTTACACTTCTTCGGCGAAAAATACGGGAAAGAAGTCAAGGTTTACACGATCGGAGATCCTTCGACAAGCCCTTCGACTAAAAGCTCAGGGTCTCCATTCAGTATGGAGATTTGCGGAGGGCCTCACGTTACCCACACTGGCGAGGTTGGCCGTGTTAGAATAATTAAGCAAGAGAAAGTCGGCTCGGGAATATTGCGAATTTATGCTACAAATAAACCCGAGTAATTACATATGGATTTACGAAATTTTCTATCAGGGAGCCCAGCTTCTTCAAAAGAGCATTATTGGGCGCTAGTCATCGAACCTGGGTGGATTCAGGCTGGCGTTTGGAAAATAGAAGGAGAGAAAGCAGAAGTAGCCTCTATAAGTCCTCCTGCGGCATGGAAGGAAGACGAGGAATTAGTCGGAGCTGCCGACACTACCCTTTCAGCGGCCATCCAGAAATTACCCGAGGATATAAAAGAGCCGTCAAAAACTGTCTTTGGGGTTCCGCCGTTTTGGGTATCCGAGGGGCAAATCCAGCCAGAGTATTTAGAAAAAATCAAAAAGATTTGTTCCGAACTTTCTTTGCAGCCGACAGGATTTGTGGTTATACCGGAAGCAATAGCCCATCTGGTCAAATCCGAAGAAGGAGTGCCCTTAAATGCAGTAGTGGTAGGTGTTGGCGATGAGAATATAGAAATTGCGGTTTTTAAGCTGGGAAATTTGGTTGGAAATAGTTTGGTTGCCAGGAGCGTTTCGATTGCGGATGATGTTGGCGAGGGACTTGCCAGATTTGCCGGCACGGAGGCTCTTCCCTCAAGACTTCTTCTTTATGATGGAAGAGAGGGAGAGCTGGAGGAGACAAGACAATCTCTTCTAAGAGTTTCCTGGGAGGATAACGAGAAGGTAAAATTTTTGCATACTCCCAAAGTTGAAATTGTTAATCCGGACAGAAAAGTTTTAGCCACCGCCTTAGCCGGAGCCAGCGAAATTGCCAATGTTTCGATGGTTGAGTCTGCCAAGAAAGTTTTTGCCGGAGAGGAGGAAGAAAAAATTTCCCCCGAAGTTGAAAATGTTACCCCACCCGACAAAGAAATAGAGGCCGGAGATTTAGGTTTTGTCATCGGGGAGGATGTCGCCAAGCAGAAAGAGACGGCCGTGCCGGAGGTTCCCGTCCAGCCCCCCGAGGGAAGAAAAATTTCTTTGAAAAGATTTATACCGCTTGGTTTTTTTGGGAGAGTTAGACAATTTGCCTCTTCTCTAGGAGCAAAAAAATCCCTGCCTCCCAACTTTGAACAGGCCCCCGGTAGAAAGATTTGGGCACTGGGTGCCATTTTCTTGGGAGTTTTTATCCTCTTGGGCCTTTTTGCCTGGTGGTATTTACCTAAAGCCAGGGTTATTATTTACGTTTCACCCCAGAGGATAGAAGAGAAGATTCAGGTGAGCTTCGATATAGGGCTTTCCTCTCCCGACATTTCTGCAAGAGTCCTTCCGGCGGAGGTTTTGAAAACTACAGTTGAGGGAGATAAAACGAAATCAACAACCGGGACGAAGGTAGTAGGAGAGAAAGCAAAAGGGAGTGTGAAAATTCAAAATGGAACAGCCGGCAATATAAACCTTTCCGTAGGGACAATTTTTGTAGGAGGGAACGACTTGAGATTTTCTCTGAATTCGACTGCCTCGGTTTCTGCGGCTTTATCTCCCAGTCAGCCGGGAACGACGACGGTCGATGTAACCGCAGTTAATATCGGTTCGGAGTCCAACTTGGCAAAAGACGAGGTTTTTAAGGTTGGGAATTATCCCAAGGCAGAGGTTGACGCTATCTCCCTTGCCGATTTTTCAGGAGGCTCTAGCAGGGATATTTCTGCTGTTTCTTCTGATGATCAGAAAAGCCTTGAGGAAGATTTGACAACCGAACTTTTAGAAAACGCCGAAGAGAACCTTACCTTATCTCTCGCAGGTGAGAGAATTTTTATTCCCGAAAGTAAAACCTATAAAGTCTCCTCAAAATCCTTTAGCAACAAGGTTGGCGACGAAGCATCTACGCTAAAACTTTCCTTAAAACTGGAAGTTAGCGCCATTTCGGTTGACAAAAAGACTTTTTATGAAATGGCACGGGAGGCTTTAAAGGAGAAAGTTCCTTCGGGCTTCGTCTTAAGAGACGAACAGCTGGGTCTATCTTTTGAACTTATCGGGGAGGAAAAGGGAGTTTATGAAATGGAAGCCAGACTTAATGCCAATCTTCTTCCCGAGCTAAAGATAGAAGAGATTGCCAAAAGTATTTCAGGAAGAGGGAAATCTGTTGCTGAGGCCCACCTTACTTCAATACCGGGATTTACTCGGGCGGAGATTAAGATAAAGCCGAGCCTTCCGGGGAGACTTAATGTCTTACCCAGACTAAGCAAAAATATCCAAATTGAAATTTCTGCCGAAAGGTAAAATATAATATAAGGCTCTTCCGATATGAAAAAAGGTTTAATTTACAAGATTTCTGCTGCTATCTCGGGGATTTCGGGAATTATTATTCTTTTTGCAGTCATCTACCCAATAGTTAATTATCAAAGGGAATCGAACCAAAAATACCCACAACTTATAAGCCCGCTGGTCGGATATGAAGCTTCTTCCCAAGGAGTGGAAAAGCTTGATTACACCCGGGCGAGCAACTGGTTTGCGGGAGGAGCCTCACGAGAAGAATTCATTTCAACCAATATTTCCTTTTATACAATTTCCATTCCCAGACTGAAGATAAAATCCGCCACTGTTGCCATAGGTGGAGAGGATTTATCAAAGAACCTGGTTCAATATCCCGGAACAGCCCTACCGGGAAGGCCCGGAAACTCCGTAATTTTCGGGCATTCGGTTTTGCCGATTTTCTTTAATCCCGAAGACTATATTTCTATATTTTCGACTTTGCCAAGTCTTAAGGCGGGGGATGAAATAAAGGTTGAGTACGATGGAGTTTCTTTTAAATACCGAGTAGAGAGTTTGTTTGAAATTTATCCTTCGGATATTCAGGTTTTGGAGCAGGATACGTCGGATTCTTTTTTGAGTTTGGTTACCTGTGTCCCGCCGGGAGATCCTAGAATGCCGAAGAGATTAATAGTCAGGGCCAGGATAGTTTCTTTGAAGGAGGCAAATGCACCTTTTGGGAATTGATTACGGAAGAAAAAAGATAGGGCTGGCAATTGCCGAAGGGCCATTGGCAGAACCTTACGCTGTGATTAGATATGAAAACGAAGAAGTATTAAATAAGAAAATAAGGAAGATTATCAAGAAAGAGGGTGTGGAAAGAATAATTGTTGGAATCTCTGAAGGGGAAATGGCGAGGGAAACAAGACTTTTCGGGGAATCTCTTGAAAGGGAACTTGACATTCCCCTGGAGTTTTTCGACGAGACTCTGACGAGTATGGATGCAACTCGCCTTTCGGTTGAGGCGGGGATAAAAAGGCGAAAAAGAAAAGAATTCGAGGATGCCTACGCTGCGGCAATAATGCTCCAATCCCACCTCGACCGAAAAGACCTATAATACTTGACTTTTAGCCAATTATATGCTATCGTTTGAGCCTGTAAGATAGCCAAGCCTAAGTGATTTCTGCCTTCCGCAGAGCTTGGCTTTAATCGTTTTTAGGCACATTAAAATAAAGATAAGACCAAAATCTTGTTCGAGGGCAGCACGGCTGGGATCTTTTTAGGTCCCCGCCCTGCTGCTTTCGAGCAGATAGCTTCCTGTACCCTGAACCCGCAAGGGCAGGCAACAAAAGGAGCGAAACGTGAGTGAGTGAAATGGCTAAGTCCGACTGCTGGGAATTAGGCGAAGTTGTCTGGTTCAACAAAGAAAGGCGCTTTGGTTTCGCTAAAGACGGCGAAGGTAAAGAGATTTTCTTCCACTTCAATGATGGACGGTTTGTCAAGGTAGCGGAAAACAGGGAGGTAATCTTTACCAGCCCGGCCATTGAGTTATTCGGCCGGCGGATTCCGCTTGATGATCCAAAACCCGGCGATTGCATTCTTTTCGTTCGGACGCGGGGAAGCAAGGGAAGACCGAAAGCCTCGCCTTGGTGTTTTGACGATATGTACCTCGAAGAACAAACCAGGTACGATGAAGATCAGAAGCCCTGCCCACTCTGTATGCATCGAATGGGTGAACACTCCGGGGGGTGCTTATGCATGATAGCCAATTGCCATTGCGGCGATGAGGCTTACGAGCATGAGGATGACGAACCCCAACAGGTCTGGTTTACCGAATCACCCGGTGGACATTACGGCTACGAGTAAGCAATGTTGGCAACCGGGGAAAAGAGTACCGTGAAGAATACACTGCATCTGCAGTCACACGGTCCCGGCACCGCCGTTAAAAACCTCTGGTCTTATCTTTCTATTGTTCGCCCCGTGTGGGATTTCGCCATCTGGCGAATGCTTTTCCTGCACGGGGCTTTTTGTTGGCTTTAAAAAATCTTTGTATGTTATACTCTTGTTAGAATGTTTAAAAATGTAATTGCTCCAATTCAGGCATGGCTACTTTCCCAAGGAAGGTGTGTTGGTTGCGGCAGAGAGCTTTCGATGGGAAAGGTAGAGGGCCGACGCGACGGTACCAACAAAATAGCTTGTGCCTGCGGGCGCATTTTTGTTCATGACGCCAAGACCAAAAGATATAGGCGCGCCCTCCTTGAAGAGGTTTAAGCTTTTGATAAAGAAACTTCTATTTTTTTTAGTTCCTGCCGCCATTGCCGCTTTGGCAATTTTCCTGACATATTATTGGTGGAATCAGGTAGTTAAGCCCGTCTCTAACAACACTTCTTCCTATGATTTCTTAATAACCAAAGGCTCCCCGGCTTCTCAAATTGCCAATAAGCTTAGAGAGCAGGGACTTATAAGCGATTCTCTGGCCTTTAGGATTTATGTTCAGATAACCGGTAAATCCAAAAAAATCCTGGCGGGGGAATATAGTCTTTCGCCCAGCTATTCTCTTTTAAAGATAGTAGACATATTGGGCCGAGGACCGATAGAGCTTTGGATAACCATTCCGGAGGGTCTAAGGCGCGAAGAAATAGCGGAGCGTTTTGCAAACTCCCTAGGCAAGAAAGATAAAACTGCCTTTATTCAAGAGTTTTTGACATCGTCTAAGGCAAAAGAAGGATACCTTTTCCCCGACACTTATCTTTTTCCTAAAACAGCCAGTGCCTCGGCGGTGGTTGCCAAAATGTTAGGCACTTTTGACAAAAAGATTGATTCGGGGATTCGTGAACAGATTGTGAGTAGGGGTTATGATTTGCCGGAAGTAACAACTCTGGCCTCAATAATTGAAAGGGAAACAAAAACCCAAGAAGAAAGACCAATCGTTGCCGGCATTCTTTATAACAGACTAAAAGCGGCCTGGCCCCTACAGGCGGATGCGACGCTGCAGTACGCGGTAGCCAGTGTTAAGTGTCAAGGCTCAGACGCTAAATGTAATTGGTGGGAAGCCTTGAGCAAAGAGGATTTAGAAATAAAGTCTGGCTATAATACCTACAAATTCTCGGGGCTTCCGCCCACGCCGATATGCAACCCCGGACTTTCTTCAATTAAAGCCGCTGCCAATCCCCAAGACACAGACTTCTGGTTCTATCTACACGATGTAAACGGGCAGATTCATTATGCCCAAACGATTAGTCAGCATAATGAAAACGTGAGGAAATATCTAGCTAAATAGACCTAGGGCTTTTAGATACTTAGCCCTTGACAGAAAAGTAGTCTTATGTATAATCTTTCTTAGGCGTAAGCAATTACGCTCCCTCTTTGTCTTTATGAGGGGGTTTTGTGTGTTAATAGCCGATGGCCGCCACAACCCAAACCCGATATCGAAATTTTGGAAGAGAAGAAAAAGACCTGCCGAAACTTGACCTCTCTTTGGTACAGAGAGAATCGTGGGAATGGTTTTTAACGGAAGGTATCGCGCAAGAGTTGGTCGAGATATCTCCAATTGATGACTTCACCGGCAAAAACTGGCAGCTTAAATTAGGAGAACATTTTTTGGGAGAACAGACACTTCCTCCGAGAGTGGCCCAACAAAAAGGACTTACCTATTCGTCTCCACTTAAAATTAATGCGACTTTAATCAATAAAAAAACAGGCAAGGAAGTTACCCAAGAAGTATTTTTGGGAGACCTTCCCCAGATGACTTCACGCGGAACATTTATCATAAACGGAATTGAAAGAGCGGTTATAAATCAGATAGTTCGCTCGCCTGGAGTTTATTTCTCGGGTGAACTTGATGCTCCTTCGGGAAGAATGCTTTATAAGGCGGAGGTTCGGCCTTTGCATGGGTCTTGGCTTGAGTTTGAAGTGGCAAGAAACGATGTTATTGCCGCTAGGATAGATAGACGCAGAAAAGTTCTGGGAACCGTTTTCTTAAGGGCGATGGGGGTGGAGTCCGACGCCGAGATTTTGGAGCTTTTTAGCCAGATTGAGAAGGATCCTCAACATAAACACATAGAGGCTACCTTGGCAAAAGACACAACCAAATCAAAAGAAGAGGCGCTTTTGGAAATTTATAGGAAAATGCGACCGGGAGAGCCTGCAATTTTGGAAAATGCGGAGACACTTTTCTCCTCACTTTTCTTGGAGCCCAGGCGCTACGATTTAGGCAAGGTAGGCAGATATAAGATAAACAAAAGGCTTTCTCTCACCCTGCCAAACGATAAAGCAACCTGGATTTTAACCAGACAGGATATTATAGGAACTGTCAGATACCTCATCGGTCTGCAAAACGGCGTTGGTAGGGTTGATGATATTGATCATTTGGCCAACAGGCGTTTAAGAAGAGTAGGAGAATTAGTAGCCGTTAATGCCTTTAGAGTGGGGCTTTTAAGGATGGAGCGCTCGGTTAAGGAAAAAATGAGTCTTATCTCACCTGATGATAAGCCTCTTCCGGCTACCCTCATTAACGCCAGACCTTTAATTGCCTCACTTAATGAGTTCTTTAGGTCAAACCAGCTTTCTACTATCTTGGACGATACAAACCCTTTATCCGAAATTGACAATCTGCGCAGAATTTCCGTACTTGGGCCGGGCGGAATAAATAGAGAAAGAGCTTCATTCTCGATTCGGGACGTTAACTCTTCCCAATATTCAAAGATTGACCCGGTCCGTTCCCCTGAAGGACCAAATATCGGCCTGGTTACCTACCTGGCTCTTGATGCCAGGGTAAACGAGTTTGGCTTTATCGAGGCCCCATATCGTAAAGTAGAGAAGATTAAAGAAGGCGCTAAAACCGTTATTAAAGTAACCGATGAAATTGTCTACCTTACGGCCGATGACGAAGAGGAGGCCCATATCACCCACTCCAGGGTAAACATCGACAGTAGAGGCAATCTTACCGACGAGAGAGTCCCTTTAAGATATCAAGGTGTGTTTACCGAAGGACCCACCGAGCTTATTGATTTGATTGACGTTACTCCCAGACAGGTTGTTGGGGCATCGGCGGCACTCATCCCATTCTTATCTCACGATGAAGGAAACCGAGCCCTAATGGGCTCTAACATGCAATGTCAGGCCGTACCTTTGGTTGCTCCCGACTCGCCAGTTGTCGGAACGGGAATTGAAAAAGAAATCGCCGAGGCTATGGGTAGGGTGGTCAGGGCGAGACACTCAGGGATAGTTGAGTATGCGGATGCCGAGAGAATCGAAGTTAAGCTGGACAAAAAAGTTATTGACGGGAATCACCATGAAGATATCGAAATTACCGATAACGGCAAAAGAGAAATTTATAATCTGATGAAGTTTAAAAGGACAGCCCACTCTACTTGCTATAACCAGAGAGCGGTGGTAAAAGCCGGCCTAAAAGTTAAGGCAGGAGAACTTCTGGCTGATGGTCCGGCGGTTGATGGTGGTCAGCTGGCCTTGGGACATAACTTGGTAATTGCCTACAGCAATTTCGGAGGTTACGGGTTTGAAGATGCAATTTTGGTTTCCGATAGACTGGTAAAAGATGATGCCCTAACTTCAATTCACATCGAGGAATACGAGGCAGATGTTGTTGATACTAAACTTGGCCCCGAAGAGCTGACCCGTGACATTCCCAACGTGGCGGATGCAGAGCTTGCCAATTTGGCCGAAGATGGAATAGTGGTGATTGGGGCCGAGGTTGGACCAAATGACATTTTGGTTGGCAAGATTGCTCCCAAAGGCGAAACCGAGCTTACCTCCGAAGAGCGGCTTCTTAGGGCCATTTTCGGCGAGAAAGCCAGGGAAGTTAGGGATACTTCTTTAAGAGTTCCCCACGGAGAACGGGGAATCGTTGTTGATGTCTCAATTCTTGACAAAGATAAAGGGGATGAACTGGGGCCTGGGGTTATCAAAAAAGTTATCGTAAAAGTGGCCCAGATGAGGAAAATTACTGTTGGGGATAAAGTGGCCGGACGGCACGGAAATAAAGGAGTAATTTCCAAAATAATGCCTGTTGCCGACATGCCCTATATGACTGACGGGACTCCCGTTGATATCATTATTTCCCCTCTTTCGGTTCTGGCCCGCATGAACTTGGGTCAGCTTTTGGAATGTCATCTTGGTTGGGCCTTGTCTAAAAAGGGCGAGAAAGCTTTTATTCCAGTCTTTGAAAAGATTGGCGAAGATATTATTACCAAAGAGCTTGCCGATGCAGGGCTTCCTGTTAGCGGCAAGGCCCGTCTTTACGATGGAAGAACTGGAGAGCCATTTAAAGAGGACACTGTTGTCGGAATTGAATACATTATGAAACTTATACACATGGTTGAGGATAAAACCCATGCCCGTTCCACCGGACCGTATTCGTTGGTTACCCAACAACCCCTTGGAGGAAAAGCCCAAATGGGAGGCCAGAGGTTAGGAGAAATGGAGGTTTGGGGACTTGAGGCCCATCGGGCAGCCTACACCCTTCAAGAAATGCTGACTATAAAATCCGACGACGTGGTTGGTCGGGCCAGAGCTTTTGAGGCAATCGTTAAGGGTGTTGATATTCCCGAAGCAACTGTGCCTGAATCGTTTAAGGTTTTGGTTAGGGAACTTAATTCTTTAGGTCTCGGGGTTGAGGCTAAAGGAGCGGTTGTGATTAAGGAGGCCGAAGTGGGAGAGCTGTCAAAGGGAGCAGAGCTGGCAAAAGCAGCAGGAGCCGAAGTTGTGGCGACGAAGGAACTTTTAAAGCCCGAGGGACCAATGGAAGTCGAGGAGACAAAGGAGGTAGAGGTCTAATATGGAACCCTTGGTAGAACTTAGAACACTTGCCGATTTTAAGAGCTTGGTTTTAAAGCTAGCCTCCCCAGAGGAGATAAGAGCCTGGTCGCGTGGAGAGGTTACCAAGCCGGAAACCATAAACTACAGAACCCTTAAGCCCGAAAAAGACGGACTTTTCGATGAGAGAATATTTGGTCCGACCAAAGATTGGGAGTGTTACTGCGGAAAGTATAAGAGAATAAGGTACAAAGGGGTCGTCTGTGATAAGTGCGGAGTCGAAGTCACCCAGTCTAGAGTCAGACGCGAACGGATGGGCCATATAGCTTTGGCTACCCCGGTTGTTCATGTTTGGTTTTTTAAAGGGGCTCCGTCTAAGATTTCTCTCCTGTTGGGTGTTCCTCCTCGGGCGATCGAGCAGGTTATCTACTTTGCCCGCTATTTAGTTATTGATGTTGACGAAAAAGGAAGAAGTCAGGCTGTTAAGACACTTGAGAAAATTGAAAGTGACCGGCTCAAAGAAATTTCTCAAGGCTTTGTTGAAAGAAAAGATGTTCTTGGTCAGGAGGCTCGTTTAGCAAAAGAGAAAACTTTAGGAAAAATTAGAGATAAAGAGCAGGCAGCTTTGGCAATTTCGGAAATTGACCTTGACTTAAGGAAGAAAGTAGCCGCCATATCCGAGGAAGAGAATGCCACTTTGGGAAAAACCAGCCAGCTTTTTGAGAATCTAATCTCTTTGGTCAGGGCCCTTAAGCCTCTTTCGGTTCTGACCGAGGAAGAATATGACGAGCTTGCTGACCATGGGGCAGCTGAGTTTATGAATGCCAAGATGGGGGCCGATGCCATTATTTTGGCCATAGAAAAAATTAATCTTGAGGAGCTTTCCGCTTCCCTTAGACGCGAAATCGACGAGGTTAAAGGTGCAAGCTCTAAATATATCAAGCTGGCGAAGAGACTGAAACTGGTTGACGGGATGAAGAGGGCCAAGGTTAACGCCATGTGGATGGTTTTGAAAGTCTTGCCGGTTCTCCCCCCCGACCTAAGACCGATGGTTCAGCTTTCCGGTGGGCGCTTTGCCACAAGTGACTTAAACGACCTTTATCGGAGGGTAATAAATAGGAACAATCGCCTTAAGCACTTAATATCCCTGGGAGCTCCAGAAATAATCTTAAGAAACGAAAAAAGGATGTTGCAGGAGGCGGTGGATTCTTTAATTGATGCCTCGCAGAGAAAAGCAGTCAGGAGGGGACGTGGAAAACAAACCTTGCGTTCGCTTTCCGATATGCTAAAGGGTAAGCAGGGAAGATTTAGACAAAACCTTCTTGGAAAAAGAGTTGACTATTCGGGCCGTTCCGTCATTATCGTCGGGCCCGAACTTAAGCTTACGCAGTGCGGGCTTCCTAAAGAGATGGCCCTGGAGATGTTTAAACCCTTTGTCCTAAGGGAAATGATTACTCTTGGAATCGCCCCCAATGTTAAAAGTGCCAAAAATATGCTGGACAGGCGTCCGCCCGAAGTTTTTGACATTTTGGAAGAAATTACCAAAAACCACCCGGTACTTCTTAATCGTGCGCCGACCTTACACAAGCTTTCTATTCAGGCATTTTATCCGGTTCTCATCGAGGGAAGCGCCATCAGAATTCATCCGGCAGTTTGTTCCGGTTTTAATGCGGACTTTGATGGAGACCAAATGGCAGTCCACGTGCCTCTTTCGCAAAGGTCGATAGACGAGGCGAAAAACTTGATGCTTCCGACGCACAATCTTTTAAGGCCGGCCGACGGTACTCCCGTTTCTACACCGGCCAGTAAGGAAATGGCTTTGGGGGTTTATTACCTAACCTGCGAAGACCCAAGAATCAATCCTTCACAAACAACCTTTGCAGATAAAGAAGAAGCAATCTTTGCTTATCAGGCCAGGAAAATCGAGTTAAGACAGAAGATATCCGTAAGAGTTGACGGAAAAATAATTGAGACAACCGTTGGTAGGATTCTTTTTAATGAAGTACTTCCGGAGTCTTTTGAATTTGTTAACGAAGCGGTTACTTCGGCCGTTATTAAAAAGCTTTTCAACAAGGCCTATTCTTCAATTGAAAAAGACAAAGTCGTTGAAATGGTAGATGCAATCAAGAACCTGGGATTTTTTGGAGGTACCATTTCTGGGCTTTCTTTCGGAATTGCTGATGCCAAGATTCTGCCGGAGAAAGAAGTGATGATTGCCGAAGCTGAAAAAAGAATTTCCGAAATTGAAAAGAACTTTACTTTAGGTCTTGTTACTGCCGAGGAAAGAAAAAGGCTTGTCCAGGAAGTTTGGATTGAGGTAACCGAGGAGCTGGCGGATAAAACTTGGGAACAATTGGATTCTACAAATCCGATACGGGTGGTTATTGATGCAAAAGTCGGGCGGGCATCTCGAGACCAGGTTAAGCAGCTGGCGGCAATAAGAGGTTTAGTGGTTGACCCTCTGGGAAAAATTGTCGAACTTCCCATCAGGTCTAACTTTAGAGAAGGCCTTTCGGTATTTGAATACGTAACTTCCTCTCGAGGCTCCAGAAAGGGTTTGACCGATACTGCTATTAAAACAGCGGATGCGGGATACCTGACCAGAAGACTGGTTGATGTTGCCCATGATCTTATCGTCAGACTTGAAGATTGCGGGACCAAGGAGGGGATTACTGTCAAGAAAGGCCTTCGCCCCAACTCGTTCACTTCCCGAATAATGGGTAGGTATGTGGTTGAGGATGTCGTTGCCGGAAAAGGCAAAAAGGTACTTGTGGCCAAAGGCGAAATTATTAGCGAGGAGAAAGCGGCCCAGATTGACGCCGAAGGAATAAACGAGGTAGTTGTGCGCTCACCTCTTACTTGTCGAGCACGCTACGGAATGTGCAGGAATTGCTACGGATTGGACCTTTCCAATAAGGAAATAGTTGAGATTGGTTCACCTGTGGGGGTTGTGGCCGCCCAATCCATAGGAGAGCCCGGAACGCAGTTAACATTAAAGACCAAGCATTCGGGGGGAATTGTTGGTCTTGACGTTACTCAGGGTCTTCCCAGGGTGGAAGAGCTTTTTGAAGCCAGGATTCCCAAAGTACTTTCTCCGCTTTCGGAAATCGGGGGCAAGGTCAGAATTGTTGAGACAGACGAAGGTTGGAAGGTAAGTATTACCAGTGTTGAGACAAAACCAAAAGAGGAAAGAGAATATCTTATTCCAAAAACTATTAAGCTGGCGGTTGAAGATAAGCAGCTTATAGAAGCTGGAACTCAGCTTGCCGCTGGGGCTTTGGATATTAAAGAAATTCTAACCATAAAGGGCCTAAGGGCCGCTCAGGAATATTTGGTAAATGAAATCCAAAAAGTATATGAGTCGCAGGGTATTCCCATAAATGACAAACACTTTGAAGTAATTGCCAGAAAGATGAGCGACGAGGTTAGAATTGTAACCCCCGGGGACACCAAGTTTTTGCCGGGAGACCTAACCGATAAGGCAGGTTTTGAGGAGGAGAATGAAAAGGTTTTGGCTGCGGGGGGAGAACCCGCCAGCGCCCAGCAGGTTATACTGGGTATAACCAGAAGGGCTTTATATACAGAAAGCTGGTTATCGGCCGCTTCGTTTGAACAAACAACTGATGTTTTAACCGACGCGGCGCTTTTGGGCAGGGAAGACAGATTGGTGGGGCTGAAAGAAAATGTGATTATTGGAAGGTTAATCCCGGTTACTCCCGAAAGGGCAATGTTGCCCCAGGAGAGGAGTATTTGATAAAATACAGGTTCTGACTGGCCAGAATCTTCAGAACTTTTAACTTTTGAGTTTTAAGTTTTGAGTTTGACGACCGAAGGAAGGAATTATGCCTACAGCATCCCAACTTGTTAGAAAAGGCAGAAAGGTTTTAACTAAAAAGGCCAAAACAGCCTCACTTAGAAAGTGGTTTAGTGCCAAAGAAAGGAAATTTGGCGAACTGGCCTCTCCTTTTAAGCGTGGGGTTGTCCTTTCTGTACGAACAATGACTCCCAAGAAGCCAAATTCAGCTTTAAGAAAAGTGGCCAGAGTCAGGCTTTCCAACAAACAGGAGTTAACAGCTTATATTCCGGGTGAAGGGCATGAACTGGCGGAGCACTCGATTGTTTTAGTTCGCGGCGGAAGGGTAAAAGACCTTCCTGGAGTTAAGTATCATATTGTCCGAGGTAAATATGATACGACCGGAGTTGTCGGCAGACATTCGGGGAGAAGCAGGTACGGAACGAAGAAAGGAGGCGCTCAAACGCTCAAGCCCGCGTCGGTTCCCGCCGCGGAGCCAGGGCAATGACCCGTTAAAGGAGCGTAAGCGACTAGGATGGCCAGAAAAGGACAGACAAAGCCAAGGGTAGTTGAGCCGGATGCTCTTTATCTCAATAAAGTGATCTCAAAGCTTATCAATAGAACCATGGTTGATGGGAAAAAATCGGTTGCGCAAAAAGAGGTCTATTCCGCTCTTAATCTCATAAAGGAGAAGACCAACGAAGACCCTATTAAAGTTTTTGAGCAGGCTCTAGAGAATATTAAGCCAACCATGGAAGTTCGTCCCAGAAGGGTTGGAGGGGCGGCTTACCAGGTTCCCATGAGCGTTCGCGGCCCAAGAAGGGAATCGTTGGGAATAAGATGGTTAATTTTAGCCGCCCGCTCAAGGTCAAACTCCGAATATCATACTTTTGCCGAAAAACTGGCGGCCGAAATTATAGATTCGGCCAAAGGCGAAGGGGCGGCAGTTAAGAAAAGACGGGATATGGAAAGAGTAGCAGAAGCCAACCGTGCATTCAGTCATTTTAGATGGTAAGAGCCCGCGATGGCCTTTTCCATGCCCAGGCTTCAAGTTCACCCGTATAAGCTCGGAATGGGGTGTTAGAAAGTCGGAATTTTTCGGCAACTTTAATAAGAAATTCAAAAATTGCTGGAGAGTAATACCTCAATTTGTTTAGGGAGTACTTAACGCTCAAGACATGATAAGTTCTTCTTATTTCTATCTTCTCAAATTTTGCCTTTTCGAGAAGGAGCCTTAAAGACTTTTGGGAAAAGTAATTAATATGTTCACCTGGCTTTAAGTGAAACCATAAGGGGCCCAGAATTTTTGACCAAAAACCGCCGATATCCGGAGTAACTATAAATAAAAGCCCGGAAGGCTTGATAATTTTATATGCTTGTCTTAGTTGCTTTAAGGGATTGGCGATATGTTCCATAACATCCTGATATAACACAACATCAAAGCTTTTTGGGGGAAAGAAAATATCTTCCAGCGTGCCATTCTTCAAATTTAGCCCCCTTTTTCTTGCGAACTGATAAGCAAATCGGGAAGGCTCCAGGCCTTGCGGCTTGGGCCAGCCGAGTCTTTCAGTTTCCTTTAGAGAATCTCCCAATGCGCACCCGACATCCAGGATGGCCCCTTTCCTACCCAAAAATTTTTCGATCCTTTTTAATCGGTCAACAAAAGTTTTCCTGTTTATTTTCATTCCTTCGAAATAATTCGAATATCCTCCTTTTGGATTTTCGTTAATAAAATAGGTTTCATCATATTGGGCAAGCAGGTTTTTGGGATAAAGATGGTCCCAAACCATTCCGCATTTTCTACACCTTGTTAATCTGTACCCGTTCATCGCCCAAAACTTTTCCGACCGGGGGATACCACAGATGGGGCATAAGCGTTTGTCGTTTTTAGAGCTCATAATTGTGGTTTTAGTTTTCTTGAAATATATCACGGCCATAAGTTTTGGACAACGTGTGGGCTTATGCCCTCCTTAATTTTGGTATACTTCACCCAGAATGAAAGATTCGCAGCCGGCCCGGTTTGAGCGTATTTTTTTGGCAGGACGCCGACCTTTTTTCTGGATTGCCATTGTTGGTTTTGTCATTTATTTTCAGGTTGTATTTTTCGGTTTCCACTATTTCGATGACAACGCAATAATTTTAGAAAATTTTCCTTTTATCAAAAATCTTTCCAATTTCTTTATGCCCTTTTTTGAGAAGATTCCACCCGCCCCAGGCTATTACCGCCCTCTATATGCTGCCTCATTTATAATAGATGCCCAACTTGGAGGGACAAGTCCCGTTGTTTACCACTTAACAAATGTTTTTTGGCATGTGATAGCCTCGTGTCTAGTATTCTTAGTGATATCTAAACTTAATTATCCAAGAATTTTGGCTTTCTTTTCCTCATTAATATTTACTGTTCATCCAGCCTTAAGTTTAGCGGTCGGGGTAATTGCAGGGAGAAACGATTTAATGGTTACCGTATTCATCCTTTCTTCTTTTCTTTTCTTTTTGAGCTATCTTGAGGACAGGAAATGGAAAGCCTACTTTCTTCACATATTATTTTTTCTTTTGGCTCTGTTTTCCAAGGAAATCGCAATTTTCTTGCCCTTGGTATGCATAGTTTATTTACGCCTAATTGCCAAAAAAAGGTTTTTCCTGCATGAAGAAAAGAGCCTTTTTGTTGGCTGGATAGTTCTACTGGGCATCTGGTTTTTGTTAAGGCAGCGGGTAGTTAGCGATTCGGGTGCTATACAGCCGGCCGAAGCCGTAGGCTCTTTATACCTAAATTTACCTGCACTATTTCTTTATTTGGGAAAAGTATTTTTCCCTGTAGACCTGAAAGTTTTTCCAACCCTCGAGAACTCCACCTTATTTTGGGGTGTTGGAACAATCGCGGTTTTAGTTCTACTTATTTCTGTAACCAAGATTAAGAGGGTGGGTTATATAATCTTTGGGGCTGTATGGTTTTTGGCTTTTCTGGTACCGCCCCTCGCCTTTGTAAATCCCAAATTTACAACCAGCTTTGGCTTTATGGACCACAGAATTTACCTTCCATTTCTTGGATTTATTATCCTGATGCTGGAAACCGATATTACAAAAAAATTAGATTTTTCAAAACGGTATAGCGCTATATCGGTATTTATAATACTGGCTACATTAGCCTTAATTACACATAAACATACCAGAATTTTTAAAGATGCAATTTCTTTTTGGAAGAACGCTGTAGAAGCAATGCCGTATTCCACTTATACCCACAGAGGTTTGGGAGTTGCATACCAGGTCACTGGTTTTACCGGTGAAGCGATTGGTGAATATAACACGACTCTTAAGTTAAACCCAAATGAGCCCAAGGTCCACAACAATTTAGGAACCATATACCAAACTAAAGGATTATTAGAGATGGCGGAATCTGAATATAAGAAGGAGCTGGAAATAAATCCAGAATTTGATGCGACATATTTTCATTTGGGCTCACTCTACTACCAGCAAAAGAGGTTTAAGGAAGCCGAAGAAATGTGGATTAAGGCCATAGAGATTAACCCGGAATATATACTGGCCTACAGAAATTTGGCTGTTTTTTATTATGAGCAAAAAGACTATTCAAACGCCCTTCGTTATTATAATGAAATGCAGAAAAGAGGAGTGCGCGACCCTAAACTTCTTAAATCTATAGAGTCTCTAAAATGAAGGTAGTATTGATTTGACGGGGCAAATGACCAGTTATCTTTAAAAATAATGACAAGGATAGGAACGAACCCGGATGGGACTAAATGCGCGGGACACAATAATGCTACAGGTTTAAGGCTTTATTTTGATTCAGTAAATCGCCCTTCTAATTTTGGCGTTACTACGCTTGTTGCCAATTAACCATTAATAGCTAAAATAAGACAAGTATAGATGCGTGTTTCAAAGTGGGTTCTTGCTATCTTTCTTGCCTTGATTTTTTTGTTTTTTATTCGCCCGATAGAGGGGGACGGGGATTTCTTTCATCACCTTAACACCGGAAAATTTATTTTAGGAAACCATACTTTGCCGGGGTTAGACAATCTTACGTTTTCTGCCGGGGAGCGACCTTGGACCGCCCACTCCTGGGCAACAGGGCTTATCTTTTACCTAATCTATAGCCGGACGGGGCCCCTGGGGATTAACTTGCTTGTTGCCCTTATTGCCGTAATAACATTTTTCCTTCTTTTCCTTTGGGTTAGGAATTATACTCACTCCGATGAACTGGCCCTTCTTTTAATCACATTGGTCGCACTCTTGGCTGCCATACGCTGGCCCGCCCGTCCCGAAATATTTTCCTATCCTTTCGCAATATCCTTTTTCCTTATAGACCTTTACAAAAAGAGACACCCCAAGATAGTTCTTTCGTACCCCCTTTTGACTTTATTGTGGGCGAACCTGTATGGGGGAAGTATCATATTTGGGCTTGCTATTCTAATCCTTTTGGGAGTAAAGCAGACATTTGTAGATAGGGGAATAAAAGCTTCACAAAAGATATTCTATTTTTCTCTATTGGCCTCTTTTCCGGCCTCGTTTCTTAATGGTTATGGTTCCAAAAGTGTCTTTTTTATATTTCTTATCCCCAATGCGGCCAATGTTCTTGGTGAGTGGGCGGGAGCTTTTACCATTCTTTCCAGGGCACCCCTGCAGGTTTTGGTAGTTTTTCAATATTATTTGCTTATTTATTTTTTATATCTTTTCTTTTTCCTCCTCGTTCTTATTTTGGCTCTTAGAAAACTTAGGGACTATCCATTTCTTGCAGTGCTAGCTTTAGCTTTACTTGCCCCATTATTAAGTTTTAGATATATCGTTTTGGCCGTGATTTTTTCGGCCCCGCTTTTTGGTGTTTTATTAAGCGAGGCATCGCATATACATAAAAGCAAAGTTTTAGGTGTAATAATGGCGTTGTGTATAGGGGTACCTCTAATATTATCTTTTCAGATTTACCCTCATGGTATTGGTCAAGATAATTACGATTTTCCGAAGGAACTAATAGAATATTTCAAAGATAACAAGCTAGCTGGTAAGGTCTACAATAGTCAGCGGATAGGCTCTTTTTTGAGTTATCATCTTTACCCCCAAGTTTTAGTCTTCTATGACACCAGAGACGACTTGTTCCTGGGAACAGAAGCTTTGAAAGACCTCTATGATACTATCCCGAAAAGTAAAAGCATTATTCCTCTTCTTGAGAAATATAAAGCAGACTTGGCTGTGGTAGAGTTAACGGAAAGTTCATCTTACCAACCACTGTTTATTTCCGAAGGTTGGAAACCTGTATTTTTGGCCGGGCGATATGCAGTTGTGGCTTCAGAAAAAGTAATTAAAGAAAAAGGCCTGCAGGCGATTGACGCGATAAACCCTTATAGTTCGGAAGCCGTAAATCTTGGCATGGCGGAATTGGCGATAAAAGAGTACAAAACTCTTCTTGCTACACAACCAGATTCATTTCAGATTAAACTGTTGTTGGCCCGCGCCCTCTATTCTTCGGGCCTTTACGATGATGTAATTGCTCAGCTAGCCACGATAAAAATGCCCCATGGTTTAAACCGGGTCCTATATGCTAGGGTAATAAACTTTTTACTGTCGCAAGCATATTTCTCAAAAGGGAATTGTTTAAAAGCAAAGGAGTTTTTGGATATCACTCAAAAAAATGTTAAAGGTAAACTTATTTTTTCGCTAGGGAGAAATCTACCATCGCAAGTAAATAAAGGATATGCCTTTTACTTTCTTTCCTGCCAAAGGAATTTAGCAGAGGCTAGCAAATATCTAAATCTTTATTTGTCCCAGCGAGACGTTTCTTTGTCCGAAAAAAGACTAACGAAGGATAACTTCGAACAGAAAGTACAAGAGTTAGTTAAATAAGCACAAGTGGGGTTGAATTGATATTAATAAGAATGAGATTTATTAAACCTAAGTACTTGCCTCTTTTTATATTCTTTTCCGTCTTCTTTTTTTCCTTGGCGGTTTATATCTTAACCCTAAATAAATATGTGATTCTTGGCGATAGCGGCGAGTTTATAACTGCCAGCTTTGAAGCCGGAGTTCCCCACCCTCCAGGCTATCCACTTTTTACGTTAATTGGCCTTCTATTTACCAAGATACCCATAGGCAATATTGTACAGAGAGTAGGGTTTGTTTCCGCCTTGTTTGGAAGTGCTACAGTAGGTCTGCTTGGCCTTTTTTTGTATAAGATAACTTCTTCAAAAATTGCTTCTGTCGTCGGTGCTCTCGCTTTAGCCTTTTCTTCGATATTTTGGCTTTATTCTGTTAATGCAGAAATAATAACCCTAAATACTTTCTTTTTGATTCTTCTTTTACTTCTGACAGTGATTTATACACAGACAAAAAAAGATATGTTCTGGTACCTACTGACCCTCACCACAGGCCTAAGCTTGGCAAACCAGTTTACCGTCGTAACGGTTTTCCCCGCTCTTGCCTTCTTGCTGTTTCCGGCCCGAAAGGAGATATTCCAGATTAAAAAAATCATGTTAGGGGTGGCTTGTTTTTTAGCGGGGCTGTCTTTTTATCTGTATTTGCCAATCGCTGCAGCTAAGCTGCCTTATGTAAATTGGGATAACCCCTCAAACCTTGAAGGATTTATTTCTTTGGTAACCCGAAAGTATTACGGGTACCTGAAGGTAGGAGACTACGCCGGGGGGAACATTGGCGACATTCTTCTAAGTCAGATACCCTTTTATTTTAAGAACACTCTTGGCTCCTTCGGAATAGTAGCGGTCTTTTTGTTTTTATTTGGATTAATACCCTTGAGAGGGAAAAATAGGAGAGCTCACTTGGCGATAATGCTAGCGTTTTTCTTTTCAGGACCATTCCTTGTGGGATACAGCAATTTTTCTCTAAATTCACCTTTCCCGGATGTGGCCATAAACCAGGTAAGAACTATGCAGACGGTATATGTGATTTCGACGCCGTTTATTGCTTCTTTTATAGCTTTGGGGATTGCAAATTTAGAGGCTTTTTTAAAAAGATATAAAGCAGTTCAGAATAGAAGCGCCACAATCCTAATTGGCATTTTGGCTTTTGGTTTTCCCCTTATCTTAAATTACCAACCGATAAAGAAAGCGGGTAACGCCGCTTTCGATTTTTACGGCAGGAGCATATTAACATCGCTACCAGAAAATTCGTTTCTTATTGTCGGGGCAGATAACACTTATATCTTTTGGTATTTACAGGTCGTAGAGAATTTAAAGAGGGATATCCCGGTTATCAATTTCTCTTTAATGCAAAGCAAGTGGTATGTTGACCAACTTAAAGAGCGTTACCCTAGGGTTGACTTTCCTTTCAACTCGGTGATTGTCGGACAGAGTAGTGGTAATTTTTATCAACAAAACCTTAAAAAATATCAAATCTTTTTTTCGCCACTTGACGATCAATCAAGGTCGAGTATTCCTCCATCCGTTAAACTTATTCAGGACGGTCTAATAGTACAACTTCTGCCTCAGGATAAAGAACTAGATATAGACACTTATAAAGAAAAACAGGATGAATCTTGGCGCGAGCTTGAAGAACAGTCTTATCTTTTTCAAGAGTATAAAGATTTACCAACGCAGGAGATTTTGATGGCTTATGCAAGGGCATGGACAAACATAGGTATTACCTACGAGAATAATGCTAAAGAGGACTGGGCGATACAGGCTTATGAAAGGGCACGAAAAATAAGTCCGGCTTATTACCTTTCTACCGAAAAATTAGCCAATCTATATCTGAAGCAAGACGAGAAAGATTATGCTGGAGTTATCCCCCTTTATGAGGAAATTCTTAGATATAATCCCGACCATTTAATTTCACTCCGTAATTTGGGGGCGATATATGCTGAAAGTGGTAGATACAAAGAAGCGGAGAAATTACTTAAGAGGTGTCTAGATAATTCGAAAGATTCTAAAGAAAATGAACTAATTCGGCAAATTTACGAACAAGCCAGGATTCATGCATATTAGACGAAATATTTGACAAGTGGGGTTGAATTGACAACCTTAGCTTGTTAAAATTCCTAAGTCCCGTAATGCGGGACGGTTTTTGTGTAGAATAAGTTGATATGGCAGCAGAAGTTACAAGGAAAAAATCGGCGATGGTCATGACGGAAACCAAAGACCGTGATGTTCCTTTGGAGCGAATCCGAAATATCGGCATTATTGCCCACATCGATGCCGGGAAAACCACGACCACGGAGCGGGTTCTTTTTGAAACCGGAAGAACTTATAAAATAGGTTCCGTCGACGAAGGGACAACGGTTACCGATTGGATGGCCCAAGAGCGGGAACGCGGGATTACCATTGTCTCTGCGGCAATCACCACTTTCTGGGATTTAAAAAAGGCCTCATCGGTTCCCGAAGGCCACTACAGAATAAATATTATCGATACTCCCGGACATATCGATTTTACCGCCGAGGTCGAGCGTTCCCTTAGAGTTTTGGACGGGGCAATTATGGTTTTTGACGGCAGAACCGGAGTTGAGAGTCAATCCGAAACCGTCTGGCACCAAGCCGATAAATATAATGTTCCCAGAGTTTGTGTTCTCAATAAACTAAACCTGATTGGAGCTGATTTTGAAGCAAGCATCAAATCGATTCATGAACGACTTGGGGCCAATGCCGCACCCGTAGTTCTCCCGATTGGATTGGAACATGCCCATACAGGGATAGTTGATTTAGTCAGGATGAAAGCCTTTACCTATAAAGGGATTGAAGATAACCATTTGACCGAAGAAGAGATTCCGTCGGGGTTGGCCGAACAAGCAAAGGTTTACCGTCACGAGCTGGTAGAAAAAGTTTCCGAATATGACGACGAGGCTTTAAGCAAATATCTTGAGGGCCAGGAACCGACAGAAGAGCAGTTAAAACGGGCAATCAGGAATGGAGTGGTTGCGTGCAAGTTCTTCCCGATTTTCGGGGGAGATAATCGAACGGCGGAGGTTCAAATTCTTATGAACGGAGTGGTTGAATACTTGCCGTCTCCCTTGGACATGCCTCCTGTTGAGGGTATAAATCCCAAAACCGGAGTAAAAGAAACCAGGGAAAGAAAGAACGAAGCGCCATTAAGTGCTTTGGCATTCAAAGTGATGACGGACCCCCATGTCGGGCGCTTGGTTTATTTAAGAATTTATTCCGGAAAAATTGCCTCCGGGCAGGTGGTCTATAACACCAGTGAGCAAACACAGGAGCGTATTGGAAAATTGGTCTTGCTCCACGCCGACCAAAGGGAGCTTATCGAAAATGCTTTTGCCGGAGAGATAGTGGCCGCTGTCGGGATTAAAGATACCACAACGGGGGATACAATTTGTGACCCGGGAAATCCGATTCTTCTTGAATCGATTTCTTTCCCCGAGCCTGTTATTTCTTTGGCCATTGAACCTGCCACCAAGAGCGACCAGGAAAAAATGGGAATTGCCTTGGGGAAACTTTCGGATGAAGACCCGACTTTTAGGATTAAATCTAATTTTGAAACAGGCCAGACAATTATCTCGGGAATGGGAGAGCTGCAGCTTGAGGTTTTGGTTGACAGGATGAAAAGGGAATTTGGGGTTGAGGCAACAACAGGAGCCCCACAGGTTGCCTACAAAGAAACCGTCAAAAAGATAGCCGAAGGAGAAGGTAAATACATTCGTCAGACAGGAGGCCGGGGGCAATACGGACATTGTTTGGTTAGAGTCGAGCCTTTGGGCCGCGGTGAGGGATTTGAGTTTAAGAGTGAAATTAAAGGAGGAGCAATTCCCTCCGAATTTATTCCGGCAATTGAAAAAGGAGTTAAAGAGAAACTGGAGAATGGAATTATGGCAGGCTTTCCCATGGTTGATATGAAGGTGGCGGTCTATGACGGGAGCTTTCACGAAGTCGATTCCTCGGAGATTGCCTTTAAGATTGCCGGTTCTTTGGCGGTGGAAGAAGCGGTCAGGCACGCCGAGATGATTCTTTTGGAGCCCATTATGAAAGTTGAGGTTTCCACCCCGGAGGAGTTTATGGGAGATGTGATTGGGGACCTTTCCTCAAAACGCGCCCAAATCCAAGGGACGGAAAAGCGGGGTATGATGACCATAATTTTAGCCCTTGCACCCTTAGCCGAGCTTTCGGGTTATGCAACCAAACTAAGGTCCATTTCCCAAGGAAGAGCTTCTTACTATATGGAACCGTCCCATTACGAAGAAGTACCCAGGAATATTACCGAACAGATAGTCACTAAGTCCGGAAAGACAGTGGCAAGATAAGTTGATACTTGACAGGCTCGTTTAGCCTTATCTATAATACGCACAGCTAGGGCATGTATGCCCTTGTTTGTTTCTAATAGGCAAGATATAATATCTTGTTTCGAATACGAATATGGCAGCTGAAGCAAAAGCAAAATTTGATAGAACAAAGCCGCATGTAAATGTCGGTACTATTGGCCATGTTGACCATGGTAAGACTACTTTGACTGCGGCCATAACCTCTGTTCTTTCCAAGCAGCCGGGAAACAAAACCAAGGCACTTAAATTTGATGAGATTGACAATGCTCCGGAAGAAAAGGAAAGAGGAGTTACTATTAATATCTCCCATGTAGAGTACGAAACCGACAAGCGCCACTACGCCCACATCGACGCTCCCGGACACGCCGACTATATTAAGAATATGATAACCGGTGCGGCTCAGATGGATGGAGCAATTTTGGTTATTTCTGCAGCCGACGGCCCGATGCCTCAAACCAGGGAACACGTAATTTTGGCCCGCCAAGTCAATGTTCCGGCCCTAGTCGTTTTTCTTAACAAATGTGATACCGTCGATGATCCGGAGATTATCGAGCTGGTGGAAGCTGATGTTAAGGAACTTCTTAAAAAATACGAATATCCCGGAGATGAAATCCCAATTATAAAAGGTAGTGCTCTTAAGGCACTTGAGGGAGATGCCGAGGCGGAAAAGCAGATATTGGAGCTTATGAAGGTAGTTGATGAATATATCCCCGAGCCAAAGCGCGATACCGAAAAGCCGTTCTTGATGCCGATTGAGGATATTTTTGCCATTAAAGGTCGAGGCACAGTTGTTACCGGTAGGGTCGAGCGAGGCAAACTAAAACTTAACGAAGAGGTTGAAATTGTTGGCTTAAGGGAAACCAAGAAAACTGTCGTAACCGGGCTTGAGATGTTTAGGAAGATTCTTGATGAGACAGTAGCAGGAGATAATGTGGGGGTTTTACTTAGGGGAATTGAGAAAACCGATGTCGAAAGAGGCCAAATCTTGGCAAAACCGGGCTCAATTACGCCTCACACCGAATTTGAAGCAGAAGTTTATATTCTTTCCAAGGAAGAGGGCGGACGCCATACGCCATTTTTCACCGGTTATAGACCTCAGTTCTATGTAAAAACCGCCGATGTTACCGGAGAGGTTACGCTTCCCGAAGGAATAGAAATGGTTATGCCCGGGGATAGCGCCAAGATGAAAGTAAAGCTTATTCAAGCAGTTGCCATGGAAGAAGGAGTCAGATTCGCAATTCGAGAAGGTGGTAGCACAGTTGGTGCTGGAGTTATCACCAAAATTATTGCTTAAGATTTAAATAGCACCTTTACGGGCCATATGCCAGCAGGAAGACTACGCGTCAAGCTTAAAAGCTACGACCACCGCGTCTTAGACGAGGCGGCTGGCAAGATATTGGATACAGCTCTAGCCACAGGAGCTAAAATTATTGGCCCGATTCCGCTTCCCACTAAAAGAACCATAATGAGTGTTAAGGAATCTCCTTTTACCGACAAAGACGCCCAAGAGCATTTTGAAGTTTTGGTTCATAAGCGCTTAATCGACATAATCGACCCCTCCGAACGGACGATAGATTCCCTCTCCAATCTCGACCTCCCGGCAGGAGTTTCGATCGAAATTAAGATGTAGAGCGAAACTCCGAGTGCCCCGCTCATGCGCTCCACGAGCCGTATACGAATAGTATTGACCGCGCCCGCATCGCATACGCGAAGCGTTTCGGGCGGGAAAGGCGAGTGGTAAGAATGCGTGGGGGCAGGCGTCAGCATAGAAATTAAAATGTAATTTCAGACTTCCTGGTTTATAATTTGTACTGTGGATAATCTGCAGAACAAATTTTCATCCTTAATCAAAAAACATTGGCCTCTGGTTATCACCCTGATTTTTGTGGGTATAGTTAGTTTCCTGCGTTATCAAAAAGGAGTTTTTCAGCAGGATAATTACCTTGACTACGCCAAGACCCTGCCAACCCGATTGGTAGGCTTATCCTATTACGATTCCCGCTTATTTCCAGGGCTTCCCATCCTTATCCTGATAGGCAAATTTTTTACCGGGAATTTTCTTTTGGCGGGGTACCTTATCGTAATTTTGGCTTTTTTGGGAAGCTATATCATCTTGTACAGGCTGACTAAAACCCCTTATTGTGTTCTCGCCCTAATATTTCCGCCGGTTATGCTTAACCAGGCAACAATTATTGCTTCGGAATATTTAACTATACTTTTCCTACTTTTGGGCATCTATGTACTAAAAGAAAAACACTACCGGCTCTTTTTTGCCCTCTGCGGCTTCTCTTTTTGGTTTAGGCCAATCGGGGCAGCTCCCGTTTTAGGAGCAGCCTTCTACTTTTACAAAAAGAGTGAGCTTAAGTTATTTCTTCCTAATTTTATCTTTTTACTGCCCGGCGTAATTTTGTTTTTTCTTTATAATGCCGGCCTTTTTGGACTGAATGATATTTTCCATCCCTTTGTGGCCTATACGGCAAAAGCGTCTTTACAGCCGACATTTCCTTTAATACAACTTTTTAAAGATATCCCGGAAGCTTTTAGGCCGGGTAGCTATAGAATTTTCTTTTCGGGACTTACCTACCTGTTTTTATTTATAACTCTACTTCTCTCTGCCCGGGGCACCTCGTTGGTTTTCGCCATCGCTTTGGCCTTGACCATCTACGTTTTCTCTTTCGGCTATAACCCATTTCTTTCAAATCTGGGCAGATATCTGGTTCCCATTTTCCCGTTACTCTGGCTCGTCTTACGCAAGAAGATGCTTTTCTCGGAAAAACCGCTTTTCGTCACGCTCCTTCTTTTCATTTCAGGCGTGGCGGTGGTAATTTGAAGCCTTGCTTCCTCTAGCTTCATTTGTTATAATTTCCCCATCGTGGAGGTGAGAGCTAAGGTCTAATCACCACAAGGAAGCAGGATGTGCCTAAGTTGAGGGTGCCTCCGGCACCTTTTTTTGTGCTAAAAAACATGATTGATACGATTCTGGGAGCAAAAGGGAGAATGAGCCAAACCTTTATTGAGGGGCGACGTGCCCCGGTCACCAAGGTTGTGGCCGGTCCCTGCGTGGTAACCCAGGTTAAAAAGATAGATAAGGATGGCTATTGGGCAGTGCAAATTGGGTTTGGGGAGAAGAGAATTAAGAATGTTACCAAACCGCTTCAGGGCCACCTAAAGGGCGTCATTAAAGAAAATAAGGCGCCCCGTTTTTTGCGCGAAGTTAGGCTCGAGGAAGAACCCGAGTTTAAAGTCGGAGACGTAATCAAGGTTTCGGATATCTTTAAGGTCGGCGACATTATTGCGGTTGTCGGTACATCCAAAGGAAAGGGTTTCGCCGGAGTAATTAAACGCTGGCATTTTGCCGGTGGCCCAAGAACTCACGGCCAATCCGATAGAGAGCGAGCACCCGGTTCAATCGGTCAAACTACCACTCCGGGCAGAGTTTTTAAAGGCAAGCATATGGCAGGAAGAATGGGAACAGAAAGGGTTACGCTTAAGAATCTCCAGGTTGTTTCGGTTAGTCCCGAGACAAACGAAATTGGAATTTCAGGCCCGGTTCCCGGAATCCCCGGAGGACTACTTATAATCAGGAAACTTTCTACGGGGAAGCTTAAAGGAATAACCGAAGTTCAGGCCCAGGTTGTTGAGGGCGAGGCGGAAGTGCCGGAAGCCCAGTCAAAAGCCGAGGGAGAAGTACCGGTACCAGCCGAGAAGCCGGTCAAGAAGGGACAGACCAATGAGTAAAGTTAATACATATTCTATCAAGGGAATCCATCTTGCCCCGACTACCCTGCCTAAAGATTTTGACGCCAAGGAAAATCTAAACCTTTTGGCTCAAGCCATTCGTGTTTATCAGGAGGAGGCTCATATAGGGTTGGCAAAAGCAAAAACCAGAGCCGAAGTTAACCGAACCAAGAAAAAGTGGTACAAGCAAAAAGGGACAGGTGGAGCCCGTCATGGAGCAAGGTCGGCACCCATTTTTGTCGGTGGAGGAGTAGCCCACGGCCCGAGGCCGGTTAAGAGACATCTTACTCTCCCTAAGAGAATGGCCAGGAAAGCTTTGCAGGTTGCCTTGGGACTTAAAGTTAAAAAGGCGGAAGTGGTGGCTGTTGAGGGGCTGGCAAAAATTACCAAGACCAAGGAAGCTTGTGTTTTAATTAACAAAATTAAGGCGACAGGACGATGCACATTCGTTTTATCGGATGAGAATTTAGCCAAGGCACAATTTCTAAAAAACATCGAAAATGTTGACTATACCTCCTATAAGAGTCTAAATGCCTACAGAGTCTTTTTCGCAGGAACCATAATTTTAGATAAAGAGATATTCGGACAAAAAACTCCAAAACTCAAGAAGGAGGTTGAAAAGAAATGAGGCTAACTCCCATTTTGACAGAAAAAAGTCTGCAGGATGCAAAAGAAGGAAAATATACCTTTTTGGTCGATAAAAGATTGACAAAAGGCGAGATTAGCCGATTGGTGGAAAGTTCATTTGCGGTTAATGTAAGTTCGGTCAGAACGGCTAATATTAAAGGAGGAGAAAAAAAGAATGTTAAAGGTCGAATTCAGACAAAAAAAGCTTATAAGAAGACTTGGGTTGGTCTAAAAGACAAGGGAAAGATAGAGCTTTTTGAAGAAAAAACCAAATAATATGAGAAAACTTTCAAGAATACTACCTAAAAGAAGCGGAAGATCCTTTGGTAAACTTACAGTTCGCCATCAGGGCGGTCGTCAGAAAAGATATTTGAGGAACATCGATTTTAGAAGGGACAAAAAGGATGTTTGGGGAAAGGTTGAGGCAATTGAATATGACCCGAATAGAAGTGCCGAGATTGCATTAATCCTTTACGAGGACGGGGAAAGAAAGTATATTATAGCGCCCAACGGACTTGCCATCGATCAGAAAGTGATTGCCTCGGAGGCTGCCCCAATTGAGGTAGGAAATAGCCTTCCGCTTTCTAAAATTCCCGTTGGGACGCTGATTCATAATCTCGAGATAAGGCCGGGAAAGGGTGGACAGATGGTAAAATCAGCCGGCTCAGCCGCTGTCCTTCAGGGAAGGGAGGAAGGATTTACTCTAGTTAAGCTTCCTTCTGGGGAGATAAGAAGGTTTCTACCGGAGTGTATTGCCACTATTGGACAGCTGGGGAGAGTTGAGGCCAAGAGCGAAAGGTGGGGTTTGGCAGGGAGGAAAAGAAGAATGGGGATAAGGCCTACCGTCAGGGGAGTTGCCATGCATCCTGATGCCCACCCCCACGGTGGAGGAGAAGGTCGAAGCTCTGTTGGACTTAAATATCCTAAGACTGTTTATGGAAGGAAAGCCGTAGGAAAAACCAGAATGAAAAATAAATATTCCAATAGGTTAATCATTGAAGGCAGAAGAAAGGGAAAGCATACAGCTTAACCAGATGGCAAGATCATCCAAAAAAGGACCATATATTGACGCTAACCTTATTAAGAAGGTGTCCTCCGGTATGGGGACAAAAGAAAATCCGATAAAAACATGGTCGAGGGATTGCCAAATCCCCCCGGAATTTGTGGGTAAATATTTCCAGGTCCACAACGGAAGAATTTTTATTGATGTGTTTGTAATCGAGGATATGGTTGGACATCGCTTGGGTGAATTTTCCCCAACCAGAACATTTAGAGGACACGGAGAAATTGTTAAGAGAATTCTTGAAAAAACATAAAAACAATGGAAATAAAAGCAGAACAAAAGTTTTTGATAATGTCGCCTAGAAAAATCAGGCCGGTTGCCGATTTTATTAAAAAACTAAAGCCTGTTGATGCTATTGAGAGACTGCCCTTTGTTGGTAAAAGGGCGGCAGAACCTTTGGGTAAAGTAATTCGCCAAGCAATTGCAAATGCCAGAGGAAAAGGAGTATCGGAGGCAGATTTGATTTTTAAAGAAATTCAAGTTGGCGAAGGCCCAAGGCTTAAAAGAGGCAGGCCGGTTTCAAGAGGGCAGTGGCATCCAATCAAAAAAAGGATGAGCCACATCCGAGTTGTTTTAACAACTCGGAATTCTCAAATTCCAAATGTCAAATCCCAAATAAATCCAAAATCAGAAATAAAAGATGAAAGGAGGGCACATGGGACAAAAGATTAACCCGGTTGGCCTAAGAATTGGCAGTTTTTTACCTTGGAAATCCAGATGGTTTTCAGATGACGCAACCTTTAAAGACTATCTTATTGAGGATATAAAAATTCGAAAAGCCTTGATGGAAAAACTCAAATTGGCCGGAATTACAGAAGTTTCTATTGAAAGACTTCCCAAAAGCATGGTTATCAATTTAACGGTTTCAAGACCTGGAGTTGTTATCGGAAGAGGAGGGACAGGGATAGAGGATGTAAAAAGATTTATCCTTGAAATTATTTCCCGGGTCAGAAAAAAGCCGATAAAAGACATGAAGATAGATTTAAAGGTAAGTGAAGTAAAAAATTCCGAGCTTTCGGCATATCTTATTGCCGGCAGAATCGTCGTCGAGCTGGAGAGAAGGATACCTCATAGGCGGGTTGTCACCAAAGCAATAGAAAGAGTTATGGCGGGAGGGGCTTTGGGAATTAAAGTAGTTTTAGGGGGAAGAATCAACGGGGCCGAAATTTCCCGTGTTGAGAAGTTTCAGTTGGGATCGGTTCCCACGCAAACCCTAAGAGAAGTGATAGATTATGCTCAAGTGCCGGCTCTTTTGAAAAGAGGTTACGTAGGAGTGAAGGTTTGGGTACACAAGAAGTCTGAAGAGTGATTTAAGATTTATGATTTACGAATTAAGAATTAAAAATTAGGAATTAAAAATTAGAGCGAAGCGATTTATGTTGCAACCTAAAAGAAGAAAATACGCAAAAGATTTTAGAGGAAGAAGAAGGGGAGTGGCGACGCGGGGCGCCACACTTTCCTTTGGCGAGTATGGGCTAAAAGCTTTGGGTAGAGGTTGGATTACTTCCAGTCAACTGGAAGCCGTCAGGCGAACCATTGTCCACAACCTTAAAAAAGGAGGAAGAGTTTGGGTCAGAGTTTTCCCGGATAAACCGGTTTCGGGCCGTGCTGCAGGAAAGCGTATGGGCGGTGGAAAGGGAGATATTGCCAGGTATGTTGCCGTGGTAACTCCCGGAAGAATCCTTTTTGAGGTAGCCGGAGCAGCAAAAGAGTACGTAATAGATGCTTTTAAGAAAGCCTCCGCCAAGTTGCCGATAAGAACAAGGGTTATAAGTAAGGAGGAGGAAGAATGAAGAAAAAGGAGCTGACGGAGTTAAGAGTAAAAGAAGCAAAAGAGCTTAAAAAGTTAGCTGAGGATAGGCAAGCAGAGATAAAAAGAATAAACCCCGAACTTGGTATAGGAAAAGAGAAAAATCTCAAAAAGGTAAAGAATTTAAGGCGCGAAATAGCTCAGGTCTTGACAATAATAAAAGAGATGGAAATTATTCAAAGGAAAGAGACAAAGTGAAAATATTAAAAGGAAAAGTAATTTCTACAAAAATGGCGAAAACCGCTACAGTGGCGGTAGCCAGAATCGTGGTTCACCCTATCTATAAGAAAAGATTTCGCAGAACCAGAAAATATCACGTTCATGACGAGCTGGGAGTCAAAGTAGGGGACGAGGTAGCCTTTGCCAGCGTCAGGCCGGTTAGCAAACTTAAGAAATGGAAGATTATTAGTCTGATAGGCAGTGACAAAAGAAAAGCATGATACAACTTAGAAGTATGCTAACGCCGGCCGATAATTCCGGAGCCAAGAGGCTGATGGTAATCGGGATTTCGACTAAGATTGGCAAAAAAGCCTCTTTGGGAGATGTGGTTTTGTGTGTTGTTAAGGGAGCGGATCCGGCAGGCGTGGTTGCTGATCACGAAAAAGTTAGAGTTCTTATTGTCAGAACCAGAAAGGAAGTAAAGCGTCAAGATGGGAGCTATGTCAGGTTTGACAATAATGCGGGTGTAACGATTGACAAACAAGGTCTTCCGAGAGGAACCAGGATTTTGGGTCCAATTGCCAGAGAGATAAAAGAGGAGGGTTATAACAAAATTGCTTCTCTGGCTAGGGAGGTAGTATAGAGATGTTCAAATTTAAAACAGGGGACACGGTAAAGATAACTTTAGGAAAAGATAAAGGCCGCGAAGGAAAAATCGAAACAATCAACGTAAAACGCGTCTTAGCCTTAGTGCCCGGAATAAATATTTACAAAAGGCACGTTAAACCAGGGACCCAAAAAGGCCAAAAAGGCGGTATTTATGATATTCCCAGGCCATTGCCGTTTTCAAAAATTGCCCTTATCTGTCCCAAATGCAAAAAAGTTACTCGGGTAGGTTTTAGGGTTCTAGAAAATGAAAAGGTAAGAGTCTGTAGAAAATGTGGAAAGGAGATTGATACCAAATAAAAATATAATTTATGAATAAATCTAGATTACAAGAAAAATATATAAAGGAGGTCATCCCTACCCTTGCTAAAGAATTTGAAATTAGAAACAAGATGGCGATACCTAAGATTACCAAGGTTGTTGTTAACATGGGGTTAGGAGAAATGATTAAGAATAAGGAACTTAAAGAAGTTGTTGGAAAAGATTTGGCCGTGATTACCGGGCAAGCACCGACCGTAAGGTTAGCTAAAGTTTCCATTGCGGCTTTTGGTGTTATGCGTGGAATGCCGGTTGGACTTTCGGTTACCTTGCGAGGGGTAAGAATGTATGATTTTTTGGATAAACTTATCTCTATAGCCCTCCCCCGACTAAGAGATTTTAGAGGAGTTCCGCGAAAAAGTTTTGATAAGGCCGGGAATTATACATTAGGTTTGACGGAACATACGGTTTTTCCGGAAATCGATTTAACAAAAGGTGTTGCCTCAAGGGGGATGGAGGTATCAATCGTTACAAACGCAGATAGTCCGGAAAAAGCAAGAAGGCTTTTGGAGCTAATGGGAATGCCTTTTGAAAGGAATGGCCATTAATTATTAACGCATGTCTACAGTCGCAAAAGAAGTCAGAGAAGCAAAAAAGTTAAAATTCAAGGTTCGTTATCGAAACCGATGTCGGCTTTGTGGACGATCGCGCGGTTATATGAGAAAATTCGGTCTTTGCAGAATTTGTTTTAGGGAGTATGCCCATAAAGGAGAGATTCCGGGTGTAAGAAAGGCAAGTTGGTAACATGACTAATTATCCGTTGGGAGATTTTCTCATCAGAATCAAAAATGCAGCCTTAGCCAGAGGCAAAGAGGTTTTGGTTCCTAGCACAAAGCAGATAAAGGCGGCAGCCGGCGCCCTCAAAAGGGCTGGTTATCTCGAAGAAATCGGTCAGGAAAAGGGGTTTTTGAAAGTTAATATTACCTACAAGCGAAAAAAGCCATTAATTATGGGGTTAAAGCTTATTTCAAGGCCGGGTTTAAGAATTTACATGGGGGTTTCCCAAATCGAAAAGAAAAAAGGCCCGTCAATTTTATTGGTTTCTACCCCCAAAGGGATACTTACCTCCCGCGAAGCTGTTAAGGAAAGGCTGGGTGGAGAGGTTTTAGGGGAGGTTTGGTAGCTATGAGTAAAATTGGGAAATTGCCGGTAGTATTGCCCGAAGGTGTAGTCGCCGAGGTTTCCGGTCATGAGATAAAAATAGCGGGTCCAAAAGGAAACTTAAATTATAAATTTGCAGGCAGTGCTTCCGTTGAAGTCAAAGATGGTAAAATCGAGGTTAGTTCAAAAAAGGAAACCAAATTGGCAAAAGCAATTTTTGGAACTACACGGGCCTTGATTGCCAACATGGTTTTAGGGGTTGCCCAAGGATGGAAAAAAGAGCTTGAACTTGTAGGAACAGGCTATAGAGGTGAGGTTCAAGGTAATACCCTTATTTTGACAATCGGATTTTCCCATCCTGTTAAGTTCGAGGCACTCGAAGGTGTAACTTTTAAAGTCGAGAAATCAATAATTACGGTTGAAGGGATTGATAAAGAATTGGTTGGACGGACGGCGGCGAATATCAGGGCCGCAAGACCGCCGGAGCCTTATAAAGGAAAAGGAATTAAGTACGTAGGTGAGGTTATTAGGCGAAAAGCCGGAAAGGCGGCTAAAACAGTAGGAGCCTCTGTTTAAAGTTAGACAAAGGAAAAGATGGGAAATACTAAAAAAGATCAGTTTGAACAGAGAAAGGCCAGGGTAAGGGCAAAAGTCTTTGGGACAAAAGTCCGGCCCAGGATTTCGGTATTTCGTTCAAACAAAGCAATTTATGCCCAGATTATTGACGATGAGGTAGGTAAAACTTTAGTCTCGGCTTCCAGCAAAGAAAAAGAGGTCCGAGACGCAAAGTCTAAGAGTCAGGCGGCAGAACTGGCAGGAGGGTTGCTGGCGAAAAAAGCCCTAAAGGCAAAAATCAAAAAAGTTGTCTTTGACAAAAGCGGTTATAGGTACCACGGCAGAATTAAAGCTTTGGCCGAGGGAGCAAGGAAAGGAGGACTGAACTTTTGATGCAAAGATTTGGGTCTCAAGGGATGATGCCCGGAATGGTGAAGGAGTTTGAAGAGACCGTTGTTCAGATTAATAGAATTTCCAAAAAGACAAAAGGAGGGAATCAGATACACTTTTCCGCCTTGGTCGTGGTCGGAGATAAAAAAGGCAAAGTCGGAGTCGGTCTTTCCAAGGCATCAGATGTCAGAAACGCCATAAGAAAAGCAATCGCTGCGGCCAAAAGAAGAATGATTAACGTACCCTTAAAAGGAACTACGGTGCCGTATTCTGTTAGGGAGAAGTTTTCAGCCGCAAAAGTTTTTATAAAACCGGCTCCGCCTGGTTCTGGTATTATTGCCGGTGGACCGATTAGAGTAGTTATGGAGGCGGCCGGAATAAGAAACGTCTCGGGTAAAATTTTGGGTACAAAAAATAAAATCTCAAATGTTTATGCTACCTTAAAGGCTTTAGAGACGATTTCGGAAATGGTAAGAAGAAGGGAGAAGAAGGAATAAATATGGATACTAATTTGGCAAAGGTTGTTGTTGGGAGAAAGAAAAGGATTGGCCGGGGTTATGGAAGTGGCAAAGGAGGTCACACTGTAGGCAGAGGACAAAAAGGCCAAAAGGCGAGAGGTAAAGTAGGAGTTTTATTTGAAGGTATTAAAGTCAAAAAATCCCTTATCAAAAAGCTTCCCCTGCAAAGAGGAAAAGATAAACTCAAGGCCCACCCAAAGCCGATAATTGTCAAGCTTTCTTTCTTAAATTTACTTACGGCGGGTTCCACTGTCGACATAGAACTCCTGGCAAAAGAAGGTATAGTAAATATGCCGGATGCAAAAGAGGTTGGGGTAAAGATTTTGGGCGACGGAGAAATTAATAAAAAATTGACAATTGCCGTTCCCATATCAAAATCCGCTGCTAAAAAAATAGAGGAGGCGGGAGGAAAGGTAACCGGTGGAAAGTGAAGTTTTATTTAATTTTAAGATTTAAGATTTAGTTTTGAGTTTTGCGCTTTGAGATTTAAGTTTTAAAGTGATGTTGAAATCAATTGCCCATTTTTTTTCAAAGGTAGTTTCTTCCCCGGATGTCAGGAGAAAGCTTATTATTACAGCCTTTATCTTGTTTGTTTTTAGGCTGGTTGCTCACATTCCCGCAGCCGGAATTAATAGAGACTCGCTTCAGGCTCTTTTTTCGGGAAGCCCGCTTCTTTCTCTTCTTGATGTCTTTTCCGGAGGGACTCTGGCAAACTTTTCGGTTATGGCCCTCGGGCTTAATCCCTATATCAACGCCTCAATTATTTTGCAACTACTGACCTATGTTGTTCCCAGCCTAGAGGAATTACAAAAAGAGGGTGAATATGGTCAGGAGAAAATAAACCAATACACAAGATTTTTGACTGTTCCTTTGGCTTCTGTTCAAGCATTTGGAATGTATTCCCTTCTTCGTTCTCAAGGGATAATTCCGACTTTTTCCCCATTGGCGCTCCTTTCCTTAATTTTGACAATGACTGCGGGGACAGTCTTTGCGGTTTGGCTTGGCGAGCTTATAACCGAGTACGGGTTTTCAAATGGTATTTCTCTTCTTATTTTTGCCGGTATTGTCGCCAGACTTCCGGTAACATTTTTGCAGTCTGCGACTACAATCCAAACGCAGGATTTGCTAAAAACAGGCCTAATTTTAGGCCTCGCGGTTCTTATAACGGGATTGATTGTTTTTATGAACGAGGCGGTAAGACAGATTCCTATCAGCTATGCCAGACGGGGTGGAAGAGTGGTAGGGCAGGGCGTTTCTTCTTATCTTCCTCTAAGGCTTAATCAAGCCGGAGTAATTCCTATTATTTTTGCCGTATCTTTAGTTCTTGTCCCTTCTATGATTTCTCAATTTTTAAGAGGAGCTACTAATCCCGGTCTTGCAAATTTTGTTAATTTACTGACTTCCCTTTTTAACCCCCGCTCTCCCGTCTATAACCTTACCTATTTTGTTTTGGTAGTTGGATTTACTTATTTTTATACAGCGGTTGTTTTTAACCCTCAAAAAATCTCCGAGAATCTTCAGAAAAACGGAGGATTTGTTCCCGGGATAAGGCCAGGAAGCCAAACCGCGAATTACCTTTCTTTTGTTCTAAATAGGATTACTTTGGTCGGAGCCATTTTTCTTGGGCTTATTGCTATTCTTCCTTCCCTTTTTCAAAACGTGATAGGCGTGGCCAACTTGGCTATTGGAGGAACAGGAATTCTGATCGTAGTTTCGGTGGTTTTGGAAATAACCAGGGAACTTGAAGCCCAGCTTGTGATGAGGAGGTACGAGGGTTTCTTAACGCAATGAATATTATTGTTTTAGGACCACAAGGATCCGGTAAGGGGACCCAAGCTCGACTTTTAGCCGAAAAATTGGGACTTTTTTATCTTGATGTGGGAAATTTTTTGAGGGAAGTCGCAAAAGAAAATCCCAGGATTGATGAAATGGTAAATAAAAAAGGACAGTTAATACCCGATGAAGAAATTTTCCTACTGGTTAAAAATTATTTAGAGAGAAGTGCTCCCAAATTGGACAACCTGCTTTTTGACGGCTACCCCCGTTCAGTCAGACAGTACGAACTTTTAAAAAATTGGCTATTGGAAAAAGGGGTCAAAATTGATACTGCAATTTTTCTTTATATAAGTGACTCGGAGTCAATAAGAAGATTGTCCGCCCGCAGAGTTTGTAAAGATTGTGGTGAAGTATATAACTTAATAACAAATCCTCCTTCATCTAGGGATTGTAAATGTGGGGGAAGTTTGATTCAAAGGCCTGACGACACGCCGGTAATTATTCAAGAAAGGCTGGCGGAATATAAAAAAACAACGAAGCCCTTAATTGAACTTCTGGAAAAGGAGGGAATCCTAAAAAGAGTGGATGGGGAAAGACCAATAGATGTCATTTTTAAGGATATTTTGCGTTCCCTGGAAAAATAAATGTGGAAAGCTTCAATTAAAGATAGTCAGGGCCTAGCCGTGATGGTTGAAGGGGGGAAGAAGCTCGCCGCCATTAAGCAAAAATTAAGAGACGAGGTTAGGCAGGGGGTTAAGGCATCCGATATTGAGACTTTGGCGGTTAAGCTTATCGATAAAGCTGGCGGGAAGCCTTCTTTTATGATGGTGCCGGGATATCGGTGGGCAACTTGCGTGAACGTAAATGCTGGACTTGTCCATGGAATACCCAAATCGGAGGTAGTTTTTAAAAAAGGAGATTTAGTAAGTATTGATTTGGGCATTTATTATAAAAGATTCCATACGGATAGTTCCTTTTCGTTGGGAATTTCCCCGTCGCCGGAGATAGAAAGGTTCTTGACTGTCGGGGAAAAAGCTCTTGGGGTGGCAATCGAGGCCGCAAAGCCAGGAAACAAAATTTTTGATATTTCACAGGCTATACAAGAAACGATTGAAAGAGCAGGTTATTCTCCCATAAAGGCGTTGGTTGGTCATGGAATAGGAAGGAATTTACACGAGGAGCCTAAAATTCCTTGTTTTGTGGGAGTTAAGAGAGAGGAAAGTCCGGATATTGTGCCTGGAATGACCTTGGCTATCGAGGTTATGTACGCACAAGGTAATCCCGATGTTGAGCTGGGTAAAGATGGGTGGACAATTTCCATGCGTGATGCTAAAATATCAGCACTTTGCGAGGAGACCGTGGCAATACTTAGGCACGGTCCCCTTATTTTGACCGAAGGCAAAACCCATGGGAGAAGATAAATTTGAGGAAATTGATGGAGTAGTTCAGGTAGCCCTTCCTAACACTATGTTTAGGGTAGAGCTTACCGATGGCAGGGTAGTTTTGGCTACCTTAAAAGGGAAAATGCGCAGAAATTTTATCCGGATTTTTCCCGGAGATAAAGTTAAGGTTGAAATGACACGGTATGATGAGGAAAGAGGAAGAATTGTGTACAAATATTAAATCATGAAAGTTGCTTCATCTCTCGAAAAAAGGTGTAAAAATTGTAAAATCGTAAAACGAAAGGGGACTTTGTATGTAATTTGCATAAATCCCCGTCACAAGCAGAGACAGGGATAGTTAAAAATATATGGCACGAATAGCCGGAATTGAATTACAAGACAATTGGAAAGTAGACTACGCCCTTACAGAAATAAGAGGGATTGGTTGGTCGTTGTCTAAAAAAATTCTGGATTCTCTTAAAATTGATACTGCTAAAAGAATTTCCGCACTTACCTCTGAAGAAATTTCAAAAATTTCATCCAAGCTCGAGGAGTATACAACCGAGGGAGAGTTGGCAAGAATGGTTAGGTCAAATATATCAAGACTGCAAACAATAGGTTCTTACCGGGGGGCAAGGCATACTAAGAATCTGCCCGTACGTGGTCAAAGGACAAGAACAAATGCACGAACCAAAAGGGGCAAGCGCAAAACCGTAGGAGCATTCAAGAAGGAAATTCTGACAGCTCAAAAAGTAGCTAAAGAAGGAGAGGAAAAGAAATAATGGCCGCCAAAAAGGAAGTTACAAGCGGGAAAATTTATATATCGGCGTCTTTTAATAACACTCTGGTTACGATAACTGATGAAAAGGGTGCAGCCATTGCTTGGGGCTCTTCGGGTGCAGCGGGATTTAAAGGTACCCGTAAAGCTACTCCTTATGCGGCAACCTTGGCGGTTGATAAAGTTATTAAAAAGGCAGTAGGCGATTACGGTTTAAAAGAGGTGGAAATTTATGTTAAAGGTCCTGGACCCGGAAGGGATGCCGCTCTTAGGGCGATTAGGGCTGCGGGAATAAGAATTTCCCTGATAGCTGATATAACGCCAATTCCCCATAACGGCCCAAGACCGAAAAAGAAAAGGAGAATTTGAGAAATGCTAAATGCTAAATTACAAATGCTAAATGTTTTTTATTGGCCATTTATCATTGGCCATTTATCATTGGAGTAAAACGACTATGGCGCGATATACCGGACCAAAAGACAGATTATCCCGTAGAGAAGGATTTGACCTTTTCGGGAAGGGTGCTAAGTTAACCCGCCTTACCGTTCCGCCTGGGGTACACGGGCCGAAAGGAATCAGAAGAATGCCTTCCCAATACGGAAGACAACTTAGGGAAAAGCAAAAGGTGAAAAGACTCTATGGAGTTTTGGAGAAGCAATTTAGGAAGTATATTAATCAGGCTCTAAAAAGCCGGGGCAATACCGGAGAAAAACTTCTTTCCCTTTTGGAAAGACGTCTCGATAATGTGATTTTCAGGTTAGGCTTTGCCCCTACCAGGCCAGGGGCGAGACAACTGGTTTCTCATGGTCACGTTTTGGTTAACGGAAAGAAAGTTACGATTCCTTCATATCAGGTCAGACCTGGAGAAATAATAAACTTGAGGGGTAAAGCAATGGAGATTCCGGTAATTAAAAAGTTATTAAGCGAGGAGAAGTATAAAACTCCCGAATGGCTTAAAAGGAAAGCAGCCGTTGGAAGGGTAGAAAGGGAACCTAAGTCAGAAGATTTACTTGAGCCTATTTCGGTTCAAGACATAGTTGAATTTTACTCTCGCTAAGCTCGAGTAGAAAATTCCGATGACTAAAAAACAAAATTCAAAAAATTTCGATATTCGTAACCCGCGTATGACGCGGTCGAATTTCGAATTTGTTAAAGGTGGGAGGTGATATTTAATGAACGAACCAATGTTTGAAATAAAGGAAGAAGAAAGCCAAAAAAATTATTCTAAATTTGTCATTTCGCCTTTAGAGCAAGGTTATGGTGATACTTTGGGGAATTCCCTAAGAAGAGTTCTTCTTACCTCTCTTCCGGGAGCAGCCATAGTTAGCGTCAAAGTTTCCGGGATTAAACACCAATTTTCAACCCTTAAGGGAATGAAAGAGGATGTTGTTGAATTTCTACTTAACCTTAAAAAGGTAAGATTTTCCTATACGGGAGAAAAGCCAGTTAAAGCTACAATTTCGGTTAAAACCTCTGGTGAGGTCAAAGCTAAGGATATAAAAGTTCCGGCTGATGTAAAGATAGCCAATCCAGAATTTGTTTTGGCAACCCTAAATAAAGGTGCAAAATTGGAAGCTGAAATGGAAATAGCCGTAGGTGAGGGGTATTCCCCCGCCGAGGACAGAGAAAAAGGTCCAATTGGACTAATTCCCTTGGATGCATCGTTCTCTCCAATTTCCAGAGTCAATTATAAGATCGAAGAGACTCGGGTAGGACGACTTACCAACTATGATAAGTTGATTCTAGAAATTTGGACAGACGGGACCATGACCTCGAAGGAGGCAGTTAAAATGGCCGCCAAGACTTTGGTTGCATATTTTAGTCAGGTTGTTTCTCCCAGGAAGGTTATAAAAGAAGAGCCCAAAACCGTTAAGGACATTCTTGGTCCTGCAGGAAAGCTTTCTGTTGAAGAAATAGGACTTCCTACGAGAGTCGCCAATGCCCTAATTAAGGCGGGATGCGAGACGGTTGAACAGCTTGTAGCGGCCAAGAAAGAGGATTTGGTCAAGGTTAGAAATTTGGGCGAAAAATCAATAAAGATAATCTTCGTTGCCTTGGCAGAGAAGGGAGTTAAATTCGGGGATTAATATGAGAAAGATGGTTTTTGGTAGGCAACTTTCCCGAGGAAGGAAGGCCAGAGAAGCGCTTTTTAGGTCGCAAATTAAAGCGCTACTTACTAATGGGAAAATAGTAACTACCAAGGCAAAAGTGAAAGCTATTCAGGGAGATTTAGATAAACTTGTAAGTTTTACAAAAGAAAACTCCCTCGCAGCCAGGCGCAGGGCGTCTTCCTTTTTGGGTAACGATAGAAAATTGACAGAGGTGCTCTTTGGAAAAGTTGCCAAGGCATTTAGTTCGCGCGTTAGCGGTTTTTCAAGGATTATTCTTCTTCCGAGAAGGAAAGGGGACATGGCCGAGATGGCAAGACTTGAATGGGTGGAGAAAATAGATCTGACCGAGAAAAAAGAGGTAAAAAGGGAAGAAAAAGAGCCTAAAGGTAAAATAGTAAAGGAAGCTAAAATCGTTAAGAAGGTAAATAAGAAAAAATGACGACCACCAAAACTTATCAGCCAAAAAAAGGAGATATTAAAAGGAATTGGCATTTAATTGACGCCGGCGGAGGGGTATTAGGGAGATTGTCTTCTCAGGTAGCCAGGTTACTAATGGGCAAGCATAAAGTAAACTATTCTACCCATATGGACTCCGGAGATTATGTTGTAATTATCAATGCCGAGAAGATTACCTTAACTGGTAAAAAGCCTTTGCAAAAAGTTTATAGGGGTCATTCCGGATACCCCGGCGGCTTTAAAGAAATAAGTTATGCAAAAATGCACAAGGAGCATCCGGAAAGAGTCATCGAGCATGCGGTTTCGGGAATGCTTCCGGATAACAGGCTGAAGAAGTTAAGAATGGCAAGACTGAAAGTTATTGTCGGAGATAAAAATCCATACGAGGCTAAATTTAAATAATTAATATGCCAAAAGTCAAAAAACAAAATTATATTTTTGCGGTAGGCAGAAGAAAGAGCGCTTCTGCCCGCGTGAGGCTTTATAAAGGAAAAGGTGAAAATACGGTTAACGGGATTGCTATTGAGAAGTATTTCCCCGGAAAGGTAAATAAAACCTACTGGGAAAGACCTTTTACCCTAACCGAGACTTTGGACAAATACTATATAAGCGCCAAAATCGAAGGAAGCGGTAAAAAGGGACAGCTGACTGCCCTAACTTTAGGTATAGCAAGAGCTTTTTCAAAAGCCGATTCAGAAAAATTTAGGTCGGTTTTGAAAAAAGCGGGGCTTTTGAAAAGAGATGCAAGAGTCAGACAGCGAAGAATGGTAGGAACCGGCGGAAAAGCAAGGCGCAAAAAGCAGTCTCCCAAAAGATAATCCGGGTTATTTGGCTAGCCTCTGTGTGCTATAATTTTACCCATGCCGAAAGAAAAAGTTACTCTTCCGAAAGGTACAAAAATTCCCGACCATATCGCGATAATTCCGGATGGAAACAGGCGATGGGCGCGTGCCCGCGGTCTAAATACCCTTGTAGGTCATAGAAAGGGATTCGATAGGGCAGTCGAGGTCTCAAGAGCGGCGAGAGAGCTAGGTGTTCATACAGTAACTTTGTGGGGTTTTTCTACAGAGAACTGGGATAGGGCTAAGGAAGAGGTAAATTATCTGATGCAACTTTATGGAAAACTTGTTGATGATTACCTAAAAGAGGCAAATAAGGAAAAAGTAAAAATTATCCACTTAGGAAGGAAAGACAGGATTCCCAAGGCACTTCTTAAAAAAATTGTTTATGCCGAGAACGAAACCAAAGATAACACCAAACACATAGTAAACATTGCCATTGATTATGGAGGCCAAGATGACATTATAAGGGCAACCCAAGCAATGATTAGAGATAAGGTTATGCCCCAGAAGGTTGATAAGGAGCTTTTTGAAAAATATCTTGACACAAAAGATCAACCGTATCCCTATGTGGATTTGATTATTCGAACTTCAGGTGAACAGAGAACGAGCGGTTTTCTTCTTTGGCAATCGGCATACTCCGAAATGTATTGGGAAGATGGACACTTTCCGGATTTTACCCCCGAGAAGCTAAGAGAAGCCATACTTGACTATAGTCGTAGAAGAAGGAGATTTGGCGGAAATGATGCAGAGGAACATCTTGCCTTTGACCCAAAGGTTGTGGCGAAGCTGGAACTTGCTTGGTGGAGGTTAAGGAAAATCCCAAAAGGTACCAGATTTCGAGATTACGCCTGGCTGCATTTGCAAAAACAGTACGGTCTTTCCAAAACTTTGGCGAAACAAGCGGCGAAATACTTAGTCGAGGCATTTTTGGAACAGGATAACGGTAAAAATTGGGATAGGGCAAAAGTTAAAATTAAAAAGTTCTACAGACTTATAAAAGATGAGCTTAAACTGGCATTTGAGCCGTCAATTGTTGCCTCTTTGGAAATGAAACTCTGGGAAGATTTAGACGGTAAGGATGAGGTCGCTTCGGCCGGGAAGGCGGAAGAAACGGCTCGCAAGCTCTATGCAGAGGTTTATAGAATCTCACTTTTGCAAGCAGCCAAAGCGGCACATTTAAGGGTTATGGCGAATATCGAAAGAAACTTGGCCGAAAGAGGGTTAGGGGAAGAGCATTGGGTCAGAGCCGAAGATTATCTTCAGAAGTTTTACCGTGCACTGAAGGAACGCGTAGCCTGACGACTGCGCACGGCCAAGCCGCGCTTTATTTATACCGCAAATTTGCTAAAATATAGTACTTTTCGGGGTGTAGTTTATAATGCATCTTGCGACTCACGAATCTTTTGATGAGTGACAAAGCAAGCTAAGTTATATGAAATTTTCGAATTTCATACGGTAGAATAGTTTAGTATCGGGGTGTAGTTTACCGGTAAGCCGAGATGGGACACTACCCATCTCGAGTGCTTCGCACTAAGCTTGGCCGGTTAAACTTCCCCTCGTATAACTCGGGGTGTAGTTTAACGGTAGAATGCGCGGCTGGGGGTCGTGCGGTAGAAGTTCGACTCTTCTCACCCCGACAAACGAAGTTTGGAGGATACTGGTTTTGCTTCTTGAATTTTTCCTTCAGTAATAGTAAAAGGAAACGCTATGGCGGCGAAGAAAAAGACAATTTCGGAAACAAAACCTCAAGAAGGTGGCTCCGCAAAACTTCAAGCGATTCGCCTTGCAATGGATCAGATTGAAAAACAGTATGGACGCGGTTCTATTATGAGGTTGGGGGAGCGAAGTGAGGCGCAATTAAAGGTCGAAGCAATTCCAACAGGTTCTATAGCACTTGATTTGGCCCTAGGTGTCGGGGGACTTCCCAGAGGAAGAATAGCTGAAATTTATGGCCCGGAAGCATCCGGAAAAACTACTCTTGGTCTTTCTGTAATCGCAGAGGCCCAAAAGAAAGGCGGACAGTGCGCTTTTATCGATGCGGAACACGCCGTTGATCCGACCCGTGCGGAGATTATTGGGGTTGACCTGGACGATCTTTTAATGAGCCAGCCGGATACGGGAGAGCAGGCTCTGGAAATTACCGAGACCCTAATACGTTCCGGAGCTTTGGATGTAATCGTCATCGACTCTGTCGCCGCCCTTGTCCCTAGGGCGGAGCTCGAGGGAGAGATGGGGGATGCTGTAATGGGGATGCAGGCCCGCTTAATGTCTCAAGCCCTAAGGAAATTGACAGGCGCGATTTCCAAGTCCAAAACCGTCCTTATCTTTACGAACCAGCTAAGACAAA
>Ga0315288_10000034_pt1 | contig 154603 bp, 121 predicted proteins | sample YL17G11_20_MG_FD_203454 | JGI IMG/M metagenome (GOLD analysis project Ga0315288, IMG submission 203454) | Sediment microbial communities from Yellowstone Lake, YNP, Wyoming, USA - YL17G11_20 | ecosystem: Environmental > Aquatic > Freshwater > Lake > Sediment | place: USA: Wyoming | collected... | reverse complement strand
GCCCTCGTATATCCCAGCACCTCGGCCTTTAACGCCCCTTCCAACGCAATCCGCAGGCGCCGTTTCATCTCCTCAGCGATCAACTCCTGCTCCGGATCCCCCACATACTCCTTGACTTTCGGCCACAACCGATTAGATTTAACCAGGTCTTCCGATTCAATTAACTTCATGGGTGTATCCTCTCCTTTCAAGCTCAGCTGAGCTTTTTGGATTCCCAAGGAAGGATACACCTTTTCTTTTTGCCCGCAAGACTAATTTACACACAATAGTATACACTACCCGGCGCGATATCGGGATTGACAAATCCAAAAAATCCGCTTATATTAGTTGGGTCATAAATGGACAAAGAATTTCTTCTATCCAAAGTCGGCGATTACCTTGATTACCTGAAAAAGGAAAAAAACTATTCGCCCCACACGCTGCGGGCTTATCGGGCCGATCTCCGCCTTTTTTTCGAGTTTCTCGCAGACCGGAAGATGGACCGGGTCGACAATACGACGATCTCCCAATATCTGGCTTTCCTCTTTAAATATGGCCTGGACCCGCGGAGCGTATCTCGAAAATTGTCGACCCTTAAATCCTTTTTCAAGGTCCTCAAAAAAATCGGTCTGGTCCAGGACAATCCGGCGGCCCTGGTCCGTTCCCCAAAAACCAAGAAACATCTGCCCGGTTTCCTGACCCTGCCCCAGGTGGAAATCGGTCTCGCGATCGAGGACAAGCGCGACCGGGCGATAATGGAAGTGCTCTATTCCTGCGGTCTGCGCGCGGCCGAACTCGTCGGTCTGAATATACCGGATATCGACCTGAACCGGGAAGAAGTAAAAGTGCGGGGCAAAGGCGCTAAGGAACGGATCGTTCCGCTCGGCAAGGCCGCCCAACTGGCGCTGGTCGGTTACCTGCGGGAAAGAACGAGTACGACTACGGCCCTATTCGTCAATTACCGCGGGAACCGGCTGACCACCCGTTCGCTTCAGCGGATCGTGCGTAAACATCTCCTCAAAATCGCCCAGGCGCAGGGCACCAACCCGCATATCCTGAGACATACATTCGCCACCCATTTATTGGAGCGGGGCGCGGACCTGCGCGCGGTCCAGGAACTTCTCGGCCATTCTTCGCTGTCGACGGTCCAAATTTACACCCACCTGACGACCCAGCGGCTCAAGGAAATATATAAAAAAGCCCATCCCCGGGCGGATTGATGAAGGCAACAGGTTACGGTATACAGGTAACAGTCCGACGGATATTATTTTCATCGGTGATGCTGTTGATCCTTCTGGTCAATTGCCGGGAAACCGATATCCTCCGAACCATAAAAAACGGGGATTATAGCCTGGTCAGCAAAGGGTCCTATAAAGGCACCGCGGATTATATCGGGCATGGAGAAAATTATATTCCGGTCGTGGACCGCTACCGCCGGTTAATCGAAAATAATATCAACCTCCTGCCGAAGATCACCCGCCATCATTTTTCCGCGCCGGAAACGTTGAATTTCGATTTCAAGATGGTTTTGCTGGACCGGTCGAATAATCTCCTCGTTCTTCGTTATTTCGCGCCGATATTCCACGATCATCTCATTGCCGGCTATCAGTTATATTTTGTCTTTGATCCGGGTCGGGATCGACTGACGCGAATTTATTCATCCGAGGTTCCGCTTGAGTAGCCTGCTTATCCTTCTCTGCCTGACCGGAACGTTGGACGATCCCGGAACCGTTCCGGAACCGGGCGGAGATTACTACCGATTAGAAAATTTCCCCGAAGCCCGGCGCTATTATCATCTTCGGAACCGGCTCTCCCCTTCATACGAGAACCTCTACCGTCAGGCCCTTTGCGGTCTGGGCCTCGCCGATTACCCCACGGTGGCCGCGATCCTCGAACGTATCCCCCGCAAAGATATGCTGACTTACTATTATTTGGGGATCGCCTATTACCGGCTGGACATGTGGGACGAGGCGCAGATCAACATGCAATCGGCCCGCGGATTAGCCCGCGGTTTTGATCCGATTTCGTATTACCTTGGTTTGATCGCGCTAAAGAAGAATGAAACGGTGGACGCCCGGAGTTTCTTCCTTGAATTATCGTTGTCGCCCGGCCGCGATTCGCTGCTCGCGTACCTGGACGATTACGATCGGCTGCTTCAAGCCCGCGCTCTTTTCGCCGCCGGCCGTTACGAGGAAGCCGTAAAAACCTACGAGGCGATCCGGGATTTTTTTGGATACCGGGAAATCGGGTTGGCGATCGCGTACAAAAAATTAAAAAAATACGAACCGGGACGGACGCTCCTGGACTCCGTGCTGAAAACCGGAATCGACAGCACGCTTATCGACCGGGCCTGGCTGGAATCGGGTCTGATTGACTATCGCCTGAAGAATTTCGGCGGGGCCAAAGCCACCCTGGCCCGCTACCTGGCCCGGAACCCGGATAGCGAAGTCCGATACCTCATCGGCCTGATCTTCAGTCAGGAAAGCAATTTTGATTCCGCGGCGGTTTATTTCCGGGACCTGCCCGATACGGTCGACGATTACCTGTTCTACCAGGGCCGGACCGATTATTTCCGCGGACGGTGGGGACCGGCCGAGGAAAAGCTGCTCCGGCACCGGGAAGCCTTCACCCAATCGTCGAACGCGGACCGGGCCGACTTCATCCTGGGATCGATCAACTTCAAGCGCAAGGAATACCGGCCGGCCATCGAGTTCTGGGAGGAACTGATCGGACAGTATCCCGGTTCGAGTTTTGCCGTGAGCGCCGCCAAGGGCATCGCCGACGCCTATTTCAATATCCCCGACTACCGAGCCGCCCTTTCGGCTTACCGGGATATCGATAAATACCACCCTCCGGTCAATGTCCGGGCCGAGTGCCGGCTCAAGGTTTACGAAACGCTGTTCTACCTGAAGCGCTATCCGACCCTCCTTGACGCCCTGCGCGCGTTCATCGAAGATAATCCGGATTCGCCGCTCGCTCCCCGGACCAGCCTGCGGATCGCCAAGTTTCTCTATGACCTTAAAGAGTATTACGCAAGCCTGGCCGAGCTCGACCGGCTCATCGACAAATATCCGGACCTGCCGATCGTCAACGAAGCCCTGGTCGACCGAGCGCGGATCGGCGAAAGAATCGGGAACACGAAACTGGTTAAAACAACCTATCAGCGCATGCTTAATAATAAAGAAGCGAAGGAATATTATTCCTTCGCCCTAAACGAACTGGGCCGGATTTATTCCGCCGAAACCCGTAATGATTCGGCCTTGATCTATTATCAACCCCTGCTCGGTTTCGAAAAATACCGCGAGACGACGATGCTCGAGATCGCCCGGATTTATGACCGGCTCGGTCAGACGCGGGAAACCGAACTGATCTGCGACAATCTGATCACGGAATACCCCAATTCGGTATTTCTTTACGACGCGTCCCTGCTCAAGATCAAGTCCCTGCGGCGCAGCGGCAATTACGAACGGGCGATCGATATGCTCCGGGAGCTGATGACCAAGACCGGACCCAAAGCCGAAATTTACCTGGAAATCGGGAACATTTACACCGAAATCCAGGAACACGGTCTGGCCCGGGAGAATTATCTGTTGGCCGTCGACCTGTTCCGGCAGAACCGGGACGCCGCGGCCGACGCCCTGGTGCGCGCCGGCGACGCTTCGCTCGCCCTCGGCGACCGGAAGAACGCCCGCGAGCATTACCTGCGGGCCAATCTCTTCGTCGAATCGCTGACCCTCAAAAATCAGATCTCGGCCAAACTCGCGAATCTTGATGAGTAGAACGGGATTGACATAAGTAGTATTATTATTATAATCTGCTAGTCGCGCGCGTTAAGCGCGGGACGAAAGGAGGTATCGCCTATGCCGTGTGGAAGAAAAAGAAAGTTGAAAAAAATCAAAAGACATAAGTTCAAGAAGCGCCGCAAACGCGACCGTCATAAGAAGAAGCTGAGATAATTCCGCGGATCCTCGAGATCCAAACCGCGGAAACTCGCATTTAGATAATTTAGGGCACGGAAGCCGACAAAGCATCCGTGCCCTTTTGTTTAATCTCCTTCGTTTAAATGAATTTAGGAAATACTTATCCGGGTATTAATATCCCGCGCTGCGAATCCTCGATAAAACCGGTAATTTCCGCAAGCCGCGGACCCTTATATTTTCTTTTCAAAGCCCGCCCGTATCGGAGCCGGTTCAAGGGGTGAGTCCGGATGTATTCGTATATCTCTTTTATGAATTCGATATCTTTCCAGGAAAATTTATTCTTTCTTAACCCCTGGACGTTAACCCCGTAAACCCGCGCCCGGTTACCCCGCGCCAGGAGAAACGGCGCCAGGTCTTTGTTCAGGTAGGATTTCGCGCCCAGCATCGCGTAGTTGCCGATCCGGCAATGCTGGTGAACTCCGGCGAGGCCGCCGACCACGGCGTGATCCCCGACCTCTACATACCCCCCCAGCTGGGTTCCGCTCGCGATAACCGTATGGTTACCGATACCGTCGTTATGCGCGACATGGACATAGGTCATAATGCAGTTGTCGCTGCCGATCCGGGTTTTTTGGTTGTTGCCGGTCGCCCGGGAGACGGTCGCGTATTCCCGAATGACGTTGCGGTCACCGATCACGCAGAAGGATCGTTCCCCTCGAAAATGGTAATCCTGGGGATCGGTACCGATCTGGACGCCCGCGGCGATGATGTTACCATTCCCGATCCGGCTGCCGTCCCGGATTGATACGTGGCTGCCGATTACCGTTTGCGCCCCGATTTCCACGTCGCCTTCGATGAACGTAAACGGTCCGATCGAAACCGATCGATGGATTCGCGCGTGCGGATGGACGAGGTTTTCGGGCAAAGGAATGATGAATTTATTGGGATTTGATCCCGGCCAGGAAGACTGCTTCGCAGGCAAGCTCGTCGCCCACCTTGGCGGTGGCGGACATTTTCACGAACTTACCCCGGTCCTTGAGCATCGTGACTTCCATAACCAAGGTGTCGCCGGGTTTGACGATCCGTCGGAATTTTACCCCGTCGATGGCCATGAATAACGGGAGCGAATCCGGAAACCGTTTCATTATCATCACGGCGCCGGTTTGGGCCATGGCCTCGATGATCAACACACCCGGCATTATCGGTTCCCCCGGGAAATGCCCGGCAAAAAAATATTCGTCGGTCCGGATCTGCCGGTGACCAACGACCCGTTGATCACTGATCTCGGTTACTTCGTCGACGAAAAGGAACGGCGGTCGGTGCGGCAGCAGTTCCATAATCGCTTTTAAATTCATCATCCGTTCCTCCTAGCTGTATATTTTCCGGTGCTTGCGCAAAAGCTCCACTTCGCTTTCGCGGCAACCCCACCGTCCGATTTGATTCCCGCTCCGGTAACCGTGGTAGTCGGAACCACCGGTCATTAAAAGACCGTTCTTGATGGCGAGTTCGGAGAGTTCCCGTTCCTGACGTTTGCTGTGTTCCGGGTGCCAGACTTCGATGCCGGCACAACCGTCCATGATCAGCTGGTAGATAAGACCCGTCGAGATAAACGATCCGGGGTGCGCGATAACGGGGATTCCTTTCCAGTGTTTGATTTTCTGGATGATTTCCTTGGGTGAGATGTCCTTTTTGGGTTCGTAATAAGGTGAATGATAGCCCAGGTAGCGGACAAAGGCTTCGTTTATGGAGTTGACGTAACCGCTTTCCTTCAACGCTTCGGCGATATGGGGCCGGCCCAGAGAACCGTTTTGAGCCAGGTTTTTCACCCGCTCATAGTCGAGCTTCACGCCGTCCGTGGACAGGTTGGCGAGAATCTTTTTCACTCTTTCCGCGCGGATAACTTTGAAATCATCCAGGTAGGCAAGCAGATCGCCCGACCGGTGATCGACGTAATAACCCAGAATGTGGATGTCCATATCCTTATGGATCGAACTCATCTCCACGGCCGGCACCGTCTCCAGCCGGTTCCCCGCCGAAGCGATCAATTCCTCGACGCCGGAAACTGTGTCATGGTCCGTCAGGGAAATCGTGGTCAACTTCAACTCCAGTGCCTGTTGGACGATTTGAGACGGGGTCATGACCCCATCGGAATGGATCGAATGAATATGGAGATCGACGGTGGCCGCGGCCGGATCTATTTTTCGGTCAACCCCAAGTCGTGGCATACGTCGGCGATAATTTTCTCGTCGATGATTTCTTTCTTGAGTAAAAAGCCTTCCAGCAGCGCGTTATCGCAGATCGCGTTGACCGTCCGGGGAATACCCCGGGAATAGATATAAATCGTCTTCATCCCGCCGCCGGTGAAAAGAGGTTTGACGCAGCCCGCGACCCGGAGTCGGTGGACCACGTAGTTCTGGGTTGTTTCCTGGTCCAGGGCTTCAAGCACGCAGCGGACCGCGATCCGCTGGTAAAGGGGAGGATCCAGTTTCAGGTAGTCCTCCATCTCGGGCAGGCCGAAAAGAATGAAATTCAACAGTTTTCCCCGATCGGATTCCAGGTTCAGAAGCCCCCGGATCTCCTCCATCAGATCGCGGCGTTGCAGCATATTCGCTTCGTCGATCAGAACGACGACCTTCTTGTTATTCTTACCGGTCAGATCCAACAGGCGGTGATAAACCGCGGTGATGATATCGATCTTGTTTTCCGATTCAACCGGCGTTTCCAGCATGAGCGCGATCTTTTTCAGGAACCAGAGGGATGTTATTTCCGAATGGATAATTACGAGCAGGGTGGCCTCGAAACCGTCGTTGATCAGTTGATCGAGCAGACGCCGGGAGAGAGTCGTCTTACCCGTGCCGATATCTCCGATCATCAGCGCCAAACCTTTCTCGGTTTCCACCGCGTGAGACAGCTTGATCAGGGATTTGGAATGCTGGGGCGAATTATAATAGAATTTCTCGTCGGTCGTGAAACTGAAGGGATGCTCCTTCAGCTTGTAAAAACTCTCATATCCCATGGATTATCCTCCCTTGGGCGTTTTGCGCGTCGTAACGAATCATAGATAAGTAACTTTAGATTTCTTCACCGCGACCTTTTCGGGTTCCTTCGGCTTTGTTTCCTCCGCCGTCCTGGGCGGTGGAGTCGCGGGGATCTTGCCTCTCTTCCTGAGTTCGTCGGTCACTTTTACCTTCAATTCATTGATTTTCTTGGTTAACTCCAAGACCGATTTATCCATGTTGTAGGCGTTCATATAGGCCTTGAGGGCCATGGGCAGATTGTTTTGCTGCTCGTAACATCCGGCCATGAGGAAATAAATCCCAAAATATTCGCGGGCCGGTCGGTTTGGTACGCGGAGCCCTTCGTTCAAGATTTTAATCGCGTCTTCGTTCTTACCCCGTTCGAGAAGGCAGGATCCGATCGATTCGTACGCCTTGAGTTTGAGGTTGATGTCGCGGGCGGCAATCTCGAATTCCTCTATTGCCTCCTGAAAAAGACCCATGCCTTTATAGGCGACACCGAGATCATAGTGGGAACGGTAGTCGCCTTCCCCGATCGAATCGAAGACCTCCCTTTTGAATTGGGAAATCAGATCCTGGATATTCTGGAGACCTTCCGGTTTTTTATCGGGATCAATTTCGGTCCGCAGTACTTCGCCCAGATCGATGAAATCCTTGGCCGGCTCCTTGATCTCGATGATCATCTCCTTGGCCTGGGCATTCTCCGGATCGAGCTCCAGAACTTTTCGGAACAAATCCTGAGCCTGGCTTTTGGCGTCACGCCGGTTCAGAGCCTCCGCCAACTCCAGCATGTAAGTGATCTGGGAAGGCTCGTCTTTCTTGATTTGGGCGATATCAACCAGCTGCTGACGGGATTTAAGGTCGGTGGGCCGGAGATCAGATATCCTTTTGTTCAATTTAGCGGAGCGGTCATATTCATTTTGGTTAAAGGCTTCAGTCGCGGCGTTGCGGAAACAGTCGATCGCTTCCTCTTCGGAACCCAGATTCAAGTATAGCTCCCCCAGTTCCACGGTTTTATCAATTTCGGAAAGCTCCTTGGTTTTTTCCAATTCCCCGGCTGCCCCCATATTGATTTTCTCCGCTTTGACCGGCAACTCGACCGTTTCCTCGGTCGGAACCGGAATTCCGGCGGTTGGGATCTCGACCGACGCGGTCTCTACCGCGGGCACCTCGACAACCGGTTTTACATCCGGCACGCGGAGTTCGTCCTTTAACAACTCGGCGATTTCGGGCGACACGATGTCGTCGATCGTCATGTCCTTCGCCTTTTCCGTCTTAACGGATGGCGGTTTCTCAACCGGTGGCGGTTCAAACTTGGGTTCGGGCGGGGTAACCGGTTTTCCCGGTGGTTTCATCGGCTCAACTTTGGGTGGAACCGGAACTTCGGGCGGGATTTCGACGGCGCCCCCGGCTTTAAAGGTTTCCTTAATCTCCTTATGCTTGTTTTCTATCTGCTGCGCTTCCTTGAGAAATTCGGCGCCTTCATCCTTTTTCCCCAGCTGGGCGTAGATCGCCGATATGGTCTGAAGGATCTTTGAGTTGTTGGGAACCAGTTCTTTGATGATGTTATAAGTGCTGAGGGCTTCTTCCAAACTCCCGTCCTTAACTTTCCGATCCGCGAACTTAAGAAGATAATCCGCCGCCTCGACCCGCTGCCCCAGTTCCTTATGCAGATCGCCAAGCAGAAAATACACGTCCGTTCGCTCGGTGTCCAACCGGAGGATTTTTTTGCACAGCGCGATGGCGTTGGGATAGTAGGTCTCTTCTTTGAATACCTGGGCGCCCCGCAGGTATACATCCAGCGCCTCCCGCTGGCGGTTCATCTTGATGTACAGGTCGCCCAGCTTGTTAAATAGCGAACCTTCCTTGGGAAAATCCTGGATGGCCTTTTCCAGCTCGGCAACCGCCTTGTCGATATCGTTTTTCGACTCGAGCTCGGCGACTTTCCGTTTTACGGCCCCCAGGTCCGCCATTATTCAAATCTCAATCCGAAATTGCTGATGACCCGCTCGATTATCGTTTCGTCGATGGTCTGCTTTCTCTGGACGTAGCCTTCAAGGAGGGAGTTATCGCAGATGATGTTGACGAGCCGGGGCCGGCCTTCGGAATAACGGCATATCAGGTCCAGGGCCATCGGCGAAAAAAGCGGTTTTTGCATGCCGGCGATGTTAAGGCGGTGATTGATATAGGCGCGGATCGTGTCGCTGCCCATGGACTTGAGTTTGACCTTGACTGCGATACGCTGGTAGAGCGCTCGATTGGTAGCCAGATATGATTCTAACTCGGGCAGGCCGGCCATGATGAACGAGATCAGGCGCGTATCCCCGATCTCCAGGTTCAAGAGTCCCCGAATCTCCTCCAGGATATCTTGGCTCTTGATCTTATTCGCCTCATCGATGATGACCACGGTTTTTTCGTTCCGGTAATATATCTCATTGAGCCGGCTGGAGATACGGGAGATGATCTCCGTTGTCGAATTACCGAGATCGCGCAGACCGAGGAGGTTCGCGATCTTGGTAAATAACCAACCCGGGGGAAATTCGGAATGGGTAAGCACGATGAGCCCCGCCTGATACTTCCCCTGGGTATGCAATTCGTTTAATATCTTTCGGACCAGTGTCGTCTTGCCCGTACCGATGTCGCCGAGCAGGACGGCCAGACCGCGCGTGCCCCGGGCGGCGTGCATCAAATACTCTTTGGCCAGGGCGTGCTGGGGTGAATTAAAATAAAATTTTGGATCCGGATGATTGGCAAAAGGTTCGAATTTTAACTGGAAAAATTCCTGGTATCCCACTTAACCTCCTGTTTTATAGAAATGTGATATTTTCACCCTTCGGTTCTTCGGGTATTTCCCGGGGTGCTTCCTTGTCGGAGATTTTCCGTATCGGGGGCAGTTCCTCGGCGTAGACTTTCGGTTCTTCGGCGGCCAGCGGCGTTTCGTCCGCGATCGGCATCCGTTCGTCGCTCAGGTATGGATATGCTTTCTCCGGCGGTGGATAAACCGGTTCTTCCGGCGGGTAATACGGCAGATCGGGTTTGACCTCGGTCTCAACTTCCTCACGTCGATCCATCATTGGTTCCGATTCGACCGAGCCATCGTTGTATTCGATCCTTTCCGAGGCCGCGCGGCGTTCGGTAAGTACCGGGGGGAAATCCTCGGGTTTCTCCGGAATTTGAACTGTCTTCGCTTGCGGTTCGGGAAATTTCTGTTTACCGCCGAGCAGATCGTAAATTTCGCGTACGTCCCGATAGTTCGGATCCATGGCCATGATGTGCTCGATCTCGCGCAGGGCGTTTTCAAAATCGCCGAGACCTTCGTACGCCGACGCCATCATATACCGTAATTCGATTTTTTTATTCTCCGGGATATCCTCAATCAGAATCGCCGGGCCGACGATTTTGATCGCCTCGTTGTATTGCCCCAGACGGACCAGCGACCCGACAATGATCTCCAGGGACCGGGGCCAATAAGATTTTTCTTCCTTGTTGTCTTTCAGGTAGTTATACGCGATCTCGTAAAGCTCCGAGGTGTAGGCCATTTTGGCGAGTTCCAGCTTTTTTCTCGTATCCTCGGCTTCCCAGGCGATGCCGTTCCGGAATTCATCGAACTGCCGGGAGAGTTCGAAACTTGGTTGGGCCGGCGACTCCGCTTCCTTGAGCAGAAATTCGATATCCGCGATCTGCCCCTCCAGCGAAGGCGGCCTCTTGAGCGGTTCCTCCATGGGAATCATCTCCGGTACGGGCGCCTCCTCAGGCTGGATCTCGGGGGTGATGGAGAACCCTTGAACTTCCCGACTCAAGTCCTGCAGGATATCCAGGTCCTTCTGGATAAAATCATTGGGTGGTTCGTAAACCGGTTCCGCCTTTGGTTTCTTCTCATCGGCCTTTTTTTGTACCACGGGGGGCTCGGGCGGTTTGAAGGACGGCGTGCCGGCCGGTTTGCGGCTTTCCCCTTTTAATTCTCCGATTTTATTGATCGCGTCCATATTGTTCGGATCGATCTCGACGATCCGGTTGAGAACCGTAACCGCCTCATCGGTTTTACCTTCCCGGATCAAGTCTTCCGAAGCCTTGCTGAACTCGACCAGGGCTTCGTCCTTGGAGCCGATTTCGTAAAGCAGGTTGCCCAGCTCGACCCGGCTTTTGGGATCGAGTTCCTCTCCGCCATCGGTGAGGGTCGTGAACTTCCGGATCTCGTTCAGGATATTATCATCTCCCGCTTCCCGGGCCAGATGCATGGTTTTTTTAAGTTCTTCCTGGGCGTCCAACGGACGATTGGCCGCTAAAAGGAGCTTGGCGTAACTTAACCGCAGGGATAAATTTTTGGGCTGGTACTCCGCGATTTTGCGCAAACCCGCAACAAACATGACCTCGTCCTTTTTATCAAGGGCGGCGGAACACAATTCGATGATCCGCTTAATCCCTTCGTTGGGTAGACCAAAAAAACGATACAGATCGGCCAGTCGAAAAGTAACGGTGTCGTTAATGCGGTTAATTTTCAGGACTTTTTCCAGGCAGATGACCGCTTCCGCATACTGGTTGTTGTGCGTGTAATGCTCGCTGGCGTGCTCGTAACGGTTAATCGCTTCGTCGATCCGGCCGAGTCTGACCGCCAAATCGCCACTCAGTTCAACCCCGGTTGGATTATTGGGATTTTCATCGAGCGCGCGACGCAAAACGATCTGGGCCTTCTCAAGCCTGCCGGCCCTAAGATATTCCCGGCCTCTTTCAATGATATTCGAATCCATGGCCACCTACCTTGTAAATTATAGTTGATTTCATAAGTTTGTCAAGCAGATTCCGGTCACTTCCGCATGATATTTCTCTTCTTCGGCGCTTAACCGATCCAGCGTGGTTCGTGTTTCTTGATTGTAAACCTCGTCTTTAATCTGCGCCAGGTTGATGAGAACGTTGATCCGGGCGCTCAGGAAACCGCTGCGCAGGGAATAAACGGCCACGCCGACGTCCGATACGGCCGATTTTAATCCTTTACGGGCCAGGATCCGGGCGTAAGCGTAAAGACCGACGATCTTGCGGCACACGGTCAGGGGCACGCGGGCCGCACCCAGATAAGCTTCCTGGATCGTCCGGTTCCGGATTTCCTTATCGGACGGCGTCTCTTTGGGAAGCTTGTATGCTTTCATCACCGCGTCGAAAGCTTCTTTATCCGTTTCGATAAGCTTGTAGAATTCGGTCATTTCCATTTTCAGAAAGCCGTGACCGGCCTTGACCTCGGGGTCGTCGGATTTTTTAAGCGTGATCCCAGTGACCATGGCCAACAGACCCGCGGCCAGGGCGCCTTGAAGGGCCGCGACGCTGCCCCCCCCCGGCGTGGGCGTCGGGCTGGATAAACGCGTCAGAAAATCGTACAGACTTTCGGCTCCGCCCGCCGTACCCCGCAGATGATATTCCAGAATCTGATTTTCGTCGAAACGATCGAGCTGCAGGTAATAAATCGCCGCTTCGATCAAGGCCTTTTCCGGAACCAGGCCGACGATTTCCGATTCCTTGATCATTACTCCGTAGCGGGCCGCTTCCCGGTTTACGGTCTCGAAGACCCGGTACAGAGGCGTGCCCAGATAATTAGTCATATTGATCGACACCTGGGCCAGTTTGTCCTCTTTCAACTCAAAACCCATGGCTTTGGCAAACCGGTAGCCGCCGTCCTTGAAACGTATGGCCTTGGCGATTTTTTTCGCGATCGCCGCGTCGGCCGTGTTCAAATTTATGTTATACGCGATCAGGGGAAAACGGGCTCCGACCACGGTCGCGCCCGCGGTCGGGTGCAATTCGGTCGCGCCGAAATCGGGCGCCCGCTCCGGTTCGGTACGAATCGCGGCAAGTAACCCTTCGAACTCGCCCTGGCGGATGTTGGCCAGATTTTCGCGATGCGGTCGGGTCGCGGCCGCCTCGTACAGGTAGACCGGAATCCGCAATTCCTCCGCGATGCGCCGGCCCAGCCGCCGGGCCAGCTCGGCGCACTCCTCGAGCGAGATGTTGCTGATCGGCACAAACGGTATGACGTCGGTCGCTCCGATCCGGGGATGCTCGCCCTTGTGCTGGGTGAGATCAATGAGCTCGGCGGCCTTGCGACAACCCCGGAACGCCGCTTCCCCAACGGTTTCCGGGTCGCCGATAAACGTGACCACTGCCCGGTTGTGATCCGAGTTCATCTGGACGTCTAAAAGTTTCACGCCCGCGCCGGTGATTTCCTTGACGATCTCGTCGATCTTGCTTCGGTCGCGGCCTTCGCTGAAATTAGGCACGCATTCAACGATTCTTTCCATAAATTATCTTCCCCTTTTTTATCACGTAATTGATCAGGTCTTCGCCAAACTGATAAATGATTTTCTTGTAATTGCTGACATTGAGCACCACCAGGTCGGCCGGCATGCCGGGCCGGATAAAACCAAGCCGGTGACCCCGGTCCAGGGCGCGCGCAGCCTGGATCGTTACCGCCATCAGGGCGGATTCGATTTCCACGCCGTAGAGCAGACAGGCGAGCGCCATGATCCGCGGCAGCGAATAGATCAGGCAAGTGCCGGGATTGTAATCCGAGGCAATCGCAAATGCCGTCCGTTCATTGTAAAAATCCTGGATTTTTGGTTTCTTTTTCGACCGCAAATATAGCGAAGTGCCGGGCAGCAGGACGGGCATGACGCCGGCTTCCTTCATTTTCCGGATACCGCTCTTGGTCGTGTAAATCAGGTGGTCGGCGGAAACGCACGCCAATCGGGCGGCCAGATCCGCGCCGCCGGCGTTGGTCAATTCGTCGGCGTGGATTTTTAATTTGAGGTTTAACGACCGGGCTCGCCCCAGAATCTTTTCGGCGTCGCGGTCGTTAAACGCGCCCTTGTCGCAGAAGATGTCGCAGAACTCGGCGATCTTCTGATGGGCGACCGCCGGGAGGATTTCTTCCATGACCATATCCACGTAATCGCGGCGTTTCATGTGAAAGGGAACGGCATGCACCAGGTAGGTCGGCACGACTTCGATCGGCGCGTTCTCCTTCAGGCGCCGGATCACCCGCAGGATCTTCAATTCCTCGTTCCGGGAGAGACCGTAACCGCTTTTGACTTCCACGGTCGTGGTGCCCGCCCGGACCAGGTTGTCGATCCGCTCCCGGGCCAGATGGTAGAGCTCATCCTCGCTGGCCGCGCGGGTTTTGGCGACCGTGTTCGCGATTCCGCCGCCCCGCTTGGCAATGTCCTCATATTTCATGCCGTGGATGCGTTGAGCGAATTCGTCCTCGCGGCTGCCGGCAAAAACCAGGTGCGTATGGGCATCAACGAAACCGGGCATGACGACGCATTTGCGCGCGTCGATTATTTCCGCCCGGGCCGGCGCGGAAAGCGTCGCGCCGATCTCTTTTATGACGCCGTTATCGATCAGCAGGGAGCGGTCTTTAACGAGACCCAAACCGTCGGTCATGGTCAGGATCTCGGCTGCGTTTTTAATCAGAATCGACATTTTATTATTTTATCCCGAATTTTAAATATGTCAAGTATTCGCCCCGGATTCCGGCCAATTATCCAGTTGACTTTTCGGGGAAAAGGTGTAAAATAAGGGGATGATAAGGAGGACTTGATGGGCAAAATCAAAGTGGCGATAATCGGTGTCGGCAATTGCGCCTCAAGTTTGATTCAGGGAGTATATTATTACCGCAACGCTAAGGAAGGCGCGTTAATCCCCGGCATCATGCACACCCGGCTGGGCGGTTACCATATTAACGACATCGAATTTACGTTTGGTATCGATATCGATAAGAACAAAGTAGGCAAAGACCTGGCTTCGGCCATTTACACCAAACCCAACAATACTTACAAATTTTGCGACGTGCCCCGGATGAGCATACCCGTAGTTCGGGGCATGACCCACGACGGTCTGGGTTATTACCTGTCCCAGATCATTCAAAAGGCGCCGGGACCGACCGCGGATATCGTCCGCCTGCTCCGGGAAACGAAAACCGACGTGGTGATCAACTATCTGCCCGTGGGCAGCGAAGAGGCGACCAAATGGTATGTCGAACAGGTCCTGACCGCGCGCTGCGCGTTCATCAACTGTATCCCCGTTTTTATCGCCAGCCAGAAGTACTGGCAGAAACGATTCATCGAAAAGGGAATGCCGGTCCTGGGCGACGATATCAAGTCTCAGGTGGGAGCGACGATCCTGCATCGGGTACTGGTGAATCTATTTAACGACCGCGGCGTCCGCCTTGACCGCACCTCCCAGCTAAATGTCGGCGGAAACACCGATTTCCTGAACATGCTTGAAAGAACGCGGCTCGCGTCCAAAAAGATCTCCAAGACCCAGGCCGTAACCTCCCTTCTCAAGCACGATATCGGCGCCGACAACATTCACATCGGGCCATCCGATTACATCGCCTGGCTCACTGACCGGAAATGGGCGTATATGCGGCTCGAAGGCAAAACTTTCGGTGACGTACCCCTGAACATCGAGTTAAAACTCGAAGTTTGGGATTCCCCCAACTCGGCCGGAGTTGTCATCGACGCGATCCGCTGCGCCAGACTGGCTCTCGACCGACGACTTAAGGGTGCGATCATCGAACCTTCAAGCTATTTCTTCAAGTCCCCGCCGGTCCAGTATCCGGACTACATTTGCCGGGAAAAAACCGAAAACTATATAAAAAAATACCGTCCGAAGACCAAAAAATAATGGCCGGCATCAAACGCGGCGTGCTGATCAGCTTTGAAGGCGTCGAAGGTTCAGGCAAATCCACCCAGGCCCGCGCCCTCGTCGACTGGCTTGAGGCCGCCGGGCTGCCCTGCCTTTTCGTGCGCGAACCGGGCGGAACGCCGGTTGGAGAAATGATCCGAGAGATCCTGCTCCGGCCCGGTTTGGCCGTCCATCCCCGCACCGAAACCCTGCTTTTCCTCGCCGCCCGCAGCCAGCTCGTGGCGGAGATGCTTCTCCCCGCCCTGCGGGACCGGAAGATCGTCGTCACCGATCGCTTTGCCGATTCCACCTTCGCGTACCAAGTCTGCGGTCGCGGGCTGCCGCCCCGCCGGATCGCCATCTTCAACCGTTTTGCCACGTCGGGGCTGAACCCCGACCTGACCTTCCTCGTCGACCTCGACATCCGGAAACGTCACGAGCGGGGGAAAAGCCAGGACCGGATGGAAATCGAGAATGACACGTACCATGAACTGGTCCGGCAGGGCTTCCTTAAACTCGCGGGCCGCGCCCGGAAGCGGATCAAGGTTCTGGATGGTGAAAAACCGGTCGCCGAGCTAACCGGGGAAATCACCGACCAGGTAAAGAATTTTTTACTCAACAAGGGGTATAAACTATGAAAAGAATAATTATCCCGCTGATCTTGATCTCACTGATCGGCGGTTTCTTCATCACCAGCCATCTCTGGGCCAAGCAAGACACCTATTCTCTTCTGCGCGTCTTCAACCGAATCCTGAAGGAAGTTGAGGACAATTACGTCGATCCGGAACCGTCCGACTCGCTGATCAACGGCGCGATCGAAGGTATGATCCGGACCCTGGGCGATCCGCATACCATATACATGTCCAAGGATGAATATGAGCAGCTTCGGATCAGCACGGAAGGCGAATTCGGAGGCATCGGCGCGACGATCGGCAAGCGCAACGACAGCATTAACATCGTTTCTCCGCTCGAAGGTACTCCGGCCTACCGGGCCGGCCTTCTGCCCGGGGATATCGTTCTGATGGTCGACAGCATTTCCACCAAAGATAAGAATGTCGATCAGGTAGTCAAAGAAATCCGGGGCAAACCCGGGACCGACGTCCTCCTGACCATCCTCCGGTCGGGACTTACCGAAGCTTTCAATGTGAAGATCATGCGGGCGGTGATCAAGCTGGATGCGGTTCCATATTTCGGTATGATCGACAAGGAAATCGGTTACGCCTACCTGGCTTCCTTCTCCCGCACCGCGGAAACCGAACTGAAAAAAGCGCTCGATTCGCTTTTCGTCCTGGGCGCGAAGAAAATCATCTTCGATCTCCGCTCAAATTCGGGCGGCCTGCTCCAGGAAGGAGTCGCGGTCAGCGAACTTTTCCTCTCCAAAGGCAAGGAAATCGTCGCGACCAAAGGCCGACGGGAACCGGCCCAGGTATTTACCGCCGTCCGATCCTACAATTACGGCGAATTCCCCATGATAACCCTCGTCGATATCGGATCCGCCTCCGCGTCGGAAATCGTCGCCGGCGCGCTTCAGGATTGGGACCGGAGCGTGATCTTGGGCTCCAACACCTTCGGCAAGGGATCGGTGCAGAACGTCATCCCGTTGGACGACGGCGGGGCGTTGAAATTGACTACCGCCCGCTGGTTCACTCCGTCCGGCCGCGGTATCGACAAACCGGCCGACCACCAGGGTCTGGAAGAGGACTCGCTGGCCGTAAAGGATTCGACGAAGGTCATCAAGAAGGTATTCACTACCGTCGGGCCGCTGAAGAGAAAGGTCTTCGGTGAAGGCGGCATCAATCCCGACCTCGTCGTGAAACCGGCCAAACCGAAAAAACTTGAAACCGAGGTTTACCTTAAAGGTTATTTCTTTGATTTCGTCGTGAAATATACCAGCCAGCATAAGGATATCGGCAAAAACTTCATCGCCGACCACGCGGTGCTCAAGGAATTCACCGATTATCTCCGCGCCAAAAAACTTGAGTTCACCGACGTTCAATTCGATTCCTCGCGCGCTTTCTTCGCTCAGCGCTTGAGACACGACATCTTCACCAATCTCTGGGGAACCAAGGAAGGATACCGGGTCGGCGTGGTCGAGGATTCACTGGTTTTGAAAGCGACCGCCCTTTTGAAGGAGGTGAAGTCCCAAAAGGACCTTTTTCGTCGCGTTAAATAATGGGATTCCCTTCCCGGCGCCGAATCGAATGTCCCACATTTTGCTCACCCTCACTGGTTTTTTCTTCTTATGCACGCTGGTCCTGGTCTGCGTGTTCGCCTTAAGTCGGCGCAACGAGCGGGCCCGCGATGAAGGATGATAAATGCAGCGGGTAGAGATCCGGCGGAAAAACGACCCGCGGGGTGATTTTGTCCGCGGGGAATTCCGCAACCTCGGCATTAAAGGCATTGAGCGGGTTGAGGTCCGCGACGTCTATTATCTGACACCGCCCCTTCCCCCGCCCGCGCTCCGCCGCGCGGCAGCCGAACTCCTCTGCGATCCGGTCGTGGAAAAGTACGACCTGGGTCCGGGCTCCGGTTTTGAAGTGTTCTACAATCCGGGCGTCACCGATCCCCGGGAGGCGAGCATCCGGAAAGCCTTGCGCGACATCGGTCTCCGGGTGGCGACCATCCGGACCGCGACCAACTACCGGATCCGGGGCCGCTACCGGCCGGACCAAATCCTTACCTATGCCGCGCTCTTCCTCTACAATCCCCTAATCCAGCACATCAAATACGGGAACGAGGCGGTGCCCCAGCCCCGACGATATCAATTACGGATCCTTCGGATTGGATTGAACGGAGACCTGAACCGGCTGAGCGAAGATATGGGTCTTTCTTTATCTCCGCTCGAAATGTCGACGATTAAAAAGTATTTCCAGCGGGCGCGCCGGGAACCGACCGACGTGGAACTGGAAACGATTGCCCAGACCTGGAGCGAGCATTGCCGCCATAAAACCTTCCTGGGTAAAATCGATTTTGAAGGCAAGACCATCGACAACCTCCTGAAGAATACGATCATGAAAGCGACCCGGGAAATCGACCACCCCCTGTGTCTGTCGGTTTTCCACGACAATTCCGGAGTCATCGATTTCGACCGCGATTACGGCGTGTGCTTCAAGGTCGAGACTCACAACCATCCCTCCGCTCTCGAACCCTACGGCGGCGCGGCGACCGGCATCGGCGGCGTCATCCGGGATATCATGGGTACCGGCCTCGGCGCCAAACCGGTCATGAACACCGACGTTTTCTGTTTCGGTCCTCCGCACTATGCTCTGAAAAAACTCCCCGCCGGCCTCCTCCACCCCCAGCGGATTATTAAGGGCGTCATCCGGGGCGTCCGGGATTACGGCAACCGGATGGGCATTCCCACGCCGAGCGGAGCCATCTACTTTGACGAAGATTTTCTTTATAACCCTCTGGTTTTCTGCGGTTGTGTCGGATTGATCCGCAAAGACCGGATCCGGAAAGCCGCCCGCCCCGGAGATAAGGTTGTGCTTGTCGGCGGACGAACCGGCCGCGACGGAATTCACGGCGCGACCTTCTCCTCGGCCGAGCTTTCCAGTACCTCGGAAAAATCCTGCGTCCAGATCGGCAACCCGATCATGGAAAAAAGGGTGCTGGATTGCCTGCTCAAGGTGAGCGAGTTGGGCATTGTGAGTTCGGTCACCGATTGCGGCGGCGGCGGGTTGTCCAGCGCGGTTGGCGAAATGGGCAAGCAAACCGGGGTCCGGGTCCAATTGGAAAAAATCCCGATAAAGTACGAAGGGCTGACGCCCCGGGAGATCTGGATTTCGGAATCCCAGGAACGGATGATCCTGGCCGTACCGCCCCGGCACCTGGCCCGGGTAATCGAAATATTCAACGCGGAAAACGTGGAAGCGGTTAAGATCGGCGAATTTACAAATCGGCACCGGCTCGAGCTCGATTACCGCGGCCGGCGGGTCGCGGATTTGACAATGGGCTTTCTCCACGACGGCCTGCCGATGCCCCGAAAAAAGGCGGTCCGCAAAATAACCGCCGAACCGCTCTCCGATTTTCCCGTACCCCGGAACCTGAATTTGACTTTGCTCCACCTGGCCGGCAGTTTGAACTGCGGGTCCCGGGAATGGGTTATCCGCGAGTACGATCACGAAGTACAGGGAGCCAGCGCGATAAAACCGCTGGTGGGCAATGGTTTGCATGGCCCCCAGGACGCGGTCGTCATCAAACCCCGGCTCGATTCGAACCGGGGCGTGGCCGTGACTTGCGGTCTGAATCCCGCCTACGGAAAATATGACGCGTACAATATGGCCTTGTCGGCGATCGACGAGGCTCTGCGTAACCTGGTCGCCGGCGGCGGCGACATCAGGCGGGCCGCAATCCTCGATAATTTCTGTTTCGCTTCGCCGGACCGTCCCGAAATCCTCGGGGATATCGTTCTCGCCAGCCGCGGCGCTTACGACGCGGCCCGGGCCTTTGGCGTTCCGTTCATTTCCGGCAAGGACAGTCTCAATAACGAATGGACCGACGATGCAGGCCGGCGGCATCCGATACCGCCCACCCTGCTCATCTCGGCGCTGGGTATCATCGACGACGTGGCGCAATGCTTAACTATGGATCTTAAACGACCGGGTCATGACCTTTATCTGATCGGCTGGACCAAACCCGAGCTGGGCGGTTCCGAGTACTTGAGGTTGCTCGGCGTTCGGGGCGGCGCGGTTCCGTCCGTCGATTTGCGGGCGGCGCCCCGGATCATGAAGACGGTGAGCCGGGCGGTTAAACGGGGGTTGATCGGTTCCTGCCACGACCTTTCGGAAGCGGGCCTGGGCCTGGCGATCGCCGAAATGGCGCTCGCGGGCGGAATCGGCGCCAAGATCGATCTGGACCTTATCCCCTACCGGGGTGGCAAACCGCGGCCGGATTTCATCCTCTTCGCCGAATCCAACACCCGGTTTTTAGCCGAGGTCGAACCCCGCCATGGAGCGGCCTTCAAAAAAATCTGCGCCGGCCTGCCCTGCGCGAAGATCGGCCGCACGACCGCTTTATCCGCGCTCGTTGTCAATTATCGAGGAAAAAATTTGATCAACCTCCCCGTCCGCCGGCTGCGTCGGAGCTGGCTGCGTAAAATCGTCTTTTGATACCTCGCCCCGATGATCTTCTTTTTATTGATTTTTCCCCGATAATTGGTATAATAATCCGTGCAAATTTTAATTGTCGACGACGACGAAGCCCAGCGCGGGTTACTGGCCGGGTTCCTGAAGAAAAAAGGCCATAGCGTCGATACCGCGGAATCGGGCATGGTCGCGCTGGAAAAAACCAAGACCACGGGCTACGATCTCGCAATCATGGACCTGAAGATGCCGGAACTCGACGGCATCGAAACCATGTCTCGCCTCAAGGATATCGACCCGACGACTTATTTCATCATCCTCACCGGTTACGGCACGGTCGAAAACGCGGTCCGCGCCATGAAACTCGGCGCGTACGATTTTCTCGGCAAGCCCGTTAATCTCGACGAACTGGAGATCCGCATCAACCGCGTCCAGGAGGAACAGCGGACCCGCCAGGAACTCCAGATCCTCAAAGCCGCGGTCGAGGAAAAATTCAAACCCGAGTCCTTCATCGCCGAAAGCCCGAAGATGAAGGAAATCCTCGCCCTGATCCCGCGCATCGCCAAATCCGACACGACCGTGATGATCCTGGGCGAATCCGGCACAGGCAAGGAACTGGTCGCCCGGCTCCTCCATCAGGCCGGCCCGCGCCGGGAAAAACACTTCGTGGCGATCTCCTGCGCGGCCCTGCCCGAAACCCTGCTCGAAAGCGAACTGTTCGGTTATGAACGGGGCGCTTTCACCGGCGCGGACCGAAGGAAAATCGGGAAGTTCGAAATCGCTCATCAGGGAACGCTCTTTCTCGATGAAATCGGCGACCTGCCGGTCACGACCCAGGTTAAGCTCCTCCGGGTTCTGCAGGAATTCAGCTTCGAACGCCTGGGCGGTAACGCTCCGGTCAAGGTCGACGTCCGGCTCGTGACCGCGACCAACCAGGATTTGAAGCGGAGGATCGGCGCCGGGCTTTTCCGCGACGACCTGTTTTATCGCCTGAACGTCATCTCCCTGAACCTGCCCCCACTGCGCGAACGCAAGGAAGATATTAAACCCCTGGCGGAATTTTTCCTCAAGCAGGTCAATGAACGGAGCGCGAAAAAATTGTCCGGTTTCAGCCGCGACGCCCTGAACCTGCTTGTCCGGTACCCGTGGCCGGGCAATATCCGGGAGCTTGAGAACATCGTCGAACGGGCCGCAGTCCTCTGCCTGGGCGAGATCATCGACACGCGCGACTTGCCCCTGCAAGCTTCGGATCGCGCCGGCTTATCGACCGGTGCCCTGGCCGACGTGGAAAAGGCGCATATCGAAAAAATTCTCAACGAAACCGGCGGCAACCTGTCCCGGGCCGCGGAGCGTCTGGGAATCCACCGCAACACCCTGCGGTTAAAAATCCGGGAATACGGCTTGAAAAAGGAAGACGCTTGACAGCGCCGTATTTTTATATAAGCTTAAGGGCATGGATACGAAGTATATCTTTGTAACCGGCGGAGTCGTTTCCTCGCTGGGCAAAGGTGTCGCGACCGCGTCCATCGGTCTCCTGCTCAAAGCATATGGACTGAAAGTCACCCTGCAAAAAATCGATCCTTACCTTAACGTCGATCCGGGAACGATGAACCCCTATCAGCACGGCGAGGTGTTCGTGACCGCGGACGGCGCGGAATGCGACCTCGACCTCGGCCATTATGAACGGTTCCTGGGCGAACCCTTAAGCCGGGAGAACAATATCACATCCGGTCAGGTCTACTATACCGTAATCTCCAAGGAAAGACGCGGGGAATATCTGGGCAAAACCGTCCAGGTCGTGCCCCATATTACCGACGAGATCAAGTCGAGGATCATGCGCCCTGCTAACGGTAAATACGACGTGGTGATCACCGAAATCGGGGGTACGGTCGGCGACATCGAAGGCCAGCCTTTTCTCGAGGCAATCCGGCAGCTCCGGCTCGACCTGGGTCGGGCGAATACCCTGTACGTCCACCTGACCCTGATCCCCTTTATCAAAGCAACCCACGAATTCAAAACCAAACCGACCCAGCATTCGGTGCGGGAGCTGCTCAGCCTCGGTATCCAGCCTGACGTCCTGCTCTGCCGGAGCGACTCCTGGCTGAGCGAGGAGGAACGAAAAAAAATCTCCCTGTTCTGCAACGTGCCGGTCAATTCCGTCATCGATGCCATCGACGTGGAGTGCATATACGAGATCCCGCTGATCTTTCACCAGCAGAAACTGGACCAGCTGATTCTCAGTACGCTCGGGATCAGCCGCCAGGACGTGGACCTTGCCGAATGGTCGCTCTTCGTCCAGAAGGCGAAAGCGCCGACCAAAACCGTCGAAATCGCGATCTGCGGAAAATACGTTGAGCTCCGCGACGCGTACAAGAGCATCATCGAAGCCCTGAACCACGCCGCGGTGGCTCACGACGCCCGGCTCAAGCTTAAATGGATCGACAGCGACCGGATCGACGACGACATCGCCCTGGCCAACACCCTCGCTTACGTCGACGGCATCCTCGTGCCCGGCGGTTTTGGCATGCGCGGCGTCGAGGGGAAGATCCGGATCGTCAAGTACGCCCGGGAAACCCGGAAACCGTTCTTCGGCATCTGCCTGGGCATGCAGTGCCTGGTCATCGAGTACGCGCGCAACGTCTGCGGCCTCAAGGGCGCCAACTCCTCGGAATTCGACGACGACACTCCCCACCCCGTGATCGACCTGATGCCCGAACAGAAAAAGATCAAAGGCATGGGCGGGACCATGCGCCTCGGCAACTGGCCCTGCCAGCTGGAGCCGAAAACCCTGGCGCGCAAGATCTACGGCCGGGACAAGTTGGAAGAACGGCATCGTCACCGCTATGAAGTCAACCCCAAGTACATCAAATCCCTGGTCGAAAACGGCCTGACTTTCTCCGGCAAGTCGCCCGACGGCAAGTTGATGGAGATCGCGGAAATATCCGACCATCCGTTTTTTATCGGGGTGCAGTTCCATCCGGAATTCGCTTCCCGGCCGCTGGCTCCTCACCCGATATTTTTCAATTTTATCCAGGCCGCTTTAAAAAAACATTAATTATTTTATTTGCCGATCGGCAAACTCATGAAAAATCCCGTCCGTAATCTTACCCCTTGCCCCGGTTTTCTCGTGCCGCCCCTGCTGGCCGGGCTATTTGCCGGTTATTGGTTCAACCGCGGCCGGCGCCAGTACCTGAAAATGCGCATCGGCCGGGCCGCCCTCTACAACCTCTATCGGACGGGAAGGAATTTCGCGGCCATGCTTGGACGGAGCACGATCGAGGTCAAAGGGGATTTGGATCGGTTGCGGAACGGCGGTATCCTTTATTCCTTTCATTTCGGCACCTGGGAATTGATGCCCAGGATTCTTAGCCGGCTTGGTTACCGGTTGGGAATCATCGCCAACCGCTATGCCAAAAAGCCGGGTTTTCTGGCCCGGACCGCGGACCGGCTCCTGTATCGGTTCCGGAATGCCCCCAATGTCCGGGTCTTTTATCCCGGGGACGGTCTTAAGATTGTCCGCTTTTTACGGAACGGCGGGATCTTCGGTGTCCTGGTTGACGGCGATTCGTTTTACGGCAAGTTCGGGTTGGCCCAAAGATTGGGGCGGATGTGCGGGGTTCCCCTGGTTACGTTCGCCGTCTACCGGGAAAACGGCCGGTCGGTTCTGGACCTGGGATGCGACCTGGACCGGCTGGTGCGCGAACGACCGTATGATTACCTCTGGGCATACCGGTCACGGGAGAGGAAGTAAATGCGCCGGTTCTTCCGCGTTTTCCGGCCCGGCCTCGGATTCCTCGGATTTTTTACCCTGCTGCTCTTGGGTTGCCCCGAAGAAAAAACCGAAACCAAAACCCCCGAAAAGCTCCCCAACATCACCATCGAAAAGTTCAGCCTGACCGAAACTAAACAGGGCAAGAAACTGTGGATCCTGGACGCGGTCACAGCCAATGTCTACGACAACCTGATCCATGTCGACACGGTCCGGATCAACTTCTACGGCGAAAAACAGACCGTATACTCAATCCTCACCTCCCGGCAGGGAACCCTTAACACCGCCAGCCATAATATCGTCGTCAAAGGCCAGGTCGTCCTCTGGACCGACGATTCGAGCCGGCTCTACACCGACTCGCTTTTCTGGCAGAACGATTCCCAGAAAATCCTGACCGATTCCTATGTCCGGATCGTCAAAAAGGACAGCACCGTCATCGAAGGCAACGGTCTTAAGACCACGCCCGACCTGAAAAAGATTGAAATCATCGGCGACATCAAGGGCACCTCGCCGATCCAGTTCCCGAAGATCCGGTAATCACATGCCCTTCGCCCTCTGCGCTCTGCCCTATGCCCTCTGCCCTATGCTGTTCGCGTTGTCGCCCTTCTCCGCCGACCGCGTGGAAATTCTCCGGGATAGCGGCGTCGTGCACCTGATCGGAAACGTGATGATCGAAAGCGACAGCGTCCGGATCAATTGCCGGGAAGCCCGCCTTTACGAAGCAGAAGGTACTTTTATCCTGGAGCAGGACGTCACGATTCAGGATCCGAACGGAACCATCACCGCCGACCGCGCTCAGTACTTTTTCCGCGACAAACTCGGCCGGCTCCGGGGTAACGTCGTCCTGAAATCGGACAACGAAGTGATCCGCGCCGACTCCCTCGAATACGACGCGGGCCGGCGGTTCGCGAGGATGTACGATAACGTGCGGATCGAGGATACGAAGAACGGCATGAACGCGTTCGGACGTCAGGGCTGGTTTGATCTCGGCCTGGACCGGGGGGCGCTTAACGGCCAGCCGCATCTCGAAATCGCCCGTGAAGGGAAGTCGCCGATGAACGTGCGGGCGCGCGAATTTTTACTGGACGTGAAGGCCGACCGGTTCTCCGGCTGCGATTCGGTCGTGGCCCTGATCGACAGCATCACGATCCGCGCCGACACTTTCGATTACGACCTCAAAAAGGAGGACGGACGGCTCGTCCAGCCCCGGATCACCGAAAAGGACAACGTGTTGTCCGGTAAACGCGGGGTATTCAAACTGGTCAAGAAAGCCGTCGACCTTTTCAGCGTGGAAGAGGGCGAGTCAACCTACTATACCAAGGAAGGATCCAAAAATTATGTCGCCGGATCCGCGCTCACGATCCTGTTCAAAAACGGCCAGGCTTATAAGATCCTCGTGAACGGCAGCCCGCACGGCTATTTGGTTAACCGGAAGGAGGACGGCGATGCTGGTAACTAAGGGGTTGACGAAAATCTTCGGAAAGAGAGTCGTGGTTAACAAGGTCGACCTGCAGATCCGTCAGGGCGAGATTGTCGGTTTGCTCGGCCCCAACGGCGCCGGCAAGACCACGACCTTCAACATGATCGTCGGGCTCCTCACGCCGAACCAGGGGGATATCGTCCTCGACGACCGGGTAATCACGAACCAGCCCATGTTCCAGCGCGCCCGGCTCGGCATCTCCTTCCTCTGCCAGGAACCGAGCGTTTTCAAGAAGCTAACCGTCCTCGAAAATCTGGTCGCGATCTTCGAGATCACAGGTGTGCGCGGCAAGGAAGCCCGGGAAAGATCCCACCAGCTCCTGACCGATTTCAACCTCCAGGCGCTGGAGGGGCAAAAGGCCTACACCCTTTCCGGCGGTGAACGCCGCCGGGTGGAAATCGCCCGCGCCCTGATCAGCAAGCCGAAGTTCCTGCTCCTGGACGAACCCTTCACCGGCATCGACCCGATCGCCCGCGCCGAGCTCCAGGAGATTATTCTCAAGCTCAAAGGGCAGGGGATCGGAATTATGATCTCGGACCATAACGTGCGGGAAACCCTCGAGATAACCGACCGCGCGTATCTCATCTACGACGCGCAGGTTCTGTTGGCCGGCGACGCCCAGACCCTGATCAACGACCCCAAAGCCCGGGAACTCTACCTGGGCTGGAAATTCAAGATCTGAGCGTTCGTATCAATTCTTGGATCCGGCGATCACCGGAAGCAGACGAGCTTTTTCACAATATTCAAATCTTCATAACATACCGCCAAAAAATATATCCCTTTCGGAAAACCCGCACCCGAGTTCGGGTGCAATGTCAATCTGCGCGAAAGCGGTTTGTTCCACTCGTCGACTTGACGACCGGTAATATCAAAAAGGGATATTTTCGATTTCCGCCCGGCACCAACAGTACATGTGATCGTAATATAACGGTCGGTCATTTGGGCATTGATTTCGGGTCTATTCCTTTTGATGACATTCTGCTCGTCGATATCGACGAGCGTCGGATCATATTCCTCGTTGACGTCAACATATCCTGTATTGGAACCGCCGATCACGTATATCTTGCCGCCGTATAACGCGGAACCGGGCCCCTTGCGGGCCGTGGGCATCGCAGCCCGGGTCTGCCAGGAATCGGTATTGACGTTATAAACCTCGTTGACTGCAAGGTGATCCGTGCCCAACCCGCCGATCGCGTAGATAAAACTATCCATCGCGACGCAGGCGTAATAACCCCGGGGCGTGGCCAGCGGCGCCGCCCGGAGCCAGGTCCAGTTCAGCGTGTCATACACCTCGTTGGCGTCGCTGGCTGTGTTCAAGTCCCGGCCGCCGATCGCATAGATTTTGCCGTTCACCAGGGCGCATCCCAATCCGGTCCGGGCGGTGGGTATGGATATGCCGACCGACCAGGTGTTGGACTGCGGTTCGTATATTTCGACGGTGTCGAGCACGTCGACGTTGCGACCGCCGATCGCGTAGATCTTGTTACCGACCGTCACGCATGCGAGGTCCCAGCGCGGCGTTGGCATGGGCGTCCGGGAGGCCCAGGTATTACTTCCCGGATCATATTCTTCGACCGCGGACAGGGCATCGCCTGCCCAGCCGCCAAACACGTAGATTCGGTCGTTGTAGACCGCGGAAGCAACGCCGCTTCGGGACGTGGGCATGTCAGTCTTTATGACCCATGAATTACCCGCGGGGTAATAAGCTTCATTTTTACTGCTACCCGGGGTCCCGCCGATGACATAGATCGTGGCTCCCACGACCGCCGCGGTCGTGCCGTGCCGGGCGGTCGGCAGGGGTGATTTCGTGGTCCAGGAATCGCCGGCCAAGAATGTGGCAAGAATGAACATAAGAAGAAAGCATTTATTTTTGGAAACCATGATGACCTCCCGGAATATCATTCAATATAAATAACTTTCGCGGTCTTTTGCCCGTTCCCGATTTCGAATCGGATAAAATACACCCCGCCCGCGACCCGAATTCCGTTATTATCGAATCCATCCCAGTAATACGAGTGAACTCCGGTCGATAAACTGTTTTTGGGTAACAAGATCGCCACTTCGCGGCCGGCAGCATCGTACACCGTGATCTTCCCGGTCGCCGGCGCCGCGAGCGCCAGGTCGATACGCGCCCGGTTCCGAAACGGGGTGGGGAATAAGTTGATATGGAAACGCGCGGGACTGAAGGATTTTCTTTGTTCCGCGATTCCCTGTCCGATCGTGATGCCGAAAAAATGCATGATGGAATCCAGCAATGCCCGGCGCGTCGAGGGCGGCGCGTCATCCACCAGCAAACCGAGTTCAAACGATACGCCGACCGTCCGGTACGCAGCCGCGTCGTGGGCCACTCCGCAGTCGTAATTATTGTCGGCATCCCGGAAGATCAGATACCCGGCGGTCGGACTGATATGATCCATCCAGTTATTTTCACCGCCGTAATTAAAAACCATACCGTTCGTGAAAGAACCCGCGATTCCGGACACAGGACCCATATCCGAACTGCCGTCCGCGGTCGCGTTCAAACCGAATAGGGTATCAAAACAATAGCCGTTGTTGTATGCCGGGTCATACCACCAGACGTCTCCGCCTTCGAGATAGACCTGACCGCTGTCCAGCAAGAGAAAATCATGGATCGACCGGGCGGCAAGGCTGGTGTCCCGGATCACGTATTTGTTCGGGTAAACGCCCGTGCATATGAATAATGTCCAATATTTGCTCAAATTAGCGGGAAGATTGTTACCAAGATCACCCGCGTAGCCCAGCGCCTGCAGGGCGGAATGGATGTTGACGCCGGAAGCCGGGGTCGGATCCGGATTCCAGATAAAATAAGCTTTCTTGCCGACCGTCAGGGTAAAATGCACCGTGTCCGAGTAGTATCCGGCCCTTAAGATAACCAGAAAATCGATGATCGTACCGATTGGGGTCAGCGAATCGTTAAATATGATGAACGAATCCAGCGCGTTTACAGCCGCGCTGTCGTGTCCGATATGATTATAAAAACCGGTTGAATCCAGGATCCCGGAAAACGGTGAAGCGGATCGGATCGTTGCCCGGATGCTGTCGATACCCGCACTCCCGATATTCTTCATCCGGACCTTGACGTTTATTGTCTCCCCGACCTCGAACGATTCATTGCCGTTGCCGCCGCTGATCAGCGCGTCCTGGAAGATCAGGTCCGCCGACCGGACCAACCGCAGAAACCGTGACGTCCAGGTTGAATCGTTCTGATCTTGGCATACGAAATCGAATTCGATGCCGTGGGTGTCCGGGCAGTTACCGGCGACTGTAAATTTGAACCCGTCGGTCCCGGTGAACGCCGAGTCGCGGCCGGGCACGTTTCCGATTGATCGGATCGAATCGGTCACCGTCACGAACAGATCTACGGTCCGCAATAAACCCGTGACGCCGTAACCCGCACTGTCGCCCCAGTTCTTCACCCACACCGGCAGGTTGATCGCTTCTCCGGGGTTGATCACCCCGTCGCGGTTCCCGTTCGGCGAATCGTCGACCAGGGAACGGTAGTAAACTATGTGCAGCGCGGTCAAAACCATCACGGTCATGCGGCCTTCGTACGGCCGCAGGTTCCGGCCGGTCACGGTCACAAATATGGTATCCATGCTTGCCTGCGGGTGCAGGTTGAAATAGGCATAACCCGCGGCATCGGTCGTATCCAATGTGTAAGCCAGAGTATCCCGTTTCCCGGATACGCATACGAACGCGCCCGCGACGGCCGAACCGTCCGCGGCCCGGACGACGTAGACCGCGAAATCGGCGCTGCCGAACGGGATGAACGCGGGATGCGCAACTCTCAGGGAACAGGGCGTATAGGTCCAGAGTCCCATTTCCGGATCGCCGACCGTCGTAAAGCCGTAATATTCGTATCGGCCGCTGTCGGGATATTGTATCTGAGCTTGTATTCTACCCGCCTCGCAGGCCTCGCCGAACGTCCGCTTGCGATCCCGGAACGCGGCGTCAAAAAAACCCTTGGCGACCGCGCTCCGAAAACGGGACCCGGCGTGATACTGGGTCGAAGTCGCGAAATATCCCGAACCGCCCCTGAGGATCAAGGGCGTGCCGGTCAAGAACCAGCGCTCGGCATAAGCCGGAGTGGGACCGGTCCCCAGGGTTCCGCAGGTCACGGAAAGAACGATCGGCAGCTTGGAGCCGTTTTGGGTGATATCGGGGTCGCAGTCAAAAGGCGGATACCAGTTATTGGTCGCGGCGCCCCGGTACATCAGGAACGAACGTCCGTCATTGACGGCGTTGATCACGTCCGCCGCGTCGTTATTGTAAATATTGGAAAAAGTATCGACTCCGATAAAACCGTTTTCCGACATCCGGACCGCGGCATGCCTTGCGTCCGACCAGTAAATCGAATCTTCCGGGCTGAAATTCTGGTTGACGATCAGCGATCCCTTTCGGTACCAAGCGGAATCGGCGGTCAAAGGGTACCGCTCGTACGCGAGAATCTTGTTGACCACCGTATGCGCCTCGACGCTGTCATGCACGGTCAAGCGGCCGGACAGGATCTCGTTGTATATGTCCCCGTCCATGTTAGTGTAGTAATTGTCCGAGTAGACGCCGGCGACCTGAGGAAAAGGCAGCAAGTTCGGCGCGCCGACCAGCAGCAGGTACTCCGGCCGCAACGGCCAGTTGTTATAGGCGTTGACGATGTAGTTCCGGATCGCGGCCGCGGTCGACCCGGTCTCGGAGAGACGGGCCACCCGGCATTTCATGCCGGTCCGGTTCTTCCACTCGCCCAGGGGTTTGACGATGTTATAGAAATTGTCGTGGGTAACAATCAGGTACCTAGCGCCGGATTGCTGGGCATTAACAACAACGAATAAACTAAAAAAAAGAATGCCCGTTTTTTTCATTTACTGCCAACAAATTTCACTTCAGACAAATTGTTTTTTTCTTAATAACCATACCCGGACTCTTGACTGACAAAATGTAAACTCCTTGGGCATAACTCGAGCCGTCGTTGGGCCGCAGGTTTATTTGTCGGACGCCGGTTTTTTCCCATTCGTCGACGGACCGCCCGCTGATATCGTAAAGTGTGATCTTGACCGGCGCGTTCGCGGAGGTCTTAAAATTAAGCGTTATCAGCCGACTGGTCATAAAGATGTAAAAATCATTCCGGTCTCTGGCTGCCTGATACTCCTCTTCGCTCACATCCACATAGCCATCCGGCGTGTATTCCTCGCATTCGGTCAGGTAAACCGAATTTGAACCCGCGGCGACATAGATTTTGTTTCTCAATGTCGCGCAGCCGGGACCCTTTCGGGGCACGATCATCGGCGCCTTGTTTTGCCAGGTATTGGTCCGCGGGTTATACATTTCATTCACCGTCAGGTGGCCGTTGCCGTAGCCGCCGATCGCGTAAAAAACCGTATCCATCGCCGCGCAGGCAAAATAACCGCGGGGTGTGGGCATTGGCGCGGCTGCCGACCAGGTATGGGTCGTCGTGTCATAAACATCATTATAGGAAACAAAACCTCCGGCCTCGCCGCCGATCGCATAAATTTTGCCATCTATGACGGCCGCGCCCAGACCCGTTCGCGCGTGGGGCATGGACGGACATGAAGCCCAGGTGTTGGATTGGGGATCGTACATTTCCATAACGTTGGACGGGCTGCCCGAATTTCCGCCGATCGCGTAGATTTTATTGTTGAGCGCGACGCAAGCAAGATCATAGCGGCCGGTCGGCATGGGCGCCTTAAGCGTCCAGGTGTCCGTATTGGGATCATACATGTTGTTGGTCGCCCCGCCTCCGAGACCGCCGATGACGTATATTTTATTGTCGACCACGGCGCAGGCGACTGCGGTCCGGCCTGTCGGATCGTGAGTGCGGTGACGCCAGTAATTGATGGCTGGATCAAAGGTCTCGTTCTCGCCGGCGATGCCATTCCCGTCGATAACAAAAAACGCATTGCATGCCGCGGCACCCGTGGTGCCGTGGCGCGAGCTGGATAAAGGGGTCTTGACGGTCCAAAAATCGGCATATCCGAATACGGTTAATCCGCATAGAAAAAAAATAAGTATTATGGTCCTGTTTATGGCCGCCTCCTATCTTAAATATACTACCTTGCGGGTCCGAATCCCGCCCGGACATTCGAGCCGGACGAAATAAATGCCGCCGCTGACCCGTTTGCCCAGGTCGTCGGTTCCATCCCAGTATAATCCTGGATTTCTGTTCAAGCCGGGCGCTTGGACCGGGATCGTTCTAACCAATCGACCGGTGATGTCATAGATCCTTATGTCCAACACCGCAGTTCCGGATCCGCTGAACAGGATGTTTAGCCTGCCCCGGAAGGGCGTAGGATAGACTGAAAACCCAAAGGGCATGGTACCGAGCCGTTCCGATCCTTCCTGGATTCCGCCCGGCAGGATCCCGAAGAAATGCATGATGGAATCCAGCAAAGCCCGGCGCGTCGAGGGCGGTGAGCCGTCGGCCAGCAGGCCTAGCTCGAAGGAAACGCCGACCGTCCGGTACTGACCCGCGTCATACGCCACTCCGCAATCGTAATTGTTGTCCACGTCACGGAAGATCCGGAACCCGCCTAACGGGCTAATGTGATCCATCCATACGTTTTCACCTTCATAACCGAAGGTCATGCCGGCGGTAAAAAAACTGTCATTGCCGTTAACCGGACCCATATCCGGATTGCCGTCAACGGTCGCGTTCAAGCCGAAGAGCGATGCAAAATTGTAACCGTTATTATATGCCGGGTCATAAAACCATACGTCTCCGCCTTCCAGATAGACGCGGCCGTGCCGGTTGACCAGGAAATCATGGATCGCCTGGGCCTCGGCGCTGTTGGCCGGGATGATGCGGTTGTTGGAATAGACGCCGGCGCAGACGAAAAGTGATTGGTAATAATCCAGGGAGGCCGGTAAATTGACGCTCAGGTCGCCGGTATAACGGAGCGCTTGCAAAAACGCATGCATGTTGTTGCCGGGTGCTGGGGTCGGATCCGGATTCCAGATGTAATAGGCTTTTTTCCCGACGATCAGCGAGAAGGACACCGTATCCGAATAATAACCGGCTTCGACGGTCATTTGTAAATCTATCGTCGTTCCGATGGGCGTTAGGCTGTCGGAAATTATGATAAAAGAATCCGGCGCGTTTCCGACCATACTGTCCGGCCCGACATGCGGATAACTGGCCAGCGAGTCGATGATCTGTGCGTAAACCGAGGCGGTCCGGATTTTTGCCCGAATGCTATCCAGGCCGACGCTGCCGATGTTTTTTAGGATAATGTTGACGCCGATCGTCTCCCCCGGCTCGAAGGTGCTGTTGCCGTTACCACCGCCGATCATGGCGTCCTGGAAGATCAGGTCTGCCGAGGATACCGATTTGAAAAAATGCGATACCCATACCGAATCGTTTAGATCGTGGCAGACCAGATCGAAGGAAATTGAATAGCCGTCCGGGCAATTGCCGGCGACGGAAAACTTGAAACCGTCGGTCCCGGTTGAAGATGAATCATGCCCCGCGATATCGCCGATGGTTTTTACCGAATCGGTTACGTTGATCAGGGGATCGGCCGTGCGCAGAACCCCGGTAATGCCGTACCCCGCGCTGTCGCCCCAGTTCCTGACCCAGGTCAGAAGGTCGATCGTCTCGCCGGGATTGATCATGCCATCGCCGTTGCCGCCCAGCGAATCCTGAACCTGGGACCTGAGGTAAAGAACATAGGGCCGGTTCATCACCATAACGGTCATCGTCCCTTCATAGGGCTTCAAATTACGGCCGGTCACGGCAACCCACACCGTATCCATAACCACCTGGGGATGCACGATAAAATAAGCGTTGCCCGCGGCATCGGTGGTGTCTACCGCGTAAAGCATGGTATCCTGCTTTCCGCACACGCATACGATGGCGTTGCTGACCGGGTTGCCGCCAATCGCACGGGAGACGATGACCGTGAAACTTGCCTCGCCCATCGGGATGATTAAGGGGTGAATCACGGCCAGGGAGCAGGGCGTATCAGTCCAGAGGCCCATATCCGGATCGCCCAGGGTCGTATACCCGTAATACTCGTGCACTTCGCTGGGATAAAGGGTGTATAACCTCACGCGACCGCCTTCGCAGGCCTCGCCAAAGGTCCGCTTCTGTTCGTTGAAAAGCGCGTTCCAGAAACCCCGGCAGATGGCGCTCCGCAGGTGCGCACCGCTTGTTACGTTGGTCGTGCCCGCGAAATATCCCGCCGCGCCACGCGGGGTGGTGGGCGTGCCGGTAAGCAGCCAACCCTCGGCCACCGCGGGCGTCGAGCCGGTGCCTATCGTCCGGCAGGTGATAGAAAGCACGATCGGCAGTTTCGTTCCGTTGGTGACTGAGTTCGGGTTGACGTCGAACGGCGCCTGCCATTGATTGACAGCGCTGCCCCGGTACTGAAGGAACGCCCGGCCGTCGTTCACGGCGTCGATCACATCATCGCCATTATTTCCGTACGCGTCGGAAAAGGTGTCAACCCGGGTAAAGCCGTTGGCGACCATCAGGCCGGCGGCGTAATGAGCATCCCCCCAGTAGAACGAGTCGTTGGGGGAATTATCCTGGTGGACCAGCAGGGTCCCCTTCTTGAACCAGGTCGGGTCCGCAGTATTAGGATAACGTTCGTACCAGAGGATCTTGTTCACCACCGTGTGCGCCTCTAAACTGTCGTGCACGGTCAAACGGCCGGATAGAATCTCGTTGTAAATGTCCCCGTCCATGTTGGTGTAATAATTGTCTGAATAGGTACCCGCCACCTGGGGGAACGGCAGCAGGTTCGGCGCACCGACCAAGAGCAGGTACTCCGGCCGCAACGGCCAGTTGTTATAGGCATTAACGACGTAGTTCCGGATCGCGTCCGCGGTCGATCCGGTTTCCGAAAGCCGTGCCACCCGGCATTTCATGCCGGTCCGGTTCTTCCACTCAGCCAGGGGTTTAACGATGTTATAGAAATTATCGTGTGTGATTATCAAATAGCGTGCGCCGGATTGCTGGGCGCTTAAAAATATTACGAAAATAAATATCGCACCTACGATTCTTTTCATATCTCCTCCAAAATTTATATATAATATTATATATAATTCTAAAAAGTTGTCAAGCCTTAAGTCTATTCATTGATCCGGATTATGGACGGTGATATATACGTATTTCGGGGCTAACGACATCCCATTCAAAACTCGGAAAATCAGGGTGATAATTAAATATGACCCCCCGATATGGACGCTTAAAGACGCGCTCGATTTTATAACTCTGTTGTTTAAAAAGCCTGCTGAGGAACTGGTCGGCGACGAATTTGCTTTCCTCGTTCAGGCGGCGGTCCTTGAATTCTTGTTGGGTGATCAGAAAATATTTGGGTCGCATGTGCATCAGCCGATCGTGATTGTACCCTATGTCCAAAAGGTTCTGGTGGGTCAGATCGATCGCCGGCGTGTACGCCCAGGGAAAAAACGACGCTAATCCGATCGTATCGGACGGCGTGATATTTTGATCCACCCATTCGCGGCACTCATCCCTGGTGTCCTGTGAATCCATCCGCCGCACTTGCGCGAACGCAAAATCCAGGGTATGAATGATGGGTACAGCAACCAGCAATACCGATGCAAGATTTGCCACCCGGAGCGGTATTTTCTTCACCATACGGGGTAAGTTCAATGCAACCAGGGCGGCGGATATCGAAAGGAAGGGCGCGAGCGGTATGTAATGCCGGGAATGCGGGGAAGCGTGGTAGATCAACGTCAAGTAATAGATTAAGACAAAGGAAAGGATCATTATATCCGGTTCTTTTCGGCGGATGAAATGCCATACCAGTCCGGCCATGGCCAGAAGGAAAAAAGTGAATGGAAGCATCTGCCAGGTTCCGATCGAAAATGGGCGGGTAATACTGAAAGGAAAGTTCATGTAATAAAAAAGTCCCCGCGCGCCGAAGATTCCGCCCCAGCCGGTCGCGTCGCCGATCAGAAATTCATGGGGCGACAACAGGGCGTACGGCGTCGTGGCTAAAAAGATCAGAACCGCCGCGCCCAGAACGATCCGCGATGATTTCGAAAAAATGATCGGTCGTAATGCTCGTAATTCGAATTTACGGAAATTGAATTCGCGTTTCAGTTCGTACCACTGCTTCACGTAAAAAGTAAGCATAAGAAAAAGATTTGTGTACTTTACGCCGATCGCCAAACCGATGAAAAATCCCGCGATCGTGAACCACCAATAACGCCGGCGTTTAAAGACCGGGGTGATCAGCCACCAGAATGCCAGGGTCAGCCAGAAGACCGGCGTCTGATCGTAGACCAGGAAATGGGAATGGTAAACATGGGCGGGTACGACGGCCATCAAGGCTGCGGCAACCAAACCCAGAAGCGGATTATATAGCCGGGCGCCGATCAGGAACACGAGCAGCACGGTCAGAGTCCCCTCAAGCATCGTTAGGATCCTACCCACTTTGAACATTTTCCGGTATTCCCGCAGTTTACCTTCCGGTTCTCCAAGGCCCAAAGGATTGACTCGGATCGGCAGCTTGAAGTCATGGAGATAACCGAACAGGGAGGCGGTCTCCAAAGCGCCTAACATGGTGTAAAAATGGAGACTGGGATTAACGAAATTGTGGGGATTAAAATCACCGCGGCCCGGTTCCATTTGCAAAACAACCGATAGGGCCCAGGCCTCATCCTGAACATAATTGCGCCAAACCGGCGCCGTGGGGATGCCCCAATCCAAACCGGAGAACCTGAGTGCACCTCCTAAAACTAATATCAACAACAATGGCAAAATAAAAATCTTAACCGGTAACTGGAGCGGTTTTCCATTCGTTGCCGAAGCCGGATCAACATTCTTTTTCTTAGCCACGGAAAATTATATTCAAAATCGGGTAAATGTCAAACCGCGAATATACGAAATTCTTATTTTTTGTTTGACTTTTTATGAAAAACATATAAAATATGTATTAATTATGGATAATGTTGTCGGAAAAATCAGCGAAAAAAGAACCGTCGATATCGGCCACGAGACTCTCAAAACCTTTTCTTTAACTCATAACTATAACCTTTGGATCATAAACCTTCTGGCTCCCTATATTGGCAAAAATATCCTGGAAATCGGTTGCGGAATCGGCAACCTCACGTTTTACCTGCAGAAATTCGGAAAGCTGAGCTGCATCGACATTTCGGATTATTACATCGCGCACATGAAGATCGATTATCCGAACATCAAGTTTTTCAAATTCGATGTAAGCGATAAATCGATTACGGCCTTAAAAAATGATTGCTTTGATACGGTTGTGTGCGTGAATGTGTTAGAACACGTACGCGATGACTTTACGGCGCTGCGGAATATCCACGAATTACTGGTTCGTGGCGGACGGTTACTGCTTTATGTCCCGGCGCTCAGGCAGCTTTACGGTTCGGTGGATGCGGACCTGGATCATTGTCGTCGTTATGATAAAGCCCCCCTCGAGAAACTGCTGAACGAAACCGGATTCGAGATCGAGAAGCTTTTCTACAGCAATTTTCTGGCGATATTCGGTTGGTTTTTTAACAGTAAGATCCAAAGAAAAAGAGAATTGTCATTTTGGCAAACGATCCTTTTTGACAAATTTGTTCCTTATCTCGAAAAGATCGAAAAAAAGTTAAAGCCTCCGGTCGGAATGACCCTTGTCGCGATCGCCCGAAAAACCTAATTTTTGTTCTCCTGAATTTTATTTTCAACTAACTTTTCTACCCCCTTGACAATTAAATCACAATCAATATAATATAGATAGAAAACTAAGGAGGACTTATGTTTATCAGTAGATTTTTGTTAATCTGCGTTTGTACTTTGCCGTTACTATTCGGCGGCAATAGCGGTAAGATATGGACGGAAACCAGTCAACCCGATTTCGCGGACGGCATATATGAATGTAACATTTTTTCTTCCGGCTACGATGGCGGGACAATACAATTTACCACCCCCTTTGATTACAACAAAGACGGTTACATCGACTTGGTCGTATCCAATGAAATGAGTCAATCTTCCTACTTATACTGGGGAAGCTCGTCCGGTTACAACGCGTCGAACAAAACCTCTTATCCGGGTAATTCAAAGGGTGATTGGGAAGCGGGTGATGTCAATAACGACGGATTCCCCGAGCTTCTGTCAGCCCAGGGTGACAATTACCTTATCCGGATCTTCCGCGGATCCGCGACCGGGCCTAACCCAAACAGTTACATCGATGTCCCGCTCGGAAATTGGAACGAATCCTGCCTGCTCGCGGATTTGAACCGGGACGGGTTCCTCGACCTGATTGTTCAGAAATACAGCAGCGGAAACGGCGGAATATTCTGGGGACGGGCTGCTGGTTATTCAACCGGCAACATGACCCTGCTGCCCGCGACCGCCGGCGAGCATAATATTGAAGTCGCGGATTTCAATAAGGATAATTATCTGGACCTTCTGTTCATCCGCGAGGAAAACAATACAAAATCCTATGTCTTTTGGGGTGGCGCCAATGGTTACAACGCCGCAAACCGAGCGGTTATGGCCAATCCCCCGGGATTGCCATCCGGTTCGTCGATCGCGGACTTGAATAATGACGGTTATCTGGATATCGTCCTGACCAGTTTTTGCGGCGGTTCAGTCGCCTATGTTTATACCGGTTCACAAAACGGATTTACACTTTGGCAATCCCTTCAGGCCGGTAGTTGCTTTGGCGGCAGTTCGATCGCCGATTTCAACCAGGACGGTTACCTGGATATCCTTTTTACACGAGGCTATGGCATATGCATCCAACCCGTAATCTACTGGGGAGGCGCGGGCGGCTACTCGGAAATCAATAAAACCTTGGCCGGCCCCGGTGTGGATGCCAGCGGTGCTCTGGTCGCGGATTTCAACGGCGACGGGAACCTCGATATCTTCGTCCATAATTATGCTTATCCGCCCTTGGGCAGTTATTTTCTGTATGGCCCCGATTTTACAACGGCCGTTAATCCCCTGCCCACGAACCGTGATGCCCATGCCATTTTCCGGGAAATCGGAAATGTCTATACCCGGAAATATGAAGAATCCTATCTATCGTCCATCTTTGACGCTGGTTCCAGGGCGAATTGGGGTTATGCTTCTTGGACGGCAGTACTTCCTACCGGATCGAATATCCAAATCAGTTTTCGCGGCGGTAATACGCCCATCCCCGACAACAGCTGGACCGGCTGGTCGCCGGTAACCAACGGCGGATTTTTACCCGAAAATCTTAACTCCCGGTATCTGCAATATGCGGCGCTCTTCACTTATGCAAATCCCGCCAATTTGCCGATGCTCAAAGACATAACGGTAACCTATGACCCGCTGGTTTACCTCACGGCCTCCGTCGTCATCAAACCCGAAGTAATAAATTTGAAAAGCCAGGGTGTATTCACGGGCTTTATTACAATGCCCATCGGATATGATCCCGGGAATATCGATCTTGCAACCGTTCAATGCAACGGCGCGCGCGCAATCAACGGCGAAGCCACGCCCACCAACTTCATCGCCAAATTCAAGGTCCAGGACCTCGTCGGCGTGGCGCCCGGTCCCAATGTGGAATTCCTCCTCACGGGCAAACTGAAAAGCGGCGTGGATTTCTACGGCCGGGACACGGTACGGGTCATCGACGTCGATTACGCGATGCTGGGTTGCTCCCCGAATCCGATGACCAGCCGGGCAGTGCTGACCATCAAACCTCAAGCGGGAGGACTGTTCCAGGCCGGCGATGCGCAGGTGAGGATATATAATATAAACGGCGCGCTCATCCGCGACTTTGACAAAACCGCTGCCAGAAGCGGAACCGGCTCGCTGGTCTGGGACCGAAAGGATAACCTCGGTCGGAAAGTATCGGCCGGGATCTATCTTTTCAAGATCGAAGCCGGCGAAACTTCGGTCAGCCGTAAGATCATCGTTATTGACTAAGCGCCTTTCAACGAAGTAAGAAATCGGAGGAGAATAAATAAGATGGCGGGGATTTTTCTGTTTTTATGGCAGGCAACCTGGATCGAGACCACCCAGCCGGATTTCAAGAACGGCACCTTCGAATGCAACATCTACGCATCTCAGCGGGATAGCGGGACCGTCGAATTCACATCCCGCTGGGATTTAAACAACGATGGTTATTTGGATCTCATAACCGCCAATGAATTATCTGGTCAAGTATACCTTTATTGGGGAAACGATTCTGGCTATTTGCCGACAAACCGACGATCATATACCGGATCGGGCGGGGATGTCGAGGTAGGAGATATTGATCTTGACGGCTATGCCGAACTGCTGACCCAGAATAACGGCAACCAAGGGATTCGCATTTTTCAAGGGACCCCCGCTGGTCCCGATTCAAACGATTACTACGACCTAACCTTTGGCGCATGGAATAAGACCTGCTTTCTCGCGGATCTGAACCAGGACGGGTATCTCGATATGACCGTACAAAGATATACCGGCAGTTACGGGGCAATATTATGGGGCAGCGACTCCGGATTTTCCACCGGCAACCTTGAATTGCTGCCTACTTCCAGCTGCGAACATAATGTTGAAATCGCAGATTTGAACAAAGACCGCTGGCTGGATATAATATTCATCCGGGGCGGAGGGGGTTGTACCTATATTTATTGGGGCAGCGACTCCGGATTCAATCCATACAACGGCGATTTTCTGGTCAACCCGCCGGGCAATCCAAGCGGCTGTTCGGTCGCCGATCTGAACCACGACGGTTTGTTGGATGTTGTTCTTACCTGCTTCGGCAATTCGAGCGCCTACGCGAGGATCTACTTCGGTTCAAGCGTCGGATTTGGTTCTTATCAGGATTTAGCGGTAAATCGATGTTTTGGGGGCAGCGTCGCTGCCGATCTGAACACCGACGGATATCTTGACCTATTGTTCGTCATGGGTTATGGAGTGGCGCAAAAACCGGTCATCTACTGGGGTAGTGCCGCCGGTTATAACGAAGCCAATCGGGATACGATCGGCGAATACGTCGATGGCAGCGGTTCGCTGATCGCCGATTTCAACGACGATGGCGTATTGGATATTTTTATCGACAACTTCTCCGATCAGAGCCTTCCCAGTTATGTTCTACCCGGGCCCGGTTTCACCACCCCCTCCTTTCTTCTGCCTTCGGAACGCAGCAGCGGCAGCCAGTTCCGCGAGATCGGCAACGTTTATAACCGTTGTTATTACGAGGATTATCTGTCTTCGATCTTCGACGCCGAATCGCTGGCCGCCTGGAGCACCGTGGACTGGGACGACAGCCTCCCTCCCGGATCCCGAATCGCGATGTTCGTGCGCAGTGGCGATACTCAGATCCCGGATATGACCTGGAGCGGGTGGGATTCGCTAGGCAAGCTGACCGACATCCCGGACAGTCTGGACAGCCGCTATCTGCAGTACCGCTGCCGGTTGGCTTATGCCAATCCGTCCTGCCTGCCTTTCCTCTATGAGGTTCGAATAAACTATGAAGCGGTCGGAGTTGCCGAGAATCCGAATAAACCGATGGCCGGCAACAGTTCCCTGGTTGCAAAACCCAATCCCCTCTTTCACCGAACTTCACTGTTCTTGCCTTCCCCGGCCCTGGATGGTTGCGTCCGGATCTATAACGCTTTTGGCTCGCAAATCCGCAAAATACAATGTCCGGTTCGAAAACCGGGCGAGTCGGTCGTCTGGGACCGGCGTGATGCGAAGGGATGCGCAGTCCCAGCGGGCGTATATTTTGTTCATGTCAGAACTAAGGAAAAAACTATTTACCGCAAATTGGTGGTGATCGATTAAATGTAATGGTTCATATATAGTGGGGGTGTGATATTATAATACTTCTTTTTATCATTAGCCAGGCAACCTGGATCGAGACCACCCAGCCGGATTTCAAGGACGGAACCTTCGAATGTAATATCTACGCGTCGCAGAGGGACAACGGGACCGTCGAATTCACATCCCGCTGGGACTTGAACAACGACGGGTATTTGGATATCGTCATAACGAACGAATATGCCGATGACTATATTTATTGGGGTAACGCCACAGGCTACAATCCAGGCAATTTTACAACGTATCTTGCCAATGGCGGTGACGCCGAAGCCGGCGACTTGGACCGTGATGGGTTTTCTGAGTTAGTGTTGATCGGTGGTTCCGGGTTGCGGATATTCCGGGGTTCCGCGACCGGACCCAACCCGGGAAGCTACTATGATTTGAGTTCTTCAGCTTGGAACGAAGCGTGTTATATCGCCGATCTCAACAAGGACGGTTATTTGGATTTGATCGTCCATCAATACTCAAACGGTCAAGCTGGTATTTATTGGGGAAGTGCAACCGGTTATTCTCCTGGCAATATGACCCAGCTTCCGGTTGCGGGCGGCGAGCATAACATCGAAGTCGCGGATTTCAACCGGGACAACTGGTTGGACATCCTGTTTATTCGCGGCAGCGGTGGTTCCAGCCGCGTCTACTGGGGGAGTTCATCCGGATATAATCCCACCAGCTATGCCTTGTTGAGTTATCCTTCGGGAAACGCCTCCGGAACCTCGGTCGGGGATTTGAACAACGACAGCTGGCTAGATGTTATTTTAACATCTTTCGGTGGCACCACGCAGTCGTATCTTTACCGGGGAACGGCTACGGGATTCGTGTTTTGGCTATCTCTCTCAGCGGGCAATTGCTTCGGCGGCAGCTCGGTCGCGGATCTGAACAGTGACGGTTACATTGATATCTTGTATACCCAGGGTTACGGGATCGACGCCCAGCCCGTCATCTACTGGGGTTCGTCCACCGGCTATTTAGAAACTAACAAAACCTTTATCGGCGCGCCGGTGGACGGCAGCGGCACTCTGATCGCCGATTTCAACATCGACGACACCCTGGATATATTGATCGACAATTACGGGTATCCGCCCGAAAATTCCTATATCCTGAAAGGCCCCAATTTTACAACCCAGCTCGCCTCCTTACCTTCAGGTCGTGACGCACACAGCCGGTTCCGTGAGATCGGCAATGTTTATCATCGAAAATACTACGAAGATTACCTCTCATCCGTCTACGATGCTGGCGGTGTTACTAATTGGGGGACTATAGATTGGGATGACAGCCTGCCGCCCGGTTCCCGGATCGCGATGTTTGTGCGCAGCGGCAATATGCCGGTACCCGATTCCAACTGGAGCGGGTGGGATTCGCTGGGCAAACAGACCAATATTCCGGACAGCCTTAACAGCCGGTATCTCCAGTACCGTGCCCGGCTTGCCTATACACAACCTTCATACCTGCCGTATCTTTACGAGGTGCGGATCGAGTCCGGACCATCACTGATCCTGGAACCGGACCAGGCGGATACGACGCTGCCGGCGGTCCCGGTCAACTATCCCGTTTCCGTGATCAATGTCGAAATCGGCCTGGATACGGTGGACTTGGATTTTCATCATTCCACATCCTGGTCCGCGGCGCTTCTCGACTCCGCCGGAATCAATCCCCTAGTCGACCATAACGGCAACATCCTGGTCGACGTCATCCTGAATACGAACGACACCTTGCCGATCACGGTCCGCGTAACACCACCGGCCGGAGCCCAGGGAGGGACCGTGGATTCTCTGGTACTGACGGGTTATTCCAACACCATGCCCAGTTTGCGGGACAGTGTCCTAATCCAAACCACGATCCCAAGGATCGTCGCCATTTTAGTCGATCCGGACCAGGCGGACACGGTAGCAGCCGGCAATACCGCAACTTACGACCTATTGGTCATTAACCAGGGTACGATGACAGACACGGTCGACCTGTATTACCAGCACAACCAACCCTGGGGGATCGGTTTGTTGGACTCCACCAGTACGCAGCCCTTGATCGATCACAATGGCAACGGATTCCCGGATGTTGCGGTCGGCAACGGTGGGACTTGCGCGATAGTTCTCAACGTTTACACATCCGGCGGCGCTTTACCGGGCGCGATCGATTCATTGATCCTGACCGGCCGCTCCAGCCGTGATCCTGCGGTAACCGACCGCGCTTGGATCACTACCGTCATCGGCATGGCTTCCACGATCATTGTCAATCCCGATCAATCCGGCATAGCATTTCCGGGTGTGGAAACGCGTTACGATCTTTATACCAAGAAGTATGGTCCAGGTACGGACACGATCGACCTGTCGCTCCGGCAGAACTTCAGTTGGCCGGTGATGCTTTTCGATTCTACAGGGACCGACACTCTTACCGACCACAACCAGAACGGCATCCCCGATGTAGTCGCCGTCCCGGACGATTCGGTACCGATAATCCTCGGCATCACTCCGCCCGGATCGGCGCCCGCGGGGATAATCGACACCCTGTATTTGATAGGCGTCTCGGATATCCTTCCCGGGGTCCGGGATTCGGCGCGGTTGCTGACCACGATCGAAGCAATGGGAAGTTTAATCGTCTTTCCGGACCAGTCGGGCAATGGATCGCCGGGTACGTGGGTTTATTTTTCCCTGACCTGCCGCAACAATCAGAACCATTCGGACACGGTCGATCTCCGGTATCGGGACCGGCTTTCCTATACCAATCAATTACGCGACTCGATGGGCGCGCTTCTCACCGACCACAATGCCAACGGGCTGGTTGACATCCCGGGTATTCTGGGTTTTGGAGGTGAAGCGGATTTCCGCCTGCAAGTTTACGTTCCCGGAAATACACCGGGTGGGATTACGGATTCCATATTGTTGTTCGGTTTATCCGGCACCGATACGCTGATCAGGGATTCGGCTCAAATCCTGCTCAATGTGACCATGAACGTTCAGATCCGTATCGATCCCGACCGTTATGATTCGACCGATGCCGGCGATTCCCTAGATTACCGCCTTTATGTGCAAAACCTCGGCAACTCGCCGGATGTGATAGATTTGGATATCCAGGGCGGCGCCTTCAGCTATACTCTTCGGGACCGGAGCGGCGTCCTCCTGACCGATACCGACAGCGACGGACTGGTTGACGTCGGACAACTGCCTCCGTACGTCGGCGCCGAAAGCATCATAGTCCGGGTCATGGTTCCGCCGTCGGCCGCGGCCGGGACCATCGATACGATACTGGTCCGCGCCCGTTCCAGCCTTAACCCGGTGATCAGCGATCAGGCCCAGATCCGGACCAAGGTGCTGGGCGGAATTTACAGTTTGATCGTTGATCCGGACCAGGTGGACCGAATCGAGGTCGGACAATCCATATCCTATTCCCTGTTCGCGCTGCTCCAGGCGAACTTGGCCGATGTCGTCGAGTTGGAGGTCGACGGTGCTCTGCCGGATTGGGAAGTTGACCTGTTGGATATCAATGACAATCCCCTGACCGATAACGACGGCGACGGTTTTCTCGACCTGAACCTGGTGACGCCGCAGGTTCCGAAAGGATTCAAGCTGCGCGTAACGGCCCCGGATCATTTCAATTTCGAGGGCATCCTGGATACGGTTCAAGCCATGGATCTCATCTTGCATGGCCATAGCTACCAGCAGTCCGGGATCCAGGACAGCGCCGTGATCAGGACCATTCTCGTGCCCCCTTTTGAAGTGCACAATTTTCGTAATCCTTTCCACGGGCAGACACGATTCATCATAAGTCTGCCCAAGGACGGCCGAATAACAATGGAAATTTACAATCGGGCCGGGGAATTGGTCCGGCGATTGATCGACAACGTATGGTTCAGTTACGGCATCCATTATTGGCCCTGGGATGGAACGAACCATGATCATAAGGAGCTTGCGCCTGGAACGTATATCTACGTTATGGATTACACTGCGGATGACGGGGAGCGCAAGGTGGTTAAGAAAAAGGCGATCATATTAAAGTGAAAATCAAATATCGCATATTTAGGGGTTAGTGATGGCCCTTATCGTATTTTTCCTGTCCATCCTTTCGGGTGGCGACGTCGGTACGACCATGTATCCCCTGCTTAAAATCGGCTTGGGCCCGAGACCGGCCGCGCTAGGTGAATCTTTTATCGGTTTGTCCGATGACCTGTGCGCGGTCGCCTGGAATCCATCCGGTCTGGCCGGCCTGAAAGAACCGCAGTTCTTTTTCTCGCACCAGGAATGGTTCCTGAATATCCGGGACGAGTATTTCGTGGCCGGCATACCCACCCGCAAAGGGTATCTCGCCCTGAGCGCCCTTTATTCTTCGTCCGGATCCGTCGAGATCTGGGGCGAGGACAATCAACCCCACGGCACCCAAAATACCTGGAGCGGAATCCTATCCTTGGGCTATGGCCATCGGCTTAAGGATTTCTTATTGCTCGGCCTTAACGGAAAATTGCTGGTTGAAGACCTATATGAACAATCGCTGACCGACGTTGCGCTGGACCTGGGCGCCCGGGTTGCGGTCAATAAAAGTTTGATCCTGGGAGGCGTTTTTAAAAACCTCAGTTATAAAATGACGGTACCAATGGAGTTCAGGGTCGGCGCCTGTTTTCAGGGGGTTAAGAATACGAACCTCCTGCTTGACCTGATCTTCCCGGCGGACAACTATACCCATGTGAACTTCGGGGCCGAATATTATCTTAACCAGTATCTGGGTTTAAGGGCGGGCTGGCGGAGCGGCCCCTACAGCATCGCCGAATTGGGCTGGACATCAGGGTTAACCACGGGTTTCGGGATCCGCTACCGTGGCATCAAGTTCGATTACGCGTTCATCCCCTATGGTAAATTGGGCGTCACCCACCGCCTGAGCATCAGCGGCGGGCTTGGGATCGTCAAGGGAGTGAACTCGCTTACGATCACGGTGATGGACGGAGATACAAAGGTCCCCCTGAACGCGCAGATCGATATCAGAGGTGTAAGAATCGGGCAGTTCAAATCGGATGATAAAGGCCGGCTGGCTTTTAAGAATATTCCAGCGGGATGGGCCTACATCACGACCCAGGCGGATGATTATCCTAAAAACTACGATTCGATATTCGTTTATCCGGACGGCGAAACGGAAAAAAGCATCTATCTCTTCAAAATAAAACCGGGTATCCTGCGCGGTATCGTGTACGACGCGGTGACAAAATGGCCGATCGGCGCATCTATTCTATATCAAGGCATGGCCTACGGAACGGTCAACAACGACTCATTGGTCGGCAGTTTCGTGATCAAAAACCTTCCCGGAGGAAACTATTACTTGACCATCAACGGTAACAATCCCAGATACATCCCGCAATCCTGTTCATTACGGATCACGGTCGGAAAACTAACCGAGCGTGAATTTTATTTGGTCCGGATCCGGGAAAAGATCATCCTGCGCGGGGTAAATTTTGAAACCGGCAAGGCCGAATTGATCTCGAGCTCCTACCCTATCCTTGACGAAGCCGGAAAGATCCTTATCGATAATCCGGATATTACGGTCGAGGTTGGAGGGCATACCGATCCCAGGGAAATAAACACCAGCGAATATCCATCGAACTGGGAACTATCCTTTGCCCGGGCGCAAGTGGTTGTAAAATATCTGATCGATAAATACCGCGTCGAACCGGAAAGATTGTCGGCCCGGGGTTACGCGGATACGCAGCCCATCGCCGACAACGAGACGGAAGCCGGCATGGCCCAGAACCGGCGCACCGAATTCCGGATAAACGAATAGCTGGCGCTTCGACGAATACCCTTACGCGAGATTCGGTTTCCTTGACAAACTCGCCTTGATACATATAATCCCTTTATGAAAAAAAAGGCCGTGTCTCCTCCGGAATCCGATAAGCGGAAACAGATTCTTTGGTTACTGATCATCCTGTATGTCATTTTATCCGTTTTCTTATTCGATCTCAAACCGTTCATCGGCGGTGATAACGCGCGGTACATCAACCTTGCCCGGTCCATGTTGCTCGGCAAGGGATACCGGGATATCACTCATCCGGATGAGCCCCGGTACACTCTGTATCCGCCCGGTTTTCCCGCGCTCCTGATGCCGGTGATCGCCATCTTCGGCGCCAACATACCGATCTTAAAAATAATCCCCATGCTCTGCGGGCTGGGCGCCTTCATCTTTTTTATTTTTATCGCGCAAATACTGTTCCCGAAAACCTGGATTTATCCCGCGGTCACCGCCCTCGCTAGTCCGATATTGCTGCTTAACGGTCACTGGCTCCTGTCAGAAATCCCGTTTGTTTGCTTTTCCCTGGGCGGGCTTTACTTTTTTTATCAATATCAGAAGGATAAGCGGGCCCTGCCCGCGATCCTCTTTACTTTTTTTTCCATATACGCATTTCTGATCCGATCCGCGGGCATCACGCTGATCGCGGCTATCGCCTTATTTTTGATTGTTTCGAAGAACTATAAGATGCTTTTTATTTTTCTTGCCATATTCCTCGTCCTGTTCATTGCCTGGACGCTTCGCAACGCGTCCATTCCCGGCACCAATACTTATGATTACTGGTTTTTAAAGAAAAATCCTTATTTGGATGAATCACCCCGGATCGGCTTGAATGATTTTATAAATCGAATCATCTTCAATTTCAAGACTTACACGCTTTCCATATTCCCCACGAGTGTGTTGTCATCATTGACCAACCCAACGGTGCTTGCCTTATCCGGCATTGCCCTGACGGCGCTGGTGATATCGGGAGTCATAAGGCGTCTTAAAGCATTTACGTTCCTCGATTGGTATTTAATATTTTCGTTGGTTATTATAATCACCTGGACGGAAACCTGGACATCGGAACGTTTTCTTCTGCCAATTATTCCTATTTTATTCATTTATATATACTTTGGGCTGTCCTGGATTTCCGAGAAAATAAAGTCAAAATATTTAATACCGGTAATAACCGGTTGCATCCTTATAGTGAATATGATAACCATCGTTAAGTTGTCGGCAACCACAATAACCGAAAATATGCAATACCTGCGCGGCGACCGCTACGCGGGTTATTCGCCGGACTGGCGCCGGTATTTTGAAACCATCGATTGGGCCAAAAAGAACATTCCGGAGAACCGGGTCATTATGGCCCGCAAGCCCGAATTCGTTTTCCTCTTCTCCGGGCATAAGTCTTTTGTCTACCCCTACACGACGGACCCGGATAAAATGCGGGCGAGCATCAACCAGGCCGATTACGTGCTGATCGATAATTTTTCGTGGACCGGCACTACCCGGCGCTATCTCCTGCCCGTGCTCCAGTCCGAACCGGACCGGTACGAGGTCGTTTACCGCAGCCGGCCGCCCGAATTTTACGTTTTGAAGGTTAATAAGTAACGATTTCGGTTCCGTTCCAATCCCCGCCCGGCAGCCATTGACAAGATATGGCGAAATGTTATAATACTTGATGCCCGATTTTATGGAGTTAATCCGGGGTTTGAAGAAAAACTGTCAGGCCCTCGAAAAAATGCTGGCTGGTTACGAAAAAAATCGGACTCATCCCGGCATTTCGCCCTACGCCCAGGAACGGAGCCTGGCAAAAATAACGGAACTGGCCGCTGGTTTACCGGAATTCGACGGCCAAAAAATGCTTCGCGCCTGGCTGGAAAACGAAAAAAAGGTGATCGAAACCGCCAAGGACGATTTCCGCTTCAGTTTCGGCCAGGAACTGAAGAAACTATGCGAGCCCGAAGGATTTCCGGTCCGGGGCCAGTACCCTTTACTCCGGATCGGCATATATACCCTGAAACTGAATTTCGAATTCGGCCGCGCCGAGCTCTATTTTGGACCGGAAATTGAAACGATCAAAACCGGCCTGCCCCTGGAACCCGCCGCGTTGACCGAATTTATAAAAAAATACCACCATGAGCTGAAGTCCGATAAATTCGATCCGGCCGGTTTCGGACGGGAACTCCGGGAAGCGTATCGCCGGAAAACCGGACCCGCCGGAAAATCATCGGCCGAGAAAATGCCGCTCCTCGAGGTTTTCCGGGAAATGGTCCTCGGCCGGCAGAAACCGCAATTCCTCGCCGATCCCCGGCGGGAAAATTTCCGGGAATATCCCCGCGTCCGTTTCGCGTTCGAACTATACCGCCTGCGCCAGGCGGATGTTCCCGGCCTGGGCATCCACCTCTTCACCGCCACCTTTGACGCGACCGCGGACCGCCAGGCCGCGCTCTGGGTGCCGGATAACGAAACGGGCGACGGCACTTACTATTCCCACCTGGCCTTTGACCGGTAAAACGGAGCCCTTACCCGTGGATAAAAAAATCGCCAAGGCCGTCATCCACAAACTGGGCAGTTTCGGAACGCCGCCCGAATTCGGCATCGAAAATTTCAGCGTCGGACTGGAACCCTACCTTAAGGTCGTCGAACAGGAATATTTCGAGGATCTCCTGACCCACGGCCTTTCTTCCTTCAAACTCATCACCGGCAATTACGGCGGCGGCAAGACCCATTTCCTTTACCTGATCCGCGACCTGGCCTGGAAGCACAATTTCGTAACCAGCTATGTCAGCCTGAGCGCGACCGAATGTCCTTTTGACCGGCTCGAGCTCGTCTACAAGAAAATCGTCGCCAACATCTCGCCGCCCCGGAAGGAAGAAGAATTGCTTTTATCACCCGAAACCGGGATCGAAACGCTCCTCCGGAAATGGTACCGCCAGGTCAAGGGCGACCGGGAGTTTCTGGCCGTCATCAAGAACCTGGAGAGCACCAGCTTCACCAACGCTCTTAAGGGCGCCCTCATGAACCTGGCCTATGACGACGAGGAAGGATTCGGCGCCCTGGGTCAATGGCTGAAGGCCGAAGACATACCCCGGGAGCTGCGTCTGAAACACCGGATCTCCGAGCGCATCGACCGGGCCTCGGCCTTCCGCATGCTGCGCAGCCTCATCCAGTTCGTAAGCGCGATCGGGTACCGCGGTCTGGTCTTTCTTTTCGACGAGGCGGAACGGGGCATGAGCATCTCCTCGGCCCGGGACAAGCGCCGGGCCCTCGACAACCTGCGTCAGATCATCGACGAATGCGGGAACGCGCGCCTGCCGGGCGCGATGTTCTTCTACGCCGTGCCCGACGAGAACCTTCTGCTCGAAGGCACGGGCGGCGCCTACGAGGCGCTGAAACAGAGGCTCCGCTCGTCCTTCACGAAAAGCACGCCGATGGGCGTCAAGATCAACCTCGAGAAAATCGGCCTGGCTCCGGACGAATTCCTGAAAAGCTTGAGCGCGAAGCTCGCCCTGATCTTCGAGCGCGCCTATGGGTTCGAATTCGATCCGGCCATCCTGGGTCCGACGGTCGAAAACATGGCCGCCGCGGCCCTCGAACTCCAGGTCCTTGACGTCGGCTACCGACGGATCTTCGTCGTCGGTATCATCGAAGCCTTCCAAAAACTGCGGGCCGGCGATCCGCCGCCGGACCGGAACGAGGCCCGCCAGGCGCTCCGGGCGACGACGAGAATGCTCGTCGAAAAGGAAAAAGACGAAGTTGAGCGGGAAGAATTCTAACATCGTCGCCCACAATATCTTCGGCGAAGGCGTGATCATCGAGCGGCGCTGGGACGACGCCCAGGCCCGGGTCCAGTTCCGCAGCGGCCTCACTCTCTGGCTGCCCGCCAAATGGCTCAAACCCCTGTCCGTGACCGAAAAGGAAATCGACCGCGTCGCGGCCAAACGGATGCTCGAGGCGTTTCGGCTCGGCATCGTTCCCCACCAGGACGTCGAATATTTCACCTTTGGCCGGGGCTACGAGATCGACGCCCTGGAACAGGGTTTACAGCGCCTGCGGGACGGCACGGGCGACGCCTATGTCATCCAGGGCACCTACGGCAGCGGCAAGAGTCATCTTTTGGAATACGTCCGGCACCGCGCCCTGAAACTGGGCCTGGCCACTTCTTGCGCCGCGCTCCACATTCAGGAAACTCCGCCCCATCGCCCGAAAAAAATCTACCATGACCTCGTCTATGGCCTCCGGTATATCGCCCGGGACGCGGAATACGGATTCCGGGACCTGCTGATCGACGCGGCCGAACGCCTGGAGATCGACGATCACTGTTTTTTCACGCCGGTTCTCAAGCGGGTCCGCGAACTCGACGCCGGCGATCTCCGCCAGGAAGTTTTCTGGCAGTGGATCGAGGGCGAATCGACCAAGGAATACGCCACGGATAAGACCTCGCCCTACCGCATCCGGGGCGGCCACGAGATTCCCGCGCTCTACGATTTCTCGACCGCGGCCGATTTCTACAACTATATCCTGAGCGGCCTGAGTGCTATCTGCCACCGGCTCGGCCTGGGCGGCCTGGTGATCATCCTGGACGAATTCGAGACCCTGGCCCACGTCTGGGAATCGGCGCTCTACCGCCGGGGTTCGGATTTCCTCGAAGGCCTGATCCGCGTCGCGCTGAACGACGCGGAAATGAAAAAAATAGACCGCCGCCTGACCCACAACCAGGTTCGGCCCACTCCTTACTCCTACCGGGAGTCCCGCATTCTCCTCGTGCTCGCGACTACGCCGTCCGAGAACACGCCGATCACGGACCTCTGCGATAAAAAGATCTTCCTCCGGAAGCTCAGCCGGCCGGAGCTGGAACTGATCTTCGACAACCTGGTCAAGCTTTACCAGTGCGCGTATCCGGGTTTCGCGCCCGAGTCCGGCCCCCGGGAAAATGTCCTGACCGCGGCTCTGAACCGCAACCGGGAAGAATTGCGCGAATTCATCAAGTTCACGGTCGACGCCCTGGACTGGATGCGATTGAACCGCGGAGACCGCTGAAAATGGATACGCGGAATGCGCAGAACTACATTCGCAGAATACGCTGAATGGATATGAAAGCAATCAGAGATATCGATAAATTGACTGAAAAAATTATTGGTGTCGCAATCGAAGTTCATAAAAAATTGGGGCCAGGTTTTCTGGAAAAGGTTTATGAAAAAGCCTTAATCCATGAATTTAAAAAAGTCGACATCAAATTTTCAAATCAATCATTAATTAAAATAAAATACGAAGGTTTGGATATCGGCAACCAAAAGGTTGATTTTGTAGTTGAAAATCAGGTAATCGTGGAATTAAAAAGTACATCAAAAATTATTGAATTATTTCAAGCTCAGCTTATATCATATCTTAAAGCAAGCGATCTGAAAGTCGGTTTAATACTGAATTTTGGACGAAAGGTTTTAGAAATAAAAAGACTCGTCAATAAATTATGATAATTCTGCGTTTTCTACGGGAATTCCGCGCGCTTTCCGTGCATTAGCGCTCCCATGAAAATGATAATAATTCTGCGCCTTCCGCGGTTTTTCCGCGCTTCTGCGTCTCAATGAAATCAGAAGAAATAAAATCCGCCCTCCCCCGCACCTGGCATCCTTTCTTCGCCCGCTTCGGCCGCTTCACCCCGGTCCAGGAAATGGCCATCCCCCTGATCCGGACCGGAAAGAACGTCGTTATCATATCACCCGCGGCTTCGGGCAAAACCGAAGCGGTGGTCGCGCCGGTCCTGGAAAATATCCTGGCCTGCGGCCCGGCCGAAGGGCTCAAGGTTCTCTATGTATCGCCGACCCGGGCGCTGGTCAACGATCTCTTTCGCCGGCTCGAAACGGCCGTCGGGTATCTGAACCTGACCCTCGGCCGGAAAACCGGAGACCGGCCGAAGATCGATGCGAACCGACTACCCACCTTACTCCTGACCACGCCCGAATCCTTCGATTCCCTGCTGGGCCGGCATCCCCGGATCTTCGGCGCGCTCCGGTACGTGATCCTGGACGAAATCCACCTCCTGGACAACACGCCACGCGGCGACCAGACTCGCGTCCTCCTCAACCGACTCCGGAAAATCAACAACCGGCTCCATTATTGCGCCCTGTCCGCGACGATCGAGAACCAGGAGATCGGCGCGCGCTATTTTTCCGATCCCCGGGTCTGCTGCCTGCCCGCGCCGCGGGAGATCGATTACGACCTGATGCCGGCGCGGCATTTCGTCGACGACCTCTTCCAATACCTCACGACGACCGGTCACCGTAAAGTCCTCGTCTTTTTTAACGCCCGCAGTTTCGCGGAAGGGTTCTCCCAAAAAATGAACCGGCCGCCATTCGAGGACCGGATCCTGGTCCATCACGCGAGCCTGACCAAACCCCGGCGCGAGGAAGTCGAAAAAATGATGAACCAGAGCGACCGGGCGATCCTGCTCGCCACCTCGACCCTGGAACTCGGCATCGACATCGGCGATATCGATCTTGTCGTCCTCTACCGTCCACCCTACAACATATCGTCCCTGCTCCAGCGGGTCGGACGCGGCAACCGCCGTACCGGCCGCCTCGCCGCCCTGGGTGTCTATGTGAACGTATGGGAAAGAAATCTGTTCTCGGCTTTTTTCGCCTGCGCGCGGGAAGGCCGGCTCTACGAGAAAAAATACCGACCGTCCCTCGCCGTGATCCCTCAGCAGACCTACTCTTACCTATTCCAGCGCCAGCGGATCGGGACGACGCTGAAAAGCCTTCAGCAGACCATGGCTCCGGTCTATACGGAAAACGAGGTTCGGGACGTTTTCCGGAAATTCGTCGACGAAGGGACGGTCCGGGAAGTCCGTCCCGATATCTACCACCTGACCAGCCGCATCGAGGACCGGATCGAATATGGCAAGATCCATTCCAACATCGCCGAAAAATCCTTCGGCGAATACGACGTCTTCGATGTCGACCAGGGCAACCGGATCGGCCGGATCTATTATCTTTACGACCAGTTCATCCTGGGCGGCCGATGCTGGCAGAAAGTCCAGGTCCTGGAAAATGAAAAGAAGGTCTATGCCCGGTTCATTCGCAACGGTCCGTCGTTCGCCAAGGTTTTCGAAGGCAAGGGCGCGGGAAATTACAACTACCGGCTCGCGCCGGTCCTGAAAGACCGTTTTGTCCCGGGCCTGAAACCGGAGGCGGTGCCTTTTTATTATGACGGCAGCGGGACCCATATTTTCCACCTCCTTGGTTCCCTGTACGGGTTCCTGCTCGCGGACAGCCTGACCGCCGAAGGCATTGAGGCTCTGGATCTTGAAGGCAAGATCCTCTCGCTGACCCGGTTCCAGCTTCCCGACAACCGGTTTCCCGTTCCCCGGCTGGCATCAATTCAAAAAGTCGTCAGCGAGAACATCCCCCGGCTGGAGGACGCCCTGGGCAGCGGCGCCTTCCTTTATGACCTGCCGGTTGACTACCAGGTCGCGGATCATTGCCGGAGCCTCGATATCAACGGGTTTCTGGAATTTCTCCCGACCCTGAGAATGGTCGACGTCGGCGCGGAAAGGTTCCAGACCGCGGCCAAGCAGGTAAGCGGATGAGCTGCCCCTTGACAAAAAGTTGAATTCCATTATAATAAAGGGTAAGAGATAAAGGAGGTGATTTAACTCATTCATACAAAGGTGCTGGAAAGCTCATTGATCCGGTCCTGAGATCAAGGCGACAAAAATTCTTTTTGTGCCTTCAGGATGACAATACCATTAACCATAAAGGAGAAACAAATGAAAAGACTATTAATGTCTTGTTTCGCATTAATGATGATGTTGCTGATCACCGGCTGCCCGGGCTCCGTGGAAAAACTCGCCGCACCCGAGATCACCGGCGTCGTGGCCGATTCAAATTCGGTGGCCATTACCTGGACCGTGGACACGACGGTGGAGAACAATTCCGCTTTCGCCGGTTATAATGTCTACGTTACAACCGATTCCGTACTCCTCTTGGATCTGACAGGCGACAGTCTGAATAAAGACAACCTCACGATCATTACGACCAACACCTACACCGTCAACAATCTGAGCATGGATTCGATCTATTACATCCAGGTGCGTACCGTCAACACCGACGACAAGATCGGCGAGTACAATACCACCAAACCCTTCATCAAGGCATCGCCCCGTCCCGAATTCACCGCCACGGTTAACTTCGAATGGAATACACCCGGCGTCGACTTGAATTGCGCGATCAGGCTTTCCGATGCTACGATCATGGCCGACTCAGCCATGGCTAACGGCGATGCGGATTTGTTTGTCGATTGTTTCCCGATCACTAAGGATACCGTCGCCTTTGACTCGCCTTCGCACAGCACGGAATGGGGATCGGGCGCGCGTGCAACCAAAATCCTCAACCTCGGTCAGTACGCCCTCGACTCCATTTATGAGATCACTACCGAACCTACCGATACCACTTATACCCCGGTTGATGTCGGCGACCTGCTTATCGTTAAAACCGCGACCAACAACTATGCCAAGATCCACGTTGACGCGATCGATAAGGTTAATAACCAGGTTACGATCACTTACGCTTATCAGGACAATCCCGATTTCCCGTTCTTCTCCCTTCCAAAATAATAGTATCTCAAACCAAAAGGGGCGGCCTTGCCGCCCCTTTTATTGTCTATTTGGTCTTTTTAGTTTGTTTAGTCTCTTTGGTTTTAACCAAATAGACCAGAAAGACCAGACAGACTAAAAAGACAATACGAAACGTCTGATAAAATCACGTGAATAAACTTTTATCGCGTCAACGAACCGAAACGTCTATCCATTTGATATATGCTTTCAAACCCCGTTCGATATCCCAGGAAACGATCTCCGGCACTTCGTAGGGGTGGTTCTTGAGGATATATTTTTCAACCTTCGGATAATTCTTGCGCACGGTTTTGATCAGCGCGGCGTATTCCGGGATCTCCGCGATCTTGCCTTTCCAGGTAAAAACGGACGAAATCCGGAATATATTCCCGCAGGCCGCAAGCCGTTTGTTAATCAATCCCCGGATTATTTTCTTGGCGGTTTTCAGATCGGGAAAAGTTGCGTATACGGCTATGGTTTTCATTTATCAAGCATCCCAACCCCAGCCCTAATACTATCTTTTATCTTTTATCAGCGCTAACGCCTCGGCCCGGGTCGCGGTCGAGCGCATAACGCCGCGGATCGCCGAGGTCACGGTCAGGGTTCCGGGTTTTTTGACGCCGATCATGGAAAGACAGAGATGCTCGGCTTCGATGACGACGAGCACGCCCAGAGGCTTGAGGTTTTGCATCAGAAAATCGGCGATTTCGTGGGTCAGCTTCTCCTGGAGGATGGGCCGCTTCGCCATCACGTCCACGACCCGCACCAGGCTGGAAAAACCGGTGATCCTGTTTTCCTTGGGAATATAAACCAGGTGCGCCTTGCCGAAAAAAGGCAGGAGGTGGTGTTCGCAGAAGGAATAAAACGGGATGTCGCGGACGATGATCATTTCGTCTTCGTTCTTGGCTTGATAGACTTTGAGCTGTTTCTTGGGATCCTGCCGGATGCCGGCAAAAACCTCCTCGTACATTTCCGCGATGCGGCAGGGAGTATCCTTCAATCCCTCGCGCCGGGGATTTTCCCCGATGGCTTTAAGGATCTCGGCAACCGCTTTTTCAATTCGTTTTTTATCCATGCTCTTCCTTTTTTCCGGCGCCTTCGATGCTGTTGATGATCTGATTGATTTCTTCACCGGTCAGGATCTCCTTTTCCAGAAGCCGCTGCGCCAGCTGCTTGAGGGTATCGATGTGTTTGCTGATGATGTCTTCGGCGATCTTCTCCGATTTATCGACGAGCTTCTTAACCTCGAGGTCGATCTCCCGGGACGTCGCCTCGGAATAATCGCGGTGCATGCCGATCTCGCGGCCCAGAAAAATCTCCTCTTCCTTCTCGCCGTAGGTCAGGGGTCCCATTTTATCGCTCATGCCCCACTCGCAGACCATCTTCCGAGCCAGTTTGGTCGCCTTTTCAATGTCGTTGCCCGAGCCGGTCGAAAGGTCGCCCAGGATCAACCTTTCCGACACCCGGCCGCCGAGCATGAAGGCCAGCTGGTTAAAGCAATAGGTTTTGGAATAAGTCCGGCGCTCGTCGATCGGCAGGGCCTGGGTCAGGCCTAGAGCCATGCCGCGGGGGATGATCGTCACTTTGTGGATCGGATCCATGCCGGGTATGTTTTTCGAGACCATAACATGGCCGCACTCGTGGTAAGCGGTGAGCCTTTTTTCGTCGTCCGAGATCAGCAGGCTCTTCCGTTCGACGCCCATGAGAATCTTGTCCTTGGCGTCTTCGAATTCGGTCATCGAGATCTTCTGCTTGTTCCGGCGGGCGGCCAGCAGCGCGGCCTCGTTGGCCATGTTCGCTAGGTCGGCGCCGGAAAAACCGGGCGTACCCCGGGCCAGTACGTCCAGGTCGACATCGGTCTCGAGGGGTATTTTCCGGGTGTGCACCTTCAGGATACCCAGCCGGCCCCGCACATCCGGTCGGTCCAGGACGACCACCCGGTCAAACCGGCCCGGTCGCAGAAGCGCCGGGTCCAGGATGTCCGGCCGGTTGGTCGCCGCCATCAAAATGATGCCTTCGTTAACCTCAAAGCCGTCCATTTCGACCAGCAGAGCGTTCAGGGTCTGTTCCCGTTCGTCGTGACCGCCGCCCAGCCCGGCACCCCGCAGGCGTCCGACCGCGTCGATCTCGTCGATGAAAACGATGCACGGCGAATTCCTTTTAGCCTGGTCGAAGAGATCCCGGACGCGCGACGCGCCGACGCCCACGAACATTTCGACGAAATCCGAACCGCTGATCGAAATAAAGGGCACGCCCGCTTCACCGGCGACGGCCCGGGCCATCAGGGTCTTGCCGGTACCGGGCGGTCCCAAAAGGAGGACGCCCTTGGGAATGCGGCCGCCCAGGCGCGTGAATTTCCGGGGTTCCTTGAGAAACTCGATGACCTCTTCCAGTTCCTGTTTCGCTTCCTCCACGCCGGCCACGTCGTTGAAGGTCACCGACGGTTTGTTCTCAAGCATTATTTTTGCCCGGCTTCGTCCGAAACCCAGGGCCCGGTTCTGTCCGGACTGCATCTGCCGGAGAAAATACACCCACACGCCGATCAGCAGGATCCAGGGAATGATGCTGATCAGGATGTCGCTCCAGCCGGATTTCTGCTTGGCCACGATCTCGACGTTGGCTTTGACCAATTCATCCGCCAATTTGGGATCCTCAAAGGGAATGAGCGTGTTGAATTCGGTGAAACTGCCTTTATCCTTAACCGCGATCGGGGTCTTGAAAGTCCCCCGGATCGACCGGTCGGTCAGGATAACTTTAACCACGTTCTTGCCCTTGAGTTCCTGCAGGAAAACTGAATAGGGTATTTCAATCGCTTTTTCGGAACGGCCGATTACAAACTGCACGCCCAGCCAGATCACAAAGAAAAATACGATCCACAAAAGAACGGTCTGCAGGGTCCGGTTTTTGGGCGGAGGTTTATTCGCCATGGATGACTCCTATGTATTTCAAATTGCGGTATTGATTTTCGAAATCCAGCCCGTAACCGACCACGAAACGGGACGGAATTTCAAAACCCACGTAATCGAGCGGGATGTCAACTACCCTTTTATCGCTTTTGTTCAGCAGGGTACAGATCGCCAGGCTCCGGGGCTTGCGGGTCTTAAGGTTTTCGAGGATATAGCCGATCGTCCGGCCCGTGTCGATGATGTCCTCGACGATCAGGACATCCCGGCCCTCAATGTTGATCGTCAGGTCGGCGTTCAAGCGGACTACGCCGCTCGACTGCCGGCCGGTGTAGCTGGTTATGGAAAGGAAATCGATCTCGACCGGAACCACAATTTCACGCAGGAGGTCGGCGAGGAAAACGAAAGCGCCTTTCAGGACGCATACCAGGACTGGGTTCCGGCCCTCGTAATCAAGGCTTATTTCCCGGGCCAGTTCCTTGACGCGGCGTTCGATCGCCTGCTGGTTAATCAGTTTTTTCAATGCTCACCACCAGAAATTTTTTCGTCCCGGTTCCGACCCGCGCCCGGTGCGCGCGGCCGTAACCGAGGAGCCAGAGGATCCCCTTGCGGTCGCCCAGCACCAGCAACCGGTTCCGCTCTGGAAAAGATATTTTATATTCATTATAATATTTTTTAATCCTTTTCTTACCAATTTTCGTTAAAATAAAATCACCGGTCCGCGGGCTGCGGATATAAAGCGGCGGAAAAACCTGAACCCGGTCAAACACTTCGATCCCGGGTTTCCGGCGCGCCAGATCGAAATCCATCACCAGCCGGGACCGAACTTTAAAGGAATCCCGGATCAAAACGTCGTCTTTAATATTCAACTTCCGGTAAAAAGATCCGGTTTTGCGGCTTTGTCCGATTGCCACCCGGTCATAATCCTTTTGAGCGAAGAGACCTTTGGGTAGGTTGACCAATTTCCCGTTTTCCTTGGACATTAGACCGAAAATTAAAGCGAAATGTTTACTTTCAAAACCGTCCAGGGTTCCGGCCATCTCTTGAAAAGCTTTTCGAATAACCCGATAACTCAGCGCTTTATTATAGCGAATTAATTTATCCATGTCAAGGGAAAGGTTATTTCCCGATCGCCGCACGGTCCGGCGATAAACAAGAGCGGCCCGCGATTCGAGATAATCGTCGTCCGTTTTCAAAAATTCGATCGCCTTCTTTATCGCTTCATGCAGCCGGGGATTGACGGCCTGCAGCCGGGGAACGATCATATGCCGCATGAGATTGCGGCGGTATTTTATATCCCGGTTCGTTTCGTCGATCGAAAACCGCAGGCGCCGGGTTCTGAGATATTTTAAAATATCCGCTTTTTTCACGTTTATCAAAGGTCGCATGAACGGCATCCGGACCGCCGGGATCGACTGGAAACCCTTAATCCCGCTGCCCCTCGCTAAATTCAGCAGGAAAGTCTCCACGACATCGTCCAGGTTATGGCCGAGAACGATCCGCTGACCGCCGGCTCTTTTCATCGCCTCGGTCAAGGCTCGGTAGCGCAGCTCCCGGGCCCGGGCCTCGGTGCCGAGCTTTGATTTTTTGATCCGGATTTTTACGATTTCAAATTCCGCGCCATATCGCCGGGCATAAGCGCGCGTTAATTCTTCTTCGCGCTTCAGGACTCCGGCCGGCCGCAGGCCGTGATTGACATATACGAGACGGAATTTCAACCGGTTTCGGTAAAGCCGGTCCAGAACGTCGAGCAGGCAGACCGAATCCGGCCCGGCGGAAAAAGCGATCAGGCACCGGTTGACACCCCGCAGCAGGTTCTGGTCCGCCACTGTATTTTTCACTTCCGCGCATAAATCCGCGGCCGCAGTTGTCATATTTTTGTTGATCCGGCTCATGGCGGAACCAAACTGTATTTACCCGACTTTTTGACGGATGTCGGTCTGAGCCTGCCGCTCGATTTTATTGATCAGATCGAGCAGGTCGGTTATGGTGTAAAAACGATCCGGCAATTCGTTGAGCATGTGCTGCAAACCGTTGCGGGAAAGGTCGATGCACTTCTGGATCACGGCCCGGGTCCCTTCCTCTTCCATTTTTTGCATTTCCTCGCCCCGGAAATCATCGATGAACCCCGAAACCAACCGACCGGTCTTGGCGGCGATCAGGGTGTGGTACCAAATGACGTCCGAGAAATCCTCGCGCACCGATTCCGGCACGCCGTCATGTTCGAGTTGTTTGATGAATGCGTGCGCCTGGCGGCTGTACTCAAAGGCGAGCCGGTAAATCACGAATTCTTCGGGCTTGACTTCGGGCATTTCGGCTTTCGCTTCGTCTTCCGGTATTTGGTTAAGATCGATCTCCTCTTTTTCCGCGATATCTTTAAGCATATTTTCGGTTTTCCGGAAGATCCCCTGGATGTCGTTCACGAAGATCTGGGGATCGTAAGGATCCTCGCCCTTGGTGTAGTGTTCGAGCAGACGTTCCTGGTCTTCCTTGAACACCCGGCAGTGGTCCTGCTCATCGCATCGGTCGCAGCGGTAGTCGCAGTAGTTATACGGCGCGGCCTTGAATTTTTCCGGCATGGAATAATATAGCAAATTTTGAGGTTTAGTCAAGGAGCGGGCATTCACTTTCCCCCTTTCATCAAAGAGAGACTAAGGGGGATTTTATAATAAAAAAACGCCTTGATAAAAGGCGCTCTTTTCATTACATCACCGTAATCATATTTCTTTATCACTGCAATCAAAATGTTCGAATAGAACGGGGCCGACGAGATTCGAACTCGCGACCTCCTGCGTGACAGGCAGGCGTTCTAACCAAACTGAACTACAGCCCCGTTAAGCAATTATATGGGGAATCGAGAAAAAGTCAAGTATTTTTGGAGAGAGCTCTCAAAAAGTATTCATCGCTCTCATGGGTATTATATCAACAATAATACCTGCTCGACGAGGATCATGGCCAGGGCCAGAATCAGGGCGAACCAGGATAAATCGCCCAATCCCCGTTTCCGGTCCAAATCCCATTCCCGGATGCCCAAAACCTTTTGCATGTTTTCGCCCATCGGCTTAAGGTTGCCTTCCTCGGCCGCGACATTGACCGCGATCGTATCGCCTTCCCCGGAATAAAGTCCGGGTTCGTCGAACATTTCATTCAATCCTATTCTCCGATCGCGGGGACCGGTCAGGGTTTTAAGGTAATCCGATCTGTCCCCGACTTTGTACTCGCGGCCCGACTGCGGCAGGATCAGGCTCCAAACCAGACGGTGAACCAGGGGAACGAAAGCTGCTTTATATACAAGGTCGGTATAGTCGCGTTCGAACCTGGTCCCGACGACCGCCAGGTTATCGCGGAGCACGACCAGGTCATACCCGGCGTTTAACGCGGCGATCGCCCGGCCGCGGCGGGTAAAGTTCCAGAATTTATAGAATTTGACTTCTTTTAAGGTCGCGGTGCCCTTGAAAGGCGCAAAGGCGTAATGGTCGTAATCAACCTGATCCAGGACTGCGTAACCGCGGGGTGAAACCGGTTCTCCGATCGACGCGACCCGTTCCAGAAATTTCCGAAGATTCTCGCCGACCCGGTCGCCCAAAAAGCATAATACCGCGCGGTTCTTCTGGGTCAGAAAATTATCCAGGCGTCGCGTTTCGGTCTCGGTCAGATCGGGCAGGCCGTCAAGGATAATTACGTCATATGGACGGATATCCGAGGATTCCAGCCGGTCGCGGGTGTGAACCGAAAAAGGTGTCTGCAGTTCCGGGGACGGATTTAACGCGCGTTCCAGGAGCCCGCCCGGACCGACGATAAGCACGCGCCGGATCGCCGGCCGGTTGAACGCGAAATAATAGTGATTGTCCGCTTCCAGGCTGTCGCCCAGCCAAACTGCTTCGCCGCACCGGATGTTACCCGGAAAGGTAAGGGCTTCCTCGGCTTCCTGGCCCGCCGGAATCCGGTTGTCTTTTTGGATAAAAAAACTTCCGGCCGTGACTTCGATCCGGCCCGGCCATAATTTCGACGCGTAATTACGCAGGCGCACCGTGACCGGATAACTCTCCGCCGCCCGGCGGACCAGCTCCCGGGGTGACACCTGAACGAAACCGGCGTTCGACCCGGTGCGGATTCGGACCCAATAAAATATCGCGGCCGGCGGGGGAATAAAATCCCGGAAATTGAGTTCCTGACCGTCGCCGACATACACGTATTCCAGGGGATAAGCGGGATCGCGGACCAGGTGCTGATCCAGGACTTTTGTTACCGTCCCGCTATGAAAGGTCGGTTCGATCTTTTTTATTTTTTCCTGCGCTTCGGCGCGGGTCATCCAGAAAAAATCTCCGGAGTCTCCGGACGCCAGGCCGGTGACGTAAAATTCGGCGTTGGGAGCGTAGCCGGCGATCAGCCGTCCGGCGGCCTTCCGGGCCTGCGCGAAATTATCCGCGTAACCCATGCTGTAGGTGTTGTCAAGGATTATGAAAACCGAGGCCCGGCGGTTCTCTCCGCCCAGCTGGGGCCGGCTGAGGCTAAAAAAAAGCAGGCCCACGAGCAGGCAGCGGCAGGCCAGAATCAGGATCTCCCGCAGCCGGAGCCAGCCCAGTTTGCGCGCCTCGATTTTCTTGAGGAATTCCAGGGAGGAAAAAGGTACCTTCTTCATGCGGCGGCGGTACCATAAATGGATGATCACCGGGAGGGCCATCAGGGCCAGCCCGAGCAGATATCCGGGCGCGAGGAATTTCATAACAACCGGCGTCTTTTTTGCAAACAAGCGAAAAGCGCCTTGTCGTACGGGGTATCGGTGTATAGCGTGTCGTAAGAGATCCGGGCCTCGCGCAGCCGGCGCCGGTAGTTATCCAGGAATTCGGCCATCTTTTTTTGGAACGAGGTACGGATAAAATCGGGTTGGACCGCCATCTCTTCTTTGGTCTCAAGGTCGTAAAAAATCGCGGTCTCCGTGAACGGAAATTGTCTTTCCCGGACATCCAGCACCTGGTACACAAGGATTTCGTGCTTCCGGTATTTGAAAGACCGGATGGCTTTGAGCACCCGATCCGGGTCGTCGAACAGGTCCGAGATCAGGATTACCAGGCCCCGGCGCTTAACCTTCTGGGCGATATCGGAAAGGACGTCGGCCAGCGACGTCTCGCCGGATGGTTGGGCTTTATCCACGGCTTCGAGAATGCGCATGAAACCGAGTTTTTTCGCCGAAGGCGGTATGAAATCCCGGATCTGGGTATCAAAGGTCGCGATCCCAACCCCGTCCTTCTGACGGTAAAGCAGGTAAGCCAGGCTGGCGGCCAGGTACTTAGCATATTCGAGTTTGGTTATTTTTTCGCCGTAGCCCATGGAACCGCTTTTATCGAGCAGGATGTAACCCCGCAGGTTCGTTTCCTCGAGGTATTCCTTGATGTAAAACCGGTCGCTCCGGCCGTAGACTTTCCAGTCGACGCGGCGGATCTCGTCCCCGGGCATGTAAGGCCGGTAATCGGCGAACTCCTGGGAGAATCCTTTGTACGGGCTCTGGTGGAGGCCGCTCAGAAACCCTTCGACTACCAGCCGGGCTTTAAGATCCAGGCGGGAAAGCCGGGCCAGGACTCGCGGGTCAAGATATTTTTTGGGGTCAGGCATTCAACCGGGCGAAATAATCGAAAGTTTGTTTGATGCCATCCTTGATGTTTACCTGAGGTTGCCAGCCCAGTTTTTCCCGGGCCTTGGCGTGTTCCAGCACGTTCTTGAGAACTTCGCCGGGGATGGCGGTCCGGTACGAGTGGTCAACCGCGCGGCCGATCACGGCGGACAGAATTTCGATCAGGCCGTTGACTGACGTGGCCACGCCGGTGCCGATATTAAAAAAATCCGAAGGGCCGGTAAGAGCCCGGACATTGGCCTTAACCACGTCCGCGACAAACACGTAATCCCGAACCTGGTCGCCGTTTCCGTTCACGAAGCACGGCTCGCTTTTCAGAATCTGGCTGATGAAAATCGATATGACTCCGGCCTCGCTCTTGGAGATCTGCCGGGGGCCGTAGACATTGCTGTAGCGGAAGATCACGTGGTCCAGATTGTAAAGGCTTTTAAAAACACGGAGGTAGTACTCGGTCGTCATTTTCGCGACGCCGTAGGGCGAAAGCGGGTACATCGGGGAGTCCTCGCGGATCGGAAAAATTTCCGGCTCGCCATAGATCGCGCCGCCGCTCGACGCGAAGATGATCCGTTTCACTCCGTGGCGGGCGCTCAGGCTGATGACGTTCAGGGACCCGATCACGTTGACCTGGCCGTCGAAAACCGGATCCTCCAGGGACTTCCGGACGTTGATCTGCGCGGCATGGTGGTTGACCGCCTCAAACCGGCCGTCGCGGAACACATCGGCGAGCCCGGGATCGCGGATGTCGAGCTTGATGAATTTCGCTTTCGGGTTCAAATTTCCCGTATCGCCGGTCGACAGGTCGTCGACGATTGTCACTTCGTGGCCGAGCCCGACATAAGCGTCGACGATATGGGATCCGATGAAACCCGCGCCGCCGGTCACAAGTATTTTCATAATGTAATTGCCTTAAGGATCCCCTTGGGGATTACCAAAATTTTCATGACCAATTATATCCGGAGAGCGGCGACAGTCAATGCTCGACCGGTAAGGCAGTAGGGAGTAAGGAGTAAGCAGTAAGGAGAAAGAAAAACAATACTATAAGAAGTAAGTAGTATGTAGTAAGTAGCGGGAAACTAGAAACTAAAATCCTCAACTACCTACGACATACTACTTACTGTTGTTTACTGTCTTTTAGTACAGCAGATTCTCCACGGTGACGTTTTCCGGCGTGTCCACGATGAACGATACGGTCACCTTGTATTCGGCGCCCGGTTTGATCACGGTCTTCCAGGTATAGATGCCGCGGTCCTTATCCTCGATATCGGGTTTCGGGTCGAGCTTCGTCACGCTCACCTTGATCTCCGCGTTCTGGGGCACCGGTACCTGGTCGACCAGCATGCAGCTGATCTCCTTGTCGTGGAAATTCTTGATCGTGTTCTCGTAGACCAGTTCGTAGCGGGTGATGTTCTTGAAAAGACCGCCCTTGGAAATTTTTGATTTCTTCAGTTCTCGTTTCACCTTCACCCGGTCGTCGATGCCGAAAGACGCGGTCAGGGATTCGTCGGGCGCGATGTTGGGAAAGTAGATTTTACCCGTGAAGTCGTCGCCCACGTAAGTACTGCCGTCGCCGGCCAGATACAGGTAGTCGGTCGAATTGACCAAACTACCGGTCAGGTAAGCCAGCAGTTCCATGCGGGGCACGACGTAATACCGGAACTCGGCGTCAAAGATCCGTTCCACGATCGGAACCTTCTTTTCCGCGTCGCCGCTCTTGATCGTGTACCGTCCGGGCAGCGGGTACCAGATGGCGATGCCCGTTTCGACCGGCGCGGCTTCGACCATTGTTTCGGATACGACCACCGGTGCGGGCGCCGCCTCTTTGGCGGCCATGGCCCGGCCGTTGTACTCGTCGCGGTAACCCGTCTCCGGTGAGTAGATGCTGATATACCAGGGCGACGGTGTCGGCGCCGAGCCGCCGTAAGCCGGCTGAGCCGTGGACAGCACAATCCGGCAATTCTCCCAATCCTCCCCGGTCCGCTGGGAAATTTTACCGTAGTAAGTTAGATCGACCTTGCCGCGGGACGGGTCGGAACGGACTTCGTAGTAAGTACGCCAGCTCGCGCCCCAGAGCACGTAGGTCAGCTCGAGTTCGTAATTCTGAGCGGCCTGGGGCTGCGCTTCCAGGACCACCTGTTTTTTGTTCTCGAAGTACGATTTCCGGTCGGCCAGTTCCGCCTTCAGGGCGTCGGACTTTTCCTTCAAGTCGGCGCGGAGCCGTTCGATCTCGGCGGCGCGTTTTTTGACTTTCAGCAGTTCTTCGGTCATGAACGCCAGTCCCTGACGCCAGGCTTCGGGCGCGACCCGGCCCGAGTATAATTCCTTGGAAATAACGTCGGGCGCGCCGACCGCGATCGACTGCAGGTATTTTTCCTTGTCCTTCAAGACTAAAAGCTCGTCGCTTAAATTCCGATCCTCGATCTCCAGGTTCTTGATCTTCCCTTCAAATTCTTTGATCACCGGCGGCGATTCCTTGGTATATCCCTTGAATACCTGGACCTCGCCGATCCGCAGTCCCTTGGCCTTGATCTTGACCGAAGCGTCGTCAATGCCGCCCGGCAAATCCGAAAAGACCAGGCTCGTGCCCTTTTCCAGATAGACGGACGCGATCCGGCTGACCAGCACCCGGTCGCTGTATACGATCACCGAATCGATGCGGGAATTCACTTCCAGCGCGAACAAAAAAAACAGAAACGGCATGATCTCCTCCTTTTCCTTCTAATGTAACCATTATCGGAGTGAAGTCAAGGTACACAATCTCGCGTAAGAACTACTGCTGGGCGGTTTAATTTCGCTAAGGGCATAGGGCAAAGGGAAACATCTTTAAAAAATCGGCGGGTGGACGCTTACCCACCCGCCGATACTCTATGCCCTTTGCTCTTAGTTCTTTGCGCCTTTTACAGCCCGACCTTCATCTCGAACGGCGCTTCCACCGATTCATCGGCGGTGTTGTAGTACTCGTAGACCCGGGACGAACGGACCTTGGCCTTGATCGGGTACTTCGCCTTCAGGCTGTAGGTCAGCTTGAGCGGCGCGTCGGAAGAAACCGACTCGATGTAGATGATGATCTGGCGCGCGGTGATCGTGTACTTCTGGATCTTCTTGCCCACCAGCTCGTCGAGGGTCGGAGTCTGGACTTCGAATCCGGGCGGGATGCCCAGGTCGACCATGACCATCTGCGCCTTGCCCGGCTTGTTGAGCCGGACCGAAACGTTGACGTTCACCAGATCGTTGATCGACATGCTCGTCCGGTCGTATTTGACCGAGATGTCAAAGGGCGGGATCTGCGGCTTGGGCAGGACGTCCCAGGGCAGGTAATAAGTACTGGTCAATTCGTACAGGAAACTGCCTTCACCCTTGACCGAGATCTCGACGGAATTGTTGGCCGCGATATGGTCGGTCAGGTCGATCTGCTGCATCACGTCCGCGTTCGTCTTGTCGATCTTGATTTCCTTTATCTGCTTGCCGTTCATCTTGACGATCACGTCGGCCTTGACGTCTTCGGTCGAGCTGCCGAGCGCGGCGATCAGGGCGCGCATCGCGATGATCGTGCCCTGGGTGGTCGGCCACATGCCCGAGGCGTCCTTGGAACGGATCAGGTAGGTCAGGCCCTTGGTCACCACGTCGGAAAACTTGCCGGACTTGATCAGGGCGTACAGGGCGTGGCCGCTCGCCTCGACCGCGGCGCCGTCGCCGCGGGACCAGGTAACGGTCGGCATGCCGGATTCCCACCAGACCGCGCCGTCTTTTTCCTTGGCCATGCCGACCAGGATTTTCAGGACTTCCATGGTTGCGTCGGATTTCGGATCGTTGACCGCGAAGGCGTTGGCCACCATCGCCATGATATAGGCGTCTTTGGACGCCGCGGCCAGGTTCTTCTTCAGGTAGTCGAGCCCCCGGCTGGTCTCGGCGCCCTTGTAACCGGCTTCGCCGAGCGCCCAGCAGATATACGCCGTGGGCAGAACCTCGTTATGCTGGATCCGGCCCCAGGATTCCTCATGCAAATAGGAAGGATCCGGCGACCAGGAACCGTCTTTGTTCTGCTGATCCTTCAGCCACTGGGCGGTCCGGTCAATGACCCGCTCGTCGATCTCGTGGACCTTGGACATGTGCTTGAATTCCATCAGGCCGTACGCGGTCAGGATTTTGTTCGCGGGCGCGTCGCCGAACCACGAGAAACCGCCGCCCTTCACTTCAAAAGAAACCAGGCGCTGCCAGCCGACGCTGATGTATTCTTCGGCTTTCATTTCGGTCTCGGGTTTGACCTGCTCGGTCAGGCGCAGATAATCCAGGATCAGAATGTTCGGATAGGTCACGGATGAGGTCTGCTCGAAACAGCCGTAGGGCATGCCCAGCATCTTCTCCAGGCCTTCGACGACTTGAGAGTAAATGCCCGGGAAGATCTTAAGGGTCAGGGCGTTGGCTTCGGCGATGGCGCCTTTGGGGAAACTTATCGTCTTGGCCACGTTGCCCTCGAGCCGGTCCGATATCACGCTGTCAAACTTTTTGCCGTTGGGTAAGATCTCGATGGAACGCTTGATCGCGTCGGATTTCACTTCGCCGTAGGCCCGGACCAGAATCGAATGGTAGCCGATCTTCCTGATCTTGATCGGGAAATAGGCGACCGAAACCTCGTCTTTTTTCAGGTTCCGGCTGATCTCGGCGTCACCCTGGATATCGAACCAATCCTCGACCTGGAGCGCGATCCGGATCTTCTGCTCCTTGGGCAGATAATTATACATTGCCACGGGAATAGAGATCTCGTCGCCTTCGGTCAGGGAAACCGGCAGGTCGATGTCGACGAAGAAATCCTGGAAAACCCGGATCTGGGACAGGGTCGATCCGAGCTCGCCGGCCGCGCTCGACGCGGAGGCGGTCATGCGCCAGGTCGTGATCGCATCGGGCATGGTCACGGAAAGCGTGGCGTGGCCGCTCTGGTCCGTAATCAGGGCCGGTTCGAATACGAAAGTCTCGGGGAAGAATTCCCGGACGCGGGGTTCTTCACCGGCCCCGCCGCCGTTTTTGCTTCCGGTTACGGCGTGCCCGGTCTGGGTTTGCGAGGCAACCGCTTTCTTGGCCATGCCGGCCGCGGGCGCGGCCATGACCGGCCTTTCGGCGCGGTCGGCCATGATGCCATTCTTCTCAAAAATTTCGTCGTCCCGGCCCGAACTCCATCCCCATTCGTTGATGTCGTCCGCGTCATCGAACGCGCCGTCCGGGCCGGCGGAAACGATGTTGAAATAATAGAAGTAATCGTAGCCTTCGTTGGGCGTGATCCGGTATTTCCGCGCCCAGGGATCGACGAGAATCTTGAAGTTGAGCAGTTTCTGCGCGATCAGGGTGTCGAGCGCGCCCTCGACCGGCGGATACTTGTTGTATTTCTCGTAATACTTGTTAAGCGCCTCGTAGATCTTGTTCCGGGCTTCGTTGAGCTTATTGTAAAAAGTCTGCTGGATCTTGTCGTTGGTCTGCTGGGGTGTGGTGTAGTTTACCGCGAAAGGCTCCTTGGGCGTGAGCGTGGAGAAAAGGACGTTCTCGGCCCGGGCGTTGATCGGCGGTTTCCGGACGATGTTGACCGGTTCGAATCCGTGAATTTCGTAGCGCGGTTCCAGGATCTCCTTTTCCAGGGTAAAATAGACTTTTTCCAGACCCGGCTGGAGCTCGGAAACCGCGAACACGGCCTCGTCCACGATCGCGACACACAGCGCCGCGACCCGGGGCTTGCCGTTCTTGTCGGTGACGGTGAAAACGATGATGCCGTCCGCACCGGGCAGATACTCGTTCTGGTCGGGTTTGACGTTGATCGCCAGGTCGTTGGCCGCGTGGACATACGCGAAACGGGTGTCCCGCACGATGTCGCCGCCGGGCGTGATGATGTAGGCGTGGATCCAGATCGATCCGGACAGGTCAGGGGTCAGGTAGAGCTTATAAGCCCCTTTGCCGGCGCTGATCTCCACGGACTTGGTCAGGATCGTCTGGTTATCCTTGATCACGTCCAGGTAAACCCGGCCGGCCTTTTTCGTGGAGAAGAAGGACAGGTCGATGCCCTCGCCCACCTTGAAAATGCCGCGCGCCATTTTTACGATTATCTGGTCGCGGTCCACGTCCAGGGAAAATTCCTTTTCGAGCTTGGCGGTCTGCCCCTTGTTGTCGCGGCAGCTGATCTCGAACCGGGCGGTGTTTTTATCCGGAGTATACGTGAACTCGGCGATGCCGTAATCGTCGGTCTTGCCGGTCAGGAGTTTGCCGTCGATTTTCAACTCGATCTGGGCCGGACAGGGACTGCCGTCCGGATAATTGGCCAGGACATACAGCCGGTTTTCGAGTTTGGGCTTTAAGACGCCGCCTTCGGGCACAACCGAAAGATTAATCAAATCCCGGACGACTTTTTTCTTGAGGGAAATCTTTTCGCTGTGGTTGGCGTTGTCGATGACCTCGATATCGAACCGGATAAAAGCGTCGCCCTTTTCCAAAGGTTCGCCGACGAAATAGGCGGGCAATGTGTAAACAAAATTGTACTTGCCGTCCGAATTGGTCTTGCCTTCGATCACCGCTTCCTGCTGGAAGCCGATATCGTAACGATAAGTAGTAATCTTGACCGTGCCGGACGCGACCGGCTTGCCGAAGAAATAGTTTACGTCGAGTTTGCCCTCCATGCGCTCGCCGGGCAGATAGAACTCCTTGTCCGTGGCCAGTTCCAGCTTGAACTTGGGCAGGACGTATTTCTCCACTTTGACCGTCTTTTCCACCTTTTCATTGTCCAGGATCGCCCGGATCGTGTAATTGCCGAAATTCAGTTCGTCGGCCAGGAGAAATGGCACATAACCGACGCCAAAATCATCGGTCTTGATTGTTTTCTTGAAAACCTTGTTGCCCTTGCTGTCTTCAACCTCAAAGGTCAGCTCGCGGCTTTTAACCGCAGACAGCTCGGGTTTGTGCAATGATAAAGTCCGAATATGGATCGTCTGTCCGGGCTGGTAGATCGGCTTATCCGTCACCAGGTAAGTCTGGTTGCCGTTCAGGACTTTGACCCGGGTGTCATAGGCGTCTTTGCCGATATCGCAGCTGATTTCGAAATGAAGGTCGCACTCGTTGACCGCGGGATTGAGGTCGAAACTCGTCTTGCAAACGCCCATATCGTCGGTCATACCCTCAAACACCTTCAATTCTTTGCCGTCGGCTTTCATTACTAGTTTCACGAAGGCACGGCTGACCGGCGCGTCGTTACGCTGGTTGGTCACGATCACTCGATGACTGACCGCGGTGCCCCGGATAAACTCGTTCTGACCCAGGATCTTGACCAGGAGCCGGTCCTGGAGCTGGTAAAGCGAAAATACCCGCTCCTTGTTCTTGAACGTGACCCGAACCCGGAGCAGGTCGTAATCAAGGTCTTTTTTGGTCAGCTTGACCTTGACGATCTTGGAATAGTTATCCAAAGCGACAAAAGCCAGGGTATTGGTTGAACCTACGACGTTATCCTCCGGGTCAAGGATCTTCACCTCAACCAAACCGTGTTTACCTTTCAACCCTTCAAAAGGTATATTCAGGCTCAACGTGTCGTTCGGCAGCAGCTGGGTAATACCCAGAACCGCGCCGAGAGAGATGATAAGGCTGGTGATGATTAAAAACCGGTTCATAAATCCTCCTCTTTGTTAAAAAATACAACAAAATCGACCAAAAATTCCCCAAAAAAACGATTATGGTGGTTTATAGAAACGATGGCGGTAATCGACGACATAGGTATTGTAATTATAGATGGTAAAGTCGTAATGTCAACTACCCCCGCCTCCTAATTTCCCCTCCCTGAATGGGAGGGTTCCGTCCTGATGGACGAGAATTCTCGCAAACGGAAGATTATGGGGAAGGTGAGGGTTTTGAATTTTAACAACGAGATCGTCCGATCAAGTCGGACGATGACACGGAGCGAGCACCTTGACTTTTCTTGTCTTTTTAATATACTTTCCCAATATATAGGAGAGGATATGAAAAAATATATTCCCATCTTTATCGGTTTGATATTTTTCATCGGCTGCCAGAAAAATCCGTTGCTCGGCAAGTGGGAACGCTATGGCGACGGCGCCGCCGGGTCCATCGTCGAAGTGGAAAACAAAGGACAAGTTTGCAACGGCCGGTTGATCAAGGTCGCGGGCGTCCTGAACGAACTTGGTTTTTTTGAAAATGATATCAAGTGGCGCGATATCGAGCCCATGTCCGCCAGCCGCTGGAAGGGCCGGGACCTGATCAAACAGCTGGATACGTCCGGAACCCTCGCCAACGTGGAATACAAGGACGTATATTTCACCCTGACCAACGATAAGGAACTGGAGATTCGCTGGTACGCCCGCGAAGAAGAATTCGTGGGCACGATCCAGCGCTGGAAGCGCCTGCCGTAAAAGTTAACTTCCAGACTGTCTGGTTGTTAACTTTCAGGAGGAATATCCCATGACGCCATACGCCGTGCGCGGTAAAAGTAAACTTCACGCCTGTCTGAAAGTTAACTTTTCTCTGGTGTTAATTATCCTTTCCCTGCGGTTCGTTTCCTGCCATAGGGATGAAACGTTCTTACCTTTTGAATTCATCATGGGCACCGACTATTATCCGGCGCCCAATACCAGCCAACCCGAAAAAGGAAAGCTCCACCAGGACCCGGATTTCCTCACCACGATCGCGCGCGTCACCCAGAAGGCCGACGGGTATGCCGGACCCGGGATCGAGAACGAATACAGCCGGTGCAGTCCGCAACAACGTGACATGAATTGGATCATACTACGGGCGAATTCTGGTGAATGGTATTTTTATACTTCTTTTTCCGGAGAATTGAGCAAGCAGATCACGGCTTTCAATGACTGCGTCCAGGAACCCGAACCGCGCTGGGATCAAATGAATTCAAGGTTGTTTTATTATCTCTGCGGCTCCGAGCTGAGATGTTATGATACCAATACCGATTTATCCACGACGGTCCACGATTTTAAGAACGAATTTCCGTCCGTCTACGACATTACGACTAAGGTCGAGGGTGACGCGTCCCTGGACCGGCGTTACTGGTGTTTCATGGTCGAGGACTCGCTCTTCAACCTCCTCGCCGTGATCGTTTACGACCGGACCGCGGACAGCGTCGTCGGTCAGAAAACTTCCGGTTTTCCCGACGCGATCAACTGGGTCTCCATGGACATGTCGGGCAACCATTGCCTGATCGGATATGAATCGATCAACTATATCCAGGTCTTTGACCGAACCATGACGACCTCCTTGAACCTTCCCGCCGGTTCAAACGCCCACGGAGACTTGGCTCTGACCTCAGGCAACCAGGACGTGTGGGTCTATCAGAACACGGCTACGGACTATATCTCCTATTGCGACCTTGCGACCGGCACGGAAACCCAGCTCATCCATATCCCCTTTGACGTCAACGGGGACATCGGCCTCCATTTTTCCGGTAACTGTTATGAAACGCCGGGCTGGGTCCTGGTCTCGACCTACGGCTCGTACAATCCGCCGCCCGGCCAGCAGCATTCCTGGATGGACTGCCAGCTCTTCATGCTCGAGCTAAAAAGCGATCCCCGGATCTGGCGGATCGCGCACACCCAATCCTATACATCGCAAAATTTCGACGGCGAAAAGAACTATTTCGCCGAGGCCTTCGCCGCCATCAATACTCAAGGGACGCGGATCTACTGGGGTTCGAACTGGCGGAATTACGCGGCCGACTACACCGACACTTATCAAGTCCTTCTGCCCGACAATTGGGTCGCGGACATGCCGTAAAAACTAAAACCTTTCTTTAACTTATCTAAACCGTTAATAACCGTATTTTTATATAGATCAACTTTAATTCGGTCGCGCATCGGTTCAGGAATGATTCATATTTTTTTACCGTGAATTGAAAAATCCTCGGTCCCCGGGCGACAATAAACAATATCTTATCCGGATTCGACACTCCATGGTTCAAATGCCAGACCTGACCACAATAAAAAAAGGAGATGTCCTTTTGGACATCAATCGTCCATTCTCCCAGCTGGAATTTTTTATAGTTCAAATTGTCCGGCAGACGGTAAAAACCTTTCCGCGATCGACCAAATTCAATCGGCGCGATGAGATAATCCGGGGTTTCCATTTCTTCTGTATATAAACGGTCCGGTTTTTCATGATCGGTAAGCACCAGGCGGGTTTGATCGGGCAACACCAACCGCGCTTCGTCCTGGTCCAAACGCAGGATGCTTACCCTTGGCAGACTGGACAGGGTCAATAATATTCCGGTTATTATCATACCCCATACCGCGCATTTTCTGAAGCGCGGCATAATCAGGAAATAAAGGAGGATCAAAATCGGAAAGGGAATGGTCAGGGCCGGCGCGGCGCCGGGCAACCCGGCAAAAAAGCGAGAGATCGCGACCAGAACTTTAAGGAGTACGGCAACCACTATGCCAATTATCCGGGCGATCGGGTAGTGTATCAAACCCATGATGATCATAGCGAATAGCAGATAAGTAATAACCGATGAAAGGGGAACAACTAAGAGATTGCTGAATATGGCCAGAGTTTGGATTCGGCGAAAATAATAAACCAAAAACGGAGTTACGTAAATCTGAGCTGAGGCTGAAATACCCATAAGCGCGATCAGTGATTTAAGTCGCCGGCTGCGGACCTGGTCGATAACCCGGTTCTTGAGTTTCGGGAAAAAATATACAATACCATAGATCGAAGCATAGGAAAGCTGAGCCCCAAGGTCATAGAGAATGCGCGGCGCAACCGCGAGGAGCGCTAAGGCGGTTATGTTAACGACATGTATGCTGTCGACGTTCCGCTCCTGAATTAACGCCCACCCAAATAGCAAACCCATCAATCCGGCGCGCAGGACGGTTGGCAAGAATCCGGTGATCCCCGCGTAAAGAAATAAAAAAATGGCGGTAATAAAGAATTTTATTCGAGGGGATAAGGGCAGGAAAACTAAGCATAAACCAATGAAGCTGATTAGAAAGCCGACATGTAAACCGGATACGGATAAAATATGCAGAACCCCGGCCCGGGTAAAAACCGTTCGCATTTCCGGTCCGACTCGGCTGCTGCCGCCAAGTATTAAACCGCTGGCAAGATCATAGCTGCGATCCGGTAAGGCTTTCCGGAATAGATTGTCGATATAATTTCGGGCGACAAAGAGAATCCTGCCCATAGGATTTATTCTTTTTTTCTCCTCGCCGATGATCTTCCCCGTGAAAGAATTCCGGCCGTAACTGGAATAAGAAGATCGGAGCGACCCTTTTAAGATTAAAGATTTACCAAGCAGAGTCTGATGGGATCGGCTATAGACATCAACCGTCAAAGGCAAAAAAATTGTATCGCGCCCGAAAATCGCTCGATTCAGTTCGACGGATAGCTTTACGCCGTCTTCACGATGGTCCTCGGCAATTACGGTTCCGAAATAAACGAGATCCCGACTCCGATTCGGAACCGTGATCGGTCCCTGAAACGAAGCATTCAATCCGTAAAACGCGGTACACGCAATTAATAGGGAACGGTTGTCGATAAAAACAAAGATTAAGGACAAAAGCGCGACGCCGAGGAAAAATAAGGATGGAGGATTGAAAATTGTTTCCAGGAGAACGCCTAAAATAGCAAAACACAACACCTTGATACACAGCGCCTTGATAAACCCCCCTTGGTTTACAGTTAGGCTTCAGTGCCGGTAATTAATTATCCCGGATAGATTATTTTTCTTAAGACATCCTTGGTTTTGTTGAGCTCGATCCGGGCGACGCCGGGATTGGATCCGGTCGGCTTCAGGCACGCGTAGACGAAATAATCCGCGCCCACCGGATGCACGATGAAATATGCGTTGTCCGAAAGCCAGATCAGTTCCCGTTCCGCGCCCAGGTCCAGATTCTTCTGGATCTCCCGCGAGGCCAGCATCAGCGAGGAGAGTTCCGCGTCGTAAATATTGACGTCGATATTGGCCTCGACCACGTGCTGGGCCACGGAGATCCCGTCATATCCCACCAAACTGACGAAAGAACAACCCGGAATCTTCGCGCTTGCCTTTTTTATTTCTTCTTGCAGGTCATCCGCCATTAGTCCTCCTTAAAAAACAGTCATCAGATATCTGATATCGGATATCCGTTTTAGGCCCTTTCCATATACTCACCGGTCGCCGTGTCGATAACCACCAGGTCCCCGACCTCGACGAAGGCCGGCACGCCGCACTCATGACCGCCTTCGAACGTCGCCGGTTTCAGCTGGGCCTGGGCCGTGGCGTCCTTGATGTGCGCCGAGGTTTCCACGACCTTGAGCGTCACCGTCTTGGGCAAAATTATTCCGAACGGCTTGCCCTCATAAATTTCAACTCCGACGCGCATGTTCGAAGTCAGGAATTTTGCGTCGTCGCCGACGAAATCCTTCGCGATCGCTATCTGCTCGTAGTTCTCGAGGTTCATGAAAACGTAGGCGTCGTCCGCGAAGTACAGGTACTCCATCTCGTATTCCATGATCTCGGTCTGCTCGAGCCGGTCGCCGGAGCGGAAACGGATTTCCTTGGAAAGATTGTTGGTCAGGTTGCGCAGCCGGCACTGGATCATGGCCCGCCAGTTGCCGGGCGTGATATGATCCACGCTGAGAATCGAATGCGGGACATTGTCGATCTTTACGACCATCCCTTTGCGCAACTGGGTCGCTTGAATCAACATGTTCTATAGACTCCGGGGAATTTGGTTCACGGATTCTGCAGGTACGCGGTCGCGGCCACGATCTTGACGAGCGGGTTCGGCGCGGCCATCATTTTTTCGAATAACGGCGCGGATTCCTTTTTCTTGTAAACGGTCAAGGCCCGGAGCGCGGAGATGGAAACGTTGATGTACATGTCGTCGAGCGCGGATTTGAGCAGGTCGTAAAATTCGGGCAGATTGTAGCGCCGGATAATGTCCACGCATTTGACGCGGATAAAGGGATCGTTTGACATCAGACCTTCCTTTATTACCGCAATCCCGTCGCGCTTCTTGAATTTCAGCAGGGCATCGGCGGCGGCGATCCGGATGTCCCAGGGCATGTCGGTCAGCAATTCCTTAAAAAACGGGATAAGATTCGTATCGCCGAGTCCGGCCAGGGCGTCGCAACCTTCGACCCAGAATTCGGAAGTTTTGTTTTTGTTCAACTCGTTCCGGATAAAATTTTCCATCCCTTTTTCGCCCAACCGGCCCAGGGCCAGGGCGCAGCTCAACCGGACCGCCTGGTCCGTATCCCGCAGTCCCCGGTCGATCCGTTCCTTTTCCTGGAAATTTTCCAGACCCAGGTAGGCATATTTCCGGACTTTGCCGATTTTGTCTTCGGTCCCCTTGATCAGCGCTTCCCGGCCGGCCTGGTCCGTGCTCCGGCTTACCAGGCGGTAGGCTTCGGTCCGGATCAAAGGACTTTCGCTCCGGCAAAGCGCAAGAATGCTCGGCGAAACGCCCTTTTCCCCGATTTCATATAGCACGTCAAGCGCCGCTTCGATACCGTCCTTGTCTCCGCCCTTTAATATTTCATAAATGATTTTAAGCCCTTCGGCATCGCCGGTCTCTTTTAATCCCCGGGCCGCGTTAAGCCGGATGATCACTGATTTGTCCTTGATACCGTCCTTCAGGATGGTCAAGGCCTTTTCCTTGGGCGGCATGCCGCAGGCGCAAAATATAAGGATAATTAATAACAAATGCTTGAATTTCATAACTAAATAGTATATTGAAAAATAAGGACCTGTCAATGCCGGTTTTAGACTGTTGAATTACTTCAGTCTGATTATTTTTTGGATAATGGATGTAACTCCGTCATCTAATTGACAGAAATATACGCCTTGCGGTGTTTCTCGTCCCAGATCGTCGCAACCATCCCAGGACACGACCTTGGAACCGCCCTGAATTTGAAAAGATTTAACGCAACGACCAAGGTTGTCGTAAATATTTAAGGACTTTATTGCCGGCTCATTTCCGGAAAATGCGTATAATGTGGTTTTACCCCGAGTGGGATTAGGGACGATCCGCAGTGTTGGTTCTACGTGCGGTAAGGTTGCGTTTGTAGTTTCATCGATCCCGGTGAAAGGATACATCTTGCACCAGATGCGCATCGCCTTGACCGGTTTATGATCCAGCGAATCAAGATATCCGGACCAAAGGATCAATATCCGGCCATTGCTTCCCCGGGCTAACGATGGTTCAATCTGCAAACCTGGCATGGTGGTGATGGGGTAATTCCCGATCACTGATCCGCCGGGAGAAACCCGAGCGCAGTAAATATCCCCTAAATCAGCCGCGCTTGAATCCCTCCAGGCCACGAGATAATTTTCACCGTCAAAAGCCACATCCGGTGCAGTCTGATCCGAAAGACCACCCACGATGCAGATACCGCTTGAATCCAGCACCTGCCCCTGAACCGTTAACCGGCAGGCATAGATATCCCTTCCCGATCCAGAACGGTAATCGTCCCAGACCGCCAGATAGTTCGTACCGTCGAACGCGACCGTGCAGTTTTGCTGGTTCAATGCGACACAAGAGATCGGGATTCCGCCGGGATTCAATACGACTCCTTGCGGAGTGACCAAGGAACCGTAGATGTCGTAATTGCCGTTTCTTGTGTCTTCCCAAATCACCAGGTAGTTTATTCCGTCAAAAGAGATGTCCGGTCGAGCCTGATTACCGCTAGCAGAGTTGATGATAAATGGGATCGTATCGATAATAACGCCATCCCCGGTTACCCGGTTTCCATAAATACAATTCCCATCATCCCAAACGAGTAGGAAGTTCTGACCGTCGAACGCCGATGACATCCTCGAATCCAGGCCGGCATCATAAAGAAAATACCCATTGGTATCGACAACAATGCCACCGGTCGTCACCCTCGTCAACTCCTGATCGCTATGACCGTCAAACGTATAGTCGGACCATGAAGCAAGATAGTAATTGTCACCAAAAGCGACAACCGGATACCCTTTTCTAACCCACCATATACTATCAACACCAGAGGTGAGGACAATTGAATTTGAATCCAGTAAGCCACCGACTCCAGAGATACGCGTAGCATATATATCGTTAAAATCCACCCGATGATACTCCATCCAGCATGCCAGGTAATTCATACCGTCGAACGCCGCTTTGGGCATCTTCTGTATGTTCCCTTCGTCGGAAAGAATTAAACCCGCTGTATCGATCAGCATGCCAGATTGCGTCATGCGCGCATAATATATGTCTCCTAAATCCTGCTCCCAGGACAACGGCCCATGGATTCCACCTGGTTGAACCCAACCGATGAGATAATCAATTCCATCAAATGATATGGACGGATAAAAAGAATGATATGGACGGATGATTACATCCGCCGTATCCAGAACCACGCCCGTTGGCGATACCCGGACGCCGCAGATACTGTAGGATAAGTTCGAATCTTCTTTTCCCCATAACACAAAATAATTTGAACCATCGAATGCAATCTTATTCTGCCGTGAATAATACATGTTCGTGGTATGAGATATTGCTATCGCATTAGTGTCAATAACCGCTCCTGAAGAAGATATCCGGACTCCAAAGATCCCCGTGCGTTGAGGTACATTTAGAGGCGCGGTCCATATCGCCAGGCAATTCGTGCCATCAGAAGCGATAAAAGGGTAAAAACCCGTTGTATCACGGGTGATATAAATCCCGGTCGAGTCAAGAACCGTTCCATCGGTACTTATACGGGAACCGTAGATATCGTAATTGTTTCGTTGGTCTGTCCACACGACAAAATACTGGGTTCCGGCAAAACATATGGACGGATACAATTGCCAACCATTCGCAGTGCTAATCGGTATGCCCGCAGTATCAAGGACAACCCCATCCGATGTCACACGAGTCCCAACGATATTTGAATCGTTACACCAAACCACAAAATAGTTGGATCCGTCCGAAGCCGCGGATGGCATACGTCCACCAAGATTGGTGATATTTATACCTGTCGGATCAAGGACTGTGCCGTCGATCGCGATCCGTTTACCATAAATCCTGTCGTCGCCATAAACCACCAGATAATTCGTGCCGTTAAAGGCGATGTTTGCCGGGTATTCTGTACCCCAAGGCTCGTGGAAGATCTTGTGGTATAAAAATATGCCCGTCCGGTCGAGTATCTCACCAGACTGGTTTATCCGGGCGATATAAAGGTCCTGGTCAGAGGGTAAATAATCATAATATTTTCCTACCCACCAAACCATCATATAATTAACACCGTCAAACGCCAGATTCGGCTCGAACTGAGTACCGGAATCCGAAACATACACAATCGTGGAATCAAGTAGGAATTCTCCGGCCCGAAAATTATTAACATTGATCGGGTTACCAAATCCATATGTCGCGATCGGAATCATCCATATGATGATACTCAGTACGGTTAACATTATACAGAATGAACACTTATGCTTTTTCATGTTTACCTCCAGACTCTAACCTTGATAATATGCAATAATCGTGCCAACAATTCTCCCGCTATTTCACAAGATATTTGTCTCATACCTAAAATACTGTCTCAAAACGATACAACTTTGCTTGACTCGAGCGAAAAAATGGATATAATTATGCTCATATAATTATAATTTAAATTGAATTTAAGGAGGCTGTATGAAGGTCTATAAAAATATAATTGACGGCAAGTTAGCGGACTCGAAATCGGGTCGGACCTTTGAAGACCGGAACCCGGCGGACAATAACGACCTGGTCGGAGTTTTCCCTAAATCGAACGCCGAAGATCTGAATCTGGCCATCGACTGCGCTCGACGGGCTTACCCGGCCTGGCGCGCCATACCGTGGCCCAAACGCTCGGAAATCATGCGCAAGGCTGCGGAAATAATGATCCGGCGCAAGGAAGAACTGGCCCGGATCATGACCCGGGAAATGGGCAAGGTGATCAAGGAAACCCGGGGTGACGTCCAGGAAGCGATCGACACCGCGATCTACGCGTCGAGCGTGGGCCGGCATTTTTACGGTTATTCGGTGCCCTCGGAACTGGCGAACAAATCGGCCGTAACCCGGCGCGATCCGCTCGGCGTCTGGGGCCTGATCTCCCCCTGGAACTTTCCCATGGCCATCCCGTCCTGGAAAATTTTCCCCTGCATTACGAGCGGCAATACCGCGATCATCAAACCCGCGACCGACACTCCGGCTTCCGCGGGCGAGCTCGTCCAGATCCTGCACGACGCCGGCCTGCCGCCGGGCGTCCTGAACATCGTTTATGGCGGCGGCGGTGAGATCGGCGAGGCTTTGATGGGCAGTCCGGACATCGTGGGCATCTCTTTCACCGGCTCGTCGGAGATCGGCCGCCGCATCGGCGAAGTCTGCGGCAAGACGCTCAAGCGCTGCTCCCTGGAACTGGGCGGCAAGAACGGCCAGATCGTGCTCAAGGACGCGCACCTGGAGCTGGCTCTCGAAGGCGTGCTCTGGGGCGCGTTCGGCACCACGGGCCAGCGCTGCACCGCCACCTCCCGGCTCATCATCGAGGAACCGGTCTACGATAAATTCCTGGAAATGCTCAAATTCCGGGTCGAAAAACTTAAATTGGGCAACGGCCTTGATGAAACTTCCGAGGTCGGACCCCTGGTCAGCAAAACCCAGCGGGAATCGGTCATGGCTTACGTCGACATCGGCAAAAAAGACGGCGCGCGGCTCCTGACCGGCGGCGATATTTTTACCGCCGGCGATTGCGCCAAGGGCTGGTTCATGAAACCGACCGTCTTCTGCGACGTGACGCCGAACATGCGGATCGCCCGGGAAGAAATTTTCGGACCCATCCTGTCCGTGCTCAAGGCCCGGAACTTTGACCACGCGATCGAGATCCTCAACGGCACCGAATACGGCCTTTCTTCGAGTATCTACACCAACGACCTCAACTCGGCGCACAAGGCGATGGACCGGGCCGAAACCGGCATCGTCTACATCAACGCGCCGACTATCGGCGCCGAATGCCACCTGCCTTTCGGCGGGATGAAGAATACGGGCAACGGCCACCGCGAAGGCGGCTGGACCGTTTACGAGATCTTCACCGAAGTCAAAACGGTTTATGTCGACTACTCCGGCGCCCTGCAGAAGGCGCAGATCGATACCTGGAATGATAAAAAATAATTTCGAATATCGAAACACTAAATTCTAAACCATAAGGAATCATATGAAAAAACCTAAAATCATTACCCCCCTACCCGGGCCCAAGGCCCGGGAACTTCTCCGGAAAGACGCGAAATATATCTCCCCCTCTTATACCCGGTCTTATCCCGCGGTCATCGAAAGCGCCAAAGGCGCCTGGGTCAATGATGTCGACGGCAACGTTTTCCTGGATTTTTCTTCCGGAATCGGCGTCGTCGCCACCGGCCACTGCCACCCGGAAGTCGTGGAGGCGATCAAAACCCAGGCCGCGAAACTAATCCACATGTCGGGCACCGACTTCTATTACCCCAACCAGACCCAGCTCGCCGAAAAACTGGCCGAGATCGTACCGGGCGGCCAGAACAAGAAAGTGTTTTTCGGCAATTCCGGGGCTGAGGCCGTCGAATGCGCCATGAAGCTCAGCCGGTACAACAAGCGCCGGCCGCGCTTCATCTCCTTCTTCGGCGCTTTCCACGGCCGGACCTTTGGCGCCCTGTCCCTGACCGGCTCCAAAGCCATCCAGCGGAAATTCTTCGCGCCCCTCCTGCCCGACGTTACGCACGTCCCCTACGCGTACTGTTACCGGTGCCCGTTTCACCTTGAATACCCGGCCTGCAGCATCGAATGCGTGAAATATATCGATAATTTTATCCTGAAAAAGATCGCCCCGCCTGAGGAAGTGGCCGCGATCTTCGTGGAACCGATCCAGGGCGAAGGTGGTTACATCACGCCGCCCAAAGGCTGGCTGCCCGCCCTCCGGGAATTATGCAACCGCTACGATATACTGCTGGTCGACGACGAGGTCCAATCCGGCATGGGCCGGACCGGCCGCATGTTCGCCATTGAGCATTATGAAACCAAGGCCGACATCTATTGCATCGCCAAAGGCATCGCGTCCGGCCTGCCCCTGGGCGCCTGCGTCGCGAACTCCGGCATCATGGACTGGCCGCCCGGATCCCACGCCTCGACTTTCGGCGGCAATCCGGTCTGCTGCGCGGCCGCGGTCAAAACCATCCAGCTCCTCGAGCACGGCCTCATCGATAACGCGGCCCGGCTTGGCGAGATCGCCCTCCAGCGGCTCAACAACCTGGCCAACCACTACGAATTCATCGGCGAGATCCGCGGCAAAGGTCTGATGATCGGAATCGAACTGGTCGCGGACCGGGTATCCAAAGAACCGGTAAAGGACAAGCGCGACGCGGTGGTTTACGAAGCCTTCAAGAACGGCTTGCTGATCCTGGGCGCCGGCGAGACCACGGTTCGCCTGATCCCGCCCCTCGTGGTGAGCGAGGAAGAGCTCCAGGTCGGGATTGACATTTTCGAAAAAGCTCTGAAGAAAACGTTCAAGGCATTATAGCGGTCAAAAGGTCAACAAAAAAGGGCTGCCGATCAGCAGCCCTTTTTTGTTTGAATAATTCTATTGGTTAATAAAATTGAAACCGAACCAGACCCAGGCGGTATCTGTTTTACCCATTCCGTAATCATCCTCGGAGACTAAACCGATATAAGTCTTGGTTACCAATAGATTGTTTTGTAACATATGATTGGCAACTTTATCCGCCGCCAGGGGTATATTCAAAATCGAATAGGTTGTGATGCTGTCCGGATACACGATACCGGGAATTTTCATGTATATCGCCATTTCAAAGGGTCCGTAAAAAACCGAACCGCTTTCGTCCCGGTAGTCGATGATGATCTTGGTGACAGTGGCATCGACGGAGTTTCTCGGTTCGAATTTGATGGACTCAATACTGACACTGGTTCCAGATGCCGTATCGGCGACATATAGCGTAGCTGCAAGCGGATTGATAAAAGTCACTTCGAGATCCGGCTTCAACTTCGCGGCATCTGTGGCAAAATTGCACGCGATGAACATCAGGGCAAAAAGCGAAAGTACCAAAATTTTCCTCATCATTCCTCCTTTGGTCATTTTATTAATTCTATATATTATTTAGGTTTTGTCAAGAGGGAAAATAACATTATATTCCGAATCATTTTTCCCGACCCTGGAAATACCGCCACTGCCGGATCTCGTCTTCCAGGAAAAGCTTCAGTTCGCGGTTCTCCGGGTTTGCGGCCCGGCCCTTTTCATACTCGGCGATCGCGGTTGCGATATCGCCCCGGCTTTTGGCGATTAGGCCGTTGATAAAGTACTTTTGCCCGAGACGGTACCGCTCCAGCGTATCCGCCGGGATCCCGGCGACCGTGAGCGCCGGGTCCGACTGCCGGGCCATGAGCTGTGCGAGGTTCAGCTCCCAGTTCTCCCCTTTCAAGCTGGCCGGATTGAAAAATTCCAGGAACGGGCGGTCGTCGGTGTGAAGCGGAGCGCCCCGGACGAATTCGGCCACCGCTTTCTCATCCAGAATCAGGGCCATCGCCAGCAGGTAGGGATCGTCGACGATATCGTCTCCGGTCCGGACCAAGAATTCCCGCAGACTCTTGAAATCAAGCTTCAATTCGCGGTCCGAACCCAGGAGGATCCCGTGCGCCTGGCCGAGCCAGACCGACGTATGGGGAAACACGGACGCGAAGGTTCCCATGAGCGCGCGAAACTCGTCGGGCGTGAGTTTATGCAGGGGCAGGTACTGGCTGACCACGCCGCCCGGGTTGAGCCTTTGCCGGTAGAGCTCGAAATATTCGCGCGTGTAAAGATTGCCGCAGCCCAGGGTCGGGTGCGTGGGGTCGCAGGAAATGACATCGTATTTTTTCCGGCTGAGAAGCAGGACGTTGCGGCCGTCGCCGGGGATGAAATTAAGCTTCGGGCTGCGGAAGACGTACCGGTTATAGGCGGCGAAAAAAACCGCCGCGTCTTTGACGCCCGGGCAGATCTCCACGCAGTCGATCGTTCCGGTTTCGTGCTGGGCCAGGGCGGACGAAGTAACGCCGATGCCGAAGCCCACGACCAGAACCTGCCGGGCTTCGGGATGGACGAGAAACGGCAGATGGCCGAGCATCCTGACCACTTTCAGGGCGTCGTAGGTCGTGCCGCAAACCGGGCTGTTATTGACATAGCAGACGCGGATACCGGTGTTCAGATCTTCGCTCGCGACCACAGAACCGGCCGCGGTCTCCCGGTAGTAAAGAATCCGGTCATGGCGGCCGGGAGTTCGGAACAAGGACGGAGGCAGGAGCCGGGCGTTGCGGCCGGCGACCATCGAAAGCGCAACGGCGGCCGCGTAGATCAGGACCTGGGTAAAGACGAACCGGGTTCGGGACGATGGAGACCGGCGGGACGCGAGGAATAGAGTTCCGAAACCCAGGTTGACGAAACTGACCGCGACGATACCTTTGACCACGCCCAATCCCGGAATCAGTATAAAAGTCGCGATGATGGGTCCCGCCATGCTGCCCAGGGTGTTGAGAAAATACAGACGTCCGATGCCGGCCGCCACTTTGTCCGGTTCCCGGTTATACATTCTCACGAGGAGCGGGAAATTTATTCCCATCAGCGCGGCCGGCGCGAGCATGACCACGAGCCCCAGAACCAAACCGGGCAGAAAAACGCGGAGCCCCGGCAGGCCCAGCCAGCCGGCGAGGGGCATTAAAAAACCGGGTAGGCGGTTCAAGTAAACCGCGGTGACCAGAGTCGACGCGCCGATTAAAAATTGAATCCCGGCCAATAACCGGACCGGGTTTTTCACGCGGTCGATGAGCGCCCCGAAAAGCCAGCTGCCCAGACCCAGCCCGGTGAGAAAAACCGCCAGGATCGTCGTAAAACTGTAAACGGAATTGGCAAGGTTAATCGATAGACCGCGAAACCAGAGGATTTCGTAAGCCATGCCGCTGAATCCCGCGCTCACGGCGAGCGCCAATAACCGTCGCCGCAGTGCCGGCGGTGTATTTTTATCCGCCTCCGGGATCTTTCCGTCTTCGGTCGGCTCCGGACCGGATCGCCCGACCGCGGTTAAGAAAGCCAGGAGCAAATTGACACCGGCTGCCGCAAGGATCGAAGCATTTAATCCCCAGGCCGGAATCATATAAAAACCGGCCGCGAGCACGCCCAGGACGCCGCCCAGGGTATTGAATCCGTAGAGACGTCCGACGCTTGTCCCCAATCCGGACTTCGGGCCGATATAAGCTTTGCTGATAACCGGCAAAGTCCCGCCCATCAGAAAAGTCGGGACGAAAAGAATAACGGTGGTTATGATAAACGTCAGGATGAGGCTGAATACCGGCCGTCCGGCCAACGCCCAGTATAATAAACGATAGATCAGGGGCAGTTTAACCAGGACCAGGCTGACCAGCAGGGCGGATAAACCGATACCCAGTTCAAGAATCGCGAACAAGCTTCGGGGCCTTTTCACCCGATCCGCCATCCGGCCGAAAAACCGTCCGCCCAGGCCCAGTCCCGCCATGTATGAAACAATAACCACGGTAACCGCGGCGATGGAAGTACCAAAGGTCAGTCCCAGCTGGCGCATCCAAACGACCTCGTAGATCAGCCCCGCCGCGCCGGAGCAGAAAAAAATTAACAGCAGCAGTGTTTTTTGGGAAATTAAGCCTGAATCTTCAGGATTCTTATTTCTTGATATTTTCAAATTTCAGCTTGGGCATTGCAACGTAGTCATTTTGATATGGTTGCTTGCCCGATGTCGGGAAGTCCTAAAAGGACGCTCCTGATCCCCGTAAGGGGGCCCTATGCGGTCAAATGGATTTACCATTTGACCAGCACCCCACCCCACGTAAAGCCCGCGCCGAAAGCGACCAGAAGCACCAGATCGCCGCTTTTGATCCGGCCGGCCTGCACGGCTTCGGTCAAAGCGATGGGAATGGACGCGCTCGAGGTATTGCCATATTTGTCGATGTTGACATAAACCTTATCCTGCGCGTTGAGCCGCTTGGCCACCGCTTCGATGATCCGAATATTGGCCTGGTGGGGTATCACCAGCTTCACCTGTTCCGGCGCGACGTTGGCCCGTTTCAGGGTTTCGACGGCCGCTTCGGTCATGGCCCGGGTCGCGACCTTGAAGACCTCGTTGCCCTCCATTCGGATACAATGCTCCTTATTATCCACGGTTTCGTGGCTGGCCGGTTTGCGGGATCCGCCGCCGGCCTGGTACAGGAGTTTCCAGCTGGCGCCGTCCGCAGCCATGAAGTGCGCCAGGATGCCCCGGTCGGTGTCGGTGGGTTTTAAAACCGCAACCCCGGCGCCGTCACCGAAGAGGAAGCACGAACCGCGGTCCGTATAATCCGTGATCTTGGTCAGGCATTCGGCGCCGATGACCAGGACGTTGTCATACCCGTTCTTGACCAGACTCTCGCCGACCACCAGGCCGTACAGAAAACCGCTGCAGCCGGCCGAGATATCCAGGGACATCACCTTGGGCGCGCCCAGGGCGTTCTGAACCAGACAGGCGGTGGAGGGAAACGCCATGTCCGGGGAGACCGTGGCGCAGACGATCGCGCCGATATCCTGGGCCGTGACTTTAGCTTCGGCCAGGGCCTTCTGGCACGCGACGATCGCCAGGTCGCTGCTCGCGGTCTTCTCGTCGACGACGTGGCGTTCGACGATCCCGGACCGGGTCCGGATCCATTCGTCGGTGGTGTCGATGATCTTCTCAAAATCCTGGTTGGTAAGTATTTTCTCGGGCACGTGAAAGCCCATTCCCGCGATGTATGCTCTCATTTTTTTATTTCCTTTTTTATTTCCTCGATAATATTGAATTCCACGCACGTTTTTGCCAGTTTCAGCGCGTTCTTCAGGGCGAACGCCGAAGATCGGCCGTGGCCGATGATGACCACCCCTTCCACGCCCAGAAGGATGCCGCCGCCGTGTTCCTCGTAACTGAATTTCGCCTTCAAATCGTCGACCGCCGGCCGGACCAGGTACTGGCCGACCTTGCGGCGCCGGGCGCCGTCCACGGTGTCCCGCAACATCTTCCAGACGATGTCGACGATGCCTTCGATCAACTTCAGAACCACGTTGCCGGTGAACCCGTCGCTGACGATGACGTCGGCAAATCCCTTCAGAATATCGTTACCCTCGACGTTGCCGATGAAATTGAGGCCGCTTTCTTTGAGCAGTTGGTAAGACTTCTGCCGGATTTCATCGCCCTTGCCGCTTTCCGATCCGATATTGAGGATGCCGATTTTAGGATTATCCTTGTGCTGGGTGAGCCGGGTGAAGATCGAGCCCATCGCCGCGTAATGGACGAAATCGATCGGTTTGGGCTTGATGTTGGCGCCGACGTCGATCATCACCATGTAGCCGCTTTCGGTCGGCATGGTGATCGCCAGACCCGGTTTTGAAACCGGATCGATGATCCCGAGTTCGAAAACGCTGAAACCCATGATCGCGCCCGTGTTGCCCGCACTGACCACGGCTTCGATCTCCCGGCGCTTAAGCATTCCGAAGAGCACGGCCAGGGAGGAGTTTCTTTTCTGTTTGACCGCGACCATCGGGATATCGTGCATCCCGATCACGTCGTCGGCAACGCGGAATTCATAGCCCATTTCCCGGACTTCGGCCTCGTATTCACCCCGCCCGACGACTAAAAGTTCGCCGAACGGTTCGTTTTTCAGGAGCCGCAGCGCCTCGAGCTCATTGGTCGGCGCCGTGTCCGAACCCATCAGGTCGAATCCGATCTTCAACTCTTTTCCTTCTCCTTGGGCGGAACGACCAGCCGGTCTTTGTAATTGCCGCAAATCGGACAGACCCGATGCGGCAGTTTCGGGCTGTGACATTTCGGGCATTCGGTATATTGCAACGGGCGCATTTTATACTGGGAACGGCGTTTGTTTTTCCGGGAATGGGAATGCCTTCTCTTGGGTAGGGGCATTTTCTCTAACCTCCTTTGTTAAAAAGGTTTCGTGATTCGTTGGTCGGTTTCGTCCGCCACGCTTCTTGGCGGATGCGGTTCGTTATTCGTTGGCCGTCAGACGTTTTACGAAACCCAACACCGACGACGAAACGCCTATCGCAACCGCTAACCATAGACGCTTACTTGCTCCCCGGGTACATGTTCATGGCGGCGAACCATTTTTTCAGCATTTCGATCCGCTTATTCTTTTCCTCGGGCAGCGTAAAGGGCCGGCCCCGGCAGTCGATGATCAGGCCGACCACGCCGCCGGAAATCGTCGCTTCGAAAACCTTCCCTTTGCCGCCACCCGCGTCGAAATTCTTATCCGGATGCATGACGGCCTTAACCTTCTTTTCGGGCGCCAGCGGGATAAGCAGCAGGTCGCCGAATTTAACGTTGTATTCGTTCAGGTCGCCTTCGATTTGTAGTTTCAGGCAGTTCGCGCCCTCCTTGCTTACGCCGATCGGCGCGACGCAGGTTCCCAGGAGTATCAAACAGTCCTTATCAAAAACATCGGTCGCCGAGGGCTCGTGGACGGTGGAAAGAACGCCCAAATGCGGCATCATGAAGATCGAATCGACCGCGAGCCGGGTGACGGCCTGGGGCAGGAACGCGTCGATCATCATCAGGGCCGCCTGGTTGCGGCGCGGCGCGTGGGAAAGCACGCCGCCCGAACCGATGAGCAGGTTCAGCGCTTTCATATCGATCAGGGTCTCGCCGGTCATGGACTGGGCGAAGGTGTCGGAAATCGTGCGCTCCTGCTGGATTCCCTTGAGGCCGACCGCCATCGATTTATGCTGTTCAAAAGCCAAACGCAGGGCTTCGCGCGCGATGCCCTGTTCGATCTTCAAATCTTCCTGGGTGTGGGGGATCGTCGTCGGCCGGATCATCTTGTTACGGATCCGGTTTCTCAGGTCACGCTCGTCGAGGTCAAATGGCAGCCAGCGGATGATGTTATCGATGCCGGTCTCGGCCAGCACGTTGCTGATCGAATAGGACATGCCCAGGTTCGCGCTCACGGTCCGGTTGAAGATGCCCTGGAAAACGGAGAAAACGTCGGTCGTGGCGCCGCCGATGTCCACGCCGATCGCGGTGATATTCTGCTTGCGGGCCACGGTCTCGACCATCAGGCCGACCGCGCCGGGCGTGGGCATGATCGGCGTATCGGTCATGCCCATCAAAGTTTTATAGCCGGGGGCGTGGGCCATGACGTGTTCCATGAACTGATCGTGAATCTTGTGCCGGGCCGGGTTCAGGTTCTCCCGCTCCAGGACCGGACGGATGTTCTCCACGACCACGAGCGCGGTTGTGTCCTTCAGCGTATTGAGGATCTCCTGCCGGGCGTCCTTGTTGCCCGCGTAGATCACGGGCAGGCTGAAGCCGATGCCGAAGCGCGGCCGGGGATCGGCCGCTTTGATCAGCTCCGCCAGTTCGACGACGTGGGAAACCACCCCGCCGTCGATCCCGCCCGCGAGCAGGATCATGTCCGGCCGCAGGTTGCGGATCCGTTCGATCTTCTCGTGGGGCAGCCGGCCGTCGTTGGAAGCGATCACGTCCATCACGATCGCGCCCGCGCCGAGCGCGGCGCGCGCCGCGCTTTCCGCGGTCATGGTCAGGACCACGCCGGCCACCATCATCTGCAAACCGCCGCCCGCGGAGGACGTCGAAACGTAAAAATCGACTCCCTCGGAACCGTTGACTTTCTTAATGATATTTTCGCCGTCGAGAATCCGGACATTGGCCAGTTCCTCCACTTCCCGGACCGAATTAAGCACGCCTTTGGTGACGTCCTCGAATGGCGATTCGACGGTCGTGGGCGCTTCGCCCCGGACGATGAGGCGGTATTCCGACCCCCGCTTCTCGATCAGAATCGCCTTGGTGGTCGTACTGCCACAATCAGTGGCGAGAATTCTTGTCGGCTCTTTTATGATCATGCATTTCCTCCTCGACGCGCTCGATCTCGCAGATCAGCACCTCGATGTTGTTCCGATCCTCCAACATGGCGGCGAATTCCTCGTATTCGCGAAAACTGAAAAACGCCCGGTAAAAGGGCTGCATAAAAACCATAAATTGGTTGGCGAGAAAAGACAGGGGTTTGGACGATTCGAGCATGACGATGGCAAGCGGAGTCATTTTAAAGTCGACGATCTTCTGGGCGACCTTATTCATGAGGAACTTTTTCCGTTCCTCGGTTACTTCGAAACGGGCCTCTGCCATCGGATTCTGAGCTCCTTGACCGCCCGCACCTCGTCGAGCCGGCGGACCGGAGTGTTCCGCGGCGCTTCCTTCAGCGCCGCCGGGTTTTCCTGCGCTTCTTTCCGGATCCGCTTCATGGCGTCAATGAACCGGTCCAGCGTTTCCTTGGATTCGCTTTCGGTCGGTTCGATCATGATCGCCTCGCTCACGATAAGTGGAAAATAAATAGTCGGCGCGTGGAAACCGTAGTCCAGCAGGCGCTTGGCGACATCCAGCGTCTTGACGCCCTGTTCCTTCAAATTCTTGCCCGATAGCACGCCTTCGTGCATGCAATAAAAAGGATACGGCAGATAATAATCTTCTTTCAGCGATTGGATAATATAGTTGGCGTTGAGGATCGCCGCTTTGCTGATCTCCTTTAAACCCGCTTCGCCGATGATCCGGAGGTAGGTGTAAGCCCGGACCATGACCAGGAAATTGCCGAAAAAGGAATGGACCTTTCCGATCGAATCGGGACGATCGTAATCAAGATCGTACATGCCGTCTTTTTCCCGGATCATGGGCACCGGCAGGTACGGTTCCAGGACTTTGGCGACCGCAACCCCGCCCGCGCCGGGTCCACCGCCGCCGTGCGGCGTGGAAAAGGTTTTGTGCAGGTTGAAATGGATCGCGTCGAATCCCAGGTCACCGGCCCGGCAGATGCCGAGCAGGGCGTTGAGGTTGGCTCCGTCCAGATAGACGAGCCCCCCCCGCTTGTGGACCAGGTCCGTGATCGCCCGGATCTGTTTCTCGAAAAGGCCCAGGGTATTGGGATTGGTGAGCATGATCCCGGCGACTTCCCCGGTCATTAATTCGTTCAACCGTCCCAGGTCGACCAGTCCCTGATCGTTGGACGGGAGCGTGACCGGCTTAAATCCCGAGAAATTGACGCTGGCCGGGTTGGTGCCGTGCGCGGAATCGGGGACGATGATGTATTTTCGCGGTTGACCGATCTTGTTGAAGTGAGCCTTGAACATGCTGATCGCGCAAAACTCACCGTGGGCGCCGGCCGCCGGCTGGAGCGTTATTGCCTCGAGGTTTACGATCTTTTTTAGATACTCGCCCAGTTCGTGCATTATCCGCAGGGCGCCCTGGACGGTCTTTAAAGGTTGCAGCGGGTGTAAGGCCGCGAAACCCGGCATCCGGCAGGCCGCCTCGTTGATCTTCGGGTTGTATTTCATGGTGCACGAACCCAGGGGGTAAAAATCTTTGTCCACGTGATGGTTCAAAGTCGAGAGGTTCACGAAATGACGGACGATCTCGGGTTCGCTGACTTCGGGCAATTCGGCCGGGTTCCGGCGCCGGAAACTATCCGCCAGGGATGTCTCGGGCACATCCCGCCCGGGCAGGGAATATCCTTTTTTACCGGGTTTGGATATTTCGAATATCAAATCCATCGCGGTTGCCGATCATCCTTTCTGGGTTTTAACAAAACGAGCGTAGGACCGGTCATAGGTTTTTTCCACGTCCGGCGAAAAAAAGCATGCCGGCAACTGCTGCATTTGCATATGATATCTCACGCATTCGCAGCATATTCCCTTGCGGCTGCAGGGTTCATACGTGCAATTGCAAACCTTTGAATTCTTGCTTTTATTGCACTCCATAGAACTTATATTATATATAAAAAAAATGGCGTGTCAATCACAAAACCATACCCTTTTTCCTTGACTTGTATATCCGTTCGTGTACACTTAATCAATTAATGTGTTGGAGCGCAACAATCCCCCAACAAATCTCCCCCTTTGTGAAAGGGGGATTAAGGGGGAATTTGATAGATTCCCCGATGATTTTATGTTTGCCTTAAACAGGAACGAGATCATGAGGATACACAAATTGTGATATCCTTAAAATATTCTAAAAGCGTTTATGCTTTTACTGAACAGGACGTAGCTATGTTATCCAGCGTGCTCAATAGTGAAAAAGCGATCCATGTAAATATTGCCATTATGCGAGCTTTTATTAAACTCCGGGAAATTATGGCCACTCACAAGGATTTAGCGCGTAAGATCGATGATATGGAAAAGAAATATGACGCCCCGTTCAAAGTGGTTTTCGATGCGATACGTCGGTTATTAACACCTCCTGAAAAATCCAAAAGCACATGCCTGTCCCCAATCCGGCGCGATTCATTGCGCGCCGTTTAAAAGTTAACATTACGCCTGTCTGATAATTAACTTTCTAACAATTGCGGACAGCTGCCATTCGTACGATTTTGAAATCTCCCAAAACGGAAGAAGGTTCGGGAGCTGAGCGGTTCAGCGCAGCTTTATGAATTTTATTCGTTGATTCGCGGAATTCGCGGCTTCGGCAAAATATATCCCCGGTTTGAGGTTTTTACCGATGCCGTCACCCCGGCATAAGCCGACCTGGCGGCCGGTTACGTCGAAAATATAAAATAAGGTCTGCGTCTGGCCCGGTATCCGACCCGTTGACCTGACCGGATTCGGCTGAACGGTTAACTCATGTTTACCGGATTTCGAATTAACTGTTTCGCAGATGAAATTTCCGCCGTCCGTGGTCTTCAGGATATGTGTTTCATCGCAGGATGCGTAACCGGTATCGTTGTCCACCGGGAAAATTATCGAATATACGATACCGAACGGCACGGGCTGCTCGACCCAGGTGTCCCCGGCGTCCGTGGTCTTGAAAATGTTAAACCCCGTGCCTCCGGCGTACCCCACCTGCTCGTTTACCGGAAAACTCAAAGTATGGACCGCCGCGTAATCTTCAGTCGTAAGAAAAGGCCGCGTGCTGTCCCAGGTAGCGCCGCCGTCCGTGGTTTTGAAAATGAACATATCATAACCGCACGCGTATCCGACCTGGTCGCCCGTGGGAAACTCGACCGCTTCCAAACCCATATACATGGTTGTGTCCGTGATATCCACCCAATCATTGCCGCCGTTTGTCGTTTTTAAAGCGCACATATGCCCAACCGCGTATCCGGTCCGGGCGTCGGCCGGAAAATCGAGATCGGTCAGCCAATCCGTCGTGCCGGAATTCTGAGGGTTCCAGTTGGCTCCCCCATTTGTGGTTTTTAAAATAACACCGTTATCGCCCACGGTAAAGCCGGTATCATTGTCAACCGGGAATTGGATCGCGTGCAGGTCGGTAGCTACGCCTGAATTTTGCTGGGTCCACTCCGCGCCGCCGTTCGTAGTTTTTATTATCGTTCCGTCAAAACCGACGGCGTAACCGAGATCGTTGTTCGACCGGAAAAATACGCCCATCAAACCGCTGGTCACTCCGGCGTCTTGCTGAATCCAGTTTTCGCCGCCATCCATAGTTTTAAGAAGACGGTTATTGCTGGCGCCGTAACCGACAACCCAACCCGTCTGCGCGTCGACCGGGAAGCAGACGCTTTTTAATGCATAACCGCTGCCATTGTATATCGTTTGCCAATCGGCATGACAAAAGGTAATAAGAAAAATAACAACTAATCCGAATTGTATAAAATGGGTGCGGTTCGCGTTAATTTTCATGTTCCCTCTTTTATCTCATAAAAGTATACGTGCTCACGAAAGAAAGTCAACCCCGTTAGAAGTCCCCAAACACATACATCGATCACCAGAAACTGTTTTTTATCTGCTTCAAATATCATACCGTATTTCAGAACGCATATCATAATGGATTTCTAACGGGGTTAACCGTACGCCCCCTATTGACATTTTTTGGAAAAATAATATAATTTCCCAAGCATAAACCGTAGAGGTTTCCTCTGAACATTTTGTTGGAGGAAAAAGGCTTGAAAGGAGACATATGGTCTACGGAAAAGTGAAGTGGTTCGACGGCAAGAAAGGCTTCGGATTCATCGAGAAAGAAGATGGAACCGGCGATGTCTTCGTTCACTATCAGGACATCATCGGCGAAGGGTACCGGGTCCTTAGAGAGGGCGAACGAGTTAAATTTGATATCACGCAAACCCCCAAAGGAGACAAGGCGGTCAAGATCGAACGCGCTCCCAACGACCAGCAAGAGACAATACCGAAAGAAAATAAAGCCGTTGAGAGCGAAAACGCACCCGACGATCAGCAAGAGAAACAACCGGAGTAATCGACAAGGGCGGGCGAAAAGCCCGCCCTTCTTTTTACCGCAGTAGTTATTTGCAATAACGATAATAGCGCTCTAAGCGTTCTCAACGATCATAACGTTCTTAATCTATCTTTTATATTGACTCTTTCCAAAATATTCACTATAATGAACCATGTCCTGGGAGCGCATCCTGGATGTCAACCTGAACCGCCTGACCGAATCCCTGAAATTCCTTGAAGACGTGATCCGATTCTCGGCCTCGAACCAAACCCTGCTTCCCGAAATTCGCCGGCTCCGGCGGGACTTCCTGGCCGCCAAGAAGAAAATTCCCCTGGTCAAGATCATCGCGTTCCGGCAAAGCCGACGCGATCCGGGACGCCCGGCCGGTTTTGACTCCCGGGACCGGAAAAGTTTTCCGGACCTGGTGCTCGCCGGCTGCGCGCGCGCCAAAGAATCTTCCCGGACTCTGGAGGAAATCCTGAAAATATCCGATTCCGCGACCGCGAACCGCGTCAAAGAACTGCGGTTTAAAATTTACGATCTGGAAAAAAGTCTCCTCGAACCGCTCGGCCGGCGGTTCGATCCCCGGCTGCAGGCGGTCCTGGACGAAAAATATTTACCGCGATTGAACCTAACCCGAACGATCCCGATCTTGATTTATCACGGCGCGACCATGATCCAATTGCGGGTCAAAACCTGGCCCGATCGGAAATTCTACCGGCTCGCCCGGACCCTGCGCGGCTTGATAACTGATCCTAAGGTCACCTTCATCATAAATAACCGCCCGGACATTGCCCGGGTCGTGAACGCGGACGGCGTTCATCTCGGCGCCGACGACCTGCCGGTCCGCACCGTCCGGGAGTTTCTGGGTTCGTCGTTCGTCATCGGCGCGTCCGCGGTCAACCTGACCCAGGCCGCGCGCGCCCAGGCCGAAGGCGCGGATTACCTCGGCGTCGGTGCCGTCTTCGCGACCGGAACCAAACCCGAAGCCCGGCCCTGCGGCCTGGCAGTCCTGAAGCGGATCTGCGGTCACAGCCGGATCCCGGTCATCGCGATCGGCGGCATCACCGCCGCGAACCGCCGGGCGGTCCGGAAAACCGGGGCGGCGGGGATCGCGGTCTGTGCGGCCCTTTTTGAGGGCGATTTAAAAAATAATCTCCGTTCATTGACAGGAAAATGATTCTGAATATAATACAACTAATTGCCGGAAGCGAGAAGCCATCAGCCCGGGGATGATCGTCCCCGAAGAGGAGGTTCTATGAATTTAACGATATCCGCCCGGAATTTTGAACTCACCGACGCTTTAAAAGATTTTGCCGAAAAAAAGGCCGCCAAGCTGGAGCGGTTCGATCACTATCTGATCGACGGCCACCTGGTCCTGGAAAAGGACAAGTCCACCAGCATCATCGAACTGACCATGGTCGTCAAACACGCGACCATTAACAGCCGGGTCAAAAACCCGGATATATACCTCGGCATCAGCGAGGTCGTGAAAAAGGTCGAGCGCCAGCTGGAACGATATGAAGCCCGTTTCCGCGAACGGAAACGGATCTCCATGAAGACAAAACGGGTATGATCCGTCTTAAAGCCGACACTTTATATAAGGAAAAAAAGGAAGATTTTTCGCTCGAGGTCATCTGGGGCGCGGACTATCTGGCGAAACGGGAAATTACCACCTGCGATATTTTCCGTCCCGGTCTCGCCCTGGCCGGCTACACGGGTTATTTCCTGAGCGATCGAATCCTGATCATCGGGAAAACCGAAACGACCTACATGAAAACCCTGACCCCCGCGATCAAGAACCGACGCCTGGCCACGATCATCAAATTCGGCACGCCCTGCATCATCGTCACCAAAAATTTGCGGATCGACCAACGGCTGATCACCGAGGCGCAGAAGCGGAAGATCCCCATCCTCCGGACCCCGCTCTCCACCACCCCCTTTATCCACGCCCTGTCCAATTACCTGGATTACAAACTCGCACCCGTTCAATTCGTCCAGGGTACCCTGGTCGACATCTGGGGCGTCGGCGTCCTCTTCATCGGCAAACCCGGCACGGGTAAAAGCGAGTGCGCCCTGGATCTCGTCGAGCGCGGACACCGACTGGTCTGCGACGACCTGGTTAAAATCATCCGCCGGGGCGACCTGCTTCTCGGCGCCGGCGCCGAGAAGACCGATCGGCTGAAACACCACCTGGAAATCCGGGGAGTTGGAATCGTCGATATCTTCCGGATTTTCGGCGTCAAGTCGGTGCGGCTCAGAAAACGCATCGAACTGGTAATCGAACTTATGTTCTGGGACGAAGCCAGGGGCAAGATCGAGCGCATCGGCGTGGAACGCCGGAAAAAAGACTTCCTCGGCGTGGGAACACCCCACATCATTATTCCGCTCACGCCCGGAAAGAACATCTCGGTCATCGCCGAAGTGATCGCCATGAACTACCTGCTCGAGCTTCGGGGCATCAACGTCGCCCAGGAATACGACCGGGAACTGAAGCGGATTCTATCCCGCCCCGAAATCCCCAACGTCTATTTCGACGAAGACATCGAATGATCCGGGGCATCATCATCGGCCATGGGGAGTTCGCCAAATCCCTGCTCGAGGCAGCGGAAAGGATTGTCGGCAAGCAGGAGGCGGTGGAAGCGCTGTCCAACGTGGGCCTCTCCTGCGACGCCCTCATTGAAAAGATCGCGGAAACGGTGACCCGGAACCCGGGCGAGAAAGTGGTTTTTATCGATCTGCCCGGCGGCAGCTGCACGATCTCCTGCATGAACGTCCTGAAAAACCACCGGGAACTGAACGTCATCTGCGGCGTGAACCTGCCGATCCTGATCGAATTTTTCATTCTGCGGGAAAAATACCCGGCGCGCGAACTGATCCCGATCCTGATCAAAAAAGGCAAGGACAACATCCTGGAACTGGGCGGCGAAGGTGAGTGACGCGGTTATGACCCTCGGCGAAATATTTGAAAATTCGGTGCGCCGGTTTCCGGACAAGCTGGCGTTGAAAAAGGGGAATGTCGAATACAGCTACGGCCAGCTCAAATACGAAGTTTTAAAATTAAAGAACCACCTGATCGGACGGGGGCTGAAAAAAGGCGAGCGGTTCGCGGTTATCGGCGAAAACCGCCCCGAATGGGCCGTGGGTTACCTGGCCATCTGCCGGGCGGGATTGATCTGTGTTCCGATCGACCCCCTCCTCACCGAAGGCGAAGTCCTGCACATTATGCGGGAAAGCGACGCCCGGGGCGTCTTCTGTTCTGAAAACCACTCGTATAAATTTGAGGCGATCAAACACGAGCTCAAGCATTTCAAGTGGCTGATTCCGATGAACGAAATCAAGAATATCGAACCGGGCCGGGAACACCCGGATCCCGCAATCGACCCTAAATCCCTGGCGGTCCTGATCTTTACGTCGGGCACGACCGGCACTTCCAAGGCCGTGATGCTCAACCATCAGAACATCATATCCAACATCCGGGCCGCGATCGAAGTGATTCGCGTTACGCACGAGGACCGCTTCGCTTCCGTCATCCCGATGCACCACACGTTCGAGGGCACGGTCGGTTTCTTGCTCGCGCTTTTCACCGGCGCATCGGTCAACTATCCCCTGAGCCTGAAACCGGTGGACTTAATCGGAACCATGAAACAGGCCGGCGTAACCCTGATGGTCGCCGTGCCGATTCTTTTTGAGAAATTGCTCAACGGCGTCCAGCGCAAAATCGCGGCCGCGTCGGCGGCGACCAAGGTTCTCTTCTCGACCATGAGCGGTATTACGACGGTCCTGCCCTTCCTGCGCCGGCCGCTTTTCGCCCGGGTCCGCAAGGAAATGGGGTTGGACAAGCTGCGCATCGCGGTTTCCGGGGGCGCGGCCCTGTCCGAGCGGGTCGCGAACGGCCTGGCCGCCCTCGGTATTCCGATCATCCAGGGTTATGGCTTGACCGAAACCGCTCCCATCTTGACCGTAAACCCCCTGAACCGGCCCAAAAACACCTCGGTCGGCATCGCTCTACCGGGTGTGGAAGTGGAGATCGATGATCCGGATAACCAGGGCGTCGGAGAAGTTATCGCCCGTGGTCCGAACGTCATGATGGGTTATTACAACAACCAGAAGGCCACCGATGAAGTGATCCGCGACGGTTGGTTCCACACCGGCGACATCGGTTACCTTGATAAGGACCGCTATTTATATATCACCGGCCGGATCAAGAGCATAATCGTGACCCAGACCGGGAAAAACATTTATCCCGAGGAACTCGAGGATTTGCTGATTAAGAGCCCCTGGATCAAGGAAGTACTCGTCATCCCCCGGATCGAACCCAAGACCAAGAAAGAGGAGGTCTGCGCGCTCATCTACCCGGATTACGAACTCCTGGAGCAATACAGCATCGGCAAGAAAATCACCCTCTCCGAGGAACAGGTCCAGGGAATTTTCAAGGACGAAGTCCGCAAGGTCAACGAAAACCTGCCGGTCTACAAGAAAATCACCCAGTTCGAGATTCGGGAAGAGGAATTTCCCAAAACCACGACCCTGAAGATCAAGCGCCACATGTTCATCGATCGGGGAATAAAAGTATAGATCAGGACATCCGGGTACCAGTTTACCAGGATATCAGGTAGTCAGAATCTCAGGATATCAGAAAATTAAAATATCAGGAAATCAGTTAATCAGAGAAAAAACAAAACGACTTACGCCTTTACGCTCTTCGCTTTACGCCTTACGCCCTATGCTCTTTGCTCTATGCCCTTTGCGATCATCAGTCCGGCAGAACCTTGAACACCTGATCGTGATCGTGGACGGGGGAGTCCAACTTCACGCCGACCTGGTCGCCTTTTTTTGCTTTCTCGACCGGCACTCTTTCGATCTGCATCGAAGTAATCGTCTGGTTGAAATCCGCGGCGTTCCCTTTTAAGTGGATCGTATCGCCGACGATTAATTCATCATCGGTGATCTCGATCATCGCGACGCTGATCTTGTTGAAAAAATGATTGACCTTGCCGATTAATTTTTCCATAGCACACTCCTTTATCGGTTTATTTTAACCACTAATCATCGGCTGTCAAGAATAATGTTATTTCAGCAAAATTATCTTCTGGATCAGTTCCCGATGCGGAGCGGTTAACCGGACAAAGTAGATCCCGGCGGACACTTTTCGGCCGGACTGGTCAGTCCCGTCCCAGCATAGGGCCGATAGCATAGGGCATAGAGCAAAAGAACGGATCAAACGGCCGGAAACGTCATATATTGTCAACTCTCTGCGCTCTGCGCTCTGCGCTATGCCCGGACTGAGTTGGAACTCAATCCGGTCCCGGAACGGGTTGGGCCGGGTCGTGAGAAAATCCAAGCCCACATTAACGGCAGCAGGAGTTTCCTGAAGACCGGTGAACGGGTACAGTTTACCCCAGATCCGGTCCGTCCCAGCCGGATGGCTGTTGATATATGGGGTCCAACCGTTATAGGTTAACAACATCCGGTCCCCCGATCCTCGCGCCATTACCGGTTCAACTTGATCTCCCCGGGCGGTTACGACGGGAAACCGGTTGACAACCTGCCCCTGGGAATTGACTTTGGCGCCATAAAGATCATATGAAAAAGAATCCGCACTTACTTCCCATACGATTCCGTAATTAGTACCGTCATACTCAACAGCGGGAGATCTTTCCATAAACGGTAAATCAGAAATAATAATAATGCAAGTATCGATCACTACGCCGGACTGGGAAATTCGGCAGCCAAAAATGTCTAGATAATGAGACCAAACAATCAAGTAATTGCCGCCGCCAAAAGCAAGGCTGTATTCGTCATTCCACAAAACAGTATTGGTTATATGAATTGGAATAGTGTCAATTATCGAACCATCGATTGCGATTCTTTTTGCAAAAAGACTACCCGGCCATCCACAATGCCAAAGTACCATAAAATTAGAATCTCCGTATATAACATTGGAATTAACAATACCATGAATATATGAATCTACAACAAAACCGCCCGGATCCAATACTAATCCGGACTGTGAAATTCGGCTTGCTTTAACAAAATCATTTTGATTCCAGACAACTAAAAATACTGTGTCGCCAAAGGCGACGCTATAACTAGATCCAGTACCGCTTAAGATGTCCTCGGAAATAATAAAGGAATCTGAGATTGTCCCGTCCGTAGCGACCATTAACCCAGCCAGTTTTTCAGTATCATTATCGAACCATGATCCGTATATCACCAGATATTGTGAACCGCCATAGCAGATCAACGGATCGATTATTTCATCTGGACCAAGCGCGATCGGGAATGCATGATCATCAACCGCATTTCCGTTTTCATCAAGGCGGATACCGTATATATCGCAGTCGAGAAGCGGAAACGAAGCACTGCGGGCGTCCCGCCAAACCGCCATATAATTCGTTCCGTCGAAGGCGACCGAAGAACTTGACTGGCAACCCGGGATGGATTTGCGGTATGCTATACCATTGGTATCGATCACGGTTCCCACAGGAGTAACACGAGCCACTTTGATATCGGTGGATCCGAGCCCGATTTGCTGATCTTGCCAGGCGACAAAAAACCTACCGTTCCCGGTACCGACCGTGGGCTTTGATTGAATACTGGACTGATTCGATATGCAGATACCATTTGGATCGAGAACTATACCATTCGGGTTAACACGCGTCCCATATATATCATAACTCTCCGATCCCTCGTTACGCCGGTCAATCCATGTCACCAGATAATTTTGACCGTTGTAAACAACATCCGGAGAGAATTGTCCGGCTTCATTATTCGTGATTAAGATACTATTGGTATCGATTACTACACCTGCCTGCGACACGCGCGCACCCCAGATATTCGTATCAAAATCGTTAAAGGTTGTATCCCGGGTATCCCAGACGACAAAAAAGTTCGCGCCGTCAAATGCAATCCGTGGAGAATAAATATATATTTGAGGATACCAAAACATCGAAGGTAATTTAAAAATTTTGGTGCTGTCAAGCAAAGAACCGTTTAAATCAATTAAATATCCGATAATATCAAAACCCCAATTATAATTTCCTCTTTTTGTAACTATTAAAAAATTATTCCCGGAAGAAGCAACCGAGGGATGCATTCCACCCCCATAATCAACCCCCGCAGTATCAAGCACCATGCCAGATGTAGTAACTCTAGCTCCTGAGATACGCCAACTCCAATCATTTGATACCCAAACAATAAAAAATATACCGCCGCCGAAAATGGCCATAGGTTTACCATGAGCATGACGGTTTATAATAAACGACATCGTATCGATAACGGAACCATCAATATTAACTCGGGCACCATGAATCTCGTATTCATTACCATGACCATGATTTATTTTCTTTTCCAACCACACGACCAGATAATTCGTGCCGTCGAACGCAACCGCAGGAGAACACTGATAGCCGCCGGAATAGGGCATAAAGATCACATCGTCCAGGTCATTACCATCTTGGTCCATCTGGCCAGCACAGATAATTGGCGCGCCATTCCTGTAATCGGTCCACGCGACCAGATAATTCGTCCCGTCGAACGAGACCGCGGGCTGGCGCTGCTCACCAATCCCGGGAACTGAAGCCCAGGAAGTATCCAGCAAAAATTCACCTTCCAAACTATTTTGCGGAGTATTTTTATCGACGTTATTGAGCGTATTTTCTGCAGTCAAAAAGTTTACTGCCATAGCCAGGACAATACTTGATAATACGGAAACTTTCATATTAACCTCTCTTTCTTAACTTTCTTAAGATATATGCAATAATCATACCGGGATATTCCTCGAAATTTCGCGACATTTCATCCTCAAATTGTCTCACTGATAACCACCTGTCTCATTATGAGACAGACTTAAGTCATTGACAATAGCCGTATCCTGGTTAAAATTTCCCGCATGGAGCAAAAGAAAAACCCGCGATCCGCGCTTCTGACCGTCATCGGCTGGTGTTTCATCGCCATCGCAGGGATCGCCATCGTCTCCGGCATTTTCAGCCTGTTCAGCTTCACGTGGTTGAGCCGCGCGATAAAGAACACGCCGGAACTCCTGAACGAACTGCCCCAACAATATCAGATCATCTTCAGTTCCTTAAAACTGATTTATATCGTGATCGTATTTCAGGTCTTGCTTTCCCTTTTTATCCTCTTCATGAGCATCGATTTCCTGAAAATGCGCACCTGGGCGCGGACCGGCCTGGAGTTCATAAACTGGTTCGCGATCCTCATCTCCACCGAACTAAGTTTCTTCAGTATCGTCATCTGGATTCTGGGTAAAACCGGGGTTTTGAAAAAATTGACCGCGCTGGCCCTGCCCCATCTCTTCGATCCTGCGACGCCGGCCTTAATAATCCTGACCTGGGCTCTGGCGGTCGTTCCCCTTTACTTTGTCAACCGCGTCATACGCCGGAAAGAAATACGTGAATTGTTCACCTAAAAAGGAGGTTATATGGATAAAATAAATCCCGTTAGAGAACTCCGCCCTCTAACGGTAATGCACGACGGCGATATTAAACCGCCATCTGCTTTATTTGGAAATAACCACCGATTTAAATCAGCGGTTTTCTCTAACGGGATAAAAATATATGCAATAATTTGTATGATCCTGACCTTTGTCGCTTTATCCTGTCGTAAAAACAATACGAATCAGGGCCCGGCGCCCGATGGATTCGGGATCGACCACACCTGCGCGGATCTTACGCAGATACCGACCCAGTGGCTGGACTCGGCAAAAACCATGAAGGTCCATTACGCCCACACGTCTCATGGCAGTCAGATCAACACAGGCCTGGAGCGGATCGAGAGCGCGGACGCGGCCTACAGCGTCGCGGTCACCGAGATGTCATTGCCTGCTGAACTAGGCGCATTGTGTATTTTCGACGGTCAGGAGGCTGAGACTTACGTCACGCCAGACCTTTACTGGCAGACCGCGGTTGGCATGAACAATACCCGGGCGGTCCTGGACAGTAACCCGACAATCCGGGTTTCGATCTGGGCCTGGTGCACCCAGCTGGACGGTTATACCGAAGGCGAGGTCCAGGAATACCTCGATTCCATTTCCGTCCTGGAAGCGGAATTTCCCAACGTGACCTTCGTCTACATGACGGGCAATGCCCAGGCTCTGGGCGAAGAGGGAGCCAACCGGCACGCGCGCAACCAGCAGATCCGTCAGTACTGCGAAGACCACAGCAAAACTCTATTCGATTTCGCGGACCTGGACTGCTGGTGGTTAAACACGGGCACCAACGCCTGGGAATACGCCAATTACGAACTGAACGGCGCCTGGATTCCGGTCGAGCACGACCAGTTCTCAGGCGACGAGGCCGGCCATACGACATTTTCGAGCTGCGAGCAAAAAGGCCGGGCGTTCTGGTGGCTGATGGCGCGGGTCGCGGGTTGGCCCGGAAATTAGAGGATAAAGGATTCCTTGAAAATACTCAAAAATAAAACCGCTTCCTTCACGCAGCGGGTAATAAACGCCATCAAAAGCGTTCCGCACGGCAAGGTCGCGACCTATGGACTGGTCGCCCTGGTCGCCGGCAACCCCCGCGGCGCCCGGCAGGTCGCCTGGACCCTGCATTCGGTTACGGAAAAGGAAAAACTTCCCTGGCACCGCATGATCAACAACCAGGGTAAAATATCCCTGGCTAAAGGCGCGGGTTACGAAATACAGAAAGAATTGTTGCTCGAAGAAGGCGTGACCTTTGACAAGGAAGACCGGATTGACCTGGATCAGTTCCTGTGGAAACCGAAGGCCAAACCGCGATAATTACAATCCTTGAGCGTTATTGACAACCCGTTCAATAATGGATAATATAAAACCATGAAATTAAAAATTCTATTTACCATCGCGCTCTTATCGGTTTTATTTCTTACCGTTTGCGGCAAGCCCCGGCCGGAACCGAAGATCCCGACCGCGGGGAAAGAGATCGGCCCGGCTCCCGAAGGCATGATCATGATTCCGGGCGGTTTTTTTACCATGGGTTCGGATTCCAGCGATGAAAGACCGAAACACAAGGTCTGGGTCGACACTTTTTACCTGGACAAGCATGAGGTGACGAACCGGGAATACCGGATATTCACCAAAGAAACGGGCCATCCCCAGTCGCCGTTTTACCGGGATTCCATATTGGGCCTTCCCGAGCATCCGGTGGTCGGCGTGAGCTATGACGATGCCCAGGCCTACGTTCACTGGGCCGGCAAGCGGCTTCCGACCGAAGCCGAATGGGAATACGCGGCCCGCGGCGGACTGACCGGCAAAGATTTTCCCTGGGGCAACGAAACGCCGTCCGGAAAATGCAATTTCGTGCCGCACGGCGGCAAGGACGCTGACGGATACGCTTTCACTTCACCGGTCGGACGGTTCGCGGCCAACGGTTACGGTCTTTACGATATGGCCGGCAACGCCTGGGAATGGTGCGCGGATTTTTTCGACACGCTATACTATCGTAACTCGCCCGAGCGCAATCCCGCCGGCCCGGATTCGGGTTATACCCGGGTTCTCCGGGGCGGGTCCTGGTTAAGCATCAATCCCAAACATCTTAAGTGTTCATCCCGACTGGAACTCAAACCTTTTATTAAGGATCGGTACTATGGGTTCCGCGGCGCGAAAACTCCTTAGCCTTTTTTTCCTGATTCTCGGACTCGGCTGTCCGCCGCGCCGGGGCACCGTAATAACTTTCACCGAACCACCCCGGCCCGATACTAGCGAATACAATCAAAACCAATACCAGAGCCCAGGCCTCCTCACCCAGGACACGATCCTGTCCCTGGACCGGAAGCTTGAACGTTCGGGTAAAACGATCGACCTGGGTAACCCGGGACCGCCCAAACTGGAGCCCTCCATCGCCCGCTTGTGGAAGCGGGATACCCTGAAAAATATCGTTGGTAAAGTCCCCCCCGTCACTCTGGACAAGATACCCGGCCTAACCCTTAATGGTCCGATCCAGAACATCACCCTGGATAAGAATACTTACCGCCAGGGCGAGATAGCGATCCTCACGGTCTCCGCGGTCCTGCCCTTGGCCAAAGCCCAGATCCGGTTCCTGGCTCAGAATTATAAATTATACACGGAATCCGGGACGAATTATTCCACGGTTCTGGCTGTGCCCATGGACACCAAAGAAGGTAATTATTCCATGGTTCTCCAATACGAGGATAAGGGTGAAAAACAGACGCTGAAATACCCGTTCCAGGTCGTCAAAGGCGCTTTTGCCGAAGAGGATACGGTCGAAATGGACATCGGCGTCCTGACCGAGGAAACCCTGGAGATGCTCAAATACGAAGGATCTAATTTCTGGACCGCGTATAATACCAACACCGATTCCCTGCTCATCAGCGGCGACTTTATTTGGCCCTGCGACGGTTCGATCACCGAACTTTTCGGCACGGCCCGGGATTATAACAAGAAAATGGATGAATGGTCCCACAAGGCGCTCGATATATCGAACGCCGAAAAAACCCCCATCGTCGCCGCCAACGACGGCGTGGTGGTCATGGCCATGGACCTGGACGCGCACGGCAAGAGCATCGTCATCAACCACGGCCAGGGCATCCACACCGTCTACCTGCATTTGAACGACATGAAAGTGAAAAAAGGCGACAAGGTCAAAAAGGGCCAGGTGATCGGGAAACTCGGTCAAACCGGTATCTGCACCGGCCCGAACCTGCACTGGCAGATCGTGGTCAATGGAAATTCCACCGATCCCCGGTACTGGATGAAGGGCGGGGACAAAGTTAAAAAGGGAACCTGGGTCAAATCCGAACCGCCGAAAGAATAGATCCGGTCAAAAGTATACTGTTTCCACCCTGTCTGGGAATGGTATACTTTTGATTCTTCGTTAAAACTATTTCCCTTGTGTTTATTGCTTTCCCCTTGATCGACTACATAAACACCAACCTTTTCGATCACATAATCACCATCGAAGATCCTATTGAATATCTACATAGCCATAAAAAATCGATCGTTCACCAGCGTCAGATAGATTCTGATACTGATTCTTTTCAAACCGCGATCAATTTTGTTCTCCGACAATCCCCTGATGTCGTAATGCTGGGCGAGGTGAGGAATTTGGAGATGATAGCGGCCGCCTTGACCATCGCTCAAACCTCATGCCTGTGCGTCTTTCCGCTACATTCAACGGACACCATTTCCGCCCTGGATCGGATCATCAAGGTTTTTCCCAAAGATCGTGCGGATTTAGTCCGCAGCCAACTTGCCGAATGCTTCCTATTCGCAATTGCCTCGCAGCTCATGCCAAAAGCCAAGGGCCGAGGTAGAGTCGCTGCTTATGAAGTATTAATGAATGATGTCAAGGTCAAAAAAATAATTGAAGGCGGTGATTTAACCCGGCTCAAGCCTCATCTTGATCCGTCGATGACCGAGTCGATTCGAAAACTAAAAAAGGCCGGAAAAATAAAACTTTAAAAGTAACACTGGGGATCTTCGGCGTAGAGGTCACCGGTGAGCGCGTAGGCGATCGCCCGGCACCCGGAACAGCCCTCGACCGGGCAGTCCCCGCATTTCCCCTTGATGTCTTTTTCCAGGCTCTCCCTTAAGAGCTGCAGCCGGATCAGGATATCTCCGAAATCATCCTTCACGGCATTGCCGATCTTCACGGGCAGGCGGCGGCACGGGTAGACGTTTCCATTCGGCATGAGAGCCATAGATTGATCGCCCAGGTTACACATGGCGCCCTCCACCTCGCGATGGTCTTTCAGGTCGACATAGAACGCCTTATAGGCCAGTAAATCGTTGGGCAGGACGTCCAGGTCGCAGAATTCAATCATGGTTTTCACGACCGCCCGCCATTCTCCATTTTTTAGGTATAGTTCCCGTATTTCGTTACCCCGGCCCATCGGTACGAATCGCTCCAGGATAACCGCGTCGGCGCCTATCTTTTGGGAGAATTCCAGCATCTCCCGCGTCTTTTTATGATTATACCCACCCAACGTGAACATCAGAACTTTCGCCTTTGTCGAATGGTCCCGGAGCAGCTCGAATATCTCCAGGATCTTCTTAAAACTACCCCGGCCGCGGATCGAGTCGTTCAGTTCCGAATCCGAACATTCCAGGGATATCTTCAACTGCTTGAGTTTGACTAAACCCTCCAGCTTCATAATCTTTTCAACGGTCAGGGGTAGAACGTTGGTGATGATATTGTATTCCCGGACGTTTGCCGCGGCTTCCAGCGTCTGGAGGACATCGAACAGATCCGCGCGCAGGAAAGGCTCGCCGCCGGTTATGTTGACATAAACCGCGCGGTCCTTGACTGCGGCCGTGATCTTGCGGACGAGCTCCTTCAGAGTCGCGGTGTCCAGGTCGTCGTTCCGTGAAAAATCATCCTGGTAACAATGCCGGCAGCGCAAGTTGCAGTAATTTGTGATATGCCACTGAAAACCGAATTCCTTCATGGGCTTCTATTGTATCGCCGGGCCTGCGCTTGTCAAGGTGGAAGGAAATAAAGCTTGCGCGCGGATCGTAAAGCGCTTGATTTTTCCCCAAAAAACGTTATAATACTCTCCGAAAGGAGCGTATAAAATGAAAAGGGATTTGACTTCGATATTTGACCTCACAAAAGAAGAGATCTATGAAATTTTTGAGCTTTCGGCGAAAATGAAAGACGCGGTCAAGAAGGGTGTCGAGCATAAAATGCTCAAAGGTAAAACGCTCGCCATGATCTTCGAAAAACCCTCGCTCCGCACCCGGGTGACTTTCGAGACGGGCATGACCCAGCTCGGCGGTCATGCCATTTACCTCGCGCCGCAGGATATCCAGCTCGGCAAGCGCGAGTCCATACCCGACGTCGCCCAGAACCTATCCCGCTGGGTGGACCTGGTCATGGCCCGGGTTTTCGCCCATAAAACGGTAACGGATCTGGCGGCGCACGCCACGATCCCGGTCATCAACGGGCTTTGCGACCTGGAACACCCCTGTCAGATTCTTTGCGATCTCCTGACCGTGATCGAAAAAAAATCCAACCTGGAAAAAACCGTTATCACCTATATCGGCGACGGCAACAATGTCTGCAACTCGCTCATCGCGGCTTCCGCAATCCTGGGCTACCGGTTGAACGTCGCCACGCCCAAAGGCTACGAACCGAACCGGGACTATGTCAAGAAAGCCGCCAATGTCTCCCTGTTTACCGAACCGAAAAAGGCGGTCAAGGACGCGGATATTGTTTATACCGACGTCTGGACGTCCATGGGTCAGGAACCGGAGGCCGCGAAACGCAGGGAAATATTCAAGGGATTCCAGATCAACGCTGAACTGATGAAGGCCGCTAAAAAGGGCTGCCTGGTCATGCATTGCCTGCCCGCTCACCGGGGCGACGAGATAACCGACGAGGTGATTGACGGGCCGGCGTCAATTGTCATGGACCAGGCGGAAAACCGCCTGCATATCCAAAAAGGCATCATGGGCTTTCTGACCGGAATCAGTAGACCGTAGATGATTGCCTGATGCTGAAGCGATTTTTGCTGTTCTTAATCCGGGACCCGATACGAAAAATTTTCGCCATATTGTTTGCCTTCGGCCTTTGGCTTTTCGTCGCGGTCGATAACGACTACCAGTACGAGCGGAACCTGAAAACAATTTATACCGGCTTGCCCGAATCCCTGATCGTCACCGATTCCCTGCCCGAAATCGACGTCGAATTCAACGGCCGGGGCCGTACCCTTTTCACGATCTGGCTACTGCGGCCGAAAGTGCTGTGCAACCTGGCCGACGCCCGGAGAGGCGATAATAAAATCCCGACCCGCAACCTTTTCATCCCCCTGACCTTCAGCGACGTCGCGATCAATTACCGGCTGAAATCCCTCGACATCCGGATTGACGAAAAAATTCACAAGGAAATTATCCTCGGTGTTCCCATCCGGGGGGTCCTGAAAAAGGGTTTTACCGTGAGCGCCATCTCCTCCCCCGGCAGCGTGCACGTAACCGGACCCCGGGAGCTCCTCCGCGTCCTGACCGAACTGACCGCGGATTCGGTCAACCTCAATAACGCGAGCTCATCCTTTGAAAAAATCCTGACCATTGCCACGCCGTCACCGTTAATCAAAATCGCTTCGGCAGCGACCGCGATCCGGATCGAAATCGATACCGCCGTCCAAAAATTACTGACCGATATTCCCCTGAGGATTATTAACCCGTCGGGAAAAAGGATCACCCTCGACCGGAATGTGGTCGATACTCTGGTTATCGAAGGTCCCAAATCCGGCATGCCCCGGATTGACAAATCCGACATTGAAATTAAAATTCGCCTGCCGGACCTGAAAGCCGGATATTACTCCTTACCGGCCGAAGTAATCCTGCCGGAATATTTTCGACCCGTTCGTTCCAGTCCTAAAAAGTTCGGAATCCGTATATATTAAAGCCCGGCGCCGCGGAATATAATTCATTAAATCGTGAAATTGTTGACAATTAGGTATTTTAAGCTATAATTTCGTTAGCATGAACGCGTTTTACCGAATTTACTAAAACGCGAGGATGGCGGAACTGGCAGACGCACTGGATTTAGGATCCAGCCCCTTCACGGGATGGGGGTTCAAATCCCCCTCCTCGCATTTTATGGAGGTTTTAATTGGAATACGAGATCGCCGTCGATAACGAATGCGAAAAGGAATTACAGGTCCGGGCTCCGGCCGCCGAGCTGGAACCGTTTATTGAGGGCGAGGTTGACGACCTGCAAAAGAAAGCCGCGGTCAAGGGGTACCGGAAGGGCCGGGTGCCTCGGGACCTCATCAAGAGCAAATACCGGGAAGATATCCGGGCCAACGCTTTAAACGACCTGATAACCGACAGTTATCTTAAGGTTTTAAAAGAAAAAAACTGGCAGCCGGCGTCCCGGGTTGAGTTAGTTAAATTGGAGGACGGAGACCCGATCCAGTTCCACCTGCGTTTTCAGGTGATCCCGGAGTTCCAGGTTGATAATTACGCCGGACTGGAAATCATGAAAGAACAACCCCTGCCCGAGGAGTTCCTTTTCGAACAGGGTTTAAACAGCCTGCGGGAACGTTTCGCCGAAATCCGCGAAATACCGGGACCAGCGGTCGTGGATAATTTCATCACTCTGGACCTGGAAACCCTCGAAAACGGAAAGGTCAAGGAAAAACAGTCCGAGGTCACGATCCGCATCGGGGACCGGAATTTCCCGGATGAAATCAACCGCGCTTTGGTCGGCAGCCAGCCGGGGCAGACCAAGGAAACGCAGACCGATAATGCCGCCTTTCGCCTGACGATAAAAAAAATCGAGGAAAAAGTGCTGCCCAATACCGATGACGAGTTCGCGGTCAAGCTGAACTTTAAGAATTTTGAGGAATTGAAGGGTAAGCTGATCGAAGACCTGAAACATAAAGAGGAACAACGGGTTGAAGATGAGATGAAGGAATCCATCGCCAGCATCCTCCTCGAGCGGGTCCGTTTCCTTATCCCTAAAATCCTGATCGACGAGGAATACGACAAGATATTGAAGAAACGGAATATCCCGGATTCGGAATCAGCCCGGGAACAATTTCAGGGCGTCGCGGAGCGCCGGATCCGTTTTAACCTGATCCTGGACCGTATCCGCCAGAAAGAAAACATCCAGATTCCGGACGAGGACGTTCGGAAAACCGTCGACGCGCTGGGGATCATCCCCAACGATGAAAACCGGGAAGAAATCACCGACTATTTCCGAAACATCATGACCCGCGAAAAAACCATTGATTATCTGTATCAACATGCAAAGATCAGCGAAAAGGGCAAGATCCTCTCGCCCAAGGAGGCCAAAGATGCTAACCGTTCCGTTCGTCATTGAGCAAAGCGGCCGCGGCGAAAGGGCCTATGACATTTACTCCCGGCTCCTCAAGGAGCGGATAATCTTCATCGGCACACCCATCGACGATACGGTCGCCAACCTGGTCATGGCCCAGCTCCTGTTCCTGGCGGCCGAAGACTCGGTCAAGGAGATTTCAATCTACATCAATTCGCCCGGCGGCATCGTCTCTTCGGGCCTGGCGATTTACGACACGATTCAGTACATCAAGCCGCCGGTGGCGACGATCTGCATCGGGATGGCCGCGAGCATGGCGGCTTTACTCCTGGCCGCGGGATCCAAAAACAAGCGTTTCGCCCTCCCCCACGCCCGGATCATGATCCACCAGCCCGAAGGCGCATACCAGGGTCAGGCCTCGGATATCGAGATTCACGCCAAGGAAGTCCTGAAGATCCGCCAGATTTTAAACCAGCTCTTCGTCCAGCACACCGGACAGCCCGAAGAAAAAATCATCAAGGACACCGACCGCAACTACTTTATGTCCGCGGAGGAAGCCAAGGATTACGGGATCATCGACGATCTCCTGATCACCCGGAAGGATTGATGAACAAAGCCGCCTGCTCATTCTGCCAGCGACCGGGCACCACCGTCAAGCGCCTGTTCCGGGGCAAGCGGGCGTATATCTGCAACGACTGCATCCGGCTCTGCGGCGAACTGCTGGAAGAGGAAACCAAACGCCCCGCCGCGAAAAGTTTCGTCCTGCCCAAACCGGCGGAAATAAAATCCTTCCTCGACGGTTACATAATCAGCCAGGATCACGCGAAAAAAGTCATCTCGGTGGCGGTCTATAACCATTACAAACGGATGATGGCCAAGGACAGCGACGTCGAGATCCAGAAAAGCAACATCCTGCTCATCGGTCCGACGGGAACCGGCAAGACGCTCATCGCGGAAACCCTGGCCCGGCTCCTTCATGTCCCATTTTCGATCTCCGACGCCACGCCCTTGACCGAAGCCGGGTACGTGGGCGAGGACGTGGAGAATATTCTCCTCCGCCTGATCCAGGCGGCAAATTACAATGTGGCCCAGGCGGAAATGGGTATCATCTACCTGGATGAGGTGGATAAGATCGCCCGCAAGAGCGATTCCCCGTCCATCACCCGGGACGTTTCGGGCGAGGGCGTCCAACAGGCGCTGCTCAAGATCCTGGAGGGAACCGAAGCCAATGTTCCACCCCAGGGCGGGCGGAAACATCCCGAACAGAATTACATTCGGATCAACACCCGGAACATCCTTTTCATCCTGGGCGGGACGTTCAGCGGCATCGAGAATATAATCGCCCAGCGCATCCGGAAGACGACGATCGGTTTCCGGATTGACGGCGTCGATCCGGCCCGCGAACCGGATTACAACGATACGCTTTCCCAGATCCGGCCCGAGGACCTGATCCGTTACGGCCTGATCCCGGAATTCATCGGCCGCATACCGGTCATCGCACCCGTTCACAAGCTGTCGCCGGAAGCCCTGGTCGATATCCTCGTCAAACCGAAAAATTCCCTGATCAAGCAGTACGCCAAATATTTCGAAATGGAGGGTATCCGGCTCGAGTTCACGGACGACGCGCTGAAGGAGATCGTAAACCAGGCGCGGAAATACGACACCGGTGCCCGCGCCCTCCGGTCCATCATCGAAAACCACATGCTCGACATCATGTTCAACCTGCCCAATCTGACCAATGTCGAACGCTGCGTCATCACCCGGGAATTCGTCGCTTCCGGAAGTCCGCCCGAGTTCATCGAACGCCGGAAAAAGCGCGCCCAATGAAAATCTTCATCCCCTGGTATCTGAAAATGACGCGGAATAAATTCACGCGCCCCTTCAAACCCATCGCGATGCGCAAAAAAAGCGCCTTGCTCGTTTCCGCACCCAACGCGCTCAAGGATTTCATTCGCACCCTTCCGTTCCTGGAGAACCTGCGCGCCCGGGGATCCGTGTCGCTCTTTCTACCCCGGACCTTCGAAGTTTTTACCCGGCATTTAAAACCCGGCCTGTTCGAATACTTTTTTTTCGAAAAGATTCCGGTTCTGCTTTCTCGCGAGTTCAAAGCCTGGCAGAAACGGTTTCAGGAAATGCCTTTTGAAACGCTGATCGAAACCAACAACCCGGCCAACATCCATCTGCCCTACCTGGTTACCGCGGAAAAAAGGTTTGCCTTCTACGACCCGAAAGCGTACCCTTATTACAATATCCTGATCAAGGGGGGATTGAAAACCCTCCAGGACTTTTTCCAGTTTGATAAATCAAACCCCAAGAAAATTTTCCATATCACCGAAACCGAGACCCGGAAGCTCGATAAACAACTCGGTAAAAAACATCCTCTCCTGTTCGTCGCGGGTCCGGACGACCGGGAATGGGCCGGGGATAAATTCATCCTGGGCCGCGATTTTCTTCCCGACGCGGATATCGCAAAAATCATTTATCTCTGCGACGCTTACCATGGTCCGGACGACGAATGGCGGGCAGTCGCTAAGCTGTTCGATAAACCGGTCCTGGTTTGATGAAACAGTCGAGTATCGCCCAAAACATTATCGGGATTCTGAGCCGGACCGAAAACTGGACTCCGAGCCTGAAACATGTTCTCCACATCGCCAACCGGGAACTCGGCGGTGCGGGTTTCGCCCTTTACCGGGACGGCATCCTGGATTGCAGCGAAGGCCTGATAGCCGAGACCGCGGCTTTACCCATCACCGCGCCCCCGGTCCCACCGATCCGGGACATCCTAACCCTCACGTTCCGATTACGGGAAGCGAACTATCACGCCCGCATTCATTTTCGGGAAAAACCGTCCTTCACGAAAAACCAATGCCTTGAAGTCCAGGACCTTTTTAACGCCTTCGCAAAATCCTTCTCCGCCCAGCAATTCACTAAAGAGCGGATTCTCGAAACTCAGATCATCAACGAACTCAATTTGAACATCACCACGACCATGGACGAAAAGAAAATCATCCGGCAGATCGAAACCGCCGCGCGGCGGATGACCGGCATTGACCGGGTTTTTCTTTTTTGTATCCGGGATGACCGATTCATCACGATCGACCGCCAGTTGGATCTCAAGCGTTTACCGCGCCAGACCTTCAATTTCATTTTTTCCAACCGTCAGATCACGTACGTCAAACCCGTCCACCTGCGCCACCTGATCCCCGGTGTGGGGTCGGATACGGCCGACTACCTTTTTATCCCCTGCACGATCAAAAATGAACTCCATGCCTTTTTCCTCTACCAGGACGACCCGAACCGGGGGAACCGGCCCTATGCCCTGACGCGCCTGAAGTTTTTGGCCAATCAGGGCGCCCTCGCCCTCGAACGGGTCGAGCTTTTCCGGGCTCTTAACCAGGCCCTTCAGGAAAGCCACGGCCTGCAGGAAATTTCCAAGGTTATGCTGTCGACATTTAACCTTTCCTCTTTCCTTAACGAATGGCTGAAACAAACCCAAAAACTGCTCGGGTTCAAAAAGATTCTATGCTCCCTGTATAACCCCCAGCTGCGCTGTTTCGACCGCTTTGGCTCGGTCGGCATCCCGGTGAAGAAATTCAAGGCCGCCCAGCGGATCCATCCGCCCCTGGAAAAAATCACCGCGCTTTTCCGGGATCGTTTTCGCGTCTCGAACACATATTACATTCCCGTCGACCAGGTCGACCAGGAAATCAAAACCTATGAACTATACCGGTCGCCCCGGCCCAAACCGCGGAAAGGGAATTTTTGGGTGAACGGGGATATCCTGGTCCACCCGGTCTACGCCAAGGACCATGAACTGATCGCCCTCCTTTCCCTGGACCAGCCGATAAACAACCTGATCCCCAGCCTTACGAAAATAAAACTGCTCGAGGCATTCGGCGACTTTCTCGGGCTTATGGTAGAAAACAACCGGCTCTTCGGCGAGGTGGAAAAACTATCCCATACCGACGAAATGACCGGCCTCTATAATTACCGTTTCCTCCGGGACAAGGTAATGTCCCTGATCGCCGACAATGTCTCGCCGATCGTCCTGCTCTTTATCGATCTGGACGGCTTCAAGCGTTATAACGACCGTTATGGCCACCTCCAGGGCGACGAAGTCCTTAAAAGATTTTCCAGCCTCCTGGTCAAGGCGGTTGGCAACCTCGGTTTCGTGACCCGCTATGGCGGCGATGAATTCATCATCGTCCTGCCCCGTTATAAGACCAGGAAAGCGGTGGATATCGTGAACCGCGTCCACGACCTCATCCGCGAGGTTAACCTGAACGCCCCGGCCGCGATCCCGGTCAGTTTTTCCTACGGATTGGCGCTTTACCCCGACAACGGCGTGGATTTCGGCACCCTTATCGACCACGCGGACAAGTTCCTGTACCAGCGGAAACAACAATGAGAATCGGCTACAAATTCACTTCCCGTACTCTCTCCCTGTATTTCCTGATCGGGATCGGCCTGATCGGGATCGTCACCTATATCTATTCTAATTTCTTTATCCAGCGGATCAAAAAAGAAATCGAAACCACGTCGCGGATCTTCGCGCGGTACGCGCTCAGTCCGACCATGGACGAAGCCGCCCTTCTCGAAATTCTGTTCCAGGAAGTGATCCAAAAAATTGATTTTCCCGTGGTGCTCACCGACGACTCCGGCAAGCCTTATACGTCCCGGAACGTCAAATCCAAAAACCTCGAAGAGGTAGTGAAACAATTCGACCGCCACCAGAAGCCCCTGCCGATCACGGTCCGCCAGGGTGAAGAAACCAAAATCGTCGGATACGTCCACTACGGCCTGTCGCCTTTCACCCGAATCCTGAGAATCCTCCCTTTCATCGAAACCGCGTTCCTGATCGCCTTCCTTTTCCTGGGCTTCTGGGGCTACCTGATTTACCGAAAAAGCGAGGAGGAGAACATCTGGAACTCCCTGGCCAAAGAAACCGCTCACCAGCTGGCGACCCCCCTTTCCTCCCTTTCCGGTTGGTTGGTCGCGCTTAAAAGCACACTGGCTCCGGAAATCTACCAGGGAATCGCCGAGGACGCGGAGCGGATGAAAGAAGTCCTGGAAAAATTCTCCCGAATCGGCTTGCCGCCGCGGCTGACCGAGAAAACTCCGGATATGGAAATAAAGAAATCCGTGGCGTATATCCGGCGCCGGGCTCATGCCCGGGTGTTTTTCGCGGAGGAATACGGCGTTTTGCCGATGATCAAGTTCGATGACATACTCCTCGGCTGGGCCGTGGAGAACATCTTGAAGAACGGTCTCGACGCGATCGGGGCTAAGGACGGGAAGATCACGATCCGAACCTATGATGCCGGCGGCGTGATCATCGAAATTACCGATACGGGCGGTGGGATCAAGAAGGAAAAAGAAATTTTCAAGCCCGGTTACACGACCAAGAAGTACGGCTGGGGTCTGGGTTTGGTCCTCACCAAACGGATCGTGGAGGATTACCACGGCGGTCGGCTGACGATCAAACGTACGGGTCCGGAGGGAACGACTTTCCAAATTTTCATACCAAGGAGCGTGCCATGAAACTATTATGGATCGACGACGAAATTGACCTACTGAAACCATTCATCTACCTTCTTACCCAGGAAGGTTACGAAGTCAAAACCGCAACTTCGGGCGAAGACGGCGTCCGTTTGGCCAGTAAGGAGGTTTTCGACCTGATCTTCCTGGACGAGATCATGCCGGGCGTGGACGGGCTCGAGGTCCTCCGGAAAATCAAGGGCGAAAATCCCCAGCAGCTGGTGGTAATGGTCACGAAAAGCGAGGAAGACAGCTTGATGAAGCAAGCCTATGGCGGATGGGTTGACGATTACATCACCAAACCTTTCAGCTTCAACCAGCTGTTGTCGGTCCTCAACCGGATCCTGAAACGACGGGTCCTGATCGAAGGAAAAATGGCCGAGGATTACGCTCAGCAGTTCAATAATCTCAGCCCGCCCGTCGACCATAAGGACTGGATCGAATATTACCGGAATATCGTCTCCTGGGACATCAAACTTCTCGAATTCGGCAATCGGGACCTGAAAGAGATCCACCGGGAAAAAAAGCACGAGGCGAATTCCGGTTTTGTCAAATATATCGTTTCGGAATACCGGAATTTCCTGAAAAATCGCGGTCCGACCCTCTCCCACCAGATATTCCCTCAGCAAATATTACCCCTGCTCAAGCAGAGCCCGGTCCATTTCTTTATTTTCGACTCCATGCGGCTGGACCAGTACCTGAAGATCCTGCCCCTGTTCCGGGATTTCTTCGAAGTGCAGACCCAATATTATTATTCGATCCTCCCGACCGCCACTCCTTATTCCCGGAACGGAATATTTTCGGGGCTCCTGCCGGTCGAAATTCTTCAAAAATTCCCCCAGTACTGGCAGTTCGAGGAAAAAGGGCAGAACCGTTATGAAAAGGAACTCTTCGCGGAAATGCTCAAACGCCAAAATCTGAAAATCAAATATTCTTTTTACAAACTCTCCACGATCTCCGAGATCGAGAAAAACCTGCCGGTCATCACGAACGACAACGCCGACATCACGATCGTGATCATCAATTTCTTCGACCTCCTGCTCCATTCCATACCCGGCCGGGGCGACATGAAGGGTATCCTGGACGATGAGCGGGTCTTTTTAAACCTGCTCGGATACTGGTTTCCCATCTCGCCCCTTTTTGAAATGTTCAAAAACCTGTCGAAGAAAAAACGACAGTTGGTGCTGACCTCGGACCATGGTTTCATCCACGTCAAGCGGCCGTCCATAATCTACGGCGGCCGGGAGATATCCCCCAACCTCCGTTACAAATACGGGCCGGCGCTCCGGGTCGACGAAAAAACCGCCCTCATGCTCAACAACCCGGGCGACCTGATGCTGCCCGCGGAAAATCCCTCGGTCCGCTTCGCCATCGCCAAGGAAGATTATTATTTCATCTACGCCACGAAACCGTCCGAATACGAGAAGGAATTCAAATACACGTTCCAGCACGGCGGCATCTCCCTGGAAGAAATGATCCTGCCTTTGGGGATTTTACAGCCGAGATAATAAATCCCGTTAGCGGATGGAGTACTCTAACGGGATAGAAAAGATCTCAGATAACAGATATCTGATAACGGTTGGAAAAAATCATCAAAAACTGCTGAAATGTCCGGCGTTAAGATGCTTTAAACCTTATCCAAGAAATCCGCGTCATATTTATATCCAAAAAGGAGGATGATATGAGTTACCTTAGATTACTGATAATCGCGGCTTTGAGTCTGGCCGTCATCGCCGGTTGCGCCAAGAAGGCGGACGAGGTGGAAATTCAGTCCCTGCTCGAAAAATCATGGTATGTCGCGGATGGTTCGGTCCAGACTGCCGACGACAGCACGACCACGCCCAAGCAGTTCGCGGGTCCGGGCTGTTTTGCCGACACCATTGATTTTGTCCGCTGGGTCCGCCATATCCAGAGACCGGTCACATGGAATTTCGACATCACGGTGACCGGCGATAGCGCGGTTGCCGTTATCACGGGTTATTTCCATGGGACACCGCCCGGTTACGGTATCTTCGTATGCAACGATTCGACGCTGGCTGCGCCGATCTATACCCGCGCGATCTCGGACAGCGTGGTCCGGAAAGCGAAACTGTTCCGAGCCGACAAGAAGTGGCATCTCGCGAGCCTGACCGTGGCCGATATCTACACGGCCGGAACCAGCCATCCCGTGACCATCACCCAGGTCCAGGCTTACGTGGCCAGCCGCAACTATACGTTCACGGTCACGGACGCAGACCAGTTCTTCACCAAGGACCAGCTGCCCAAGTTCTATCCTTCGGACACGGTCGAGGTCACGGTCACGTGCCAGGCGCAGGATGATTCGACCTGGGCGTTCCTGCACCACGGCGCCGGGCACAAACCCGGGGTCGGCCTGCGGATCCATTGGCGTCAGCCTTTTTTCCGCGAGAACACCACGACCTTCAAGCGCGTCTGGGTTATCGCCGACGATTCGGTCATAACCACGCCGGTGGTCCGGCACAGCGCGGTCGACGTCCTCGGCTGGCAGACTCTCTGGGGCGATTCCACCGCTACCTACTACTCGCGCGCCTGGGGCCTGCCCTATATCATCATGCAGTCCACGGACCAGCTGCCTGACGACGAAGCGGAATAAGCGATAAGAATTTTACGATTACAAAAAGAGGGGCCTCGCGCCCCTCTTTTTGTTGACATTTCTTGCCGCACCCCATAGATTCCGCCCTTGATTATTCTCAAGGTTTAAGTATAATTTCCCGAAATTCAAGGAGGCAATGATGACTTTACCTTACGGGGAAATAAAGAACAATCTCCTGGTCATGAAATTCTCGACCGCGGATTTCTCGATCGCCTCGGTGTTGAACGCGATCAAGATCCATCTCGACGTGATCGAAGCCATGGATGTGACTTTTCTCGGCGCCCAGACCGACATGGTCGCCGGTCCGTCTCCGGTATTCCAGCCGGTGCCGGTCGTCGCCCAGTTCGAGCACGCGGGTAAAGGGCAGGCCAAGGAACTACTGGAGAAGGTTTACAAAATCGTCTGGCAGGGCATCGTCGATTCTTTCCCGGATGAAACCTGCTGGTCCCAGGCCAAACAAGCGTACGGCGGTTTCATCACCGCGCAGGCCGATCTTTTGCGGGCGAGGATCGAAGCCAATAAGTAATAAATCATATCGGGGTTGGGAAACCCCTTCCACCTAAGCACACGGTGGGAGAGACTTCCTAGTCTCGATATGACAACCCAGAACCCATGCTAATAACGGCACTCTGCTTCCTGCTCTCTCTATCCGCGGACATTCAGTGGGTTGAGGCGGATGTATCCCTGCTTAATGACGGCCGGGCCGATTTTATTTACAAAGTTCATTACTACGTGAGTTCCGGCGAGCTTCACGGTTTTTACCTGGAAGGGATCTCGGTCACGCCTTATTTTGATTATAAAGGCTCCAACGCGGTCACGGCCGCGGGCGTCACATATCCCCTGGACATCAACTCGGTCGGCAGCGGGAAATGGGACGTCATTCTGGCAGACGGACGCGGTTTCGGCCCGGGCGGGATAACTTACATCGTCCATTTCGGCGGAGACCTGGCTCTGAGCCAAAACCTGGCCAAGACCAAAAGCGATTTCGGCGAACTCGTCGTCCTCCACTGGGCGCCGGCCCAGTTCGACGAACCGCTCGAGCATTACACGATCTACGTCCATTATCCAATCCCGGCCCGCGGCGAAGACATCAACCCGGACGATTTCGGATTCCGGACCGAAAAGTTCATGAACGAAAATTATCTCCTGTCCTATTACGGCCAGGAGTACCAGGGCGAATCCTATTTCACGGTCCGCATCCACAAGAACAACCTGGCCGCCCACGAAGAAATGATGATCCAGCAGTACGTGCCCGCTTCTTACTTCACGACCGACAAATTCGGAACCATCGATTACCAACCGGTCCGGAAACGCCGGTTCTCGATACCGTTCTCCGAATTCCTGTATCTGATCATCGGCGCCATCCCTTACCTGTTCTATTCCAACCGCAAGGCGAAGGTGATCAAAGGCGCCTACAGCGAAGTGGCAACCCTGGGCTGGCTCCGAACCGACTGGGTGCCGCCTAAAATCGAGATTTCGACCTTCCGCAAATCGGGCAAGGTCGCGAAACTGGACCTGGTCGAAGCCGCGCTGCTCCTGGACTATCCGGTTAATAAGATTCTGACCATCCTGGCCGAAAAACTGAAGGGTGACGGGGTCTTGAACATTGTTTCTCTCCAGCCGGTCCAGATTCAGGTTCTCAGCCGGCCGGCGGGTTCGCGTTATTATGAAACCGCTTTCCTGGATGCGGTAAAAAGCGACGGTTCCCTGGACGAGGCCGGGCTGAAATCACTGCTTACCCAGGTCGTCGAGAACGTTTCCGCCAAGGCCTGGGACAGCGACCTGGACGCGACCAAGGCCTATTACACCGAAAAAATCGGATCGCCGACGCCCGACACGTCGCTCGACGAGCAGTATAACAAATCGGATTATTTCTACTATCTCGGCGGACGTCCCTGGATGCGCCAGCAGTATTTCCGGGACATGGAACAGGGATTTTCCACGTACGGCGAACCGATCAAAGATTACTCCACGTTTATCCGTTCCGATTCCTGCCACAGCGCGTGTTACGTCCACACCGCGTGCCACGACGCCTGCCATTCCGCCTGCCACTCGGCCTGCCATTCCGCCTGCCACTCGGCCTGCCATTCCGCCTGCCATTCCGCCTGCGTGAGCGGAGGAAGCCATTAACATGAAATTCCAAATGCCAAATTACAAATTTCAAATTTTTAAATCCAGCATCCCAACCCCATCCCATCCTCAATTCGTCCCGGATATTTCCTGGATTGATGAGTTCGTGACCCGGGTCAAACCTTATATTTACGTAAGGGAAACGGACAACCTTATAATCCTGATTCCGAATCAGTCCTACCATTTAAACCCTTCGGCGGTGACGATCCTTTTGTATCTTCTCCAGGGCAACTCGATCGCCCGCCTGCTCCGGGAAGTAGGCGATTCCGAAGACAAACGCCGGGAGATCCATTATTTCTTCTGCGACCTCCGGTCCGTGATCAGCGGGTGTCTGCGCGACCATGACCGACGGGAAGCCATTGTCTTCAAGGAATACGACCGGTCTGCCCTCCAGTACCCGGTCCTTTCCGAAATCGCGGTTACTTACCGGTGCAACCTCAAATGCGAATTTTGTTATGTCGGGAAGAAGAATACACCTGAGCTCGGCGCGGCCGATTTCCAGAAAATCCTCTTCAAAATTTTTCACGAAGCGCGGATTCCATCGGTCAGTTTCACCGGCGGCGAACCACTCCTGCGCGATGACCTTCCCGGCCTGGTCCGCTATGCCGCGCGGATGGGATTATGGACGAACCTGATACGAACGGCACCCGGCTCGACGCCGCGAATGTGGCCGAGCTGAAGGCCGCCGGCCTGGCCAGCAGCCAGGTCAGCATCGAAGGTTCGAACGCCGCGACTCATGATCGCCTGACCGGAATGGATGGCGCCTTCGAGAAAACCATGGCTGGAATCCGGCTCCTGCAAGCGCAGGGTATCCCGGTCCACACCAACACGACCGTGTCCCGCCGGAACCTCGCGGATTTGGAAGCGATCGTTGTCCTCGCCAAAAAATTGGGCCTGCCCCGGCTTTCGATGAACCTGATGATCCCCTGCGGTTCAGCTGCCGACCGGCCGGATTTATGGGTTCCGTACCCGGAGATCGGACCGGAAATTTTAAAATTAAAAAAACGCGCGGAGAAGGAGAGAATCAAATTCCTCTGGTACTCGCCGGTCCCGATCTGCCACTTTAACCCGATCGCTCACGGTCTGGGTAACAAATCCTGCGCCGCGGTAACCGGACTTTTAAGCGTCGATTCCTCGGGTAACGTTATTCCGTGCTCGTCCTGGCCGCACCCGGTCGGTTCGCTCCTGAAATCGAGTTTTAAAAGCGTTTGGAATTCCGCGTCCCGCGTTTATTTCGAGAACGCGGAATACGCGCCCCAAGAATGCCGGGGATGCGTCAGTTTCGACGCCTGCAAGGGCGCCTGTCCGATATACTGGGAAGCGTACCGGAACTCCCCTTCCGATAACAGCCAGGCCGTGCTCCGGCCCATAACCACTTCCCGGGAGACCTGATGGCCGAACCCCGCAGTTATTTAATCCTGGATAACATCAAGCCGCCCCTGCGTAATATTCTGACCTTTCTCCTGCTGGCCCTGGGTTACCTTTTGCAGGTCAACACCCGGAGCGTCTTCCCGGGCCTCCCTTTTATCCTCCTCTGCCTGGTCGTCAACCTGATCAAGGGCGTTTCGGTCCCCCGCGCCGAGGCGGTCAAATTGGAATGGCAGGAAGTCACGCCCGCCAAGTTGACCCAGGCGTACGAGCACTGTCAAAAAATCAAGCGGTTCCAGAGCGGGAACCTGGGCTGCGTGGTCGCCGTCTTTTTTTTCATCGGTTGGTTCGCGATCTTTATGATGCCCGTCTTACGCTGGCCCATCACGCTCCGGGCCGCGATCCTCGACGCCGTGATCCTCATCGCCGGCCTGGCGTTCAGCGGCCGCAAATCGGCCTGGATGCCGCCGGGGCTGGAGATCAAGACCGATATTGTCCGGCGTTTCTTGGCATCGCCCCTCTTAACCAAGGATCCGGAACTCCAGACCCTGCCCTATCTGGAGATCGGTCAGTCGAAAACCGGCGGAACCTTTCCCAACGACGCCCGGTTCATGATCCGGTTCAAGGGCGCGCCCGAGGATTTTATCGGCCTGCAGGGCCAGATCTCGATCAATTCGGTTAAAAGCACCCAGTATCCTTATTTTTACGTTGTCATAATCGCGAAATCGGGCTTTCAGCTCTTCAAAAAATTCGGGAAACCAACCTTAAAAAATATCGCCATCGAAAATAAGGAGACCGGAGAAGTGGACGTAATCGTCATTCGCCAGTTCACCACCCAGACTTCCGGTTACCACACGAACACCGCGACGCAGGAGGCGATTCTGGCGGCCGGGATAAAAACGGTCAAGGGCATGCTGGCCGCCGGCTGAGAAAACCCGGCCGTGCCGACCGACCCGAAATCAGGATTAGATAACGAAGTGAAGCGAGTGAAACGCCGGCTAAAAATTATTTGAAATACAGATCCGGCCGGCGGTCGGCAAAAACATTGTTGAATGGAGTAACGTCCTTATTGAGCGCCTGACCGGGCTCGATTTCCACAACCCGAACGCATTCCTCGGTCTCCGCCTTAACTAGAATTTCAGCTTGCGGCGAAACCACCTGGCTTTTTCCGATAAACCGGTTGACCTGGTCTTTCCGTTCTTCATTGCCGATGCGATTGGCCGTGATGATAAACACGCGGTTCTCGATGGCCCGGGTAACCATCGCGTCCGGGCAGTACGGCAATACCAGGTTGGCCGGATGAAGTATTACCTGGGCGCCTTTGAGGGCCAGCGTCCGCGCCGCTTCCGGATAGATCCAATCGAAACAGATCATCAAGCCGTATTTTACGCCCTCATATTCGAAGACGTCGAACCCGGTGTCGCCCGGCGCGAACAGTTCTTTTTCCCGGCCGAAGAGATGAACCTTTCGGTAAATTCCAACCAGCCCGGACGGCGACATCAAGCCGCAGGAGTTGTAAAACGTGTGGTTTTCCCGTTCCGGGAAACCGTAAGCGATCAGGCACTTCTTTTCCTGGGCGAGGCTCTGGATAAAATCCCGGGTTTCACCCCAGGCCGCGGATTCGGCCAGGGCGATCAATTCTTCCCGGTCCGTAAACGTGTAACCGGTATTAAACAACTCGGGCAGCACGACCAGGTCGCAGGTCACGGCCCTCAGCATCTCTGCGACTTTGATGAAATTAGTCTTTTTTCGTCCGAAGACCGGGCTGAATTGGAGGAAACCGGCTTTCATGTTCACCCTCACCCCTTCCCTCTCCCGTCAAGGGAGAGGATTTTTTAGGCATTAATACCCCAGGCGTTCGTTGACGAGAAGCACGCAGACATCGGTCTGGTTGGGTTTATACTGGATGATCGTGGTGACCCGGCAGATCCGGGCGGCGACGCTGCAGTCGGAGCAGACGCCGGTTTCGGCGCAGGGTGTCTTGGCATTTATCCGGCGGGCGTTTAAAACTCCGGCGATTTCCCGGCTGCGGCGGACGCCTTCGTCGATCGAATTGACGATTTTGTTGTACCCGGTAATGATGACGACGTTCTTGGGTCCGTAGATCATGGCCGCGACCCGGTTGCCGCTGCCGTCGATATTTATTATATCTCCGGCCGTGGTTATGGCGTTCGCGCTGGTCAGGTAAAACGCCGCTTCCATCGCTTTGCGGCGGATGGCCTCGTCGCCCTTGGGCGGCAGGTCCTTCTGCCAGTGCTGGAACACTTTGTTGCCGCGTTTTTCCAGCTCCTCGACCAATCCCAATTCCCGGATTGTAATCGACCCGCCGATTCCGACTTTGGCGTTATCCGGAATAATCCGCCACAGATCTTCGGTCATAGTTTGGCGGTTCGGGTAATAGGAAGCTTCGAAGCCGCGTTTCTTCAGGCCGTTGACGGTTTTTTGCAATAACTTTTCCTGCTGCCAGGCGTGAACATCCTCCATTATCCTCTCCTCTCATTATTCAAGGACTTCTCAAGGAAACCTGGCTATTATATATTAATATCGGCGGGCGTCAAGGATGGAGTATCTTAAATCCGGGAAATGGTAAGATCCGGTATATTCACTCTTGACTTTTAATGCAATATGGATTATAAACTATGGATGGACAACTCAAAGGAGGCAATATGCTGAAGAAATTTTCCTTTTTTCTGATCCTGACCGGACTCGTGCTGAACGCCGAACCTGCGGCCCTGGATTATCTGGCCCGGATCCCGGCTCCCGGCGCGCTCTACGATCTTTCCCAAACGCCGGGCGTCGCGCTTTTGGAATACTTCGGATCGGGCGTGATCGCGAGAGTGAACGCGGATGCGATAAAAGATCTGACGACCCGGGGATACCAGCCCGAAGTTCTCGAAACGTTAAGATCAAACGGAGCATATTTCGTAGCCTGGGATGCCGGTTATTCCGAAGGGAAAGCGATCCTCGAGTCCTGGGGTAAAATTTTCTGCGCCGAAAACGGAGCGTACGTGGTCTGGGTGCCGGACCCCGACGGCTTTGTCATGAACAAGGGTCCGCTCATGCTCAACCGGATCGGCAAAAACCCGATGGTCGTAACAAAGGATAACGGCGAACGCCCGCCGGCCCTCATGGCCAATCCTTATGTCCAGGCCATGGTCAGCGCGGTGCGAGTCGATTCAACGATGGCCGCCTTGCGCCGGCTCCAGAATTACCGGAACCGCCATTCGAGTTCCGACAGCTGCCGGGCGGCCGTGACCTGGACCGGCAACAAATTCCGCGCGTACCGCGCCCGTACCCCCCAGGATACCGTGATCTACTTCAACTGGAGCAGCACCTATGCCAACGACGTGTACATGGATCGGCCCGGCTACGTGCACGCCGAAACGATCGCGGTGATCGGCGGCCATATCGACGACGTGAGCAACCCCGGCGCCGACGACAACGCCACCGGCACGGTCGCGGCGATCGAGGCGGCCCGGGTCATGAAGGGTTACGACTTCGAACTCACCGCGCGTTTCTGCGCGTTCCCCGGCGAGGAACAGGGCCTGCTGGGCAGCGACACGCTCGCCAGTTTTTTCTACCGGCGCGGCGACCGGATCAAGGGTATGCTGAACTATGACATGATCGGCCACGTGGATATCGCGCCCGAAAGCCTCGATATCCACGGCCGGACCGGTACTTCGGATGACTGGCTGATGAATTTCGTCAAGGCGGCCGCCGACACGTACACGACCATGAAAGTCGTGCTCATCAAATCCAACCTTTCCGGTTCGGATCACGCCTCATTCTGGGCGCAGGGTTGGACCGCGATCTGCGGGATTGAAGATTACCCCCTGCACAATCCCGCCTATCACACTCAGGGTGACACGATCGGCACCGGACCCAACGCGGGCGTGAATGATACGCTCTGGTTTGTGAACTCGGTCCGGTCCGCGGTGGCGGCTTTCGCCCTCATCTGCCGGCCTTTCCGCTCCAACTCCTCGGTCGACGACTGGCCGCCGGGTCAGCAACCAAGTCACATTACCCTGGCTCCGATCCGCCCCAACCCTTCGACCGGACTGGTTTCCATACGATTCTTTTTACCCCGCGCGCGGGAATTTTCGATCTCCGTGTATGATCGCGCGGGCCGGACGGTTAAGGATTTCCGGGACAATGTCCTTCCTATAGGCGGGCATGAAATTTTCTGGGACGGTAAATCGGACCGCGGCGAACCAATGTCCAGCGGCGTCTATTTTATCAAGCTTCAGGTTGAGAATGAAACCCGGACCATGCCCCTGGTCCTGATCCGATAAGACACAATCTGGGAATCCATTTTTCCAAAAAAGAGACGGCGGTAAAAACCGCCGTCTCTTTTTTTATGGGGTCAAGTCTTGACATTTGACATTGTATGATAGGTTTGTAACCATTCGTTATTTTTTTTCGGCAAATCTGACTATAGTACTCTGAACGATAAAAACCAATCCTGCTGGTTCGCGTCCCGCGATTGTCAAATGTCAAGATTTGACCCCACCAGCCAGCCTTGACTTTTCGATTTTTCGGGATAATATACTCCATGGAAGAACGATTAAAAAAACTGGAAAATTTAAAAAATGAGAAAATCAACCCTTATCCCTACCGTTTTGACCGGTCCCACTCATTCCGGCAGGTTAAGGATAGTTTTGACGTCCTGAGCGTAAGCCAGGAATCGGTCGCGGTCGCGGGCCGGATCATGGCCATCCGGGGGCACGGTAAAACGATTTTCGCCACGCTCCGGGATGAGCTCGAAACTCTCCAGATTTATTTGCGAAAGGACGATCTGGGTGAAAGGTTCGATCTTTTTGAGAATTTCGATATCGGCGATTTCCTCGGCGTGCGGGGTCCGGTCTTCAAGACGAAAACCGGAGAAATTACCGTCATGGCCCGGGAATTCGAACTGCTTTCGAAATCCATTCGACCCCTTCCGGAAAAATGGCACGGCCTGACCGACGTCGAAATCCGGTACCGGAAACGCTACCTGGACCTCGTCGCCAATCCTGAAATCCGGGATGTTTTCAGGAAACGCAGCCGTCTCGTCGGACTGATCCGCGAATTTTTCGACACCCGCGGATTCCTCGAGGTTGAGACGCCGATCCTCCAGGCCATCTATGGCGGCGCCGCGGCCCAACCCTTTAAAACCTTTTACAACGCCCTTAACCAGGAAATGTATCTGCGCATCGCGGACGAGTTGTATTTAAAAAGGCTGATCGTCGGCGGTTACGAAAAGGTCTGGGAATTTTGCCGCGATTTCCGCAATGAGGGCGTCGACCGCTTTCATAACCCGGAATTCTCGATGATCGAGGTTTATCAGGCATACACCGACTACCAGGGCATCATGGAACTCGTTGAGGCGCTCTTCGATCACATCGCCAAAAAATTTCTATCCGAACCGAAAATCACCTTCCAGGGGAAGACCGTCGCCTTGAAACCGCCCTTTCGGCGCCTCTCCTATACCGTGGCCCTTAACGAAAAGCTCGGGTTCGATGCCTTACGCGCGCCGATGGAAAAAATTGACGAAGCCTGCCGCAAAATCAACCTGAAACCGGAAGCAATGTCTCCGGGCGCCAAGATCGACAAACTCTTCGGCGAACTGATCCAGGATCACCTGGATGAACCGACTTTTGTCATCGACCACCCCAAACTCATCTCGCCCCTGGCCAAAGAACACCGTCAGAACCCGGACCTGGTTGAACGCTTTGAACTGGTCATCCTGGGTACCGAGCTCGCCAACGCCTTTTCCGAGCTCAACGATCCGGCCGATCAGCGCCGTCGGTTCGAGGCCCAGCTCGCGCAGAAAGAGGAAGGTATCGGCGAAATCGACCAGGATTTCCTGGAGGCGTTGGAATACGGCATGCCACCCACGGGCGGGCTGGGTATCGGTATCGACCGCCTGTGCATGCTTATCCTGGGCCAAGCATCACTCCGGGACGTCATCCTATTTCCTCAGCTGCGCAAAGAGGCTGGACATTGACGCCGGTAACTTTTGTCGCGCGGCGTTACCTCCGCTCCAAACATCATAACTTCTTTTCCCTCTCCACGACCATCGCCGTCGGCGGCATCTTCGTGGGCGTGAGCGCCCTCCTCATCACCCTGTCGATTATGAACGGGTTCCAAAACGAACTCCGCCGCCGGATCCTGGGCGGCACGCCGCACATGGTGGTTCGGCGCTACTTCAACGAGCCGATTGAAAATTACCGGGAAATCATGGAAAAAACCGCGAAATTCCCGTTTGTCCAGGCCCAGGCGCCCTTTATTATCGCCAAATCCATCATCCGTCATAAGAAATACGTGGACGGGGTCATCATCCGGGGCGTCATCCCGGATTTGGAGAAAAAAGTTACCGGCATCAACCGGAAGATGGTCGACGGTATTTTCGACCTGAACAATGGCTGCGTCCTGGGCGTGGAGATCGCCCACAATCTGAACGCGGCCGTGGGCGATACGATCGTCGTCACCTCCCCTTTCATCGACCAATTCGGCCTCATGACCCGTTCCCGGAAACTCACCCTGAACGGAATCTTCGACCTGGGCATGTACGACTACAATGCGACTGTCCTGTACATGAACCTTCCGGACGTCCAGGCTTTATTCGACATGGGGAGCGCGGTGAGCGGCGTCGAACTCCGGGTTGCCGACGTTTACAAAACCGCGCAGTACTCCCGCGCCGTGGAAAAGGATCTCGGTTACCCGTTCCGGGTCCAGGACTGGATTGAAACCAACCATTCGGTCTTCGCGGCCCTGAAACTGGAGAAGGTGGTCACTTTCATCGTCCTGACCTTGATTATCCTCGTTGCCGGTTTCAACATCGTGGGCACCCTGATCAACATCGTCAAGAAAAAAACCAAGGAAATTGGCATCCTCCGTTCCTTCGGTTTCACGACCCGTCAGATCATGAATATCTTTCTCTATCAGGGCGCTCTCATGGGCATCGTCGGCACCCTTGCCGGTATCGCTTTTTCCTTCGTCGCATGTCTGCTGCTCAACCAGTACCGGTTTATCAATCTGCCCGGCGACGTCTACTTCATCGAAACCCTGCCCGTGGAAATGTCGGCCCTGGATTTCATCCTGGTCGCGATCGCCGCGATCCTGGTCAGTTTCGTCGCCACGATCTACCCGGCCCGAAAGGCGGCGACGCTGGATACGGTCGAAGCCCTGCGCAATGAATAAGATTCTCTCCGCCGAAGACATCCACAAAACATACTTCCTCAAGAACGAGGATATCAACGTCCTTCAGGGCATCAACCTGGAAGTCAACCGGGGCGACTTCGTGGTCATCCTCGGCCCTTCGGGCAGCGGCAAATCCACCCTGCTCAACATTCTGGGCAGTCTGGACCATCCGACCCGGGGTCGGATAAGGTTCGACGGCCAGGACCTTTTCGAACATCACGACCAAGAACTTTCCCGGATCCGCAATGCGAAGATCGGGTTTGTTTTCCAGTTTCACCACTTGCTTTCGGAATTCACGGCCCAGGAAAATATCGCCCTGCCCGCGCTCGAGCGGGGCGTGAAATCCCATGACGCTTACGCACGGGCCGGCGATCTACTCGAAAAATTCGGCATGGCCGATAAACGGAAACGGTTCCCCGACGAACTCTCGGGCGGGGAACGCCAGCGGGTGGCGGTCGCCCGCGCCCTGGTCAACGAACCTCTGCTGATCCTGGCCGACGAGCCGACGGGCAACCTGGACAGCGCCAACACCGCTAAACTTCTTGACGTCTTCGTTCGTCTAAAAGAGGAAAACCGAACGATCGTACTCGTCACGCATTCGCTGGATATTGCCAAGCTGGGGACGAATGTGTATAATCTAAAAGAAGGAAGGTTAATATGATGTGCGACGACTGCAAGCACCGACCGGCTACGAGACCGTACAAAGAATTTATGATGGACGGGAAGATTATCGAGTTCAACCTCTGTGACGACTGCGCGAAGAAACGCGGGATCACGGGTCATAAGAAAATGACCCCGCTGGAAATCCTTCAGAAACTGCTCAAGGAGAAGAACGAGCATGATGAACAGATCATCTGTCCCGCTTGTTTCCTTTCCCTGGCTGAATTCAAGCGCATCGGCCGTTTCGGCTGCGGCCAGTGCATCACTGTGTTCGAACCGCACATCAAGAACCTGATCCGGGAAATCCATCATGCCGATCGTCATATCGGCAAAAAGCTCAAAACCGGCGAGCGTAAGGGTATGGAAATATACCGCCTGCGCGAGGAGTTGAAAAAAGCGATCGAAAAAGAAGCCTACGAGGAAGCCGCCAAAATCCGGGACAAGCTGAAATCCCTGGACCAGGAGCATGCTGAATAATATCCGCTGGCTGGTGCCCGACACGGGTATCAACACCGCCTGTGATGATAAAGAAATCGTCGTTTCCTCCCGGGTCCGGGTTGCCCGCAACCTGGAGGGAATTCCCTTTGAAATGAAGATTAAGACCCGGGACGCCCAGCGGGTCCTCGACCTAACGCGGTCGGTGATCGAAAACCGGCTGCGCGGCAAATTCTACGACCTGCATAAGATCACGCCCCTGGAAAGAGAATCGCTGCTCGAATGCCACCTGATCTCGCCCGGTTTTCTCAAGGAAGACCGGCCGGCGGGAGTTTTTATCACGGACAATGTCCGCCTTTCGATCATGATCAACGAGGAAGACCACCTCCGCTTGCAGGGTTTGTCCTGCGGATTGAATCTGGCCGAAGTATCGGGCGAAGTGTTTGACGCCGAAGAAAAACTCTGCGCGGACCTGGGATTCGCCTTTCATGAGACTTTCGGTTACCTGACTTCGTGCCCGACCAATATCGGTACGGGGATGAGGGCGTCCGTCCTCCTGCACTTGCCGGGGCTGGTGTTTTCGAGCGAAGTGGAGAAAGCCCTGAAGGGCGCGACCAACCTGGGTATCAATATCCGGGGGATCTACGGCGAGGGCACGGAAATCCGGGGCAACCTTTTCCAGATTTCCAACCAACACACGCTGGGCTTGAAGGAAGAAGATCTGATCGAAACCATGACCAAATTCGCGCATATGATCATCGACGTCGAAACCAAAACCCGGGATATCATTATCAAGAAAGCGCGCGTTGAATTCGAAGACAAGGTCGCCCGCAGCCTGGCTATCCTGCGGTCGGCGCGGGTTCTGAGCAGCAACGAGGTTCTCAACCTGCTGTCCGCGGTGCGCATGGGTATCGGTCTGGGCATCATCAAGGACGTGACGCTCGATACGGTCAACGAGATCATGCTCATTTCCCGGCCCGCGAACCTCCAGCTGTTTTACGGAGAAATCCTCGAGGAGCACGAAAGGGATATCCGGCGCGCCGACTACGTGCGTCAACGTCTGACGGATAAAAAAGAAACGGAGCCCCCGGGAACCGGAGCTCCGGAGAAATAATCAAAAGCGACATTCTTTCCAAGGATTAATATATTGCTGTCATTCCCCGGCCTGCTATAGTCCCGAGGTTTGTATTGAGGGGACCGGGGTATCTATTTATTAAAAAGGATCACTGGATCGTCCGGTTAAACCGGACGATGACAACACGTGGTTTTTTTAACTGCTTACCGCAGCTTTACAATCTTCTGATCGTAGCTTGATCCGTCCACCTGCGCCCGGACGATGTAAACCCCGGCCGGCAGGTCCTGGACGGAATGATCAATTTGAACCGGCGCGGAGATTACGCTTACGGTCAATACCTCCCGCACTATCCGGCCCTGGATGTCATAAAGCGCGACCGATACCCGGGTCGGCTGAGTGACGTTCAGCTGCAGGTGAAGCCGGTTCGGAACGGGATTCTCGCGAACTACGAGCGCCGATTTGCGGTTCTGGGTTCGATCGTTTTCCGCGACCGCGCCGGCATGACCGGTGGGTTTGAGGAACGGGTCGGAGAGCAGGGTCATCCCGTAATGCCAGCAGAGCTCGTCGAACGTCACGCCGTCGGAAATGATATATGAGAACCAATCCTTGAAGGCTTCGCCGAGGTTCTTACCTTCAGAGAGCGGCTGGTAAAAATACTGGAATTCGAGCATGCTGCCGGTTTTCGTGGAACCGACTTCGCCGAGTCCATACCCCTGGTTAAAAATCGACTGGCCGCCGCCGTAACCGTTATCCGTGTAGCGTGAAAACGAACAGGCAAAATGGTTGTAAAAATTGACCGGCGGGTTCTGGCTGCCATATTCGCTCGCGTAATAATAGTCGTAGGAACCGCCGTTATTATAAATGAACTGGTGGAGGCTGGATGAGGAATGGACGAACACCGATACCCAGGCGCGGGACGTGTTTATTTTCGCGCGATAAACCGTCGCGCGCGTCGTCTCCGCATCCCAAAAATCGAGAGTGTCCGGATACAGCAGGCTCACATCCTGCGCCCATAGGGGACCCCAGGGGATCCAGTCGTTATCGACGAAAACCAGAGCCTCGGGATGAAGGAAGAGCGTGTCCCGGCGGAAGGCGTTGTCTTTCCGAAAATAATTCTTGAGGACGACCGTGTCCGTCCCGATTCCCGTAGGCGTCAGCCGACCGATATAAATTTCAGGGAGCACCGCGCCCTCATGGCCGTCATATTTGCCGTTGCCGGTGGTCATGGTGTCCAGCCAGGTTCCGTCCAGATCCATGTAGAAAAGGTCGCACGGAAATTGGGCGTAACCGTAGGTTTCGAAATCGTTTTTGATTTCAAACCAACAGACCGGCAGGTTGCCGATGAAAAACGCGCCCTCGATGCCGCTCGCATTGTAAAGATTCCTCAGAAAGGAACGCAGGGTATCCGGTGTGCCGCCGCTGACCTGATAACTGAGCACGGTGAAACCCTCGCCCTGGAGATTGCCGACGAGCTGATTGAGACCCGGCGATAGCGCCGAAGCGATCGACTGCTGGGTCAAAATCGCGACCGTGCCCCGTCGGCCATCGCCCGGCGCGACCCGGTTCAGAACCGCCGAAAACGGGGTGTAAGGATTCTGCCGGATCCACTCCTCATACGTCCCGGGCCGGGAACCTTCCGGTCCGACCCATTTTAACAACGCGACCTCATCCTGCGGTTTCGCGCTTAAAATGCTGAAAACCAAAAGAAGAATGCTCAAATATCTCATGATTTCCTCCTTACATATTTTCTAAATCCTTTTCAAGGATTTCCCGCACCTTTTATAAAGGTGCGGGATGCGCAATTCGGCACCGCTTCGTGTTCGCGCTCAACGGCCAAATTGGCATCGGGGCGGTGGGATTTGTCAAGGCCCGCACCAGAACGCGGGCCGAGATCCCGTTTCATCCTCAAATCAATAAAAGAAACGGGAAACCCACGACCGCTGAAACTTCGGGGCGGTGGGATTTGTCAAGGCCCGCACCAGAACGCGGGCCGAGATCCCGTTTCATCCTCAAATCAATAAAAGAAACGGGAAACCCACGACCGCTGAAACTTCGGGGCGGTGGGATTTGAACCCACGACCTCATGGTCCCAAACCATGCGCGCTAGCCAGCTGCGCTACGCCCCGTTTTGTCAACTTTCAATAAAGTATAGCCACACTATATTATGTGTCAATATGCATTGAGGTAACGAGCGTTAAAAATAACGAGGTTAAGAGGTTATGAAGGTATGACGTTAAGAAACATCTTAACCTCAAAACTTCTTAATTTCATTCAAAATAATGTTTAATAAATGAATCAGAACCCGATCGACCAGCGCGCGGACCAAACCTTTTCGCGATCCGCGTAGACGGGCAGGTTTAAGGAAACCGGACCCAGTACGACCCGGCACCCGAAATCGTAGGCGGCGACGAACTGGCCGCCGCTCGCCCGGTAATAACCGTAATCGCCGAACAACCGAAGCGGTAGGTTCATGGGCAGTTCCAGATTCAGGCACAAAATCCGGTCGGTCTTGATATGAAGCGATTGAAATCCCCGCATGTTACCGTCACCCGGGATATGGATCCGTTCCTGGGGCGAGTAATCGCCGCTCTGACTGAAAATGAGGTTGGCGATCTGGGTGATGCGGAGTTTACCGCTTAAGAACAATTGATCTTGCCGTGGCGCCCGGCCCTCGATCCATCCCGCGAAAATTCTCACGTAAGTGGGAACGGGCCGCGGAAAAGTTTTTTTTACTTCCCAGTCGGTTTTAAAATAATTCCAATCCCCGCCCAGAAATTTATGGGCCAGATTAAACTCCGCCGCGACCTGCCATCCTTGATATTTGAATCCCAGCGCGTTTTCCCAAACCAGATTCACTCCCTTGTCCCAATCCCTGGTTTCAAACGCAGCCTGGGAATCGGCGACCGCCTGAGAATCGATATGGTAGTAATTCAAATAAGATACGACGGACCAGGCCGGCCGGTCCGTGAATGGAATTCCGAAATTTCCGCTCAGACCCGGGCCGAACTTGTTCTCGTGGGATAATCCGCCGGAAAACACGAACCGGACCCTCGCTCCCCGCCGAAAAAGGATCGGCGTCTGGTAATAAACGTTGGCGTATAAATGGTGGCTGCGCAGGCCGTAGTTGCCGCCCAGCAGCCATTCGTGATCCCCTTTGACCAGATCGAAATCGACGAAACGAGCGCCGGCCAGATAAAGACCCGGCGTAAAGCCATCCACGGTTCCATACCAAAGGTAGGGCACGATGAACACCTGGTACGCGTCGAGCGATGGGTAAGCAAATAGCGGCTTAATGGCGAATTTTCGCGGATAATAATTATTCCAGTAGTCCTTGTCCCAGGCATAACCGGCGGGGTCGATAATTACGCGGCGGACTTTCCGGCTGCCGGCGACCTGAATCCGGGTACTGTCGCCGGTCAGGCGATAGACCCCGCCGCCCTGGTCGGTTTCGATATAAACATCGACCGGCAAATTCAAACCGCCGCGACAGGCGAACTCGACGGTGTTCCCGGCGATCCGTTTTATCCGCCAGTCGCAGTAATCGTTGGTCTTGAGGAAAGAGTCGAAGATCGACCGCCAGTCCTGACCGGTCTGCTCGTTGCAAACGGCGATGAAATCCGCGGTATGGGGATGGCGGAATCGAAACCGCTCGTAGTAGGTCTGAACCACCGCGTCAAATTTATCCTGACCCATAACTCCGGCCAGGTGGTTGAGGAAGAGCGCGGGCTTTGTATTTGCGGCAACCAAGTAGGCGGCGGGTTCCGACGTGAAATCATATGCCGGCCGCAAGGTCGTCAGGTCAAATCCGTTGGTCTGGGCCAGGTAATAAAGGACCTGGTTATAATAGCGGACCGTGAGCGGCGGCAGGAAACTTAATTTCAGCATAGAATTCTCCGGTCCGTATTTAGTCTCGTAATACCGCGCTCCCGCGTAACTCGTCAGGCCTTCGTCGAGCCAGGTTTCGTCCATTTCATCCGAACCCAGGACGCCGTAAAACCACTGGTGCCCGACCTCGTGGGCGATCGTTGTTTCGAAGAAGTTCAATAAAAAATTGTCGGGCGTGGCGATGACGACCAGGTTCGGATATTCCATGCCGCCGCCCGCGGCCATCCGGCCCTCGACGATGCTCAAGCTCGGGTAGGGATAGGGCCCGACCCATTGGGAAAACATTCTTACCGCGTCGCGGGCGTATTCGCCGGCCCGGCGCCAGTTTTTTTCGTTTTTCTTGTAGTAGAAACAGTCGATATTCAGATCGTCTCCCGTATCTCGGCGGACCCGGAAATCAGGATCGGCGACCCAGGCGAAATCATGCACGTTCTCCGCCCGAAAGGAAACGGTTTTTTGGAGCGGCGCGTCCGCTAACTTTTTACCGTCGCGGATCAGCCGGTTGATAAAGGCGATATCGGACGAGTCGGTTCGGACGCCGGAAGCGCAGACCACGAACTCGCCCGGCAGACGGATCGTCACTTCAAAATCGCCGAATTCGCCGTAGAATTCGCCGAGCGCGTGAAAGGCGTCGTTATGCCAGCCGGTTTCGTCGTAAACACATGGTTTGGGATACCATTGAACCATCTCATAGTGACGGCCGGCATATCCGAACCGGGAAAAAATTTTGGGGATCTGCAGGAAAAAATCAAAATCGATGTTAAGCGAGTCGCCGGGTAAGAGCGGGTGGTCCGGGACCAGCCGCATTATAGTTTCGCTTATCTCGTAACGTAATGAATCGGCACCGGAATGAACACCGCGGATGCGGATAAAACCCCGGTCCCGCGCCGGCGCGCGGTCGAAACTGAAATCGCCCATCTTTTTCAGTTCCCGGGCGAAAACCGTATTGCGGCTTTGAAACGCGTTGGGATACAGGTGAAAATACAGGGTCTCCAAAACTGACGGTGAATTATTATAATAAATCAGGTCTTCGTACGCGGTCAAAGAGTGGGTTTGGGGGTTGAGCTCGGCGGTTATTTTATAGTTCACGCGCTGCTGCCAGGCGACGAGGAAGTAGACGAGCGCGGTAAGCATAACGACCCCGATTATAATTTACGGCATTGAATCATGGGCTTACGCCCGGAGGGGGAATATTTTGACGAAGGTTTTTTCTTTCAGTTCCTCAATGAAAAGCTTGTATATTTTCTCCTGTTCCTGCTCAAACAGGTAACGGTATATATAATCGCGCATCTCCTCGAAGGCCAGTTTTTTCTCCGGCACTTTTTCCCTTACGAAGAGAATTTGGTATCCCCAGGGCGTAAGGATCGGCGCGCTCGCCTGCCGGGTCTCGAGCCCTTTGACCACGGAATCCAGGGGCGGCATCAGGCGGCTGAATATCACCTCGCCCAGGTCGACATCGGGGGCGTAGGTGTAGATCTTGGCGAGACTGTCGAAATCCGCGCCCTGGTTTGCCAGCTCGGAAATCCGGTTGGCCGTTTTTTCGGCGTTCAGGGTGTCCACCCGGCTGACTTCGACTTTGATCAGGATCTGCCGGGCCAGTACCCAATCCGGCCCCTTGTTCATGACCTCGACGATATGAAAACCCAGGCGCGTTGGAAAGGGTTGGGATGGAGCGCCCGGTTTGAGTTCGAAAATCTTTTCCTCAAACTCGCTGAACGACTCGCCTTTCTTAATCTTGCCCAGCATGCCTCCGAATTTCCGGGAATTCGCGTCATCCGAAAATTCCTGGGCGATGACCCCGAAATCGCCGCCCGACAACAACAGCTTATAAACCTCGAGCGCGCGCTCAAATCCATTTTTCTGCTCCGCCTCGCTCTGTTTAATCGGCAGGATGATGTGCGCGAGTTTGACCCGACCCGGGATCACGGCCATGGAGTCCTTGTGCTCGTCGTAAAATTTCCGGATCGCGGTCGGCGAAACCATGATGTTAGGTACGATTTTTTTCCCGACCAAACGGGCTAATATCGCCTTGGTGCGGATGTTCTGCCGGTAATTCTGTTTCAGATCCTCGAGTAGGATACCGGCTTTTTCGAGTTCCTGGTAAAAGTCCGCCTCGGAAGGAAATTGGGCCTTGAGGTTTTCCAGGGTGGTGTTCAGTTCGGCCTCGACTTCCTCGTCGGCCACGTTGATCGAATCGGTCTCGGCCTGGATGAGCAAAAGCTTGCGCGAAACCAGATCGTTGAGCGCGTAATCCCGGAGCTCTTTGGGATCTTTAAAGAGATTCTGGACCGCGGGGTCGCTGTTCAAAAACGAAACCGCGGTCGCGACTTCGCTTTCCAGAATTACGTCATTGCCGACACAGGCCGCGACCTGATCGGCCAGAACCGCGGCCAGGATCAGGAACAGGGTCATTACTTTTTAAGCGGTGCCAGGTCGATGGTCACCTTATAAGATTTGGTCTTCAGGCTGTCGACCAGGCTGGTGAGAAACTCGCGGTATTTTTTGGACATCAGGTAATTGTAAATCTGATTCCGGATCTCGTCGGTCATTTCCGCCTTTGCCAGAAAACGGCGTTTGTCAACCATCTTGACGATCAGGAAAGTACTCTGAAGATAAGGGATCACGTCCGAGACATCGCCCGGATTCATTTTGAAGATCAATTCTTCGATGGCGTAATCGCCCAAGCGGCCGCGGGACATGTAATCGGTGATGATGGCCGGGTTGTCCGGGTTTTCGAGCCGGGCCAGGGAACGTTCCTTGGCTAATTTAAAAAAATCGGCCCCGGATTTGATCTCGGCGAGAGTGGCGGAAGCGGCTTCCACGCTGGGCAGGACGATCTGCCCCAGTTTTACCGTATAAAGATATTCCTCGGCATGACGGCTGAAGTAATCGTTGATCTCGACCTCGGTCACCGCCGAATTACCGAAAGCCCGGCGGACGAGTTCCATCGCCAGCATGTTCTTCTTGTATTGATCGATGACCATCCTCACCGAATCTTCTTTTTCGATGCCCTTTTTCAAGGCTTCCAGGTACAGCACTTCCTGGTCCGCCCAGTTGGTCAAGAAAACTTTGATGTTGTCATCCGACAGTTTCTTGTATTCCGTTTCGGGCACGTATTTCTTGAATTCATTCAGGGTTAAGGTTGAATTGCCAACCTTTACCAGGATGTCGGTCTCCTTCTTCGTACAGGAAAGAATCAGGACCGGTAATAAAATGTATATGATTCTTTTCACTTTGCCTCCTTAAGAACCGCGTCAAGACCGGGCTGGTTGATCTTGATCTCGGCTTCGTATTTCCGGCGCAGGCCGGCGTAAAGTTCATTCTGCAGTACGTTGATTTTTTCGTCTCGAAATTGGGCGTAAATCACGCTGTAGACCTGCGCGAAGGTTTGATTCGGGTATTCGGTCTGGTGCTGGATATAGTAAGCCTTTACGACCGCGGAATCGACGACCGACTTTTCGATCACCATGTCCGAATAAAATTTCTGGTATACGAGAGCTTCCCGCGCACTCGCCAGGTTTTTCTTGACATTGGGAAACTTGTCGGCGTGGGCGCGGGTGGCGGCATCGTAGATCAGTTCCGGGACCAAGACCCGGTCGATCAACTGCTTGGGCGGCATCTGGGTCATCTGAAATTGATACAGGACCGCGCTGCGGACGTTTTTGACGTAGACGAACGATGTGTCGTATTTTTTAACGACCCATTGGTTCAAGTCGTCGGGCGTGAGCAGGGAATCCGGTTTGACGAGGGCCTCAAGTCCTTTGTCGTTATACTCGATCCGGGCGTCGTCAATCAGTTTTTGGGCGTATTTGTCGCCCTCTTCCATCGATTTCTGGCGGATCAGGCTGTTTTTTATTTCGCCCTTGACTTCGGCGAAGGCGGGTTTATCCAGCTTTTTATGCTCGATGATTTTTAATACCGAATAGTAATCGCCGTATTTGACCGGCTGGGTCACGTCACCCGCTTTGAGCATCTTGATCGTGACCAATATTTCTTTGGGGATCGCAATCGCCGAGAAAGATCCGATATCGCCGGTCTTGTTCAGCGTGTCCAGTGAATATTTCAGCAACGCCTCGAACGGGACGCCTTTTTTCAACTCCCCGCCGACGAACGCGGCGAGGGAATCGCTGGTGAAAACGATATGCGCAAGGGTATATTGATCAATGACCTGTTCATAGATGCCCCGGATTTCGGAATCCGGGATTTTTATCTTATCGACAACTTTGGCTTCCCAATAACCGCGGGTCACGATATCTTTGGCGTTGGTCTCAAACGCGGCTTTGACCACCGGGTCTTCCAGGTATCCCTTGTCCCGGGCTTCCCGGACGCAGAGCTTCTGGTTGATGAATTCATCCACTTTTTCCATCCGCTTCAGCGAATCGTCGGTCGGTGCGAATTGGTATAACTGCTTGAATTCCGATACCGAATATGAATCCCGGCCGATCGTGACCAGGGTGTCCTTTTGGGCGCAGGCCGAGAAGGCTAAAAGCGCTAACAATACGAAAAACTGAAGTCTTTTCATGGTGTTGCCTCCATCCATATATTTTAGCCAGAATCCGGCTAAAGTCAAGCGTTTTACCGGTTTGACCACGATCTTAACTATTGACTTCAGGGGCGGTCTAAATATATTTAACTTATGAACCAAGTGGTCTTCTATCTGACCATCGCCCTGACCGCGGTCTTTCTGATTCTGTCCAAAACCTTCACTCCGATCTGGCTCCTTATCTTCGTCCTGGCTGTCCTCTGGCCCCGGCGCCGGGAGCCCGACGTGCGGCCGATCTTCCTGATCGATTTTTTGCTATTCGGGTTGTATTTCCTGATCCAGTATTTCCCTTTCCTTGTCCCCTTTATCGCCGGTTTGGGTTTCGCGTATATTTTCGCCCCGGTCGCGGATTTCCTGGAAAACCGAAAAATACCCAAGGTAATCGCCATCCTCGTTATCCTCCTGCCCGTGACCTTTGTCTTTCCCCTGGTCGTTTTCATGATCATTACCAATTTAATCAACGAGATTCACCTCCTGACCGATAAGATCCCGGCCCTTTTCCAGCAGGCTCAAGTTTTCTTAAGCGCCTGGCTCGCGCGGCTCAACGAGGTCGGGATCGTTATCGATCCGAACTTCCTCGCCAATACGATCACCTCCCACCTCGGTACGATCACCGATACCCTGTTCGGCACTTTCACCCAGCTCGGTCAAGGCATCAAAGGTCTTTTCTTCATCATCTACAACCTCGTCTTTATCCCCCTGTCCGCCTACATTTTTCTGGTCGACCGGAAAGCGATCGCGAACTGGGTCCGAAATGTTTTTCCCGCCGAGGAGAGCCGGCGGATCGACGAATTCATCCACCGGCTTAACGAATCCCTGGCTCATTTCTTCCGGGGTCAGATCATATTCATGATCATCGTCGGCCTGATCGTGGGCATCGCGCTCTGGATCCTGGGCATCCGGTATTACCTTTTGATCGCGATTCTGGCCGCGCTGTGCAACCTGATCCCCAACATCGGCTTTGTTATCAGCCTCTTCTTCGGCCTGTTCATCGGCCTGACCAGCCCGTTACCTCTGATCAACTGCATCAAGATCGCCGCCGTCTTCCTCGGCGAACAACTCCTGGAAAACTTCGTGCTCGGACCCTTGATCATTGGCCGGGCCGCCCGGCTGAACCCGGTCGTGGTCATGGTCGTGCTCATCTTGGGCGGCGCGGTCCTGGGCGCCTGGGGTGTGATCCTGGCCGTGCCGCTGACGATCTTCTTGAGGGAATTCTTGAATTATTTTCTAGGAATGCGTCTGTGAACGGCTGTAAGGAGTAGGTAGAAAGTAGTATGTAGCCGACAAGAAAAAAGAAAAGGAAAAAATTTACCCGGCAAAAAGCCCCGCTTTTCGCGGGGCTTTTTGTTTATTCTTTTTGTTTCTTAGTTTTCTACCTACTACTTACTAATTTCTGCCTTTTATCCCGCTTTCTCTTCGGCTTCGGCCTTCTCGGTATCGAGCGTTACCTTCTGGAAGGCGGTGACGCCGGTACCGGCGGGTATGATCCGGCCGACGATGACGTTCTCCTTCAAACCTTCCAGCCGGTCGACCTTGCCTTCGACCGCCGCGTCGGCCAAAACCTTGGCCGTTTCCTGGAAACTGGAGGCAGAGAAGAAAGATTCGCTGGACAGGGACGCCCGGGTGATGCCGAGCAGGATCGGACGGTAGGTGGCGGGTTTCTTGCCTTCAACCAGGGCTTGCTGGTTGACCACGATAACCCGGCGTTTGTCGATGATCTCCCCGCCGACGAAAGGAGTGTTGCCCGGATCTTCGATCTTCACTTTCTGAAGCATTTGACGGACGATAACCTCGATATGCTTGTCGTCAATCTTTACGTCCTGGATCCGGTAGACTTCGAGGATCTCGTTGACCAGAAACCGCTGGGTTTCCATCGGACCTTTAATGCGCAGGATGTCATGCGGATCGATCGCGCCTTCGCACAGGGGATCGCCGGCCCGGACGTTCTCTCCGGAATGGACCCTAAGATAGCGGCTGGTGGAGATCTTATAAATCCGTGATTCGCCGACCTCGGGCGTGACGATCACACGCCACAAACCTTTTTCTTCTTCAATCGTGCATTGTCCGTCGATTTCGGAAACAATCGAAGGTTCCTTGACGAACTTGGCTTCGAACAATTCTTCGACCCGGGGCAGACCGCCGGTGATATCCTTGCTCTTGCCGATATCCTTGGGGATACGCGCGATTAAATAACCGGGCGAGATCTCGTCGCCTTCCTTGACCAGCAGGTAGGCGCCGGCCGGAATCGAGAAACTCTTGTCCTTTTTCAGTTTCCGGTCGTGGATATTAACCTTAGGGTGATGCTTGCGCAGACGGTCCTCGACGATGACGAGTTGTTTACCGCCGGAGCGTTCATCAACCCAGTTCTCCTGCAGGGTGATACCCGGGATGATATCGGCGAATTTGACCTCGCCGCCGATCGGAGAAATGATCGGAATCGAGTATGGGTCCCATTCAAACATTTTGGTGTCGAATTCGACTTTGTTCTTGGGCCGGACGAAAATGACCGCGCCCAGGGGCACATTATAGCTGATCTTACGGTTATCGCCCTTGATGATCATCTTGCCCTTATCGGTCAGGCTGATCAGCAGACCGTCGGTTCGTTCGACCGTCGACAGGCCATCAAAAGCGACTTCGCCGTCGTAATCCGCGTTTCTCGACGTACTTTCCGCGATGCGGAGCGCTGCTCCTCCACCATGGAATGTCCGCAGGGTAAGCTGGGTTCCGGGTTCGCCGATCGACTGGGCGGCAATGATGCCCACCGCTTCGCCGATCTCAACCATCCGACCGGTGGCCAGGTTACGTCCGTAACACTTGGCGCACAAACCAACCGGAGCCTCGCAGGTCAGAATCGAACGAACCTTGACCCGCTCGATGCCCGACCGTTCAATCTTAAGCGCGGACTCATCCCGGATTTCCTCCGAACCCTTAACGATAACCTCTTTGGTGATCGGATCGATGATGTCAACCAGGGCGACGCGGCCGGTGATCCGCTCGTTCAAGGGCTCGACGATCTTCTCGCCTTCCTTGAGGGCGCTGATCTCCTGCCCCATGATCGTCCCGCAATCGACCATCGTGCTGGTCACGTTCTGCGCCACGTCGACCAGCCGCCGGGTCAGGTAACCGGCGTCCGCGGTTTTGAGCGCGGTGTCGGCCAAACCCTTCCGGGCACCGTGGGTCGAAATGAAGTATTCCAAAACGGAGAGGCCGTCCTTGCACGAGGATTTGATCGGCGTCTCGATGATCTGAACCGCGGTCACCTTGCGCTGGGGTTTAGACATTAAGCCCCGGAGGCCGCAGATCTGGCTGGCCTGGTTCCGGGAACCCCGCGCGCCGGAGTCGACCATCATATACAGAGGGTTGAAACCGTGTCGGTCCCGGCTCAGTTCCAGAATCAATTCTTCTTCGATTTCCTGGGAGACCCGAGTCCAGGTATCGATTACTTTGTTGTACCGCTCGGTTTCCGAGATCAATCCGGCTTTATGGGCTTTATTGATTTCCGTTATTTCCTTGAGCCCGGCCGCCCAGATCTTTTCCTTGTCCCGCGGGCTGATCATGTCGTTGATGCCGATCGTCAGGCCGGATTTCGTGGCGATCTCAAAACCCATCTTCTTTAAATTGTCCAGCAAGTCGACGGTTCGGTCCGTGCCGATTTTAGTCAGACACTCGTCGACGATCCCGGAGAGGGTCTTTTTATTCACCGTGATGTTCTTGAACCGGAGCTCGACCGGGAGCAGCTCGTTGAATATCACCCGGCCCGGAGTGGTGTTGATAAGCTTGTGGTTGAACAGGTACTTGATGGGCTGGTGGAGGTACATGAAATCGTTGCCCAAAGCGAGGTTGATCTCGTCGAGGGAGGAAAAATACTTGATCAGGATCTCCGGTTTGTCCTTGCGCTCGGTCCGCTCTTTGGTCAGGTAATGAAGGCCGATGACCATGTCCTGGGACGGGGTCATCATCGCCCGGCCGTGGGCCGGGGACCGGAGGTTATGGACCGAGAGCATGAGCAGATAACACTCCATGATCGCTTCCGGCGAAAGGGGCACGTGGACACTCATCGTATCGCCATCGAAATCGGCGTTAAAGGGCGCGCAAACCAGCGGATGGATGGCGATCGCCCGGCCCTCTTTGAGGACCGGCAGGAACGCTTGGATCGAAACCCGGTGCAGGGTGGGCGCCCGGTTGAGCAGAACCGGATGATCTTTGATGACATCCTCTAAAATCTCGTAAACCTCGGTCGAACGCGCCCGGACCAGCCGCCGCGCGCTCCATTCGGAATCGACGACCCCGCGCTCCTCGAGCTTGCGGGCGATCATCGGTTTGAATAGTTCCAATGCCATTTCTTTGGGAATGCCGCATTCGTACAGTTTAAGCGAAGGATCCACGACGATGACCGAACGTCCGGAATAATCGACCCGCTTGCCGAGCAGGTTCCGGCGGAATCGACCCTGCTTGCCCTTCAGGGCGTCGGCCAGGGACTTGAGGGGCCGGTTGCCCCGGCCCTTGATCGGCCGGGAACGCCGCGAGTTGTCGAGCAAGGCGTCGATCGCGTCCTGAAGCATCCGTTTTTCGTTGCGGATGATCACCTCGGGGGTCTTGATGCCCGAGAGCAGAGAGCGAACGCGGTTATTGCGCGTGATGACCCGCTTGTATAAATCGTTGAGGTCTGAGGTCGCGTAGCGTCCCCCTTCCAAGGCGACCAGGGGTCGGAGATCCGGCGGAATGACCGGCAGCCGGGTCAGCACCATCCATTCCGGTCGGTTGCCGGACAGACGCAGGGCTTCGCATAGCTTGAGCTTATTCAGTAATTTGTTGCGCCGGGCTTGCAGGGTTTCCTTTTCCAGCCGGATGCGCAGGTCCGACGACAGGTTTTCCAGGTCGATATCCTTCAGCAGTTCGTATATCGGCTGACCGCCCATGTCGGCCCGGAAATCCTTGTACCTTTCCCGGGCGACCTGGAAATCCTCCTCAAGCAGGACCTCGCCCTTGTTATGCGGGGATTCGCCCGGTTCCAGGACCAGATATGCCTCATAGTTCAGCACCGCCTCGAGCTGGTTTATGGACAAATCGAGCAGGAGACCGATTTTGCTGGGCGGGATTTTATAGAAGAAGATATGGGCGACCGGCACCGCCAGTTCGATGTGACCCATCCTTTCCCGCCGCACTGACGCCGGCGAGACTTCGACGCCGCAGCGGTCGCAGATCGTACCCCGGTACTTGGCCTTTTTATATTTACCGCAGGCGCATTCAAAATCCTTGACCGGTCCAAAGATCCTTTCGCAGAAGAGGCCGTCCTTTTCTGGACGCTGGGTGCGGTAGTTGATCGTATCCGCGCGGATCACTTCGCCCCGGGACCAGGATAAGATGATTTCCGGAGAAGCCAGGCTCAGTTTAATGCTCGAATAATCCATGAGATCCAGGCTCTCGAACCAATTACTTTTCATTGGATGCCTCCTTCTTCTCGAAGGTCACGTTGAAGCAGAGTCCCTGCAGTTCCTTGAGCAGCACGTTGAAGGACGCGGGCGCGCGGGGCCGGGGCGGGTTCTTGCCCCGGATCAACGCTTCATACATGGCGGCCCGGCCTTCCACGTCGTCGGATTTCACGGTCAGCATCTCCTGTAAGGTAAAGGCGGCGCCGTAGGCCTCCAGGGCCCAGACCTCCATCTCCCCGAACCGCTGGCCGCCGAACTGGGCTTTACCGCCGAGGGGCTGCTGGGTGATCAGGGAATAGGGTCCGCTGGAACGGGCGTGCATTTTCTCGTCGACCATATGAATCAGTTTGAGCATGTACATGACGCCCACCGTCACCTTGGCGTCGAAGGGCAGGCCGGTCCGGCCGTCGCGGAGCACGACCTGACCGTCTTCCGGCAGTTTCGCTTCCAGCAGTTTCTCCTTGATCTCGCCGACCGTCGCACCGTTGAACACGGGCGTGATCGCGTAAAATTTGAGTTTGTCCGCCGCCCAGCCCAGATGCGTCTCCAGAATCTGGCCGACGTTCATACGGGAGGGAACGCCCAGGGGATTGAGCAGGATATCGATCGGCGTGCCGTCGTCAAGGTAAGGCATGTCTTCTTCAGGCATGATTTTGGAAACGACGCCCTTATTGCCGTGGCGTCCGGCCATTTTGTCGCCGACCGCGATCTTCCGTTTCTGGGCGATGAAAATTTTGACCACCTTCAGGACGCCGTAGGGCAGCTCGTCGCCCCGGAGGAGTTTATCCTCCTCCATTTTCTTGTCCGCGCTGATGCGGAGCAGATTCTCTTCACCCTCGAGGACGATCTTGGCGACTTTTTCGTTGGTCTTATCGTTGCTTAGGTATTTGTCTTCGGCGGTGATCTTCATGACGTTCAGATCCGCGAAGAATTCCTCGTTGAAAGTCGCGCTTTTCCGCAGCAGAATCCGACCCTTATCGTCGCGGATCGTCGAGGCCGCGGTCTCGCCCTGAAGCAGGCCCTTGAGCTGGCCGTTACGCAGGAAAAGGGCTTCCTTGTAAAAGAGGTTGAAATCCTCCTTGATCTTCTTTTCCCGTTCTTCGACCACGTTTTTCGCCAGGGGATCGATCGTCCGTCGGGTCAGGACTTTCCGGTCGATGACGACCCCTTCGATTCCGGGTTCCACCCGGAGCGAGGTATCCCGGACGTTCGTCGCCTTCTCGACGAAGATCGCGCGCATCAATCTTTCTTCCGGCGTTAATTCGGTTTCGCCCTTGGGCGTAATTTTACCAACCAGGACGTCGTCCGGGCCGACTTCGGCGCCGGTCCGCACGATCCCGAACTCATCGAGATCCTTGATCAGGGTATCGGGTATCCCCGGAATATCCCGGGTTACCTCTTCCGGCCCGAGTTTGGTTTCCCGGATCTCGCAGTCGCATTCGATGACATGGATGGACGTAAAGGTGTCTTCCTTCAACAGACGTTCGCTGACCACGACCGCGTCCTCGTAATTGAATCCGAGGAAGGGCATGAACCCGACCAGGATGTTCTTGCCGAGGGACAGCACACCTTCTTTGGAGGCGTAACCGTCCGCCAGGACATCGTCCTTTTTTACTTTCTGACCGACCTGAGCCTGCGGCTTCTGGTGGATGCAGGTATTTTGATTGGAACGGAGGAACTTGGCGAGCTGGTAGCGGTGTTTGAATCCTTTGTTGTTCTCGATGATAACCTTCGCCGCGTCGATATACTCGACCCGGCCGTCCTCTTCGGCAAGCAGCATGTTACCCGAGTTGCGGGCGACCCGCTCCTCAATGCCGGTTCCCACGTAAGGTATGTCGGGATTGATGAGCGGCACGGCCTGGCGCTGCATGTTCGACCCCATGAGAGCCCGGTCCGCGTCGTCGTGTTCCAGGAATGGGATCAGCGCCGCGGTCGGACTGAAGACCTGTTCGGGCGATACATCCATAAAATCCACTTCACTGGGCGCGACCATTGGAAAATCGCCTTTTCGGCGGCACAAAACCTGGTCCGTGACGATCCGGCCGTTTTTATCGATCGGTGTGTTCGCCTGGGCGATAGTATACTGGTCTTCCTCATCGGCGCGGTGATACACGATCCGTTCCTTCACGTGGCCGTCCTTGACCACCCAATAAGGGGCGACGATGAATCCGTATTTATCGATTTTGGACAAGCTGGAAAGACTCGAGATCAGACCGATATTCGGTCCTTCCGGCGTTTCGATCGGGCAGATCCGGGCGTAATGCGAATAATGGACATCGCGCACTTCGAAACCGGCGGTCTGCCGGGTCAACCCGCCCAGCCCCAGCGACGAAATTCGGCGCTTATGGGTCATTTCCGAAATCGGATTGGTTTGCTCCATGAACTGGGACAGCTGGGAGGTGGTGAAAAATTTGTTGATAATATTGGAAACGAGATGGGGGTTTATCAGTTCCTGGGGGGTCAGCGACGATTCCTCCATCAGGGAAGCCCGTTCCTTGATATTCTGAATCAGCTGGCTGACCGCGAGTTTAAACTGGGCTTCGAGGAGTTCACCGACGCGGCGGACCCGCCGGTTGCCCAGATGGTCGATATCGTCGGCAACGATCTCGCCGTTGACGAAATGGAATAGCATCCGCATGACCTGGAGCAGGTCCTCGATGGTAAAGCGGGTTTGTTTCTCCGGCTGGTTGGTACCGAGCCGGGCGTTGAGTTTAAACCGCCCGACCTCGCCCAGGTCGAAATGAGACTGCTCAAAAATCATATTGTTGATATAAGTGGTGGCGATATCCAGGGTCGGCGGCGCGATGGAACGGAGCAGCGTGTAGATCTTCTTCGCCGAATCTTCCTTGCCCGTTGTCCGGTCTTTCTTGAGGGTTGTGGTCAGGATCACGACACCCGGATCCATGGCGTCGATCACGCTGATCTTTTTGATCCCCTTGTTCTTACCCAGAAAATCGACATTGGCGTCGTCGAGCAATTCGCCCGCGGCCAGAAGCAGGGTGTCTCCGTCGGATATACTCTCCGCCAGGAAACGGTCGGTCGCGTCCTTAAGATCGACGTGCTTAACCGGATAGAACAATTTAATGATATCCTCGTTTTTCTCATATCCGAGGCTGCGTAAAAAAGTCGTCCCCAGAATTCGGCGACGACGATCCAGGATCGCGTAGAACGTGTTCAGGTGGTCAACGACGAACTCGATCCACTGGCCATGGTACGGAATGACCATGGTCGAAAATAATCCGCCGTCTTCGCTGAAATATATGCCCGGCGACCGGTGGATCTGATTTACGACCACCCGTTCAACGCCGTTGATAATAAAGGTTCCCCGGTGCGTCATTCGGGGAAGATCGCAGAGATATATTTCCTGTTCCACGATATTATGCAGTTCGCCGCCTTCCTCCTCGTTGACCAGGCGGAAAGTGACCTTCAGCGGCATACCGTAGGTGACGCCTTTCTCTATCGCCTCCTGCAGGGAATACTTGACATTGCCGAACCGGTGGGAAACGTAGACCAGCCGGTAACGGTTGTGGATATCGACAACGGGGAAAGAATCCTTCGCGGTAAAAACCCGTTTAATCGAATCGCTGATGAACTGCTGGTAGGATTCAAGCTGAACCTCAAGCAGGTGGGGCATCTCGAAAATAAACGTCTTCGTACGTTTTGAGAAATCAATAATATTTCTCATAGACTCCTTATCACCTTACAAAAGATAAGGCAAATTGGGAAAATCGGTAAAGCTTGGGCGCGCGGAAGACAAGACTTTGCCCCCGGCACCTTAATTTGCCATAAAATTGCCATCAATCGGCCCGGACTGCTTTATTCTACTTGACCTCAACCGTTGCGCCGACCTCCTCAAGCTTGCTTTTAATATTTTGAGACTCTTCCTTGGTCGCCCCTTCCTTGATTACTTTGGGCAGGTTGTCCACGATATCCTTGGCTTCCTTGAGGCCCAGGCCGGTCAGTTCCCGGACCACCTTCAAAACCTGGATTTTCTTATCGCCGCAGGAAGTCATGTTAACCGTGAATTCCGATTGCTCTTCCGCGGGCGCTTGCGCGCCGCCGGCCGCTTGGCCCTGGGCAACGACCTGGACCGGAGCCGCGGCGGATACGCCGAATTTATCCTGCAGGGCTTTAACGAGATCGGAGAGTTCCAGAACCGTCAGGTTTCCAATTTCTTCCACCAAATTTTCAACGCTCATCTTGGCTTTAGTCGTCATTTTACCTCCTTGGTTTTCATCGCCTCAATGGTGTATACTAAACTTCTTAATATACTCTCCAGGGTATAAACGAAATTACCAATTATATTCAGGGAACCGACGACTCCTCCCAGCAGCACTTTTTTGGAAGGAATCTGGGACAAGCGGGTGACCGCGGCGGCATCGATGTACTGCCCTTCGATGTAACCGCCCTTGATTTTCAAATTATCGGTCTCCTTGAGGATCTTAGCCAGGACCACCGGATCTTCGTAAGCGATTGCAATGCCCGTAGCGCCGACAAAGAATTTGTCGGCCTGGTCTTCGGTCAGTCCGAAGTCCTTTAAGGCCAGGTACCCGAGGGTATTCTTGGCGACCAGGTATCCGCCCTGGTTTTTCTTCAGTTCCCGGCGCAGTTTTTCAAGCTTGGCGACCGTCAGGCCCGTGAAGTCGGTGAAATAAAACGCCTTTCCGTCCTTGATTAGGGCTTTTGCTTTTTCCAAGCTCTGAGTGTTCTTTTGGGACGGCATCACGAACCTCCTTTCGGGGGATTTTTCATAAGTTCCTTTTCGTCGAGGAGGATGCCCGGACCGATCGTGGAGGAGATCGACACGGACTTTATGAATTGGCCTTTAACGCTCTGGGGCTTGGCCGTCATCAGGTCCTCAATCAGGGCCTCGATGTTGGCGCGGAGCTGTTCGACCTCGAACTTCACCCGGCCGACCGGCACGTGCACGCAGCCCCCTTTATCGCTCTTGAATTCCACTTTGCCCTTTTTCAGCGCCTTGACCTGGTTGCCGACTTCGAAGGTTACGGTACCGGATTTCGGCGAGGGCATGAGACCTTTGGGGCCCAGGATCTTGCCCAATTTGCCTACGTCCGACATGCCGTCCGGGGTCGCGATGATCACGTCGAAATCAAACCACCCGCCCTTGATCTTCTCGATGTATTCCTCGAACCCGACGAAATCAGCGCCCGCGTCCTTGGCTTCCTTTTCCTTCTCGCCTTTGGTCAGGACCAGAACCCGTTTGGTTTTGCCGGTGCCGTAGGGCAGATTCGAGATCCCGCGTACCTGCTGGTCCTGTTTCTTGATATCGATTATAAGCTTGATCGCGAGGTCGACGGATTCCTCGTATTTGGCGTTGGCCAGGGTCTTGACCTTTTGAATCCCCTCGTCCAGGGAATATTTCTTGGCTTCGACCTGCTTCTCGAGCTCGCGAAAACGCTTGGAATGACTCATCCTTCCTCCACGGTAATACCCATGCTTCGGGCGGTGCCGGCGACGACCTTAACCGCCATTTCCAGGGAATCGGTGTTGAGATCTTTCATTTTCCGCTGGGCGATCTCCTCAACCTGTTTTTTCGTGACCTTACCCACCTTGTCGCGGTTGGGTATCGACGAGCCCTTGGCGATGCCGGCCGCCTGCTTCAACAGTACCGAAGCCGGCGGGCTTTTCAAAATATAGTTGAACGTACGGTCGTTATAAATCGTCACCACTGCCGGGATTATCAGACCGGCCAGGTTTTTGGTCTCGGCGTTGAAGGCCTTGCAGAACTCCATGATATTAACCCCATGCTGGCCCAGGGCCGGGCCGACCGGCGGGGCGGGAGTCGCGCTGCCGGCAGGCAGCTGCAATTTGACGACCGCGATAACTTTTTTCGCCATATCTTACCTCGCTTTATTTAAAATAAGATTACGGAGATTAAACGAAAAGATAACGGAGATATTATCCCACCCGAAATGGATAATGTTATCCGTTTTCTTTATCTCTGTAATCTGATGTTTCATCTCTGTAATCATCTTTTTATTAAAAACTTTTCAGCTGGTGAAAACCCAGCTCGATCGGGGTGGGACGCCCGAAAATCACGACCATTACCTTGACTTTTTCCCGTTCCGAGAAAACCTCTTCCACGGTCCCGATAAAATCCGTGAATGGTCCGTCGATGACCGTGACCCGCTCGCCCTTGGTGAAAGGGATTTTCGTAATGACTTTGTTCTTCGACTCCTCGACTTGAGACAGGAGCGCTTTTACCTCTTCCTCGCTCAAGGCCGACGGCTTGTTCTTGGAACCCAGAAAATGCGTCACGCCGGAAACGGAGTTGACCAGACGCAGGGCTTCGTCGGTCGGCTCCATTTCGATGACAATGTAGCCCGGGTACAGTCGCTTTTCTTCGACCACCCGTTTACCCTTCTTGACCTTGACCAGGTTCTCGATGGGAATGACGACGCGGCCGAACTGGCTCTCCATCATTTTTTCCTTAACGATCTTGTCCAGAACCTTGCGGATCTTCTGCTCGTGGCCGGTCAAGGTGTGCACGACGAACCATTTCATGATCAATTACCTCAGAACCAACCCCAGGGCCGAGGAAAAAATAGTATCCAGGATGAAAATGACGACGGCTACGAAGAGCGAAACCGCGATGACGACAACGGTCGAACTCACCAGCTCGTTGCGGGATGGCCAGGTCACCTTGCGAAGTTCCAGATACACGCTTTTTAAGTATTCCGTTATTTTTTTAATCACTTTTCATCCTCGATTTAGGCAGGCCTGGAGGGATTCGAACCCCCAACCCTCCGGTTTGGAGCCGGATGCTCTGCCGTTAGAGCTACAGGCCTATATTTCAATTCCGAAATCCGAAATCCGAAATTAATACTGAATTTTATTTTCGGTTCCGTAAAATTCGAATTTGGGATTTGTTTAGAAATTCGTATTTCGTAATAAGTCTTTGAAAGATCTATGATCACTTTACTTCCTTGTGGAGCGTGTGTTTCCGGCAGAAACGGCAGTATTTCTTTATTTCCAGGCGCGCCTGCTTCTTCTTATCCTTGGTCGTGGAGTAATTCCTTCTTTTGCAGTCCTGACAAGCCAGGGCAATTATGACTCTCATTATTATTCGATAATTTTGGTTACGACTCCGGCGCCGACCGTCTTGCCGCCCTCGCGGATCGCGAAGCGCAATCCCTGCTCGATCGCCACCGGCGTGATCAGCTCCACCTCCAAATTCGCGTTG